>Ga0194131_10003703_pt1 | contig 23791 bp, 18 predicted proteins | sample TA2KigO120mmetaG_FD_148631 | JGI IMG/M metagenome (GOLD analysis project Ga0194131, IMG submission 148631) | Freshwater microbial communities from Lake Tanganyika, Tanzania - TA2015053 Kigoma Offshore 120m | ecosystem: Environmental > Aquatic > Freshwater > Lake | place: Tanzania: Lake... | reverse complement strand
TTCACGATCAACGAGCAACGATTTCTAAGAAGGAGATCTGGATGGAAGAGACAGTCAAAAAATCCGACAAGAAGTATCAGTCCGACGTGATCGTCGACATGATCAAAAAGTATGACTTTGAGTATATCGCGCTCAACCCCGGCGCCAGTTACCGGGGCTTGCACGACTCGCTGGTAAACTACGGCGAGAACAAGCCGCCGATGCTGACCTGCCAGCATGAGAAGATCGCCGTGCAGATCGCCCATGGCTACGCCCGCGCCAAGGGCAAACCGATGATCGCCATCGTGCACAATTTAGTCGGCCTGCTGCACGCGCCCATGGGCATTTACTATTCGTACCTCGACCGCGCGCCGGTCTTTATCATCGGCGCCACCGGTCCGCTCGCCGAACCGAAGCGCCGCCCGTTCATCGACTGGATTCACACCGCCAACGTGCAGGGCGAAGCGATCCGCAACTTTGTCAAATGGGATTACCAGCCGTCCACCGTCGACGGTGTGCCCGGCGCCTTTGCGCGGGCCTATTCGATCATGATGAGCGCGCGTCAGGGGCCGATCTACATGTGCTACGACGCCGGTCTGCAGGAAGCTGTACTCGATCACGAGGTCGAGATGCCAATGCCCGGTGCCATCGACGTGCCGACGCCGCCGGCGGCCGATCCGGTCGCGCTCGCCAAGGCGGCTGACACGCTCGCCGCCGCCAATCGCGTCGCCATCATCGCCGATTTCGCGGCCCGGCCACCCCATGGCTGGCAGCATATTATCGACATCGCCGAGACCCTCGGCGCTTCAGTGTGGGATGTCGGCTCGCGCTTGAATTTCCCCACCGATCATCGGCTCAATCTCACCATGGACCCCGAGGGTTGCTACGAAGGCGTCGACGCCGTGCTGACGCTCGACATCGCCGACTTTGAGAAGCCGACCCATGTGCGCGACATCGCCACACGCACCGTCGTCAACAAAGTGCCGGCCACTGCGACGTGGATCGACATCGGCTTCACCGATATTGAGACCAGCAAATGGTCCATGGACTACGCGCGGCCCTATTATGCTCAGCAGCGCATGATCGCCGATCCGGTCACCGCTGTGCCCGAGCTGACTAGGTTAGTCAGAGAACGCCTCGCCAAAATCCCCGGCTCCAAAGAAAAGATCGCCAAGCGCGCCGAGGCGATCGGCAAGCGTCATGCGGAAAACCGAGCCAAGTGGGCAAAGCAGGCGCAGGAGCACTGGGATCAAAAACCGATGACCGTGCCGCGCCTCGCTTCCGAAGTGTGGCAGGCGATCAAGGGCGAAGACTGGGTGCTCACCGCCGGCGATCTCGGCACCTGGGGCAAAAAACTGTGGAACTTCGACCGGCCCTACTGCCACGGCGGCCGCGAGCTCGGCACCGGCACGCAGATCGGTCTGTCGCTCGGCGTCGCGCTGGCGAACAAAGGCACCGGGCGTTTGGTGGTAGACCTACAACCCGACGGCGACTTGATGTTCGACGCCGGCGCACTCTGGATCGCCGCGAAGTATCAAATCCCGATGCTGGTCGTCATGTTCAACAACCGCGCTTACTACAACGACTGGAACCACCAGTTAGTCTTGGCGCGCACCCGCGGCACCGACCCCAACCGCGCCCACATCGGCATGGATCTTTACGGGCCAGATCCCGACTTCGCCGGGTTGGCGAGATCGATGGGCTGGTACGCCGAAGGACCCATCGAAAGCGGCGACGATATGCAAGCCGCTCTGAAACGCGCCATCGAGCAAGTGAAAAAAGGCAAACCAGCGCTGATCGATTCGATCTGCGACCGACGTAATCACGGGTAAGGCCGCTGAGCGTCCGCGCTCCCGCGGGAGCGCGGACGCGTCCCCTCCGCAACAAACCTCGGAATGTCTCGCGCAGAGAACGCAAAGGGCGCAAAAAAAAGAAAAATAGTCCAATGACACCCCCATGGCGCCATCTAATCTTGGTATCGCTTTTGGCCCTGGTCCACGCCACCCACCTTTGGGCCGCGGAGGTCCGCCCGGTCACGGCCCAAGAGTGGGACGCGCTGGTCAAACGCGCCGAAGAGGAAGGCGAAGTCTCCGTCTACGCCACCGATTCCATCGGCCACGCGCAAATTATCTGGGGCGCGTTCCAGAAGCGCTATCCCAAGATAAAGCTGGTCGGTACTTCCGTCGGCCGCGGCAGCGATCTGTTTCCGAAATTATTCACCGAGCGGCGCGCCGGAAAATTTCTCGCCGACGTCTTTCTTGCCGGGCCGACCGCGGTGCACTTGAACCTCTACCCTGCCAAAGTGCTCGATCCCATGCCGCCGGCGTTGGTGCATCCCAACGTCACCGATCTTTCCAAGTGGTGGCAGGGCAAGCACCACTACGTCGACCCCGAGGGGCAATACAATTTTATGTACGAAAGCGCTCTCTACGGCCCGCCGTTGTCGTTCAACACCTCCATCGTCAATGAGAAAGAAATCAAGTCCGCCTGGGACTTGGTGCAACCGCAATGGAAAGGCAAATATGCAGTCTTGCAGATGAACGCCAACCAGGGCTCGACAGCGTTGGCGTATGTTTTTCATCACCCGCAGTTAGGCCCGAAATTTATCGAGAAGATCTACAAAGACATGGAGCCGACGTTCTTCCGCGACCTGCGCCAGGGCACTGACTGGCTGTCGCAAGGCAAATTTCCCATCTGTTTTCTCTGTCGGCGCATCGACCGCGCGCAGATGCAAGGACTGCCCGTGAAGGAACTCAATCCCTACGCGATCACCGAAGCGCCGGGCATCGGCTCCGGCTCAGGTTCCATCGTGCTGATGAATCGCCATCCTCACCCCAGCGCCGCCAGAGTATTTATCAATTGGTTCCTGTCACAGGAGGGGCAGATCGCGTTTCGCCTCGCCAATACCGACGAGCTGCGGGTCGGCTCGCTGCGCGAAGATCTGCCGCTGGAAGTGCTGCCGTCTTTGGCGCACCGGCGCAAAGACAAGGAGTATCTTTTTATCAACCGCCCCGAGTGGATGGATTTCAAACCGATCCAAGCCTTGTTGGATCAACTGAGGAAAGGTAAATAGCGCCGTGTCGCAAAGCGGTTGGAAATCATGAGATCTCGATTGGCAAGGCTGGTTCTCTGCTGGTTTTCTGCGATGGTACTGAGCGGCACAAGCTGGGTGGCATCAGCGCCGGTGCGCGTGAACATCGGCACGGCGTCGGTTAGCAGCAGTGCGCTAAGTCTTTGGCTGGCGCAGGAGCAAGGCATCTTTGCAAAGCATGGAATTGAAGCGCAAGTGATCTTGGTCCGCGGCGGACCGACACTGGTCGCCAGTATCATGGCGCGGGAAATCCAGCTGGCCTTTACCTCCGGCGTGTCGGTGCTGGGTGCGGCTGCACAAGGCATCGACATCAAGATGCTCAGCTCCATCTCCAGCCGCGTCAGTTGGAAATTGATGACCAACTCCCATCTCAAGCAGGCGCAAGATCTGCGCGGCAAAAGGCTCGGCGTGCAGAGTATTGTCGGCAGCACTTGGATGTATTCGATGCTCGCTTTGGAGTCCCTCGGCCTGGAGCCCAAGCGAGACAATATTACTTTCATTCAAACCGGCGACCCGGTGACAACCGCCCATGCGCTCGAAGCCGGCCGCATCGACGGGGCTGCGCTTGAGCCGGCACTGAGCCGCCGATTGGCTGCCAAAGGATTTACCACCTTGACCGATCTCTCGCAGAGCAACGTGGCTTTTCCCGGCTTGGGTTTGGGCGTCGCGAAAAACTATCTCGACCAACAAGGCGCGATGATCGAAAAGGTCATCGCCGCGCTGGCGGAAAGTTTGGTCTTTACCCAGCAACCGGCGAACAAGCCGGTGGTCTTGAAATCGATGATGAAGAATCTGCGCCTGGCCGATCGACAGGCCGCCGAAGAAGGGTATCTAGACCTGTTGTCGACGCTGAATCGCAAACCTTATCCATCGTTGGATGGTTTGCGCAACGCGCAAAGACTGATGGCGGTGCAAAACCCGAAAGTTGCGTCACTTAAAGTCGAGGATCTGGCCGAACCGCGTTTTGTAAAAAAGTTAGATGATAGCGGTTTTATCGACAAGCTCTACAGTGCGGCGCATTAGCCTAGTTTAGCAGGTTGTTGAAAATTCTTTGGAGCCCTTCGACTGAGCTCAGGGCGAACGGATCAGAGGTTGAAATCGTCGGGACAAATCCGTTCGTGCTGAGCTTGTCGAAGCATTCCTAGCCCGGATTATTCATCGCTGGGGCGCGATCGAAGTGAAACTCTTCCGGAGCGAAGGCAACAGATATCCGCTTCGACGCCGCCTCGTAGGGGCGACCGGCGGTCGCCCTGCTCTGCGAATCGCAGTGGAAAGGTCGAAGAAATGCCCAGCATCGGCGAATCAAACCGAACGATTTGCGCTGATGCCTGCGCTCCTCCAGAGTTCCACTTCGATCGACACAGTGTCATGGGTTTTCCCCTTCGCATGAATAATTCGGGCTAGGTTTCAGCAGCTCGCATGCCACTGTGTATTTTGATTGATTCGCTCTCCACCGCTGTCGAAGCGTTTAGGCTCCCGCTGGTTCGGCATTGGCGGTGAGCGTCGGCGATGCGGCATTGCTGGAGCGAATGATCAACGCCATCGCCGCGGCAAGTAGACCCATCACCGCGCCGCTCAAAAACGCATAGTGATACTCGCCCAAGTTGGAATAGATCCAGCCGGCGCCCAGCGCGGCGATGGCGCTGCCGATTTGGTGTGAGACAAAGACCAAGCCGAACAGCATGCCGACGCGATTTTGGCCGAAGTGTTTGGCGATGATCGCAATCGTCGACGGCCCGGTGGCGAACCAGTCGAGACCGTAGAGCACGGCAAAGACGAACAAGCCGTAGGATTCGGTCACGTAGGGTAAGACGAACAGCGACAGCCCGCGGAACAGATAGGCGGCGGACAGGACTTTGCGCGGGTCGACACGGTCGCAAAGCCAACCGGCGAAAGTCGTGCCGATGAAACTCGCCACGCCCATGATGCCCACCGCGGTTGCGGCGGCGACTTCGGGAATGCCGCGCTCGATGGCGTAGGGAATCATGTGTGTGCCGACGAGCCCGTTCGAGGTTAGACCGCAAACGAAAAATGTCGCGCTCAGCAGCCAGAAAGTCGCGGTCTTAAAAACATCGACGGTGGCGGCGAGGGAAAACGTGCCGGCTTTTTTTTGGGCTTGGCTGCGCTCCTCGGCGGTGGTCTTGCTGTCGGTATAAGGTTCGAGGCCAATCTCTGAAGGATAGTCGCGCAGCCAAAAATAGATCGCCGGCAAGAGCAGCAACGCGGTGCCGACAATCAGCCACATCGCCGGCCGCCAGCCATGGCTGACGATCAACGCCATTAGAATCGGTAGAAAGATTACCTGCCCGGTGGCGTTGGCGTTGGTGAGAATCCCCACCGCCAAGCCGCGCCGCGCGATGAACCAGCGGCTGGCGACGCTTGCCGACAATGCCGGCGTAACGCCAGTGGCAATGCCCAACACGACACCCCAAATCAAAATGAACTGCCAAAGCTGATCGACAAAGATAGTTCCCGCAACCGCCAGCGCAATGGTCGAGAGACAAAACATGATCACTCGGCGCGCGCCAAATCGATCGAGGAGCCAGCCGCCCACCGGCGCCATGAAGCCATAGACGAGTAGATTCAAACTAGCCGCCGACGAAATCGCCGTGCGTCCCCAACCAAATTCTTTCTCCAAAGGGTGAATGAGCACCGACGGCGACGCGCGCACGGCCGACGCCGCCAGGTACGCGAGAAAACTCAAGCCGATGATGAACCAGCCGTAGTAGAAGGGGAGATGGAACGGGACGCGGGGCTGGGGCTTGTGATTGTCAGGCATCTCGATACTTTAACACAGTTCGATCGCGATTTTCTGAACTCTTGATGTCACGCTGAGGTCCGCCGAAGCATCTGCTCTCGGCGCGGTACGAATGTGCGCTGCAGATTCTTCGCTGCGCTCAGGGTGACACGGGGTCTTCCACCGGGGCTGTTGAAGATTATTTGGCCGGCGGCGCGACTGCGACATCGAGTACGCCGGAGTTTTTCAGCGACCGTTCGACGAACCCGGAAGCTTTCATCTCTTCAATAAACTCGCGCAAGTAGCGCAGCCCCTCATCGCGCCCCTTGGGCATGCCCGCGGCCTGCTCAATCGCCATGAAGCGCTCGTCGAGCACGCGCGAGCCGGCGAGCTTGCTCGAATTGGCGACCAATGCTTGGCGCACACCGGCGACCACTTCGACTTTTTTGTCGAGGATCAATTGAAACGTAGAGTCGGTATCGGCGGCGCGGACAAACTGCGCATGTTTGATGTTGCGGGTGAGAAATAAATCATAGGCGCTGCCGGCGGCGACGCCGATGCGGATGCCGTCGCGATCGACTTCGGCGACGGTTTTGATCGGCGAGCCGGGCGGCACGAGATACGTGCCTTCGATGATCAGATGCGGCGCGGTGAAGCCGACGTCCCCAGCACGCCCTGGTTCAGCAGCGAGAAACGCGACGTCCCACGCGCCACTCTTCAAAGCGGCGACCATCTGGCCCGCCGAAGGAAACGCCACCAACTCCACGGGCAATTCGCTTTTGCGGCCAAGCTCGCGCGCCAAGTCCACCGCCACGCCTTTGATCTCGCCGGTGGCTTCGTTTCTCTGCGCGAGCACGGCGTTGCCGTAGTTGATGCCTGCGCGAATTTTCCCCGTCGGCGCCAAGTCGGCGCGCGCTGCCGCTGAGATCATCAAGCGCTCCTCCAGATTACTGTCCTGCCAAACTACCTTGCTCCCTGCCACCGGGTCAATCGAACGACGCTTGCGAGCGAACGTGCTTTATTTCGTTCGGCGCCATTGATATGCAAGCGATTAAACCAACGGCACAGAAAGGAGTGTCTCCTATGGTACGCCTTTCCTCTGGCTTGAAAGCCATACTCAGCAGTTTCAGCGCAGGGTTCCTTTTGCTGATCGGCACGGTGACCGTAAGCTTCGCCGCCGCAGCGCCGACGCGCATCGACATTGCCTACCCAAGCCCGAGCCCGCGCGTCGCGCCGCTGTGGGTCGCGCAGGACATGGATTTCTTCGGCAAGTATGGCCTCAAACCGCAAGCCGTGCTGGTGCGCAACAATACGATGCTCACCGCTGGGTTTGCCTCCGGTGACATCAATCTCGCCTACACCGGCGGCACAACCGTGCTCGGCGTTGCCGCTGCCGGAGCCGAGTCGAAAATGGTTTTGGGCTTTGTCAGCCGCGGCCGCGGTTTTCTCATGGTCAAGCCCGACATTCGCAAACCCACCGATCTCGCCGGCAAAAAATTCGGCGTGCAAAGCATCGGCGGTACGTTGTGGATGTACGCCATGCTCGGCCTCGAACAGTTGGGCCTCGACGTTGCGCGCGACAAAATTCAATTCATCGTGGTCGGCGATCAACCGCTGATGATGCGCGCCCTGGAAAGCGGTGTCATCGATGCCATGATGTCGACCACGCGCGCCTTCGCCCTCGATCTCAAAAAGAAAGGCTTCAACACGTTGGTGGAGGTGCTGCCCGCCATGGCCGCCACCGGTCTGGTCGCACGCAAACAGTTTTTGGAGAAGAACCCGGCGGTGGTGGAAAATACTTTGAAAGCGCTGATCGAAGCCGAATATTTCATCCTTGCGCCGAGCGGCAAGAGCCAAACGATCAAGACCATCATGAACCGCTTAAAGATGACCGATGCCTCGCTCGCCGAGGAAGGTTATGCGGATATCGTCAAAGAATTTGAGCCCAAGCCCTATCCATCCCTCGAAGGCATGAAGAATATGCAAAGGCTCATGGCGTCGCAAAACCCGAAATTCAACGAGTTGACTCCGGCCAATCTGATCGACGCATCTTTTCTAAAAAGATTGGAAGAGAGCGGCTTTTTCGCCCAGCTTCAAGCGCGCTATCGGGAGTAGAGAGTCGTGATTCGTGGCTCGTGAATCGTTGATCGTGCTCGCCCGTGATTCCGAAAACGAACTACGAACAACGAATCTCGCATCACGATTGGCTATCGTTTCAGGTAGATCTTCCGCGCCGTGTGCAAATGCGAGATCGCTTCGGCCTTTTTGCCGAGAGCCTCCAGCAGCAGGCCCAGATTGTAATGCGCGTCGGCAAAGAGCGGGTCGCGCGCGATCGCCTGGCGATAGGCGCGCAGCGCCTCCTCCAGCCGCTCGCGATCCTGCGCCAAGACACCGAGATTGAACAATGGCGCGGGATCGTCCAACGCGTGGCGCGCCGCCGCCTCGTAATGGGCCTGGGCCTTGTCCCAATCCTTGGCGCCGTGGTAGAGCCGGCCTAGATTCAAGTGCGCATCGGCCATTTTAGGGTCGATCTCCAAAGCTCGGTGGTAGGCGTGCTGCGCCTCTTTGCAAGACGAGGACTCCAGCTCCACGGCGCGGTTGAACCAGTCAACGGCGCGCACGTCGGGCTTTCTCTCTTTGGGTGCCGGGCGCGACAACTTCACCTGCCGCGCCAAAGTTTGGGCGTCGAAATCAAAAACAAACTGGCCGGACTCCGGCCGCCAGCGCGCCTTGCCGTCGCGTGCAACGATACGCTTGCCGTCGGCATAGATCTTGATGCGGGAAAGATGCTGGTCGTCGGGCAGTTGGCGCTTGAGCGAGGCGAGCATGCGCAGAATGATTTTGGGCGACAAGCGGGTGTTGAGCAGACCCTTGGTGGTTTTGAGGATCAACAAATCTTGGAAAGTAAATTGAAGCTGTCTTTGCCGATCGCGCGAGGGCGCGATGAAGCCGGCACGCACGAAGGAGTGCACGCGGCTCTTGGGCAGGTCTAAAATTTTCGCCACCTCGGCGGTGGAGAAAAGTTTCATTTCTTGGCGGACTGAGATTTTTTCTTGGCCTTTTCAGGTTCGGCGGCTTCGGCGCGCACTGCCGGTTTCTTTTCCGCGGCGGCACTCTTCTCCAGGCTCTCCTTGAGGGCGGCCATGAGGTCGATGACCTGCGCGCGCTGCGCCTGCGGCTCAGTGATGGTGATTTCCTTGCCGGCGACTTTGGTGTCGATCAGATCCAAAACTCGCTGGCGGTATTCGTCTTCGAACTCCTCTGGCTTGAATTCTGGTTTGGACAATTCCGAAATCAATCGAATGGCGAGATCGATCTCCGCGTCGTTCACCTTGGCGGTCTCGCCTTTGGCGATCTCGTCGAAGCCGCGGACTTCGTCGGCAAAATACATGGTGTGCAGCATCAAGCCTTTCTGCGCCGCGCGCACGAGCACAAGATTCTCCTTGCCACGCATGACGAACTTGGCGAGCGCCACTTTGCCGGCTTTGTTCATGGCGTCGCCAAGCAGCCGATAAGCTTTCTCGCCGCCCTTGTCGGCACCGAGATAATAAGTTTTTTCGAAATAGATCGGGTCCACCGTCGCCAGCGGCACAAACTCGGAAATCTCGATCGCCTGCGACGCCTCGCCTTCCAGCGCTTTTAACTCTTCATCGGCGACGCGGACGTATTGGCCCTTGGCGAACTCATAACCTTTGACGAGCCCAACATTCTCCACAACTTCGTTGCACACCGGGCAGAGGCGCTGTTGCTTGATGCGGCTGCCACACTTGGCATGTAACAAGTTGAAGCTCACCGACTCCGAAGACGCGCCGGTATAAAGTTTCACGGGGATCGAAACCAGCCCAAACGAAATCGTACCCGAACCCACAGCATGCGCCATAAAGGCCTCCTGGAAACACGCCATTATACGAAAAATCCCGGCCACCATGCAAATTTATTGATTCGGGAAAGATCCACCGGTTTATCCAGGGGCGTTTCAAGCCTTAACCGCCGCAAGGGTCCTTATATTATGTTCCGGATTCGACGCACTCATAACCCTCCAGTTTGACAACTCGCTGGGCCGGCGCTCGACGCGGCGTTTTTGCGCGGTGAAGTCGACATCAGAGCCAATCACCCCGATAACCCCATACGCCAGGGTTGGCTCGACAAAGATCTCGTCAACGTCCACGCGATCCCGAAGTCATCGAGTTGTTCAAACAGCTTTTTTGGGCCGGGGCCACTGCCGACGCGATAAGCAACAGTTTATTCTAGGCGTCTCTCGATAATCCCTCTGTGTCCTCCGCGCGCGGGAGGTGATATTGTTCTGCGCGGCGTGAAATCTCAATCCAACCTCGATCTCTACCGCAAAAAGCGCGACCCGCAGCGGACGCCGGAGCCGTTCGGGACGGCGCGGGTTGCTAACGGCTGGCGCTTTGTCGTGCACCAGCATGGCGCGCGCAATCTGCACTACGATCTGCGCCTGGAAATGGACGGCGTGTTGAAAAGCTGGGCCGTTCCGAAGGGCCCGTCGTTTCACGCCGAGGAGAAGCGGCTCGCGGTCCACGTTGAAGATCATCCGATTGAATACGGCGAATTTGAAGGCGTGATCCCGAAGGACAACTACGGCGCCGGCTCGGTGATCATTTGGGATCACGGCAGCTATCGGCTCGTCAAACCCGGTGATGCCATGGAGCAGCTTGGTCGCGGCAAGTTAGAGATAGAATTCTGCGGCTACAAGATGCGCGGCCTGTGGACGCTGGTGCGCATGGCGAAGAAAGACAAGGAATGGCTGCTGCTGAAAAAAGCCGATGGGTTTACCAGCGAAGCAGACATCAACGCGCGTTACCCAAAGTCGGTCGTCTCTGGGCTCACCGTGCAGGAGATGGCCGATTTGCCGGGGAAATTGTCGGCGCTGCGCGAGCAGCTCGCCGCCGCCGAAGCGCCGCTGCGCGATTTTCCCGCGCGCACGTTTACGCCGATGCTGGCGAGCCTGCAAGAGCGGCCGCCGCGGGGCGAAGACTGGCTCTACGAAGTCAAATATGACGGCGTGCGCGTCGTCGCCCAGCGCCAAAAGAGCGCCGTTGACCTTTACGGCCGCAGTGGACAAGTCATCACCAACCGCTATCCGGAAATCTGCCGCGCGCTGGGTCGCTTGTTTGTCGGCGAGTTTGTTATTGACGGTGAGCTTGTCTCGCTCGACGAGCGCGGCCGGTCGAGCTTCCAGCGTTTGCAGCTGCGCATGCATCTCTCCAACCCACACGACATCGAGCGCGCCATGACCGTGGCGCCGGTGGAGGGGATTTTTTTCGACTGCCTGGCGCTCGATGGCCACGACCTGCGTGCGCTGCCGCTCGTTAAACGCAAAGAATATCTGCAAAGTGTTCTGCCGCCGCTGGGCCGGGTGCGCTACACCGAATACTTCAATGTAGACGGCGAAGCGTTTTTCAATGCCGCTTCTGAACACGAGCTCGAAGGCATCGTCGCTAAGAAGGCCGATAGCCGCTATGTCAGCGGCCGCTCGCCCAATTGGCTAAAGATCAAATGTCAAAAACGTGAAGACTTCATCGTCGGCGGCTACACCGACCCGCAGGGCGGCCGCGGCCATTTTGGTGCGCTGCATTTAGGACTCTATCGCGGTGACAAATTGGTCTACATTTCCAAAGTTGGCACGGGTTTCGATGGCAAGATGCTCAAACTCGTTTGGGACAAGATGCAGCCGCTTAAGCGCGCGACTGCGCCATTCGACGAAAAAACCCCGCCAGGCCGCGGCCATCATTGGGTTGAACCTCGGCTCGTCTGCGATGTGCGGTTTTCTGATTGGACCGACGACGGCGGTATTCGCCATCCGGCTTTCCTCGGCTTGCGCGAAGATAAAAAGCCGCAGGATTGCCGTAAAGAAGAGCCCGTACCGATCGTGCTGCCCGCGCTCGAACCAGCCGGAGAAGGCGATCCTTCGGCGGCCTCAGACATCAAACAGGTGCGCCTCACGAATCTAAAAAAAGTCTTTTGGTTGAAGGGAAAATACACCAAAGGCGACCTCATCGAATACTACCGCGCTATCTCGCCGCACTTGCTGCTCTATCTAAAAGACCGGCCGTTGGTGATGACGCGCTACCCCGACGGCATCGACGGCAAATCTTTCTTTCAAAAAGACGCCCCGGACTTCGTCCCCGGCTGGATTCGTCGCGTAAAGATTTATTCCAAGGACACCGAGCGCGACATCAACTACATCATCGTCAACGACGTCGAGACACTGCTTTACATAGCCAACATGGGCACCATCCCGCTCCATCTGTGGAGCTCGCGTGTGGAATCACTGGAACGGCCCGACTGGCTGGTGATGGACCTCGACCCTAAAGGCGCGCCTTTCGAGCATGTCGTGCAAGTCGCGTTGGCGCTGCACGAAATCTTGGAAGGGCTGCGCATCGATAATTTCATCAAAACCTCCGGCGCCAGCGGTATGCACATCTTGATCCCCCTCGGCGCGCGCTACACCCACGAGCAGGCGAAAAATTTTGCCCGGCTGCTCGCCGTGCTCGGTAACGAAGCAACGTCTGACATTTCAACCATCGCGCGCCCGCTGGCCGCGCGCGGCGGCAAAGTCTACATCGACTTCGGCCAAAACGGTTGCGGCGTCACCATCGCCGGCCCATTCAGCGCTCGCCCCGTGCCCGGCGCGACGGTCTCCTGTCCGCTCGAATGGCACGAGGTGAATAGCAAGCTGCACCCGTCGCAATTTACGATTAAGAACACGCCGGCGCGCTTCGAAAAAATGGCCGATCCGCTAGCGCCGGTGTTGCAAAAAGCGATAGACCTGGAAGCGGCGTTGGGGAGAATCGAAAAAAGAATTTCTCACCACGAAGGCACGAAGGACACGAAGGGAAGAGAAAGGAGATAGAGAGTTAAAATAGAGGCTGGGGCCTTGAATGTGACTTTCTTTTCCAATCTCCGCTCTCCGAACTTCGTGCTCTTCGTGTCTTCGTGGTGAATCTTATCTTTGCGTCTTTGCGCGAGAAAGGAAATCCCATGGGCTACACACCGAAAAATGGCGTCACTACTGAACTGATCGAATTCGAAAGCGCCGGGCGCGACGTCCAAGGCTGTCTCTTTGCTCCCGACCTGAACAGGTTTCGTGCCACCACAACCGCGGTCGTGATGGTTCACGGCGTCGAGGCCTACTGGCACGCGGCGCCGACTATGTTTCTCGGCTGCCTGCTCGCCGAGGAAGGCTACACGGTGCTCGGCTACAACGGCGTTCACTCGGGTGAGAGTTTTCGCACCTCGGAATTCGAAACCGCCGTGCAAGAAGTCGGCGATACCATCGCGTTCATGAAAACGCGCGGCTTTGACAACATCTTTCTCCTCGGCCACAGCCTCGGCACACCGATGGTGGAGCATTATCAAGGCGATCGTCCGGATAACGCGGTCAAAGCGCTTGGCGTCTATGGGCCGCACATTAATATTCCCCAAGTCACGCGCGACTCACTCCTTGGCCCTGAGCTCTATGCAACCTTTCGCGCCGAATGCCGCGCGCTAGTCGCCGCCGGCAAAGGCGACGAGATCAAGCTACTGCCTTTTCGAGAAGGCAGAGTCGTTATCACTTCGGCGAAAACCTTTCTCAGCTATCGAGACGTCGAAACCAGCAAAGCCAACATCGAACCAATGATCCGTAACATCAAAGTGCCGTTTCTGATCGTCTACGACTCCGGCGACAACATTCAAAGCAAAGGCAGCGTGACAACGCGGGAATCCATCGCACTGCGCATTAAAGAAAATGCCGTCAATTCACGCAAAGCCGACGTGCTGGTTATCCCATCGAGTCCGGGAAACTCCCCGTTTCAAGCCCACCTGTTCGTTAATAACGAAAAGCTCGTCACACAAAAAACCGTCGAGTGGCTAAAGAGCGTCGGCTTGACGCCAACGGCGCGGTGAGACTAGGTTAGGTCAAAATCTTATCCCAACTCATCGAGGAGGGTGCTATGGCCAATCTCGCTGCGATCGACGCCGATGGTCATGTGATCGAGAGTGAAAGCGAAATCCGCAAATATCTAAGCGACCCGTGGAACAAGCGCTCTACCGCACTGCGCCCGGGCGATCAGCCGTGGGACAACTACATGTTCGATCATTTCGTCACTGAAAGAACATGGAGCAAGCTGCCGTCCAGCGAGCAGGTCAAGCGTTGGGTCGAGATCATAGACCAGCATGAGATCGAAACCGCCGTTTGTTTTCCCACCGGCTCCGGTGCCGTCGTCCGTTTGCAGGAATTGAAATTTCAAATCGCGGTGGCGCGCGCGGTGAACGATCACTTCGCGGCCGACTACAACGCGCGCTCGCCGCGCATCAAATGCGTCGGCGTGTTGCCGATGCGCTCGCCGCAGGCGGCGGCGGAAGAGATCGAGCGCGCCTGCAAAGAAAAAGGGCTGATCGGGTTCGAAATTCTCCCTGTCGGATTACCCGCGGCCTTGGGCGATCCGATTTACGATCCGGTCTACGCGGCGGCTGAGAAATGCGGCGCGGTGCTCGGCATTCACGGCACGCGCAGTTGGTCGCGTGAGGTGGGCGCCGCAGGTTTGAATACTTTTGCCGAAGTGCACGCCTACGCTTTCACCGCGGGGATCTTGCTGCAATTTACCAGCATGATCTGCCAGGGAGTGCCGGTGCGCTTTCCCAAGCTACGCTTCGCCTTCTTGGAAATCGGCGCCACTTGGCTGCCGTATTATTTGGATCGCTTGGACGAGCATTGGGAAAAGCGCGCCGAGTTCGAGATGCCGCATCTTAAGGAAAAGCCCAGTGAGCTCGTGCGTAAATCGCAGGTTTATTTCAGCATCGAGTCCGGCGAGTCGCAGTTACCCGCGGCGATTGACTACGTGGGTGCTGATCACTTTGTCTTCGCCTCCGACATCCCTCACTGGGATTGCGAGTTTCCGGGGAACCTGGAACAGCTGCGCAAGCACGCCAAGCTGTCCGACAGCGTGAAGCAGAAACTTTTGCGCGACAACTCAAAGCGGCTTTTTAACCTATAGTCGACTCGAAGCAGCCGCGATGAACATGCAATCGCTCATTCACGAAGAGCGCGAGCGCGGCATCTTTCGGGTGCACCGCGCCGCACTCACCGAGCCTGAGATTAGCGCCGTAGAGCGCAAACGGATATTCGACAACTGCTGGCTCTATCTCGGCCACGAGTCGGAAGTGAAAAACCGCGGCGACTTTCGCCGCCGCACGGTGGCCGGGCGGCCGCTGTTTTGGGTGCGCGGCAGCGACGGACAAGTGCGCGCGTTTCACAACACCTGCACCCACTGGGGCGCCAACGTTTGCCGCGTCGACGCCGGCAATGCCGAGACGTTTCAGTGCTTCTATCATGCCTGGACGTTTAGCAACTGCGGCGAGCTGATCAGCATTCCCGACGAGGCTGGCTATGCCAAGAAATTCGACAAATCTGAGCTTGGACTGATGCCGGTGCCGCGGTTGGAAAATTACCGCGGCCTTTATTTCGTCAGCTACAATCCAGAGATTGTCGATCTTGCCACCTATCTTGGCAATGCCAGAGAGTATCTCGATCTGATCCTCGATCAATCTGCGGCGGGCTGGGAATTGGTGCCGGGCACACAAAAATACGGCGTGCGCGCCAACTGGAAAATGTTTTCGCTCAACAGCCTCGACAGCTACCACGTCAAACCGCTTCACGCGACCTTTTTCAAATATACGCAGAGCCTAGGGCCTGGCGACCCGCAGCCGCCGCTGCCGGACTTCCCCGGCGAAGAGGGTCGGGCGCTCGATCTCGGCAATGGCCACGGCGTCGATATCTTCGCCGCCCGTGACCGCGCCCGGCCGATCGCCAACTGGCATCCGATCCTTGGCGCGGAGACTAAAGAAGAGATTCGCCTGACCCGCGCAAATCTAGTGCAAAACTTCGGGGAGCAGCGCGCTTACTTGATGTGCAACACCAACCGCTTGATGCTGATTTATCCCAACTTTGCGCTGCACGACATCGCTGGCGTGAGCCTGCGCTACTTCGAGCCCACCGGCGCGGATACCATGGACGTGACCGTGCAGACCCTGGCGCCGGTGGGCGAATCAGCAACCCTGCGCGCTCGCCGGCTGGAAAATTTTGTCAGCTTCCTCGGCCCCGGCGGCTTCGCCCATCCCGACGATCTCGAAGCGATGGAGTCGGCCCAGCGCGGCTTTAGCGCCGGCGGCCCGCAATGGATCGACGTATCAAAAGGCATGCACCGTGACGGCACGGCGATCGATGAAAATCATGTCCGGTCTTTCTGGCGCCAATGGCGGGCGAATATGGGAGCGGATTGATAGGATTTTTTCACCACGAAGACACGAAGGACACGAAGATTTTAGACAGAAGATTCCCTCGCGCAAAGCGCGCAAAGGCCGCCAAGGAGTAAAATCAAAAACTCCGAACTTTGCGCCCTGTGCGTTCTCTGCGCGAGATAATCCGAGTTCCGAAAACACACAGTGGCAGTAACTTTCTCTGATAGCGACCTCGCCCGCCTCCTCCTGCACCGCGAAGTCGAAGCCTTTCTCTTCGACGAAGCGGCGCTGCTCGACGAGTGGCGCTTGGATGAATGGCTGGCGCTGTTCACCGATGACGCACGCTACGTCGTGCCGTCGACGGACACGCCGAATGGCGACCCGCGCGAGACGCTGACTTTGATCGACGACGACATCGCGCGCCTTCGCGGGCGCGTGGAGCGGCTGAACAGCCGCCACGCGCACCGAGAATTCCCCTGGTCTCGGACACGTCGCTTGATCTCCAACGTCCGCATCACTGATGTTAAGGAAGAAGGCATCCAAGTCCAAGCATCGTTTCTTGTCTATCGCATCCGCGCCGACGCCGTCGATCCGCTGATCGGTCACTACGAGTACACCCTGCGCCGCATCGGTAGCGCATTGAAAATCGCTCACCGCAAAGCCGTTCTCGATTTGGAAGCGCTGCGGCCGCACGGCACGGTGAGCATCATCCTCTGAGAAGAAAAAGAAAAGCGCGCGGTATAGCCCTGGTGATCTGGCAAGGATACGATTCATTTGCTAAACATGATCGTCATTGCTGCGCTAGATTCATTCTCGTTACGCGTACACAGACAATTTGAAAACGAAAATGTGCTGCTTGCCCTTTTGCAAGTGAAGCACGTATACAGACAGGTTAACTAATGGCTGAAGGATTTTCCGAAACCACCCAGGTCAAAATCACGCAGACTATCGCCGCCGAGCTTAACGTCGGCGCCCATCAAGTCGCTGCCGCTGTAGGGCTGCTCGATGAGGGCGCCACCGTGCCCTTCATTGCGCGATATCGAAAAGAAGTGACCGGAAATCTCGATGACACGCAGCTGCGCACTCTCGAAGAACGGCTGATCTATCTGCGCGAGCTGGAGGAGCGGCGGGCGACGATCCTTGCGTCAATCGAAGAGCAGGGCAAACTCACTGACGAGCTGCGCGCTAGCATTGAAGCGGCGGCCACCAAACAAGTGTTGGAAGATCTCTATCTTCCCTACAAACCCAAGCGCCGCACAAAAGCGCAGATCGCGCGCGAGGCTGGGCTGGAGCCTTTAGCCGATTCGCTGCTGAAAAATCCGGCTCTCGATCCGCAAACGGAAGCGGCGAAATATGTCAACGACAAACCGGCGGCGGAGAACGGTGTGCCGGATGTCAAAACTGCCCTCGAAGGCGCGCGTGACATTCTTGCCGAGCGTTTCGCCGAGACGGCGGGCTTACTTGTTAAGTTGCGGACGCGGATGTGGGAGCAAGGCATCGTTACGTCTAAAGTGATGAAAGACAAAGAGAGCGCCGAGGACGAGAAGTTTCGCGACTACTATGCCTACACAGAAACCATTCGCACCATTCCTTCGCACCGCGCGCTGGCGTTGTTTCGCGGCCAAAACTTGGGCGTCTTGGCGCTCGACCTCACGCTTGACGAAAAGCAGGAGGAGATTTCACCGCATCCCTGCGTCGCCATGATCGCCAGCCACTTTGGCATCGAGGACCGCGCCCGTCCGGCGGACAAATGGCTTCTCGACGCGTGCAATTGGACCTGGCGCACCAAGGCCCATCTGCACACCGGTACGGAGCTTCTAATGCAACTGCGCGAAGCCGCCGAGGCGGAAGCAATCCGCATCTTCGGGCGCAACCTGCGCGAGCTCTTGCTCGCGGCGCCGGCGGGGCCGAAGGCCGTGCTCGGCCTCGACCCGGGCATCCGCACCGGCTGTAAAGTGGCGGTGGTGGACGCCACGGGAAAACTGCTGGAAACCACCACGATCTATCCGCATGAGCCACGCAAAGATTGGGACGGCTCGTTAGTAACTTTGGCGCGCATGATCGTACAGCACAACGTCGATCTGATCGCCATCGGCAACGGCACGGCGAGCCGCGAGACGGACAAGCTTGCAGGCGAAGTGATGAAATTGATCGCCAGCAAAATGCCGGAACGAAAAGTGAACAAAATCGTAGTCAGTGAAGCGGGCGCGTCGGTGTATTCCGCATCGGCTACCGCCGCGGCGGAATTTCCTGAGTTAGACGTGAGCCTGCGCGGCGCCGTGTCTATCGGGCGCCGCCTGCAAGATCCGCTAGCGGAGTTGGTCAAGATCGAGCCCAAATCCATCGGCGTCGGCCAGTATCAACACGACGTCAACCAGCGCGCGCTGGCGCGCACGTTGGATGCCACTGTCGAAGACTGCGTCAACGCCGTCGGCGTCGACGTGAACACGGCATCCGCGCCGTTGCTTGCGCGGGTCTCGGGACTCAACAGCGGGCTGGCGAAAAACATCGTTGAGTTTCGTAATACCAACGGCGCGTTTGCCAATCGCACGTTGCTGCGCAAAGTGCCGCGCATGGGCGACAAGACTTTCGAGCAAGCCGCCGGTTTTTTACGCATCAACAACGGCGACAATCCGCTCGATCGATCAGCCGTCCATCCGGAAGCCTACCCCGTAGTGGAAAGAATCCTCACCAAGGTCGGCAAAGGCATCGGCGAAGTGATGGGGCAAGCGGCGATTCTAAAAGAGCTCAAGCCGGAACATTTCACTGATGAAAAGTTCGGCGTGCCGACGGTGAAAGATATTCTAACGGAATTAGAAAAGCCCGGCCGCGACCCGCGGCCGGAATTCAAAACCGCGACCTTTCAGGAAGGCGTCGAGACGCTCGCCGATTTGCAGCCCGGCATGATCCTCGAAGGCGTCGTCACTAACGTCGCCGCCTTCGGTGCCTTCGTCGACATCGGCGTGCATCAAGACGGCCTGGTCCACGTCTCGGCTTTGGCGAATAAATTCGTCAAAGACCCGCATGAAATCGTCAAGCCCGGGCAGATCGTGAAAGTTAAGGTGCTCGACGTCGACATCAAGCGCCAGCGCATCTCGCTGACTATGCGATTGAGCGAGCCTTCAGCGCCCGCAGCGCAATCCAGTGAAGCGCGGGAGAAACCCGCGAACGCACCCCGTCCGCAACAGCAGCGACGTCCAACGCCGCCGCAACAACAACAAAAACGGCCACCGCAACCGCAGGGCTTGATCGCCCTGGCGCTGGAGAAAGCACGGACTAAGAAGTAAAAAGAAACTAGTATTTTGGAGCGATTGTAGGGGCGCGATTCAGCGCGCCCGCTTTCGATCGCGCAGTTGAGCAGCGTTCATCTACAGCCAGGAAATCTTCGATCACAGTCCGCGAAACACCTGTGCGAGAAAGCCTTCCTTCTCCAGCTCATCGATGAAGCGATTTGAGATATAGTCCCGCGCCTTTAAGTTCTTTGCTTCTGGCCGGGTCTTTTTGAGCAGCTCCAGAGCGTAGTCCATACCTTCCGCAGTCGGATGTGGTTTGGCTGGAAAAATTTTGCCGTAGTAGCGAAAAGTCTCATCGAGCTGCTCGCGATCTTTGTCGCGGTCGAGCTTGAGAAAGCGCGCGACGGCGGCGATGACCGATTCTTTCCTCGCCGGATCTTTCCAATGGCTCGTGCCTTCGATAAAGCCTTTCAAGAAACGCAACGCTTGTTCCGGGCTGCGTTCGATAAAATCGCGCCGCGCCGCCACGTGCAGATGCGGATAAGCGATGCCGGTTTGAGAGATGTCGATCAAGTCGGTGAATCCCAGGCGGCGTGCCACGAGGTTAAATGGCGGGCTAACAATGGTCGCATCGATCACTCCGGCGCGCAGCGCGGCGAAGCGTTCGGTCTGCCCGCCGATCTGCAGAATCGTCACGTCTTTTTCAGGACGAAGGTGCTCGCGCTCCAGCGCGAGGCGGGTCGAGGTGTCAGACGCCGCGCCAAAGCGGCTGATGCCGATTTTCTTGCCTCTCAGATCTTGCGCCGTGCGGATCTCGGCGCGCGACACGATGTTGTAAGGGAACGTGTTGACGTTGCCGGCGATGAAAACGAAATTGGCGCCGGCGAGATTCGCCGCCAAGATCGGCGGCCCGTCGATCAGTCCCATGGGCATTTCACCCGATAACATCGCCTGGACTAACTGCGTGCCGCCTTGAAACGCCACCAGCTCGACATCCGAGTTGTGCTTGGCAAAGAGGCCGAGTTGCTTGCTGACAAACGGATGGGAGTTGCTGCCGCTGATGCCGGCGACGCCGAAGCGAATCGGCTGGCCGGACTTTGATGCCTGTGCGGCTGCGAGCGAATGACAAAGCAACGCCGCGAGCGAGGCAACGATATACAACCGAACGAAAGGTGAAATAGGGTTCTTCATGATTTTAGTGTCCGCCAATGAACTGAAGCACGGCGCGGTTAAAAGGTTCGGGCTGTTCCCAATTGATCGAGTGCGAAGCCTCCGGCAAAACAATAAACTCGGCGCCGGCGATGGCGGCGAGCTGGCGGCGCATCACCCAAGGTGGGGCCTGCAAGTCCTGATCGCCGGGCATCAACAAAGTCGGCACACAAAGCGTCTTTAGCTTTTCAAAAGTAATCGTCTGGCGCTGCGGCTGCACGGGCGCGTCTTTCTGGCGCGAGTTGTCGTGAATTTCCAGCCACAATTTAAGCCCTTCAGGGTTGGTCGCCATGTAGCCAGGGCTGACTTCGCGAAACTCCGGCGGCCAATTAGGAAAATTGGGCAGCGTGGTTTTCTCGCGCAGCTTGCGCAGCTCTTCGTCGACGATGGCGCCGCCGCTGGCGGCAACGACTAAACTGCGCAGCCGCTCCGGATGCCAGAGCACGTAATCATAGGCGGCAAAGCCGCCGCCGGCGACACCGACGAGATGAAACTTGTCGATCTTTAAATGCTCTACCAGCGCGTGGAGATCGTCGGCGATCGTCCCCGGCTGTGGGCCGCTATCCGGGTTGGCCGTGCTGCGGCCCCAGCCGCGCCGATCGAAAGCGATCACACGATAGCCCGCCGCGGCGAAGCCAGGGGTATTGTATTGCCAGCCGTCGGCATTGCCGGTGTTGGCGTGCAGCAAAATGAGCGGCACGCCGCTGCCGCCGCTATCGGTGTACCAAAGGCGAACGCCCGGAAGATCGGCGTAGCCGGCGAAGGAGCGAGCTGAAGAATCTGCGGATGCCATTTTGTACTCCTTGTGATCGAAATTGCAGTTGCACGCTCACGGCAGGTCGGCGAGCAGCCGCCCGTAGCCGGCGATCGGCAGGCGTATGTTCAACTGTTTCATGCACGCCCACACGTCTGCTGGCACGTTGGCCAACACTTTGACATGGAGCTTGCGTTCGAGCGGTTCGATGATATTCATACAATCCCACGCTGCGCCCATGAGATAGAGACAGTCGCCGTCGCCGCACTCAGCCAATACCTCTTTAGCGCGGCGGGCGATCTCCTCAGCGGGTATCTTGCCGACGTCGCTAAAGGGCACATCGATGCCCGCCATCGCCATGACTTTGAATCCCAAGCGTTCGAAAAACTCTTTGAACTGCTCGTTCAATTCGTCGGAAAAATAGGTCAGCCCGACCAAACGCCGGGCCTTGAGCGCGCGCAGGGCGTCAATTTGCACTTGCGTCGAGCTGAGCACCGGAAGGCCGTGCTTTTTCTCCAGGCGCCGGGTGTTGGCCTGGTCGAAGTCCAAGCCGAGCAACATAAACTGCGGTGCGCCCTGGACCAGCGCCATATTTGCTTTAAGCGCGACAAGCTCACCGACGCGCTGATCCATCATCGCCTGGGCTTCCTGAAACTCTTTTTCAGTGCCGGAACGCAGCCCGACGTAGCGTGGAATCACGCACACCCCGTCGGGCAGCAGGCGAATAAACGCCTCCAGAGGTCCGGGTTTGAAAGTAGGCTTTACCAAGCCGATTGTGCCACGCCATCCGTACATGATCGTTCTACCCCAGGTTGTCGCGCCACGAAGCTGTGGGAGAGCAGTAAATCTCGAAACGGACGGCGGGTCAACGCCACAAGCTTTCTTGACCTGCCTCGCTCGGCGGTGTTAATTCGAGAAGAGCACGAGAATCCAATTGAGGAGAGTTTGACATGCAAACCATCGACGCCGACGCCCATGTTTTGGAGACCGAGCAAACCTGGGAGTATATGGACGGAGCCGACAAGAAATACCGCCCGCAGATCGTCGGCTCGCCCGACGGCACGGGCAAAGACGAATATTGGCTGGTCGACGGCACGCTGCGCTTGAAGTCCGGCAACGTCGGCCGCAACACGCCGCAGGCGTCGCGCGAAATGCGCGATGTGCCGACGCGCGTCAAGCATATGGACGAGTTGGGTGTCGGTATTCAGGTGCTTTACCCGACACTGTTTTTGATTCCGCTAACGCCGCGCCCCGAAGTGGAGCTGGCGCTGTGCCGCAGCTACAACCGCTGGCTCGCCGACATCTGGCGCCAGGAAAAAGAACGGCTGCGCTGGGCCGCCGTGATGCCGTTGATGAGCATGGAGCAGACGCTGCAAGAGGCACGCTTTGCCAAAGAGAACGGCGCCTGCGCGATATTTATGCGCGGCACCGAAGGCGATCTGCTGCTGAGCGATCCGTATTTTTTCCCGCTCTACGAAGAAGCGCAGCGCCTCGACATCACCATCGGTGTACATGCCGCCAATGGCAGCGCCACGCTCTTTAACTATTACAAATACGAGCCGGTCGGCTTCTCCAAGTTCAAATTAAACTGCGTCGGCGGTTTTCATGCCCTGGTGATGGATCGCATTCCGGAAAAATTTCCTAAGCTGCGAATTGGTTTTCTGGAAATCAGCGCCGAATGGCTGCCCTACGCCTTCACCGATCTGACCAAACGGTTTCGCATGAAGGGCAAGGAGCTCAACCGCGACTTTCTCAAACAGGATCGGATTTTCGTTGCCTGCGAGACGACCGACGATATTCCATACATTGTTCAGAAGCTCGGCGATGAAAATATCGTCATCGGCTCCGACTATGCCCACGCCGACAGCGCCACCGAGCTCATGGCGATTGCCAATCTGAGCAACGACCAGCGGCTCACACCGACGCTGGCGAAGAAAATCGTTTGGGACAACGCCCGGGCGCTCTACGGGCTATAATTGTCTACCTTGGCGGCATCGGCACCCCCTACACGGTCTGCTACAAGGGCGGGCTGCTTGTGCCCATCGAATCTCACTTGATCCTCAGCGAAGCGGTCGACAAAACCAAGTGGTTTCAAAGCAAGTATCATTTCGCTGACGACGACGGCCCAGCGCGGCGCAGCCGCAGCCGAATCGGGCAAGAAGATTTAACCACAAAGAGCACAAGGAAACACAAAAGGCGCTGCGCGCCTGGATTAGGAACCGGAGAATTTAACCGCAAAGAACGCAAAACTCGGGGAGGAGATTTTCACCACGAAGTGATTCATGTGCTTGCGCACGCCCACGGAACCTGAAAACGGTCGCCAGGTTTCAACGCGAAGGGTTTTGTAGGGGCAGGCCTTGTGCCTTCGCTCCGAACTTCGTGTCCTTCGCGCCTTCGTGGTGAGCCGCTCTTTCCCTCACTGTCCCACTCTGGGAGGGTTGAAGCCCTCGCCTTTAGGCGACGGCTTTAGCACGTTTTGGCGGAGCTGTGGTAATGTCTGCGGATGAAAGAATATCGACGCGGAGCGCACACCGTATTCGAAA
>Ga0194131_10003699_pt1 | contig 23805 bp, 23 predicted proteins | sample TA2KigO120mmetaG_FD_148631 | JGI IMG/M metagenome (GOLD analysis project Ga0194131, IMG submission 148631) | Freshwater microbial communities from Lake Tanganyika, Tanzania - TA2015053 Kigoma Offshore 120m | ecosystem: Environmental > Aquatic > Freshwater > Lake | place: Tanzania: Lake... | reverse complement strand
CGAGGCCGCGCCGCCGGATCGCGCCTAGCCGCGCCGGGCGAGCAGCAGCTGGGCGACCTCCATGTCGAGCGGGGTCGTGACCTTGAGGTTCTCGGGCGAGGCCTCGTGGATCAGCACCTGGCCACCCGAGCGCTCGACCAGCATCGCGTCGTCGGTGACGGAGCCGAGCTCGTCGGCATGGGCCGCCACCGCGTCGCGCAGCGCCTCGGTGCGGAAGGCCTGCGGCGTCTGCACCGCCCAGAGGCTGGAGCGCTCGGGGGTGCGAAGCACCCGGCGGCCGCGCGAGGCCTCCTTGATCGTGTCGGTGACAGGGGCGGCGGCGATGACTGCGGCGATGTCGGCGTCGGAGTCGAGCCGGCTCACGACCTCGTCGAACAGCGCCGCCGTCGCCAGGGGGCGCGCCGCGTCATGGACGACGACCAGCCCGTGCTCGGCGTGCTCGAGGGCCAGCGCCACCGACTGCGAGCGGTGCTCGCCGCCGCGCACGGCGCGGGCCTCGACCCCGGCCTGCTCCGCGACCTCCTCGGCGTGGTCCTCGCCGCCCGGGGGGGCGGCGATCACGATCTGGCCGACGCGCTCGGCGGCGTCCGCGGCGATCAGCGACCAGGCCAGCATCGGCCTGTCCCCGAACTGGACATAGGCCTTCGGGCCGCCGGCTCCGAGACGCTCCCCGGAGCCGGCGGCCGCGATCACGGCCGTTGCGGTCGAGTCAGGCAGTCGCCTCGACCGGCCCGAACCGCTCCTCGAGCAGTCCGTCCAGGTAGTTCTCGGCGCCGTCCTCGTCCTTGTCCAGCGCGTACATGAACTCGGACGCGAGGATCTTCTTGGCGCGGGTGTACATCTGCTTCTCGCCGGTGGACAGTCCCTTCTCCATCTCCCGGATGGCGAGGTTGCGCACCACCTCGGCGAGCTCGTAGACGTCGCCCGTCTTGATCTTCTCGCGGTTGTGCTTGAAGCGGCGATTCCAGTTCTTCGGCATCTCGGAGACCTCGTCGGTGAGGACCCCGATCACCCTCTTGACCTGCTCCTCGTCGATCACCCGGCGCAGCCCAGCCACATGGGCGTTCTCGCACGGGACCATCACGGTCATGTTGCTGTGGAGGATGTTGATGGTCAGGTAGTCGCGCTTCTCGCCCATCAGGTCCTTGGTCTCCTTCTTCAGGACCACGCCTGCTCCGTGATGGGGATAGACGACGTTGTCACCGACCTCGAAGTTGCAGACGGGCGCCTTGAGTTCGAGGTCGGTTGCCGCCGCCTCGTCGATTACCTCCTCAGTTAGCTCCGGAATGGCTCTCTCCTTTCGCTGGGTCAGCTGACGTCACCGTCAGCTCTGCAAGTAGCGATCGATCGGGTCGATCTCCTGAAGCCTGCGGACGCCCTCGCGGATGTCCTTGGCGCGGGTCGCCCCCACTCCCTCGACCGCCTCGAGGTCGTCGTCGCTCGCGGCGAGGATCTCGTCGAGGCCCCCGAACTCCTGGATGATGCGCTGCACCACCAGCTTCGGCAGCCGCGGGATCCTGCCGAGCACGCGATGGCCGCGGGGAGATACGGGGAAGTCGAGAGTCGAGACCTTGCGCTCGTAGCCGAGCAGCTCGGCGAGGCGACCGAAGTCGAGCAGGTCCTGGTGGGGCAGGCGGGCGATCTGGCTGAGGGTGGTCGAGAGGTTTTCCTCGGTGTCCTCGACCGAGTAGTCGCGGATCAACGCCGCCTTGTCGGCGGCGACGCCGACCATCGTCTCCTCGAGCTGCATCTCGATCAGGCGGCCCTCGGTGCCGAGCTCCACGATGTAGCGCTCGACCTCGACGGCCATCCGGGTCACCAGCTCGGCCCGCTGCAGCACCGAGAGCACATCGTAGAGGACCGAGCCGCCCTCGAACTCCAGGCGGGTGAGCCGGGAGGAGACGGCGTCCAGGCGCATGCGGTACTTGTCGAGCGTCGCCAGGCCCTGGTTCGCCTTGGCGAGCACGGCCGGGATGTCCTGGAGGATGTACTTCATCCCGCCCAGGTAGAGCGAGACCACGTCGCGCCGCTCGGAGATCGCGATCACCAGCGCGTCGGTCTGCTTGCTGACCCGCTCGGCGGTGCGGTGCCTGGTCCCGGTCTCCGAGGACGCGATCGTGGGGTCGGGCATCAGCTGCACGTTGGCGCCGACGATCTTCGCCGCCTGCTTGTTGAGCACGATCGCGCCGTCCATCTTCGCCACCTGGTAGAGCAGCGCCGGGGTGTAGTCCACGTCGAGGTTGATGCCCCCCGAGAACATGAAGGAGACCTCCTCGGGGTCCGCGATCACGATCAGGCCACCGGTGCGCGAGTGCACGATGTTGTCGATGCCCTCCCGCAGAGCGGTGCCGGGGGCGACCATGTCGAGGGCGCGAAGCAGCCGGGGATCCTGCCGCGCCTCAAGCTCTTGGAGGCCGTCACCGGAGAACTCAGACGCCATGCGATGATGAAAGCAGATCGTCCTGGTGCGCGATTTGCGGGGATATCCGTGTGGAAAGCTCGGAAAAGGGATTGTCAAGCGGCTTCGCGCAAACGGCGCCCGGCGCCGGCGGCGCGGAGGGCGTCCGCGACCGTCTCGCGAGCGTCCAGGCCCACGACCGTGCCCTCGGCCGGGCGCGGTCCCAGCACCCGCTCGAGCCCGAACTTGAGCGCCTCGCCGACCCGGCGCTCGGCGTGGGCGACGTGGCGCAGCTCGCCCGTCAACCCGAGCTCGCCGAAGCACGCGAGGGGGCGCCCCTCCCCAGCCGCCCCCGGACGCGAAGCGGAGGAGGCGGCGCCGGATGAGAGCACGGTTCCGGAGCTCGCGGACGCCACCGCCAGCGCGATCGCGAGGTCGGCCCCGGGCTCGTCCACGCGGACGCCACCTGCGACGTTGACGAAGACGTCGGCCGCCGAGACGTTGACCCCGGCGTGGCGCGCCAGCACGGCCAGCACGAGCGCCAGCCGGTTGCGGTCGACGCCGGTGGCGGTGCGGCGGGGGGGAACGATCTCGGTCGGGGCGACCAGCGCCTGCACCTCGACCAGCAGCGGGCGCGTGCCCTCCATCGCGCAGAGCACGACCGAGCCGGGCGCCGAGTGGACCTCGCCGACGAACCGGGCCGAGGCGTCGGCGACCTCGGCCAGGCCGCCCTCGCGCATCTCGAAGACGCCGACCTCGCTGGTGGCGCCGAACCTGTTCTTCAGCGCCCGCACGGTGCGGAAGGTTCGCTCGCGCTCGCCCTCGAAGTGCAGCACGCAGTCGACCAGGTGCTCGAGGGCCCGCGGCCCCGCCAGCGACCCCTCCTTGGTCACGTGCCCGATCAGGATCATCGTCACGTCCAGGCGCTTGGCCGACTCCAGCAGCGCTCCGGTCGCCTCGCGCACCGCGGCGACGCTGCCGGGCGCCGAGTCGCCGACCGAGAGCGTCTGCACCGAGTCGATCACGCAGACGGCGGGGCGCTCGGCCTCGACCGCGGCCAAGACCGACTCCAGCGAGGGCTCGGCCAGCACCGGCACCTCCAGCGCGGCGCCGCCGAGGCGCTCGGCCCGGGTGCGGATCTGGGCGGCCGACTCCTCGCCCGAGACGTAGAGGACCCCGGCGCCGTGGGCGGCGATGTTTGCGAGCGCCATTCCGGCCAGCGTGCTCTTGCCGATCCCCGGGGCGCCGCCCACGAGCACGAGTGAGCCGGGCACGAAGCCGCCGCCGAGCACGCGGTCCAGCTCGCCGATCCCGGCCAGGATCCGGTCCGAGCGCTCGCTCGGGACCGAGCCCAGCGGCACGGGCTTCGGGGCCGGTCCCTGGGCTCGGCCCGAGCGCGCGGCCCGCCCGGCCGCGCCCCCCGTCGGCGCCGCCTCGGCCTCGAGGGTGTTCCAGGCGCCGCAGCCGGGGCACTGCCCCGTCCAGGCGAGCGCGGCCCTGCCGCACTCCGAGCATCTGTAGCCGCCGCCTCGCTTCGCCACCGAACGAGCCTACGAAGCGCCGCCGACGACACTCGCGCCGGCTTCGGCGGAACCGGCGCGAGCCGGTGACGACTTCGTCAGTTGGTCGGGAACGGCGCGCCCGCGAAGAACGCGAACCAGATCACGAAGGCGATCATCGAGACGATCGCCGTGGTCACGAACAGGCGCTCGACCGGGTCGCTCTTGCGCTCCCCGGGCCGGTGGCTCGAGTCGCGCATGCTGCGGTTCCACGAAGAGCGGCGAGACCGGCCCAACTCCTCCTCCTCCAGCATCCGCCCCCGGATCCAGGAGCCGAGCAGCAGCAGGCCCCAGTAGGTGACGAGGATGCCGGTGAAGATGAACACCGCGACCGGGCCGGTGACCGCGCCCGGCTTGTCGTAGATGGTCGAGGCGAGCCAGATCCACAGCAGCGGCACGCCGAACCCGATCAGGCACGCTCCGAGCAGGTTGAGCGCGGTCGATCCCGTCCCGACCAGCGCCCTGCGAATTGCGTGGATGACCGTCATGACCTCCGAGCCCCAGTTGACTGCGCGATAACGGTCAGGGTAGCGAGCGCAGATCGCGCTCCGGGTCGATCCCCCAGCGCTCGCCGGCGGCGACCAGCCGGGGCTCCAGCTCCCAGCGGTCGGGAAGCTCCGGCCCCTCGTGCTCGGGGCTCCCCCCCTTCAGCGCCATGCAGCCCGTGTTGTCCCCGATCTCTCGCAGCTCGGCCAGCTCGGCCTCGCCGAGCCGCTGCTCGGCGGGCAGCGCCACCAGCTCCGCGCGCTTTTCCTCGATCCGGCGCGCGCCCTCCCCCGCCTCCTGGATCAGCGTCGGGACGACGCAGCCGACCGCCGGCTGGCCCAGGTTCCACTGGCAGGCGAGCTGCATGGGCGTCAACTCCGCGGCCTCGGCGATCGGCCGCATGCGCTCGAGCTTCTCGCGGCCGGCCTCGATCCAGCCGTCGGGACGGAAGCTGCGGTGGTCGCTGGGGCCGAGCACCGTCCCGGGCACCAGGTCGTCCCAGAAGAGCCCGCCGTAGTCGACGACGCGGGTGATCACGCCGACGCCCTCGCGCTCGGCTGTCTGCAGCGAGAGGCCGGCCGGCCAGGGCTCGAGCGGGTTCAGGATCACCATCGCCCAGTCGATGCGCTCGCCGAACCGCTCCAGGCAGCTGATCAAGTCCAGCGTGAAGCCGTTGGCGGGGCCGGGAGCGACGCCGGTCATGCCGGTCAGACCCGCCTCCCGCAGAGCCTCCATCCCGTCCCAGACGACCTCGCTCTCGTACCCCGTGCGGTCGGGGTTGTGCAGCAGCAGCAGATCGAAGCGGTCCTGGCCGAGGCGCTCGAGGCTGCGCTCCGCGGCCATGCGCAGGTAGCCCGCGTACTGGTCCGGGCCCCGCAGGCGCGGGTCGGTGAACCTGGGGAAGCCCTTCGGCCCGTCGCGCTCGCCCTCGTAGAAGTCGTGGCCGACGGCGCCGACCAGGCAATAGTCCTCGCGCGTCGCCCCCTCGAGCGCCCTGCCCAGCAGAGAGTCCGCCTCGCCCTGGCCGTAGGCGTCGGCGCTGAGCACGGTGTCGATGCCCTCGCCCGGGCGCAGCAGCGCCGCCAGGCGGTCCTCGTCGATGGCCTCGCCGAAGTGCATGAAGCGGCCCCCGCTCCACGTGCCGACCGCCGCTCTGCCCGGTTCCCTCACGGGCCGAACGCTAGCGAGCCTCGCCGCCGGGCCGAGCCGGCCGAGCGCCGCGCCTTGCTAGCTTGCCCCGACCTTGGCCCTGGACACCGGACCGATCAACGCCGACCCCACCGAGCGGGCGCGAACGCTGCGGAGGCTGAACGTGATCGCGGTCGTGGCGATCCTGGACGCCCTGCTGCTGGCGGTGCTGCTGTGGGCGTCGTTCAGCGACGACGAGGGAATGGTCCACATCCTCGGACCGATCCACGGCGGCGGCTACGTGGCGTTGCTGGCGCTCTGCGCCGTCGGCTGCTTCGAGGAGCGCTGGGACTGGTGGTTCCCCGGCCTCGTGCTGGTCACGCTGGGGCCGCCCGGCTCGCTGATCGGCGACTGGATCCTGCGCTGCAAGCTGGCGCAGGGAACCCCCGCGTGAGCGCGCTGGACGAGGTCACCTGGGACCTCAGCCACCTGCTCGACGCCGAGGAGGCGGGCTCCGGCGCCGACGACGAGGCCGCGGTCGCGGCGCTGCTCGACAGCGCCGCCGAGCGCGCGGACTCATTCGCCGAGGCCCACGAGGGCAGGGTCGCCGAGCTCGACGGCGCCGGGCTGCGCGAGGCGATGAGCGAGCTGGCGGCGATCTCCGAGCTCGCCGGCCGCGCCGCCAACTTCGCCCACCTGCGCTTCGCGGCCGACACCGAGGACCCGGCGAACGGCGCCCTGGTGCAGCTGGTGAGCGAGCGCGCGACCGCGATCCAGACGAAGCTGCTCTTCTTCGAGCTGGAGTGGGTCGAGGTCGACGAGGCGCGCGCCGAGGAGCTGCTCGCCAGCGACGGCCTCGAGTTCGCGGCCCACTACCTGCGCATGGAGCGCCGCTACCGGCCCCACTTGCTGTCTGCGCCCGAGGAGACGATCTCGACCGAGCTCTCGGTCACCGGGCGCGGAGCCTGGACCCGCCTCTTCGACGAGCTCACCTCGGCGATCCGGGTCGAGCTGGAGGGAGAGGACGAGCCCCAGCCGCTCGACGTGGCGCTGTCCAACCTCTTCAACCCCGACCGCGACGAGCGCCGCAGGACCGCCGAGGCCGTGACCGGGGCACTCGAGCCGGGCCTGCGCACCCGCGCCTACGTCTTCAACACGCTGCTCCACGACAAGGCGATCAAGGACCGGCTGCGCCACTACCCCAACTGGCTCGCCAGCCGCAACCTCTCGAACGAGGCCTCCGACGAGTCGGTGCAGGCCCTGGTCGAGGCCGTCAAGAGCCGCTACCGGCTGGCGCGGCGCTGGTACGAGACCAAGGCGCGGCTGCTCGGGCTCGAGCGCCTCGCCGACTACGACCGCATGGCGGCGGTGAGCGAGGACGACGTCGAGATCCCATGGGACCGGGGACGCGAGCTGGTGCTGGACTCGTTCGGCTCCTTCTCCGAGCAGGCCGGCGAGGTCGCCCGCCGCTTCTTCGAGGAGCGCTGGATCGACGCGCCGCCGACGCCCTCGAAGCGCGGCGGCGCCTTCAGCGCCCAGACCGTTCCCTCGGTCCACCCCTACGTGATGCTCAACTACACGGGCCGCCGCCGCGACGTGCTGACGCTGGCCCACGAGCTCGGCCACGGGCTGCACCAGACGCTGGCGCGCGAGCAGGGCGTCTTCCACCAGGACACCCCGCTGACCGTCGCCGAGACGGCGTCGGTGTTCGCCGAGGAGATCGTCTTCGGCAGGCTGCTCGCCGACGCCGACGATCCCGGCTCCCGCCTGGGCCTGCTGGCCGAGGCGGTCGAGGGCCAGATCGCGACCGTCTTCCGCCAGATCGCGATGAACCAGTTCGAGGACTGCGTCCACACGGCGCGCCGCTCCGAGGGCGAGCTCGCGGTCGAGCGCATCGGCGAGCTCTGGCACGAGACCCAGCACGAGCTGCTCGGCGACTCGGTCGAGATCACCGACGGCTACCGCTCGTGGTGGTCCTATGTCCCCCACTTCATCGGCACGCCCGGCTACGTCTACGCCTACGCCTACGGCCAGCTGCTGGCGCTCTCGGTCTACAGGCTCTACACCGAGCGCGGCGAGGAGATGGTCCCAAGCTACCTCGAGCTGCTCGCCGCCGGCGGCTCGCGCTCACCCGAGGAGCTGGGCAAGATCGTCGGCGTCGACCTCACCGACCCCGGCTTCTGGGACTCGGGCCTGGACCTGGTCGAGGATCAACTCGAACAGGCCGTCGCCGCGGCCGAGGCCGTGATCGCCGCGCGCTAGGGCCAGCCTGCTGGCCTACCGTTGTCGAGTGGGCTCACCTTCGTGGCGCACTCGAATCTCCCTTGGACTGATCCTCGTCGGAGGATTGCTGGGCGGCGCCGCGGTCTTGGTCGCTGCTGTCTCGGAGATGGGCGGAAGCTGTGAGTACCCCTGTTCCTCTGATGTTGCGTACTCGGCATACAAGCTGGCCCTAGCCCTCCTCGGTGCCTCCGTGCTCGGCGCAGGCGTCACCTCCGGCCTCGCCCTGGCGCATCCGGGTGCGCGCACCATCGGGACCGTGTACATGCTGCTCACGATCGCCGGTTTCGCCGCGTTGTCCTTCTGGGTTCTGGGACTCGGTTGGGTCTGGGTCGACTAGCAGTGGCCCTTCTCAACCGCAACGGCCCGCAGCGAGCGGGCCGTAGGTTGCGGCCGGGGAGCAACCCCGAGTCCGATTGCCAACCGTTCTCCAAGTCTTGCACGCCGGCGAGCGGACCTGCCACGGAACCGCCCCCGGCGTAGCGGCGGAGCGCGGGGGACTCAAACCCCAACCAGGTGCTAGCCGGTCGTCGCGGTTGGCAACCGGACGCGACGCCTCGTCGCTTCACGCTCCGCACTCAGAGCGTTGACGACGCGCGCGTACGTGGGACGCGCGTCGTGTAGCGACTTCGTAGCCGAGTCTCGCCGAGACTGCTACTCGCGGTTCCGCGGAACTGGGGAAGCTAAGCCTTGGAGGGCTCGGCGTCGCCGTCGCCCGACTCGCCGTCGTCGCCCGAGTCCTCGTCTGACTTCTTGCCGGCGCCGACGCCGACCTTCTCGGGCTCCTTCTTCTTCGCGGGCGGCTTCTTCTTCGGCTTCACCAGCTTCAGCTTCAGGGGCTTGTCCTGCTCGTCGCCCTTCTCGTCCCGCTCGACCAGCACCGTGGTGCCGGGGGTGAGCGGGCCGGCCTTCAGCACCTCGTCGGCCAGCGGGTCCTCGATGTAGCGCTGGATCGCGCGGCGCAGCGGGCGGGCGCCCATCGCGGGGTCCCAGCCCTTGTCCACGAGCAGGTCCTTGGACTCCTCGGTCAGGTCGAGCTGCAGCTCGTGCTCGGCCACCTGGGCGCGCACGCGGCTGATCATCAGGTCGACGATCTCCTTGATCTCGTCCTTGGCCAGCTTGTGGAAGACGATCACCTCGTCGATCCGGTTCAGGAACTCGGGCCGGAACACCTTCTTCAGCTCGCCGGTGATCCTCGACTTCATGTCGTCGTAGGTGATCCCGGTGTCGTCGCTGATCGCGAAGCCCAGCGGCGTGTTGCGCGCGATGTCCTGGGCGCCGATGTTGGAGGTCATGATCACGATCGCGTTGCGGAAGTCCACCGTGCGCCCCTGGGCGTCGGTCAGCCTCCCGTCCTCCAGGATCTGCAGCAGGATGTTGAAGACGTCGGGGTGGGCCTTCTCGATCTCGTCCAGCAGCAGCACCGAGTAGGGCTTGCGCCGCACGGCCTCGGTCAGCTGGCCGCCCTCGTCGTAGCCGATGTAGCCCGGGGGCGAGCCGACCAGGCGGCTGACGGCGTGCTTCTCCATGTACTCGGACATGTCGATGCGCACCATCGCGTCCTCGTCGCCGAACAGGAACTCGGCGAGGGTCCGCGCCAGCTCGGTCTTGCCGACGCCGGAGGGGCCGAGGAAGATGAACGAGCCTGCCGGCCGCTTGGGGTCCTTGATCCCGGCGCGCGAGCGGCGGATCGCCTTGGAGACCGCGGTGATCGCCATCTCCTGGCCGATCACGCGCTTGTGCAGCTCGTCCTCCATGCGAACGAGCTTCTTCGACTCGGCCTCGGTCAGCTTGAAGACGGGGATGCCGGTCCACATCGCGACGATGTCGGCGATCTCCTCCTCGCCGACCTCGGGGCGCTCGCCACCGTCGCCCGAGCTCCACTCGTGCTCGAGCTCCTTCTTCTTGTTGGTCAGCTTGCGCTCCTGGTCGCGCAGGTTCGCGGCCTTCTCGAACTCCTGGGCCTCGATCGAGGCCTCCTTCTCGCGCCGCGTGGTCTCGATCTCCTCCTCGAGGTCGCGGTACACCGGCGGCTGCGTCATCGACTTGATGCGCATGCGGCTGGCGGCCTCGTCGATCAGGTCGATCGCCTTGTCGGGCAGGAAGCGGTCGGAGATGTAGCGGTCGGCCAGCTCGGCGGCGGACTCGAGCGCCTCGTCGGTGATCTTGACCCGGTGGTGCTGCTCGTAGCGCTCGCGCAGGCCCTCGAGGATCTTCACCGTCTCCTCGGTCGAGGGCTGCTCGACCTTGATCTGCTGGAAGCGGCGCTCCAGCGCGGAGTCGCGCTCGAGGTACTTGCGGTACTCGTCGAGCGTGGTCGCGCCGATCGTCTGCAGCTCGCCTCGGGCGAGCGCGGGCTTCAGGATCGAGGCGGCGTCGATCGCGCCCTCGGCGGCGCCGGCGCCGACCAGGTTGTGGAGCTCGTCGATGAAAAGGATGATGTCGCCGCGCTGGGTGATCTCCTTCATCACCTTCTTCAGCCGCTCCTCGAACTCGCCGCGGTACTTGGAGCCCGCGACCAGGGCGGCCAGGTCGAGCGTGTAGATCTGCTTGTTCTTCAGCAGCTCGGGCACCTCGCCCTTGGTGATGCGGGCGGCGAGGCCCTCGACGACGGCGGTCTTGCCGACGCCGGGCTCGCCCAGCAGCACCGGGTTGTTCTTGGTGCGCCGCGAGAGAATCTGCATGATCCGCTCGATCTCGGTCTCGCGACCGATCACGGGGTCGAGCTTGCCGTCGGAGGCGAGCTTGGTCAGGTTGCGCCCGAACTGGTCGAGCAGCTTGGATGACTTCTTGCCCTCGCCGCCGGCGCCCGATCCGGAGCCCTGGCGGCGGCCCCCGGGGCCCGACAGCATCCGGATCACCTCGTTGCGGATCTTCTCGGAGTCGGCGTCGAAGTCGAGCAGGATGCGGGCGGCGACGCCCTCGTTCTCGCGCACCAGGCCGAGCAGGATGTGCTCGGTGCCGATGTAGTTGTGGCCCAGCGACAGCGCCTCGCGCAGCGCCAGCTCCAGCACCTTCTTGGCGCGCGGCGTGAACGGGATCTGGCCGGCGGTGACCTCCTCGCCGGAACCGACGATGCGGACGACCTGGGAGCGCACGCGCTCGACGGTGATGTCGAGCGACTCCAGCACCCGCGCTGCGAGGCCCTCCTCCTCGCGCAGCAGGCCGAGCAGGATGTGCTCGGTGCCGATGTAGTTGTGCTTCAGCGTCCGGGCTTCCTCCTGGGCGAGGACGACGACCTGACGCGCTCTCTCGGTGAATCTCTCGAACATCTAGATCTGCCTTTGGTCTATCAACCGCTTCGGCTGTCCTGGGTTGTGCTTGCTGCGCTCGGGGTTGTTGAAGTTAGCGGCGCTTCGGGTGCTGATTCGAAGGGACGCGGACTCGCCCGGGGGCCCAATCTCCATCGGCTCCTGCCTGCCGAGAATCGATCTGACCTCCGGTTCTGTCGGGGACGGCGAGAGGCCAAGTATAGCCCTGCCTATTCCGTGCCCAGAGGAATGCGCGTGGACGCACGAGATCTCCCTGCAATCTGGGTCGAACGCGTGGGGAGCCCGCGCAGGCGGGGCGGGGCGATCCCGATCGCGCTAGCTTGCCGGTCGTGAGCAACCCGCTGAAGAGGGCGCACCGGCGCGCCACCTCGGCCTGGAACGGCGCCCGCGAGGGAACCGCCCGCACGGCGACCTGGGTCAAGGAAGGGGTCGCCGGCGCCCCGGGCAAGCTGCGCGGCGCCGTCAGCCGCGGCGGGGAGGACTCCGGGCCGAAAGCGAAGCCGGCGCCCGCGAAGGCGAGCGGCGCCGCGGCGAACGGAGAGGGCGGCACCTGGGAGCGGATCGGCGGCGCCGCCGCCCTGGAGCGCGCGCGCGGCGACCGCCGCGTCGCGATCGCCTGGATCGCCGGGGCGCTGCTGTTCGTCGCCTGGATCGGCTGGACGATCTACGTCTGGAGCGAGAACGGATCGGCCGCGGGGGTCGGCGTGCTGGTCAGCTGGCCCGCCGTGCTGGCGGCCCTGGCGCTGGTGGGCGCGGCGCTGGTGGGGGCGACGATGCTGGTCCGGCGCCTCGCGGCCGAGCGCGAGCCCGCGCTCGCGGGCGGCGCCCCGGCCGAGCCCGGGGCCGAGGACGAGCCCGAGCAGGAGGACGCGCCCGAGGGCGACGACGAGGATCCGGCCGAGGAGGAAGACGACTCCGGGGAAGAGGAAGAGGAAGAGGAAGAGGAAGAGGAAGAGGAAGAGGAAGAGGAAGACCCCGAGGACGACGACGAGCCCGAGGCCCGCCTAGGGCCCTAGCTCCGCATCGCGGGGAAGAGCACGACCTCGCGCAGCGTCTTCGCCCCCGTCAGCATCATCACCAGCCGGTCGATCCCGAGCCCGACGCCGCCGGTCGGCGGCATCCCGTGCTCGAGGGCGCGCACGAACGACTCGTCGTAGGGCTGGGCCTCCTCATCACCCCGCTCGATCTCCTGCAGCTGCTGCTCGAAGCGCCGGCGCTGCTCGTCGGGGTCGTTGAGCTCGGTGAAGGAGTTCGCGATCTCGATGCCGCCGACGAAGGCCTCCCAGCGCTCGACCAGCCCCTCGTCGCTGCGGTGACGTTTGGCGAAGGGTGAGAGCTCGAACGGGTAGTCGGTGATGAAGGTGGGCTGAACCAGCCTCGGCTCCACCTGCTTCGAGAGCAGGCCGTCGACGAGCTTGCCCCAGCCCTCCTGGTCGCTCGCCTCGGAGCCCATCGTCTCGGCGAGCGCCTCGCGGCTCGGGTGCTCGAGCACGTCGATCCCGCACTCGTGCTTGATCGCGTCGCGCAGGCTGATCCGTCGCCATGGCGGCGCCAGCTCGATCGTCTCCCCGTCTCGCTCGATCGTCGTCGTACCCAGCACCTGCTGGGCTACGTCGGCCACGAGCTGCTCGAGGTCGGTGGCGGTGTCCTCGTAGTCGGCGTAGGCCTCGTACCACTCGAGCATCGTGAACTCGGGGTTGTGCTTGTGCGAGACCCCCTCGTTGCGGAAGTCCTTGCCCAGCTCGTAGAGCTTGTCGATGCCGCCGACGATCAGGCGCTTCAGGTAGAGCTCTGTGGCGATCCGCAGGTAGAGGTCGCGGTCGAGCGCGTTGTGGTGGGTCGTGAACGGCCGCGCAAGGGCGCCGCCGTAGAGCGGCTGCAGCACCGGCGTCTCGACCTCGACGAAGCCGCGGTCGTCGAGCCAGCGGCGCACCGCCGCGACGGTGGCGCCGCGCTTGCGGAACAGCTCGCGGGTCTCCTCGTTCGCGATCAGGTCCAGCTCGCGCTGGCGGTAGCGGGTCTCGGTGTCCTCGAGGCCGTGGAACTTCTCCGGCGGCGGCCGCAGGCTCTTCGACAGCAGCTCCCAGGACCGCGCCCGCACGCTGAGCTCGCCCCGGCCGCTGGCGAAGACCGTGCCCTCGATGCCGACGATGTCGCCGATGTCGAGAGCCAGCAGGCCCTCGTAGCCGTCGCCCAGGTCGTCGAGCCGAGCCTGGACCTGGATCTGCCCGCTGCCGTCGCGGACGTCCAGGAACGAGGCCTTGCCGTGGCCGCGGCGCGCGGTCAGGCGGCCGGCGACGCGTACGCGGTCATCCGTCTCGGCGCCCGCCTCGATGCCGTCGTGCCGCTCGCGAACGGCCGCGATCTCGGTGCGGTCGGGGAAGCCGTGCGGGAAGGGCTCGACCCCCTGCCCGCGCAGGCGCTCCAGCTTCGCCCGCCGGTCGGCGAGGACCTCCGGCTCGCTGCGCTCGGGCTGCTCGGGCTCGCTCACGGGGCGAGCCTAACGCCGCCTTCGGCATCGGGCGGGGCCGCTGGCGGCCTTGCGGCCATCAGGCGGGGCCGCAGGCGGCCGCCCACATCCTTCGCGGCCGCAGGCGGCCGCTCGGAAGCCTGCGGCCTTGCGGCCCCTGGCTACGCGGCCTCGATCTTCGTGACCTTGAGCTTCTTCTTGGGACCGCGCGGCGTCTCCACCGTCACGATCTCGTTCTTCTTGGCGCCGATCACGGCCTTGCCGATCGGCGACTCGTTGGAGAGCCTGTCGGGCGGAGCCGCCTCGGCGGCGCCGACAAGCTTGAAGTGCTGGGACTTGCCCGACTTCTGATCCTTGACGTAGACGACGTTGCCGACCTCGACCTGCTCGGTGTCGATCTTCTTCTCGTCGATGACCGTGGCGCGACGGACGCGATCCTGGAGCTGGGCGATGCGCTGCTCCAGCATCGCCTGCTCGTTCTTGGCGTCGTCGTATTCGGCGTTCTCGGCGATGTCGCCGAACTCGCGAGCCTCCTTGATGCGCTCCGCGACCTCGCGGCGCTTGTCGGTCTCCAGGTGCTCGAGCTCCGCCTTCAGCTTCTCGAGCCCCTCTGCGGTGATAAGTGTCTCGCGCAACTCCTACCTCTTCCTCGTTCGATTCAGCGGGATCCCCTTCGCGCTTCGAGGTGAAAATCCCTGCTAAACGGCGAAAAACGAGCCCGCGCCGACGCTCAAGTGACCGCGACGACCCGGGCGAAGCGCGGCATTATAGCGACGGCCCCAGCCCGGCCCTCAGGCGTCGATCGCGCCCGCGAGGGCGGCCGCGACCCGGGTTGGATCCTCGATCTGGGGATAGTGGCCCAGGTCCGGAAGCTCGGTCAGCGGCGCCCCGGGGCGCAGCTCGCGCACCCCTGCCAGCACCTTCGTCGTCGCCACCGGGTCGTGCAGGCCCCAGGCGAGGCTGAGCTCGCCCGGCCAGTCGCTGAGCGCCCCGTACCAGCGCTCGGCCCTGCGCTCGCGCTCGTCCATGTAGCTGATCAGCCTGTGCCCCAGGGTGCGCCCGCCGTTGTGCGCTATCAGCGACCACTGGTCGTCGGCCTCCTCGGGGCTCAGCGGGTGTGCCTCGGAGAAGATCGAGCCGAACTGCTGGCGGAAGAAGCGCTCGCTCGAGAGCCGAGCCATCAGCGGGCCCAGCGGCCCGCGCAGCAGCTTCTGGGCGATCGTGGGGCTAGCCGCCCCCTGGATCATCGAGCCGTTGAAGAGAAAGACCCCGGCCAGCTCGAAGCCGAGCTCGCCCTCGAGATCTCGGGCCATCAGCTCGGTCGCGACCGAGGTGCCCATGTCGTGCCCGACGGCGAAGACCTGTGGCTTCCCCGCGTAGTCGGTGACCAACCCGGCGGCGTGGCGCGTGACCAGCGCCTCGGCGATGTCGGCCTGGCCGCCGAGCGTGTAGGTGTGGTCGCGGGGCTTGTCGGAGAGGCCGAAGCCGAGGCAGTCGTAGGCGAGGACCGCCCTGCCCGGCAGCTCGTCCAGCAGCAGCCGCCAGTCATAGGAGCTGGAGGGGAACCCGTGCAGCAGGAGCAGCAGCGGCCCCGCGCCCCCGCGCCCGAAGACGTGGATCTGATGCCCGCCAACCGGCTCCGCCGCGCCGCGCCGGCGCCACTCCTCGACCCTCGGCGTCAGCGCCATCAGGCAGGCACCGGCTCCCGGTCGAGCTGCGCGACCAGCCGGCGGGCGACCTCGAGGTCCTCGCTGCGCTGGAACGCGTCGGTCGCATCGCGGCCGGCGCCGAGGCGCTCCAGGTACCAGGGATAGAACTTGCGCAGGTAGCGCGCGGCGCGCTCGGGGCCCATGTGCTCCTCGGCGCGGTCGATCACCCAGGCGAGCTCGGCGAGCATCTCCTCCCGGCTCGGCGGCTCGGTGCGGCGTCCGGTCAGCTCCTCGAAGATCCAGGGGTTGCCGAGCGAGCCGCGCGCGATCATCACGGCGGCCGCTCCCGACTCCTCGTAGGCGCGGCGCGCAGCCTCGGCGCTGTCGAGGCCGCCGCTGACGATCACCGGCGCCTCGATCGCCTCGGCGAGCTCGCGCGTCAGCCCGTAGTCCGGTGTTCCCTTGTGCTGGGTCGCGGCCGAGCGCGGATGAAACCCGATCGCCGCGACCCCGGCCTCGCCGACGAGGCGCCGGGCGAGCTCGAACCCCTCGCGCCCCCCCGGCTTCAGCCCGGAGCGGACCTTGACCGTGACCGGCACGCCGCCGCCCTCGCGGGCGGCGCGCGCGAGCTCCAGCGCCAGCTCGTGGTCGGAGAGCAGCGCGGCGCCCGAGCCGGTCTTGCAGACCTTGCGCACGGGGCAGCCCATGTTGATGTCGATCAGATCGGCGCCGGCCGCGGCGACGATCGCCGCCGCCGAGGCCATCACCTCGGGGTCCTGACCGAAGAGCTGGATCGAGACGGGGTGCTCGTCGGGGTGCAGGCGCAACAGCTCGCGCATGGTGCGCTCGTTGCCGTAGTGGAGGCCGAAGCTCGAGACCATCTCCGAGACGGCGAGCCCGGCGCCGTGGCGGCGCGCCTGCATGCGCACGAACCAGTTGCCGATCCCGGCCAGCGGCGCCAGCAGCACGCGGTTGGTGATCTCGACGCCGCCGATGCGGAAGGGGCTCGTCAGGGGCGCCTGGGCCATGTCCGAAGTATGAGCAACCGGCGCCCGCGTACGGGGCGCGTCCGCCTGATCTAGGAGTTGAGCTCCCAGATCAGGCGCAGGCCGCGAAGCGTCAGCAGCGGGTCGACCTCGTCGATCGTCTCGCACCGGGGAGCGATCGTCGCAGCGAGCCCGCCGGTGGCGATGCTGGTCGCCTCCTCACCGAGCTCGTCGGCGAGCCGCCGGTTGACGCCGTCGACCAGGCCCGCGAAGCCGTAGGCGAAGCCGGACTGGATCGCGGCGACGGTGTTGCGACCGATCGCGGCGCCGGGATCGGAGACGTCGATCCGCGGCAGCTTCGCCGTGCGCGCCGTCAGCGCCTCCAGCGAGATCTCGACCCCGGGGCCGATCACGCCTCCGAGGTATTCGCCCTGTCCCGAGACGACGTCGAAGTTGGTCGAGGTGCCGAAGTCCACGGTCACGCACGCGCCCTGCGCTCTCGCGTGCGCGGCGACGGCGTTGACGAGGCGGTCGGCGCCCAGCTCGTGCGGGTTGTCGACCATGATCGGCATCCCCGTCTTCAGGTTGGGGCCGACCTTGAGGAACTCGCCGCGGATGTGGCGCTCGCAAAGCCGGCGGTACTCGGGGCCGAGCTGGGGCACGACGGTGGAGACGATGGCGCCGTCGATCGAGCCGTAGTCGAGCCCGTCCAGCTCGAGCAGGTTGCCGAGCGTCGCCGCGAGCTCATCGGAGGTGAGGTGGGGATCGGTGCCGAGGCGCCAGTCGCGCGCCAGGTCCTCGCCATCGAAGGCGCCGATGTGGGTCTGCGTGTTGCCGATGTCGACGGCGAGCAGCATGCGCCGATTATCGGTGAGCCCGGCGCCTGAACGCGGTCAGCCGCACCCAGAGCTCGCGGTCGGGCCCGGCCGGCGCTCCCGACCGCCCCCTCCGAGCGGTCGCGGACTCAGACGTCGATCGGGAATCGGTCATCTAGGGTGCCCGCGATGCCACAGTCCTCGACCGAACCCCGCTGGGGCGTCGATTCCGAGTACGGGCGCCTGCGCGACGTGCTGCTCTGCGGGCCCGACCACTTCCGATGGCTGCCGACCAGCGCGATCTCACGGGCCACGATCGAGCGCGGAGAGCGCTTCGATGCGGCCGCGGCCCGCAGCCAGCACGCCGAGATGGTCTCCGCTTACGAGGGCGCGGACGTCCGGGCGCATTTCCTGGAAGCGAGGCCCGAGCTGCCCTACCAGGTGTTCACCCGCGACTCGAGCACCATGACTCCCGGCGGCACCGTGGTGACCCAGCTGCACCAGTGGTGGCGCCGGGGCGAGTACGCGCCCGTGATCGAGTTCATGCGGGAGCACGAGGTCCCGGTCCGTGGCATGGTCACCGCGGCCGCGCTGGAGGGAGGGGACGTGGTCATCGTCGAGCCCGGGGCGATGCTGATCGGGCACGGCGAGGAGCGCACCCAGGAGCCCGCGGCGCGCCAGCTCGCCGCCTGGATGGAGGCCGATGGCTGGGAGGCGCGCGTGGTTCCCATCCCCGGCACCTTCGTCCACATCGACGTGCTGGTCTCGGTGCTGGGCCCGAAGCTGGCCGTGGTCTGCGCCGAGGCGTGCCCGGCCGGGGTGCTCGAGTGGCTGCGGGGCAGGCGGTTCGAGCTGATCGAAGTCGCTCAGGAAGAAGCCCTGAGGCTGGGGGTGAACGCGATCTCGCTCGGCGACGACCGCGTGCTCTCAGCGGCGGGATCGGCCGAGCTGAACGGGCGGCTCGAGGCGCTCGGTCTGGAAGTGCTGGCGCCCGAGCTCGGCGTGTTCACGCTCGGTGGGGGCGGCGCGCACTGCCTGGCCCAGCCCCTGCGCCGGGACCCGGTCGGCTAATGCCCGGGCCGGAGGCCGTGCGGCCCGAGGCTGCGGGCGCGGAGCGATAGATGGATGCCGAGCGGATCATCGAGGATCTCGACGAGCTCGCCCGCAGGACCTCCGACGCGCAGGGGGCGCAGCGGCTGTGCTGGACCGAGGGCTGGGTGATCGCGAGGGAGCTGTTGGGCGAGCTGCTCGCCGAGCTCGAGCTCGAGGCCGAGACCGACGAGGCGGGGAACCTGTGGGCGCGGCTTCCCGGCCGGGACCCCGAGCTTCCGGCCCTGGCGATCGGATCCCACCTCGACTCAGTCCCGGGGGGAGGCTGGCTCGACGGGGCACTCGGCGTGCTCGCGGCGGTCGGCGTGCTGCGCGAGCACGCCGCGGGCCCGCCGCCGCGCCGCTCGCTCGTGCTGGTGGACTGGGCCGACGAGGAGGGCGCCCGCTTCGGCCGCAGCCTGTTCGGGAGCTCGGCCTGCGCGGGCACCCTGGCGCCGGACGGGCTGCGCGGCCTGCGCGACGCGGACGGACGGCCGATCGCTGAGGTGCTGGCCGAGCACGGGATCGAGCTGGACCGGATCAATCTGTCCCGGGCTCGGCTGAAGGGGCTGGGCGCCTACCTCGAGCTGCACATCGAGCAGGGTCCGGTACTCGAGGAGCTTGGCGTCGCGGCGGCCGCCGTCGGCGGCTGCGTCGGGGTCGAGAGGCTGCGCTTCACCTTCACCGGTGAGACGGCTCATGCGGGCACGACGCCGATGCGGCTGCGCCGGGACGCGCTGCTCGCGGCCGCCGCCTCGGCGATCGCCATCTCCGAGATCCCAGGGCACGGCGAGGGCCTGGACGGCGACGGCGAGGGATCGGCCGCCACTCACGAGGGGCTGGCGACGACAGGCGCCCTCAGCGTCGAGCCGGGCATCCCGACGGCGGTGGCGGGCCGGGCGAGCCTGGTCGCCGACATCCGCCACGGGGACGGCCGGCCGCTCGCCGAGATGGTGATCGCGGCTCGCGAGGCGTGCGCGGCAGCCGCGGCCTCCCACGGCTGCGATCTCGCCGAGCAGCCGGTCTGGGCGGTCGGGCCGACCAGCTTCGATCCCGAGCTCGTCGCGGCGGCGCGCCGCGCCTGCGAAACGGTGACGGGCGATCCCGGTCCGAAGATGACAAGCGGCGCGCTCCATGACGCGGCGGCGATCGCCCCCGTCGTCCCCGCGGCGATGATCTTCGTCCCGTCGGTGGGCGGGCGCAGCCATGCGCCGGACGAGGACACCGACCGCGACGACATCGTGGCCGCGCTCGAGGCCTTCGCCGCCACCTGCGCCGACGCGCTGGCGGGGCTCGACCAGCGCCGGCGGCCGACGAGGCCCTAGCATCGGCGCGGTGGCCGACGCCAAGCTCTACGTGATTCCGGGCTCGCATCCCGCCCTGACGGTGCGCCGGATGCTCGAGCTCAAGGGCATTCCCTACAAGCGGATCGACCTGGTCCCGGTCGTCTCCAAGGGGGTACTGCGGGCGCTGGGGTTCCCCGGCGTCACCGTGCCGGCGCTGAAGATCGGCGAGGACAGGGTCCAGGGCTCGCGCGAGATCGCGCGCGAGCTGGAGCGGATCCAGCCCGATCCGCGGCTGTTCCCCGACGACCCCGAGCAGCTGGTCGCGGTCGAGGACGCGGAACGCTGGGGCGATCAGGTGCTGCAGCCGAAGGCGCGCCGGCTCCCATGGTGGGCGCTGAAGCGCGACCGCGCCCCGATGGCGAGCTACTCCGAGGGCGCCAAGCTGGGCGTGCCGGTGGGCCTGGCCGTCAAGACCGCGGCGCCGATCGTGGCGCTCTCGGCCAAGTTCAACGGCGCCACCGACGAGGCGGTTCGCTCGGACCTCGCCTCGCTGCCGGCCGACCTGGACAGGATCGACTCCTGGATCGCGGACGGAGTGCTCGGGGGCGAGCGGCTGAACGCCGCAGACCTGCAGATCGGTACCAGCGTGCGCCTGCTGACGACGTTCGACGACCTGCGCCCCCAGATCGAGGGCCGCCCCGCCGCCGAGCTGGCGATGCGCGCCGCCCCCGACTTCCCCGGCCACACGCCGCCCGTCTTCCCGCCTGAGTGGCTGGCGGGGTTCAACTCTCAGCCCTAGCCGTCGAACCGCGTCACGCGCTCGCCGTCCCCCAGCGCCTCCAGCGCCGCGGCGAGGCTGGTGCCGTCGGGCAGTGCCAGGCTCGGATCAAGCTCCAGCAGCGGCACCAGCACGAAGCGGCGGCGGGCGACCTCGCGGTGTGGCAGCGTCAGCCGCTCGCCGCTCAGCTCCAGCTCGCCGAGCAGCAGCAGGTCGACGTCCACCGGGCGGGGGCTGTGACGGGGCGCGTCGAAGTCGCGGCCGCGCTCGGCCTCGATCGCCTTGCAGACGCCGAGCAGCTCCTCGGGGCCGAGCGCGGTGCTGACCCTGGCGACCGCGTTGAGAAAGTCGGGCTGGTCGAGAATCTCGCCGACGGGCTCTGTCTCGTAGAAGGAGGAGACGGCCTCGACCTCGACGCCGCGCGCGCGCAGTCCCTCGATCGCGGCGTCCAACTCGGCCTCGCGGTCTCCGAGGTTGGAGCCGAGGCCGATGTAGCCCGTTAGCACCCGAGCGGCGCTCAGACGCCCTCGCCCTCGTCGTCGGCCGGATCGCGGTCGGCCGCGCGCTCGAGCGAGACCTCGACGGCGGCCTCCTCGACCGGGTAGGGGAGCGGCGGCTCGGGCTTGGCCGCGCGGACGCGGACCTCATCGCAGTCGAAGCGCTCGAGCAGGCGCTCGGCGATCACCTGGCAGAGGCGCTCGAGCGTGCGGTGGCTGCGCTCGGTGGCGGCCAGGGCGACGATGTCGCAGACCTCGGAGTAGTCCACGGTGTCCTCGACCCGGTCGGTGAGCACGGCGTCGCAGCGCGGGACGTCGAAGCTGAGGTCGAACTCGAGCCGCTGCCCAACCTCCTGCTCGGCGTCGGTTACACCGTGGTGGGTGTAGATGGAGAGGCCCCGCAGCTCGACCTCGACCGAGGACTCAGGGGAGCCGTGCGCGTCCATGCGCTGAACGTAGCTGACCGGCGGCTGATAGGACTAGCCGGGTGACGCCGGCGCCGCAGACGAGCACGATCGGGCAGGGCGAGCCGGCGGTCGAGGTCGAGCACGCCTTCACCGGGGACGAGACGCGCATCCACTACGTCACCCGCGGGGAGGGCGAGCCGATCCTGTTCATGCACGGCTTCCCCCAGTTCTGGTACCTGTGGCGCCACCAGCTGGCCGACCTCGGCCGCGACCACCGCGTCGTCGCGCCCGACATGCGAGGCTACAACCTCTCCGACAAGCCCCCCGAGGTGGAGGCATACCGGATGCGCGAGCTGCTCGGCGACATCCGCGGCCTGGTCGAGGAGCTCGACCTGGCCCCGTTCACGCTCGTAGGCCACGACTGGGGCGGGATCCTCTGCTGGGCCTTCGCCCTGAAGCACCCCGAGCTGCTGCAGCGCTTGGTGATCATCGACTCTCCCCCGCCCTTCACCTGGAACCGTGACCTGCGCGAGAGCCCGAGGCAGCGCGAGGCCGTCAACTACATGGTCGAGCTCTCGAAACCCTCGCCTGGGCCCGAGGAGATGGTCGAGGCCGACGACTTCGCGATGCTCGAGTCGATGCTGGAGCGGATCGGTGGCGCCGGCGCACGCCTCGACGAGGCTGAGCGCGCCGCCTATCACGAGGCCTGGTCCCAGCCGGGCGCGATCCGGGGAGGGCTCAACTACTACCGTGCCGCGCGCATGGGCGAGCAGGTCGCGGCCGGCGGCGTCCCCGCCGCCTACGAGGCCAAGATCAAGGCCCAGCGGCTGCAGGTGCCGACGCTGGTGATCTGGGGAGAGCGCGACCCCGCGCTGCTGGTCGGCCTCACGCGCGGTCTCGAGGAGTGGGTCCCCGAGATGCGGCTAGAGGTCCTGCCCGGCGCCGGCCACTGGGTTCCCTACGAGCGGCCGGATGACGTCAACCGCCTGATCCGCGAGCTCGTGAATGGGCGCGCGGACGGCTGAGAGGAGAGACGATGACCCTGATCGACCCGATGGAGCGCTGGAGCGAGTACGGCGAGAAGCCGGACTTCGCCGGGCTGCTGACCTTCTCGGCGCTGCCCTACACGCAGGAACCCGCGGACCTCGAGGGGATCGACATCGCGATCGTCGGGGCTCCCACCGACGACCTCGTCAGCGACGGCCCCGGCGCGCGCTTCGGCCCCCGCGGCATCCGCAGCGCCAGCTGTCCCTCGGGCCCCCACCTGGAGGCCAAGATCGACGCCTTCGCCGAGCTCAAGGCCGTCGACTACGGGGACGCGCCGGTGCTGCCGGCGGACGCGCAGCGCACCCACGAGGCGATCGAGGCGACCGTCGGGGAGGTGCTCGACGCGGGCGCGATCCCGATCGTGCTCGGCGGCGACCACAGCATCGCCGAGCCCGACATCCGCGCCTGCGCCGAGCGGCACGGGCCGATGGCGCTGGTCCACTTCGACACCCACACCGACACCGGCACCCATGTCTTCGGTGTCGAGGTCTCGCACGGGACCCCGATGTACCGCTTGGTGGAACAGGGCCACGTGGATCCGAAGCGCTACGCCCAGCTCGGCCTGCGCGGCTACTGGCCCGGCGACGAGGAGTTCGGCTGGCAGGACGAGAAGGGGATCACGGCGACCTTCATGCACGACATCCGCGATCGCGGCATCGGGGCGGTCGTCGACGAGGCGATCGAGGTCGCCGGCGAGGGCCCGGTCTTCCTCTCGGTCGACGTCGACGTGCTCGACCCCGTCTACGCCCCCGGCACGGGAACCCCCGAGCCGGGCGGGATGACCTCGGCCGACCTGCTCTGGGCGTGCCGCGAGCTCTGCTCGCGTCTGCGGATCGTCGGGGCGGACGTGGTCGAGGTGATCCCCCGCGGCGTCGGCTCTGCCGACCTCACCTGCCTGGTCGCCGACCGCATCGTGCGCGAGATCGCCACCGGCATCGCCATCCGCCGCCGCTAACCCGCGCCCGGCCCGCCGAGCGACGAGAAACCCGCGCCATGCGCGGGCAAGTCGTCGCTCGGCCGGCGGTTCGGGGGGATCAGGCGCGGTCGGCGACGGCGGCGGCGCGCTCGGGGTCCAGGATCGCCTCGGCCACGGTCAGGGCCTGGCGCATCGGGGCGACGTCGTGGACCCGCAGGACGTCCGCTCCGTTGGCGGCGGCGATCACGTTCGAGGCGACCGTGCCGCCGAGCCGCTCGCCCACCTCGGCGCCCGTGAGCTTGCCGATGAAGCTCTTGCGCGAGCTTCCGTAGAGGATCGGCCTCCCCAGCTCGCGCAGCTCCCCGAGCCTCCGCGTCAGCTCCAGGTTGTGCTCGACGGTCTTGCCGAAGCCGATCCCGGGGTCGACCCAGATCCGCTCCTCGGCCACGCCCTCGCCGACCGCGAACTCGATCCGCTCGGCCAGGAAGGCCTTGACGTCGTCCACGACGTCGTCGTAGCGGGGATCTTCCTGCATCGTGCGGGGGTCGCCCAGCATGTGCATCAGCGCCAGCTCGCAGCCGCGGTCGGCGCACAGCCCCGTCAGCTCAGGCTCGGCCCGCAACGCGGTCACGTCGTTGACGATCTCGGCGCCGGCGTCCAGGGCGGCCTCGGCGACCGCCGTCTTCGACGTGTCAATCGAGACCTGACGGCCCGCCCCGCCTCCCCCGGCCAGTCCCTGCAC
>Ga0194131_10003698_pt1 | contig 23808 bp, 23 predicted proteins | sample TA2KigO120mmetaG_FD_148631 | JGI IMG/M metagenome (GOLD analysis project Ga0194131, IMG submission 148631) | Freshwater microbial communities from Lake Tanganyika, Tanzania - TA2015053 Kigoma Offshore 120m | ecosystem: Environmental > Aquatic > Freshwater > Lake | place: Tanzania: Lake... | reverse complement strand
AAAAAAACAATATATATATATATACCCTGAAAGATTATTTAGATTATGAAAGGGTTGATTGCTGGAATTGTTGTTATTGCTGTTGTCATCGGATTATTTATGATATTTAATTCTGATGAGCCTAATCTTAGCCCTAAGAAGAATTCTGAACAAAGAGTTGTTGCTCAACAGAATATATTCCCTGCAGATAAATTGTTCTCCATGGTAGGAAAAGATGGATTACAAAATACAGGAAATAAAAAAGCTGCTGAGTTTGTTTATAGAGTCGTAGAGGGTTTAAAATGAATAAATTATTTTTGATTCTTTCTGCCATTGGTTTTTTTGTATTATTGGGTTTTTTTGTTTTTGCTCAAACGCCTGTAGCTAATTCTCTTCTTGTGGTTGGAGCAAATTATTGTGATGAATCGGATAATGGACTAGATTACTTAAACTTTGGAGGTATTCAAGGATCATTTTATTGGTTGCCAAGTAATGGTACAGTTAATGCTACTTTTAATGGTACTTTTGTAGATACTTGTGTTTCAAATACCACTTTAGCAGAGGTTGTTTGCGGACAGAGTATAGATCCTTCTTTTACAGGTTTGGCCGGGGCAGTTCTTGTAGATTGTAATATTCCAAATTCTATTTATGGTTGCCGTAATGGAGCATGCGTATTTGTGGGATTGAATGGAACCAATAGCACTACAAATGGTACTACAACTAATAGCACTAATACGACTATCTCTTTACAACCTAACCTTGTAATACAAACTATAACTTGGAATTATACTTCTAATGGTTCTATTGTAAGCAATAGCACTAATGTAACTATTTACAATTTTGTAGCTAATGTTTTTGTCAGGAATTTGGGGAATGCCGCTGCTGGTCCATCAACTACTAGAGTTGGCTTTAGAATGATGACTGGTCCTTTTGCTTCATCTTACTTGTATCAAAATATTCCCACTCAAAGTCTAGCTCCTGGGCAGATAGCCCTGGCATCTAAGACTTTTGTAGGTTATAGCGGACAATTTAAGGTTAATGCTACTGCTGATTATTTGAAGGTTGTTAACGAATCAAATGAATTAGATAACCAAATGATTATTGCTAACACTTTACCTTAAATATAGAGATTAGGCTCCATGCTTTTCTTTATAGTAATCAGTTTATAACCTAATTAGAGAATTTTATAGGTGCAGTAGAAAATGTTTAAATAAATAAAAACTTTTATTTTAAAATGAAAAGGTGGTTTTTTGTTATTGTTGCTTATGTTGGTTGCACTGTTGCATATCCTCGAAAAAAGGGCCTTTGTCAAAATAATAGCTGTGTGAACACCATAATGCTTAAAAGTAAATTATAGCCCTAAATAACATGAGATTAAAATTAGAGGACCCTAGAATTCTTGCTCATTTGATAAGCATAATTTCAGAATTGGTTACTGAAGTTAGAATTAAGGTTACTAAAGAAGGGATGAGCTTGACTGCACTTGACCCTGCAAATGTTGCTATGTGTTATTTCAATATTCCTAACGATTTATTCTCTGAATTTGTTGTAGAAAAAGATGAAACACTAGGAGTTAACTTAGAAAATTTGAATTCTATAATGAAGAGGTGTAAAATGGGTAGTTCTCTTATAATTGAAAAAGAAGATAGCTCATTAAAGATAATAATTAATGATAAGATAAAGAGAGAATTTTCTCTCGCTTTGATTGACGTTGAAGGAGATGATAAACAAATGCCTGCCTGGGAATTTAAGAGCGTGGTTAAACTTGATGCTCAAGCATTTGTTGATGCGATAGAAGATTGTGCAGTTGTTGCAGATGCATGCACATTTATTGCACAGCCTGACAAATTTATAATAGAATCTAGCAACTTACACTCAGCTAAAACTGAGTTTTCAAGTGATGAAGCACAGATATTTTCTGATGCAAGCTCAGCCCGCTTTTCTCTTCAATATTTGAGTAAATTTGTAAAAGGGGCTAAGATTGCAAATAGGGCTGAGATTAATTTTTCAGATAATCATCCAATGAGGCTTAATTTTCCAAGTGGTAAGGTAATGCTATCTTTTGTACTTGCGCCTAGAGTAGAACAAGATGATTAATGAGAGAACATTGAAGATTTTATTAGTCTTCTATTTCTTCCAATATTTTACCATATAACTCTGGAGAAATTCTAAAACCTAAAGAAATTAATCTTGAAATGCCTCTTTTAATTTCTTTTTTATTAATTATCTTTTTATGATAGGCCCTTAATAATACATATAATATCCCTTTTGAGTTTAAGCCTAAACTTTGCGAGATAATTCTAGCAATGGCATCATCGATTAACAATAATTTTGATTTTATTTCTTTAGCTAATTTTATGGCTTGAATTTCCCCCATATCTATTTCTCCATACAGAGTTTTATCAAAATTATCTGAAACTTTTCTAACTTCTATCCACCCATCACTAACTGCCTTTTCTATTATTCTTGCGTCTAGAAAACCTTTTTCCTTTCCATTCAATACTGCTTCTTCATACACAGCTTCTGGAATATAAATTTTGTTAAAAATTATTTTTAATATCTCTAGGTTCCCAAGTTTTGCCAAGTATAGCAATGGACTTGTATTTGAAACAATCATGCTACTCTTTCAGTCCCTTTAAGTCTTCTTCTAATTCCCTAATTCCGTATGGCATTGGAATCTTTCTTTCTGCAACTATCTCCATCATCTCCCACAAAGAAAGCCCTGCTACTCTAGCAGCTTTGCCAAGACTAATTTTCCCCTTAGAATATAAAATTAATGCCTCTTGAATTTTCTTTTCTCTTATTCCTAAAATTAGAAGATCTCTTATTAATTTAGACTTATCAGTATCTTTAAGGACTGCTAGTTTTTCTAGCTCCTTATCCAAATTAATGCTCAAACGGATAGTTGTTAACTTTTCTTTCATAATACATAATACATCTTGTGTATTATTTAAACCTTTTTAAAATACAATCTAAAAAATTCTCAGCAAAACGGAAGATATAAAAATGAATAATTGTTAGTAAAATATTGATGGATAAAAAAGGGCAAGTAACTATGTTTGTTATTGTTGCTTTGATAATTGTTGCAGTTATTTTTGTAGTTACGCTTTTGAATAAAAGTAGTGTTTCTCTAAGAGAGCAAGACTTTGATAATCCTGAGGTTTATCTGAGCACCTGCATAAATGAAAGAGCAAGAGTTATTCTGGATAATATGCTTGATAATGGAGGGCTCCTATCCACTGAAGACAAAGTATTATACAATACAAGGGAAGTTTCCTATTTATGTAAAAATATAAACAACTTTGAACCTTGTATTAACCAATTCCCTCTTTATGTTACTCGCATGGAAAAAGAATTTGATGAAGCAATACAAACTGATGCAGAAGAATGTTTTTCATCATTACTTTCCGAGTTAGAAGATAGAAATTATGAAATTTCAAGCAAGGGAGATGTTAATATTGAGGCTAAATTTAAACCTGAAGTTGTATCAATTAGTTTTGAGAATGAATTTATTATGACTAAGTCAGGAGAATCTAAGAAATTCTCAAGATTTGATACGTTTGTATTTACAAAAATACAAAGTATAGGATTTGTAGTTAATGAGATATTAACTCAAGAAGCTAAATGGTGTTATTTTAGTAATGATGGTTTTATGATTTTATATCCTGAATACGATATAAGGGTTTACACTATGGAAGATACAACAAAGATATATACTGTTAAAAATAAGAAAACAGATGAGGGTGTGCAATTTGCTACAAGGGGGTGTGCGTTACCAGCAGGATGGTTCTAAATAAGAAAAAAATTGCACTATTTGAGATAAGTTTGATTTTGTTAAGCGCGGTAGCTTTTGCGCATATAATGGGCGAGACTAATGGATTAGATTATTACAATAATCATAAAGAATCTAAATTTATTTCTTTTATTAGAGAAAAGGCTTTGGATTATTTATCTCATGGACTTGTATCTGCTCAGACTACTTCTATTCAAACATGTCTTCTTGATAAGAAAGGAAGTTATTGTCAGGAATATCCTTCAACTGTCTGTAATTCTGAATGTAATTCCTCTTGTTTTCCTGGAAGAAGAGCAGAGTTTTCTTCATGTCGGCTAGGAACTTGTTTTGATACTAATCTTGGATTGTGTGCTGCTGGTTCTCCTTTCTCAAGTTGTCAAGGCTCCGGAGGAACTTGGTATCCGGAACAACCTCCTCAGTGTAATAGAGGATGTTGTTTAGTAGGAGAAGACAGCTCTGGAGGAGCATCGCAAGCACAGTTAACGACAAATAGACAATGTAATGTTTTAGGTCAAACTGTCGGGTTCAAAGTTAGATGGGACCCTCAAATTATTGGAGAAATTCAATGCATTGAAAAAGTAAGAACTCAAAGAGAGGGTGCTTGTGTTCTTTCTCCTCTTGATGGAGAAACTTTGAACAATTGTATTTTCACTACTGAAATTAGCTGTCTTGGAAATAGGGGAGGAGATTTTTATCCTGGACAATTATGCACTAATTCTCAATTGAACACAAGATGTGAAATGACTGAAAACGCTCAATGTTTTGAGGATAAAGATGGATTATATTTTATAGACTCATGTAAAAATAGAGCAAATATATATGATTATCAAAAAAGAAATTTGAACTCTTACTGGCAGAGCGTTGTTTCTATTGAGCAAAGTTGCAGTTTGAATAGAAATGGTCAAGGAGAAATAACAAATGAACAATCTTGTGGTAATTGCGACTATCTAAGAGGAAGCATCTGTGGACGCGTAAGAGCAAATATTGATACAAATCCTACAAATAATGGACAATATGTTTGCAGAGATTTATACTGTATTGATGATGAGGGGGAAAGAAGAGAACATGGAGAAAGTTGGTGTGCTTTTGATTCTTGGATTGGATTAGACGGTGCTGATGGGACAAATGAGGAGAGAGCAGTAGATGTTCCTGGAAGTAGGCATTACAAAAAACGCTGTTTGGAAGGAGAGATAAGAACTGAGCCGTGTCCTGAATACAGAAATGGAGTTTGTGTTGAACAAGATGTTACTAGCGAATTTACTAACGCTAATTGTAGAACAAATATGGGAGCATTATGCACCTCATATAATGAAAATGCAGATAAACTTGCAAAATGTGAAGAAATCCCTGACTGTTACTTAAAGCACGTAGAAATTGATAAATTCAAGTTTGATGTTTGTGTTCCAAAATATCCTCCTGGACTTAAATTAGGTAATGAACCCAAACCTGACTCTGTTGCAATATGTAAAGCTGCGACTCAAACATGTACATTTTATGAAAAAAAGAATATAGAAGGAAGATGGACTTGTAAAATAAATTGTGGATGTAAGGAGGCAAAATTTGCAGAAACAATGAATAATTTATGCATGTCGCTTGGTGACTGTGGCTCACATGTTAATTTGGCCGGAGAACTAGGAGAAGGATATTCAACTAAAGGAGATAGACAACCAAAAATATCAAATTCTTATATTGAAGGATTAAGAAAGTATACAACTCCTAAAGATGGTCAGAGAGTTGAAGGCTTTACTGAAGGACAGATTGAAGCTACTTTTGGAATTGACTTTGATTTTGATGATCCTACAGAACTTACAAAACAGTTAGGACAATTTGGATTAGGGCTTGGTGCAATGGTAGCTTATGGAGCTGGGAAGGCTTTGATTACTCATGGTTCATTGGCTGGCGGAACAGGTGGTGCTGGTAGCTTAGCAGTAACCGGTCTTGCAGGCGCATTCAATGCGGCTGCAATTGGTGCTGGAATTGGATATATTGTAGGGCTTGCTTTTGGTTTAGAAGGGGATGAATTAACAACAACAGTTGTAGTTGGGGCTGTTCTTACTTTTGCATTTTGGGCTTACATTACAGATTTTGGAGCTCTTGCTATAAACTTAGGTCCTTGGGGTTGGATAGTTGCAATAGTGGTGGCAGTAGTTGTAGCAATATTATCTATTGTAGGCGTGGGGGAATATAGAGAAAAGAAAGTAACATTTACATGCCTGCCATGGCAGCCGCCTTCAGGAGGAGCTAATTGTGATAAATGCGATGAACTTGGAGAAAAATGTACTGCTTACAAATGTGCTTCTCTTGGAAAGACATGCAAACTATTGAATCCTGAAGATGAAGCTTTTAGAACATGTGTGAATAGTGCACCTGATGATTCAACTGCACCGGATATTTCATTCAATGCAACTTCTATCCCTACAGGATACACTTTTGTTGAATCTGATACAGGCGTTGAAATAAGAGGGAATTCTTCTGATTTCTCTATACAAGAGCACACTGCAGTTACTTTTGGAATTCTAACTAATGAACATAGTCAATGTAAAATATCTGCAACTAGGCCTACAAATGGATATGATGATATGGAAGATACTTTCTTTGATAGTTCTTTGAATTTTTATGTAACTTCACATACTGATGTTCAAGCTATGCCTACACTAGATGATTTAGGCGCTTCTGGATTAAGTGCAGACCCAAACAGAAGAGGAGATTATAACTTGTATGTTCTTTGTAAAGATGATTGGGGAAATGATAATGATGCAGAATATAATATTAGGTTTAAAGTTTCCCCTGCCAATGATATTCAACCACCTGTAATAACCAAATTTATTCCAGAATCTCCTGGAGTTGTTGGATTGACTTCTACCACATTTAATTTACAATTTGTTACTGATGAACCTGCAACTTGTAGGTTTAGCTCTTTAGATGTAGCTTATGAGTTAATGGAAGGTGAAACTAATTGTAATAATGCTTTGACTTCTCCAGTAATTGTTGGAGAGAATTATGGTTGGTTATGTTCTGCGAGTTTACCAATAACAGGAAATAATAGCAAGTATTACTTTAGATGTGCGGATAAACCATGGCTTGGCCAGAATGTACAACAAAATTCCATTACATTATCTGCTGGAAGAAATGCTAATGGTCAGAGTATGCCGATAGATGGATATATAATAAGAAAGACGACTACTCCATTGACAATAAGTTCAGTAAAACCTAATGGCGCTACGATATCCTCTGCTACTGAACCTGTTTCAGTAGATCTGGAGGTCATTACTTCTGGAGGAATAGATAATGGAAAAGCATTTTGTAAATATTCATTAGATTCTGGAAATACATACGTTCCTTTCTTCACCACAAGTTTGAGTAATCATAAACAAAAATTCAATTCTTTATTCGCAGGAGATTATACTATTCCAATTAATTGTACGGATAGAGCAGGGAATTCCGCTGAAGGAAATTCGCAATTTAGCATACAAGTAGATAATCTTGGACCTATAATAACAAGATTATACAATTCTGGAAATTCTTTGACTGTAATTACGAATGAAGCATCTGTTTGTGAATCTTCATTAAATTCATGCAACTTTGAATTTGGAAATGGAACTGCTTTATCTGGAGCTGGAAAAGTTCATACAATGCCATATACTACCGGAAATGTTTACAAAATTAAATGCAAAGATAGTTTTGCAAATGTTGGATCTTGCATAACTGTAAGCGCAGGATATTAAAGGTAGATTTATAAGGGAAATATGCTCTTTCAAAATATGTTAAAAGAGAGGTCTGGACAAGTAACTATATTTGTTATACTTGCTTTGATTGTTGTGGCAGTTGTAATTGTAATATTTGCTTTTCCTTCAGCCAATGTCTTTTCTTCAGAAGTAAATCCTAGCTCTTATTTGAGAAGTTGCATTGAACCAGAAATTAATATAATAAAGGACATCCTTAGTGATCAAGGAGGATATTCAACACCTGATAATTACGCGATGTATCAAGATTTGAAATTGCAGTACTTGTGTTATACTTCTCAATATTATGTTCCTTGCTCTGTTCAACAACCACTTTTGCTAAAGCATATGCAAGATGAAGTTAAAAAATACATTGAACCTAGAGCAAAACAATGCTTTGAGGATCTAAAAGATCAATATGAATCTAGAGGTTATGAAGTATCTGCGGGTCAAAGTCAAATTTCAGTAGGAATAGTCCCTGGAAATATAATTGTGGAGTTTATTGCACCTATGACTTTGAGAAAAGAAGATGTTCAAACATTTGATAAATTCGCTATTGGTGTGAATTCCGAATGGTATGACTTAATTAACATAGCAACAAATATTATCCAATATGAATCAACATTCGGGGATAGCGAGACAAGTTTATATATTTCCTATTACCCAGATTTGATTATAGAAAAAACAAGACGCGATGATGGTTCAACAATATATAAGCTTTCAGATGTCACAACTGAAGAAAGATTTGCTTTCGCAACAAGAAGTCTTGTTTGGCCCCAAGGATTGATATGATAAATAAAAAAATAATAATTGTTTTAAGTGTATTCTTATTAGCAACGTTAGTTTTAGCACAGCAGACTGGAAATCCTAATAACCCTAATGTGGGAACTCAATCTTCTACAGTTTGTTGTGAAAGGACAAACTCTGGAGCTTTTTGTCAAAATGTGCCTGCTACTCAATGTAAACAGGGAAGTAGACAGGTTCCTACTTCATGTGCTTCTACAAGTTATTGTAAGGCTGGAACTTGCTATGATTCTACTGAAGGTACTTGCTTAGATAATACTCCTCAATTAGTTTGCAACGCAAACGGAGGTGTCTGGAGTGAGGAAGAACCTCCTCAATGTGCTTTAGGATGTTGTATTCTTGGGGATCAAGCCGCTTATGTTTCCCTTGTGAGGTGCAAGAGATTAAGTTCTTATTTAGGATTGGAAACTAATTATGATACCAGCGTTACAAGTGAATTAGCATGTATAGAAAAAGTACAGCAACAGGAAGTTGGCGCTTGCGTATATGAATTTGAGTTTGAAAGGACATGTAAATTTGGAACCAGATCCGAATGTAATACTCAAACAGGAAATGCCTCTCTTGTAGGAGGAACATTTTATGCTGGAAAATTATGTTCTGCTGAAGAATTGGGAACTATATGTGGGCCAACAAGAAAGACAACATGTGTTGATGGAAAAGATGGAGTTTATTTTGTTGACTCTTGTGGAAACCCTGCAAATATTTATGATTCATCTAAAGTTGAAGATCAATTATATTGGAGTGATCTAATAGATGTTAGCAATTCCTGTAATCCTTCAGCAAGTAACGCAGGAAGTTCTTCTTGTGGAAACTGTAATTATCTACAAGGAAGTATTTGCAGAAGTGAAGATGATGCTGGTAAATCTCCAACTTATGGAGATTTCATTTGCGCTGATTTAAATTGTAAGAATACTAAGAATGGAAATAACTACAGACATGGAGAAAGCTGGTGCGTTAACAGCGATGCTGGAGGACAAGGAAACTCGGATAATTCTGTAGGAAGTAGATTCTACAAACATATTTGCATAAATGGAAAAGAAGTTCTTGAACAATGCGAAGATTTTAGAGCAGAGGAATGTATTGAAGATAAAATAGGAGACTTTTCTCAAGCAGCTTGTAAGGTAAACAGATGGCAAGATTGTATTAATCAACAAGACCAAAAATCTTGTGAAAATGAAGATGTTAGAGATTGTAGATGGGAAGAAGGAACAATATTGCAAGCATTAGGCAATAATTCTAAACTAAAAATTACTGGAACTTGTTTTCCACAAAATAAACCAGGATTCAACTTCTGGGAGGATACAGAAAGTTCTGATATTTGTGCTTTAGCTAGTGAGACTTGTATAGTAACTTTTGAGAAAGATGTATTTGGAGGAAATGAAAAAATAACTTCTGGAGAAAAATGTTGGGATAAAAATAAAAAGGAAGTTAGTGATGGATGGGTTAGGAAAAAACTGGCGGTTTGCAGTCAAATGGGTGATTGCGGAAACACAATTAACTGGGCAGGTAAAGAAGGACATGGAGGATACAGTCTTTTTGTGGATAAGGAGAAAGTTAACTAATAAGTCTTATAAATAATAAAAGATTGTCTTAAATATGAATTATTTTCTAATTCTTCCACTTGCTATAAGCATCATAGTTGTTTTATCATTAATGAATTGGTGGATAAGAAAAGTGAAATCCATTGGATTAGTTTGGGAAAATATGAATAAAATAAATGGAGAAAAAGTTTCTGGTTCTGGAGGGTTAATTGTTTTACTTGCTTTTCTTCTTAGTGTTCTTTGTTATGTTGCATATAGAGTTTTTATTCTTGAAAGTGAGAATGGATCTTTGTTGGAGATATTTGTAATTCTCATAATGGTTACATTCATGGGTTTTGTTGGATTTATAGACGATTTATTTGGGTGGAGAAAGGGAGGACTTTCTGCAAGATCTAGAATACTTTTAGCAATTTTTGGAGCAATACCTTTAGTTGCAATAGAGGCAGGGGATAGCACAATAGGTCTTCCATTCTTTGGAAGTATGGATTTGGGTTTACTATATCCTTTAATATTCATACCATTAGGAGTTGTTGCAACTACAACTACATTTAACATGCTTGCTGGATTCAATGGTCTTGAAGCTGGACAAGGAATAATACTTCTTTCAGGTTTAGCTTTTGTTTCCTATATGACTGGGAGCCCGTGGCTTGCAGTTGTTTGCTTATGTATGGTCTTAGCACTAATCGGTTTTTTCGTTTATAATAAATTTCCTGCTAGTGTTCTTCCAGGGGATGTAATGACTTACTCTGTAGGTGCGATTATTGCAGCCGTTGCAATTTTAGGAAACTTTGAAAGAATAGCAATGTTCTTTTATATCCCTTATATTTTAGAAGTAATATTGAAATCACGAGGGAAATTGAAGAAGAATTCATTTGGTAAACCGATGAAGGATGGAACTTTAGATAATCAATACGATAAGTGGTATAGTTTGAATCATGTTTCTATTTCTACTTTAAAGAAAATAGGGATTAAATCTACTGAGAAAAATGCAGTAAGACTTATATTGTCATTTCAAGTGTTCGTTATTTTGCTGGGAATATTTTTATCAAGAAACATTTTATTTTGAAGTTGTAACTATAGAGTAATATTAAGATTTATATATTCGGTTAATTTTTAGATTGTGGATGAAATCTAGGGCTAAAAATTCTGGATTGTTGAGGAGGTTGGCTTTAGGCGGAGTTGTCGCAACTTTACCATTGATTAATTCTGGATGTGCTAATTTACGCAACGATGTTTATAGAGGTACATTTTATAATGAAACCCAAGAAGAAACAGAGCAAAGACAAAGAGGAAATAGGCTTAATGTATTAAGCTTTCTTTCTTTTGCAGGAGTTCATAAATCTAGAACAGTCCAACAAGCAGCTTCTTTGAATGCTGCCGGACATGCTCTTCAGACAGAAGCAGCCAGAAGCGGATATGCAAGATCTGGGCCCATAGCAATAGAAATAGGATGTTATGTTTCAGGACAAGACACTAATGGAAATGGCTATTTAGACCATCGTGAAATGAATGGATTGGGTAGTCTATTCTCTGCAAATGAACCTATAAAGCTATATGTTTCACTTAGTCAGCCATTGGGGGAATTTGGATTGTGGCTGTGTGATTCTTCTGGAGAAACGATAAATCAAAAGACAGTTAATAATTCTGATGGTGTTGAAATATCTTATAACAATGGTTCATTCAGTAGAAAACTTGGCCCAGGAAATTATCAAGTAATTGTTGGCCTTAGAGGGGAGCAAATAGGAAAAAAGAAATTTTCAGTAAGATAACTCTTTGTTCCGCCCTATTTACTATAGAGGAATTAGTATTTTTATAATTCATAAATGTTTGGATTTTTTCGCCTTTTCTATTGATGAAAAAACTCGCTAAATGAAAGTCTTTCACTATATTTACGAATAAAATTGAAATTTTCTAGGGCATAATTGCTAACTATTAAATCAAGCAATTATAGAAAAGGATGCTCTTTGAAGTTGTTGCACCTTTTCTATTAGTGAAAGACATACTAAATAAAAGTCTTTCACTATATTTATAAACAATTAATCCATTAAGATTTTATGTTTTATCGTAGAGGTGTTGATAAGAAAGCGTATGCTGTTTCTCAGATATTTATTTTAATTTTGGCGATATTTAGTTTTGCGTTTTTAATTGCTGAAACCCCTAATGTTAGTGCGCAGGGTACTGCAGGTTCTCAACCTGGAGTAGTAGAAAGGCTTTTCGACTGGGGGAAAAAACTTCTTGGTTTTGAAACTGTTAAACCATACTCAGGAACTTTTGCTAGCGGAGGCGTGGGATATCTAACAGATGGGCTTCTTTTCGCTGCAGGAATCGTGGGAGCAATTCAACTTATAGGGGGACTTGCAGGCTGGGACGACGGATTAACTAAAGCGTTAAGCATTGCTGCAGGTGCTGGAATAATGACAACTAGCATCATTAATTCCCTTGGTCCACGAGGATTTGAATTTTTTGGAACAGCAGGAAAAGGAGTCTATGGCCCTGTATTAACTGGCGGAGAATTTACTTATGCTGGCTTAATAGGAATAGGCGTTGCAGTCGTCGTTTTTGCCATTACTTACAAAAAAGAATCTCAAAAAATATATAATTTCCAATGCCTTCCTTATGAAGCACCGGTTGGAGGAAAATATTGTGAAGAGTGTAATGGAGATCCATTTAGACCTTGTTCTGAATACAGATGTCGTGCTCTTGGACAATCATGTGAACTTGTTAACACTGGAACTACTGAGGAGAAATGCGTTTGGGTTAATCCTAACGATGCAACTTCGCCTACAATAACTCCTTCAACAGATGCATTGACTGAGAATCACAGATACACTAATCATGATACAAGACCCACTTCACTTGGAACTAAAATTGTTTATAATAATAATGCAAATGGTTGTTTACAAGCATTTACTCCTCTTAAATTTGGAATCACTACTAATGAACCTGCTCAATGTAAAATAGATATTGACCATAAAGATAAATTTGATGATATGCAATTCTTCTTTGGAGGAACAAACTTATTCTTATATAACCATACTCAACAATTTTCATTACCTAGTCCTGAAGCATTGAATGCTGAAGCTCCTGAATTACTTACTGATGGAAAATATGATTTCTTCGTAAGATGCAGAGATAAAAACGGAAATGAAAATGTTGATGAATATGCAATACAATTATGTGTTAACCCATCTCCAGATACAACTGCACCTGTAATAGTAGATAATTCGATACCTAGCGATAGTTATGTTAAATTCAATGCAGGAAGTGTTCCAGTAAGTTTCTATGTTAATGAACCATCTACTTGTAAATGGAGCACTCAAGATAAGTCATATGATGTAATGGAAAATAATATGAATTGTGCTACGACGTTGAAGCAAGTTAATGCTCGTGAATTGTACACTTGTCAGACTAATTTCACAGGAATTGTAGATAGACAAGTTAACAATTTCTTTGTAAGATGTAAGGATCAGCCTCAAAAACCTGAAAAGGATAGAAATGTTAATGTTGTAAGTTACAAATACAATCTTAGAGGTTCTCAACCTTTGAATATAATATTTACTTCTCCGAATGGAACAGCTACTGGAAACTCAAATACTGTCCCTGTTGAATTAAAAGTAACTACTGATGACGGAGCGGGTGAAGGAATTGCTATATGTTCATTTAGTGCGACAGGATTTCCTGATAGTTATGTCTTGATGTTTGAAACAGATGCTGTAGAACATACTCAGAGACTTAACTTACCTACAGGAAATTATAATTACAAATTTAGATGCGTTGATTATGGCGGAAACGCTGCTGAGGCTGAAACTGAATTTACTGTAATCGTAGACACTTTTGCTCCTATTGTGACTAGAGCTTATAGAGATTCTTCAAACGATGCTCTTAAGATAGTTACAAATGAAGACGCGGAATGTAGATACTCTTTGAATAGTTGCAACTTTAATATTGATGAGGGATTAGAGATGTTTTATCTATCTGCTTCAAATAAAAAGAGTCATTATTCCGAATGGAAACCTAACCTTGCCTACTATATTAAATGTAGAGATGTCTTCAACAATGAACCAGGACCCAATACATGTTCATTGGTGGCTAGCGCAACTAATATTAAATAATTTATTAGAACCCTAAAGAGTTATTACATAAACCTTTTAATGCTTGGATTATTAATGAATTATATGAAAAAAGGAAGTGTTGAAATATCATTTGGAATGATTTTCTCAGTGATTATTATAATTACATTAATAGGTGTTGCAGTTTATGGAATAACTGTATTTTTGCAAGTTGGAAAAACAGCGGAAGTTGGACTATTCTACAGGGAATTTCAGAAAACAGTCGATGAAATATGGTCAAGTGCGACAACAAAGAGAGTTGTTAACTTTTCAATACCTAGTGGAATAGAATTTGTTTGTTTTGGAAGTATAGAAAATAATATTGATGCTGGAAGATACACATCTCAATTAAGAGCCTTGAGAACTGCTTCCTCTGGATTTCAACAGCAAAGCACCAATGTATTTCTCTATCCTCCTGAAAAAGCAAAAGATTTTGCTTTTCAAAAAATAGAAAAAATAGATACTTCTTCATTAGACACATTCGAATGTTTTGAAGTAAGAAACAGAAAGGTTAGTATAAGATTATCTAAGGGAGAGTTTGAGTCTCTTGTTAAAATAATGAGGTAGTAAAATGAATAATCCAAAGATAGTATTATTTGTATGCAAACATAATAGATTTAGAAGTAAAGTTGCTGAAGCATTCTTTAATAAATTTAATAAAAATAAAGAATTTATTTGCATGAGTGCAGGATTATTGCCTGGGGCTTACCCTTTAGATAAAATCCAAGTCCAAACTGCTAAAAAATTTGGGATAAGAATATCTGGAAGGCCTAAACCCATAACTACTGATTTATTGAGATACAAAGTTAATTTGATGGTTATTGTTGCAGATAATGTTCCTTCTGAAATATTTAACAATAAAAAATATGGCAGGGATGAGATAATTTGGGGAATAGAGGACGATTATACTGGAGACAATAAAGAAATAGAGAGAATTATAAAGAAAATAGAAGATAAAGTGAAACAGTTGGTGGGGTCTTTGCAATGAATAGGAAAGGAGTTGATTTCACTTTTAGTTGGATTTTTGCAATTATTGCTGGAGCAGCTATACTTGGGGCTGCAATATACATAACAACTCAGTTGATAGGCTCGAGCGATACTCAAAGAGATACTTTAGTTGCTGGAGAGGTTGCAAATCTTCTTAATCCAATTCAGACAAATCTTGAAGATAATAGATACTCAGTAATTAACTTTGCAACAGATACTCGAGTTTATAATGAATGTTCTACTCAAGGAACCTTTGGGGTCCAAAGATTAAGTACCTCTTCTAAAACAAGAAATCAGTGGTCTGAAGAAAGTATAAGAAAATCTGTTTATGATAAATATTTGTTTTCAAGAGAAATTGAGGAAACTGAAGATAAAAAGCTCCATATTATGGTGAATCCTCTATTTGCACCATTTAAAGTAGGGGATGTAATATCAATTTACGGAGCGAAATATTGTTTTGTAAATCCACCTGATGGTGTTGAAGATTTAATTAACGATTTATCCATTGATGGTAAACAAGATATTGGAATAAATAAAACCAATTCAATAAATGATTGTGCACGTAATGTTACCAGTGTATGTTTCAATAGAATAGGTTGTGACATTAATGTAAATACACAATCTGAAACAGTTACAAAAGATGGAAACGATATGTATTATGAAGGTGACGGTTTAATGTTTGCTGCAATATTTTCAGATTATGAAATTTATGAATGTCAGATAAGCAGATTAATGAAAAGAGCTTCTGAACTAGGAGCCGTTTACGCTAAGAAAGCTATTTACTTGCAAGGAAGCGGATGTTCTAATAATTTAGCCTCTGATTTACAGAGTTTTGTTTTAGCTGCTAACGTAAGTAGCTCTAGAGACTTTGCAAGACAAGTAATGCTTATAGCAGAGGGGTTAGAAAGGAGGAGTAACGAACTTGGTTCGTGCAGAGTATTCTAATGAGTAAAGGACAATTTAAAATACAGCAAATGGTTTTCATAATAGTTGCCATAATAATACTATTTGGAATAGTGTCTGTATTCTTTGTATCTATAAGGTTTGGATCATTAAGAGGTGATGTTGAGGATTTAAGAAAGGATGCTGTACTCAGTCAAGTAAGAAAGATAGCTGGAACTCCTGAATTTAATTGGATAGCTAGTGATGATTGTGCCTCTTGCATTGATTTAGATAAAGTATTCTTATTGAAGGAAAGAAACACCTACAGAGGATTCTGGACAGATACGAGTTTACTTAGAGTTAGTAGGGTTTATCCATTAGAAGAAAGTAGTGAATGTACGACTGAAAATTATCCTAAATGTAACCAAATAACATTAGTAAATTCAGGAAATTTTGAGGCTTATGAATCTTTTGTTTCATTATGCAGATTCGATCAAGAACTTAAACAAAATAAATGTGAGATAGGTAAGATATTAATGGGATTTGATACAGTAAAATGATGAAAAAGAAAAAAGGACAGGAAGAGATAGTAGGTTTTGTGCTTATTGTAGTAATATTAGCTATAGCCATAGTAATATTCTTAGGCATAAAATTGAGGAATCCCGAGCCATCTCAAAAAGAAAGTGAAATACTATATCAGTTCATTGAAAGTTCTATGGAGCAAACTACTGAATGTGTAGTAAGACAAAACAGTAGAGCCCTTAATGAATTAATTAAGGAATGTCACTCTTTTGATAATAATTGTATGAATGGAAAAAGTTCTTGTGATGTTGCTAAAGATACTATTAAAGAAATTACTGATTCTGCATGGAATGTAGGTCCAGAATATCCATATAAAGGATATGAAATACTGGCTGAATATAGTACCAATTCTTCAGGAAGTGAAGAAATATTATTTGTAAGTTCAGGAAACTGCGCTAATAATTACATTGGAAACTCTTACTTTATACCTCAGTTCCCTGGAAATATAATAGTAAGGGCAAAGATATGCTATTGATTATAGAACAATATCAATCTTCAGGGTGTCTATTATTATAACAGGTTTAAGTCTTTCTCTCTTTCCTGTTGATTCTTTTATTAAGTCTATGAATCCAAACTCCTCCAGTAACTTTATGTCTTCAGAGACTGACTTAAAGTCTCTATTAACAAGCTTAGCAACATCATATATTGACTTGGGATTTCTGGATTTTATTACATGAATTATTCTTGCTTTTTCGTTTGATAATAATGACCTTAAGGATGCCAGACCTTTGAAATCAAAGCCTTCTTTTTCTGAAGAAAACTTTTTGAAGAAAGATGAAAAGGTTCCTCTGTCTTCTGTTATAGTTATCTCCTTTATGCGTGTTTTTTGAGCCATTTTATAGCCTATAATAGTGTTGTGCATTTATATGTCTTTCCATACCATATATTCTAAAAATACCATATATTAATATGAATAACAACGGTGTTTTTGTTTAATCATTTGGTAGTGACAAGCCAAGGTTTATATAGTAATCTGTAACTTGGACTTTTGTAGTATATAATAAACGAACAGGTACAGAAAGCTTTTTAAAGAGGCTTTGAGTAGACTACTTAACGCTCTTTTGGGCGAATAAATAAAATGAGACCGATACAAAACGAAACAAATCGTATATTGCACGGCTCACTTGGCGGGTCGCTGATTAAACATGCGACTTCCTTGATGAGGAACTCTGCGGAGTTGCCACGCGAGAAAGCTGAAAGGAGGTTTATTTAAAATAATGAAATTTAATTTTAGGAAAATTACATCTGCTATGGCTTCAACAGCTATGCTTGGATTGACAGTTGCAACTGCTGCAGCTGCTAACTTCCCTGCTCCATTCGTACAGAATGGTATGGCTGACGTTGCTATAGTATATGGTAATAGCCTAGATCTTTCTGCTGTTACTGATATATCTACAGCATTGAGTTCTGCTTTATCATCAAGCGGTTCAAGTGGTTCACCTGCAAGTAACGAAGCTTACGAGCTTTTCACTTCATCTACACCTCTTCAACTAAACAACTCATTGAACTCTGTTAGATCATCTGCAACTGATACAAACCTCCCAATGGTTCTTGGAGACACAGATTTCTCTGGAAACGTTGATGCTGAGGTTCAACATCAGTTAATTTTTGGAAGTAACCCAAGAGTAATTTTTGCAAAGGAACCTACAACATCATCTGACCCTAGCGTTGGATTGTTCTATGGTACAACTGCTGCAACTTACTTGTACAATGCTACAGTTACTTTCGATGAAACAGTTAACTTTACACATTCAGATTCTGAAGGTGAAAGTATAACTTTGTTCGGTACAGATTTCACAGTTTCATCTGCAACTGACAATACAAAACTTGTATTATTCAGATCAGCTGAAACTCTGTTCTTAAGCGTAGGAAGCGCAAGCTCAGTTCCTTCTCAAACTGTTGAAGTTGAGGGAGAAACCTACACCGTAGAACTTGTAGCTGCATCAGATGATTCTGCAACAATTAAAGTTACAAATTCTGCTGGTCAATCAGACCAAAAGGAAATTGACGAAGCTGCTTCTAAGAAAATCTTAGGAGTTGAGGTTGCAGTAAACACTGCAGACGAATCTACTGCTACAAATATAATCCAAGCAGAAATTCTTGTTGGTGCTAATAGAATTACTCTTCAAAATAGAGAGGAAGTTAAAGTTGGTACTGATAACGACGCTATTGATGGAACACAAGTTACATTCCAAAACACAGATTACCCTGGAAACATGACACAGTTCACTATCCAGGTTTTTGCTGAAGATGGAAGCAGCGACTTTATTGCAGCTGGAGATGAATTCGTAGACCCTGTCTTCGGTTCATTCAGATTGCTTTTCGAAGGATTAGCTGTTGATCTTGATAACTCTGAAGAAAGAGAAGAAATTGAGATAGCTCCATCTGGAACCGATATGGCATCCATTTCATTTACAAGTTGGCAGGGGGAAACTCTTTCAAGTTGGGAATGGTTGAACAACAAATCAGGAGGAAATCCTTCAGCGTTCCTTGGAGACAGTAATGAATGGCCTATTATAGTTAGAGAGTTAGGACAGATCAATGAATCTGCCTATTCTGTAGTTGGAAATGAAGATGAAGCTGTTATCGTTGAGTTAACAACATTAACTAACGGAACAACTGGTTATTCTGATGATGATGTTGAATTTACAAACGTAATCACAGGTGACAAGTACAGCGCATCTATCACTTCTGAAGGATCTGGAACAATTAACATTGAAGGAAGTGCTTACACCTTATCCTACTCGGATAACAAGGCTGGAGACAACTCTCAAAATGTTAGATTGAACTTCCCAGATTCATCTTCTGCTGGACAATTAGTAATTTTCCCTTCAATTGAGACTGATAAGGGAGCGAACCTTGCATTGTATGAACCATTAACAATCAACTTAGGTGATGTTGATGGCGCTGGTACAGACGGAACTGGCTTCAGATTCCCTGATGGAGACGGTTATACTGATGTCGCAATAAGTGGTCCTACAAATGGAACCAACTATACTTTTGCCTCTGGTATATCAATGAATCTTTCTGCTAGCGCTGGTACTGTTTCGAGCACTGCTACAATTGGTACACTTACGTACAACTTTAGTACCTCAGGAACTGCTAACACTGTAAGAGTTCATTTGATGGAAGGTGGTGCGATCATAACTCGTCCTGCAGTAGTATTGTTCGAAGAACAAGACGAATCAGATACATACAACACAGTAATTGTGGAGACATCTGGAGCTGGAGTGAGTGACAACGGAGTAAGTGTTTCAGAAGTAACATTCTCTTGGAATGCTGACCGTGATATGAAGGGTTCTGCTTACGGAGATGCTGGTATTGAGATGGAGTCAACAGATGACATTTATGTCAAACTTGACCAATGGGGAACATTGGCAACAATGGACCAAACTGACTCAGACCAGTATAATGTTGTATTGAGCTATCCTGAAGAACAAGCTGTTGCTATGATTTACGTAGACGGTTTGACTGAAGGATCAAGTTCAAGTACACTTGGAAACGTGAGAGTTATGGACGATGAGCTTGAGGGCTCTGGAATGTCCTCAAAGAACTTAATCGTTGTTGGAGGTAGCTGTGTAAACTCAGCTGCATCTACATTGCTTAATAACGCTGGTTGTGGTGCATCATGGACTGCAGCTACAGGCGCTGGTAGCGGTGAATGGATAATCCAAACATTCGCTAACCCATGGGCAAGTTCCAAGATCGCTACACTTGTAGCAGGTTGGGACCAAGGTGATACTGCAAATGCAGCAACATACTTGACAACACAGGAACCATCTACTAACGTAGGTCAGAAATTGACAGGAACAACTGCAACTGCAGCTACTTCTGTTACTGCCTAATTATAGGTGAATTTATTTTTTCTTTTTTCTTTCTTTTTTTATCGCTCTGATGAAAGTCTGAGCATTTTTGAAGTCAAGAACAGGTTTTTAAAGACATTTTTTCTTTTATTATTATGAGAAGACTAGGTGAAATTGAGAGAAAGGAACAGAGAAGAAAAAGAATATCAGGGATATTCATAATATCATTACTTTTGCTTAGCACATTAGGTTTTGCTTTAAGCATGGTAAGCTTTGAAGGTCAAAGTTCTGCTGAAGAAGTTCAAGGATTTAGTAATAATGGTCAATATTGGATTTATACAGTAGGGACTCAGAAGTATTACTTCACACATCATGTTGAAGAAGTAGATTTATCTCTTTACACTATAGACAAGAATCTTGCAGACTTTGGAGGTAAACAAGTATATGTTGATTCTCAAATTGATGGAGGACTTCAGGAGGTATATAATAGCCTCGGAGCCTATATCGGAAGAATAAATGAAGCTTGTTATGGTGAGTGTACAAGAGATTTGCCTGAAAAAGACTGCTCAGAACCAATGATTGTTATAAGAAATAGTGAAACTCCGGTAATAAGAGAACAAGATAGTTGTATATTTATCGAGGGGGATATGAAAACTCTTGATGCATTTTTATATAAAGTTCTTGGAATAACACCCTAATTAATTTTAAAAAACCAGAAAACACAATATAATATGGCAAAAAATATAACAAAAGCTAAAGAAAGAAAAATCGAAAAAGAAATTCTAGGAGTTTTAGTATTCCTTGCTATTTTAGTCGTGGTTTTCATAGTTGCTAGCTCATTCTTTAAGAGTATGAGTTATTTTGAATATCAAGGTCTAACATTTTCAAAAAAGAAAATAGGAGAAATAGGGGTATTTCATCATAGCTATTATGTACAGACTCCTGCTGGACTTGCACTTTACAATTTCTATGTAAGAAATGATCCCAGAGATAATAATATTAAAGTTGTTGGGGAATCGGATCTTATGAAGCCCAGATCTGTTGTATATTTGTCAATAAATAGCGATGGTCTTCAAGAATGCAGATATGGTCCTTTAGCAGTAGGAAGCCTTTCAAGTTTCATAACAGATAACCAAATGAGAGTCATAGCTGGTAACTTGAACTTCTGGGATGCTGGTTTGAAAAGAGATTTATGGGCTACATGTGAAAATAAACCTGGAAATAAAGTAATTGAAATATTGAAAGGAAATGAAACTCAAATTACAATAAAAGGAAACTGTTATAGAATAGAAGTTGCTAATTGTGAAATACTTGAGGCTACTGAAAAGCTTGAGTTGGAATCAATTCTTAACGCCAAGAAAGTTACTCTTTGATTTTTTGAAATAATAATAAATTCCTATAATTGCTAAAACTCCTATAATTGCAATTATCGTCGCTGAACTCAAGAAATGATCTATGTTCTCTTTGTTATTACCATATAAAACTCCCACATAAATCAGTATTGCAGACCATATTCCGCTTCCCAGAGAAGTGTATAAAAAGAATTTTCTTAAAGGCATGTTGGCAAAGCCGGCTGGAATGGATATAAGTTGTCTTACTGCTGGAATCAACCTGCCACTAAATGTTGTTATGCTTCCGTGATTTTTAAAATAATAATCTGATTTATCTAAAGAACTCTTACTTATCAACATGAATTTGCCATATTTACTAACCAAATGGTCAATTGCTTTCCTTCCAAAATGTTTTCCTATATAATAATTAAGAAATGCTCCTAATAAACTTCCGAATATAGAAGAAATAAGTACAATCAAGAAGTTCATTTCTCCTCTTGCAACAAGAACTCCTGCAGGAGGCAATACTATTTCGCTTGGAAATGGAATAAATGAACTTTCTACAAACATTCCTAAAACTATTCCTAAATAACCGAGGTCTCCTATTATTGAAACTATTGATTCTATTATATTTGAAATAAAGCTCATTTTTTATTTTTAATTTGATTTATTATCGACTTTAAGTCTGAATAAATAGGAATCTCGCTTATTTTAAAGATTAGAACATTTGAAAACCATATTAAAATAACTAGAACTGTACTTCCGAAATACCATGAAGCAGTATGTGCTATGTTGAAAATTTCATAATTTTTGCTTGCGAAAAACAAGGCAAAAAAGAATATCCTTAGAACGTTTAGTATAAGAAACGATACAAATAGGAATGTAATACTCTTTACCCTTTTTTTGAAGGGCATAGGAGTTGTTAAATTAAGTATTAGAAGAAGATAATAAGCTGCTCCAGCGATGCAGGCAGGAATTATGGATGCAAAATATTCTCTAAAGAAAATTGTTGTGTTCATACAACCTAAACTTTCTAAGAAGGTTCCTTCAGATAACTCGCAAACTTTTGTGTAGGTTCCCCTCATAAGGGTAGCTTCATCCGATATTCCTATAAGCCAAGATACAGGATATACAGTTAATGGAGTAAATATTAAATAAAAAATAAATAAGTTACCTAGCCCTAAGATTAAAAGTAAAACGTATCTAAGGACTAGGGAAACGTGAGTTTGCATAATCTGATAAAGAATTAAAGCTTAAAAAGTGTCCGATGTCGATAGTTTCTCACATAATTTGAAACTTCGATCACAAGAAGTTTGTCTATATGAACAAACTTCTGTGCAGAAAATTCCCAATTTGCTTGCATCCAAACTAAGCAATGCACTGCATTGCGAGGCACTCAAAAATCTTTGATTTTTGATGAATCGAGGATCAATCACTCATCGATTTTTTGATTATCTGCGAGACACTCTTACTGCAACTACAATAATCAATATTATCAAGATAAGGTTTACTGCACCAATTATCCAGATTAATGAGCTTTCAGAGTTGAATATTCCTTTGATATTCGAAGTTTCTAAATCAACTTCAATTTCTTGGATTTGAACTCTTCCGTCTTCAGATACTTGTAGATCAAATGACTGCATTCCTGAAGCTTCGTCATTAACTCTCAAAGTCAATGTTACTTCTTCACTTTCTCCTGCGTCAACTGATAATGTCTGAGGTGAAATATCTATTAATTCTGCCCACTCAGAGAAACCGCGAGCACTTATGCTGAAGTCAGCATCTTCGTCTCCGGTGTTTGTGATTGTGGCAACAACTACTAATTCTTCTCCAGCCTTAGCATCTGATGCAAGTTCAGCATCAATAGCTATGTTTGTCAATCCGCCTGAAGGATTTCCAATATTACCAGTGCAACCTAGAACTTCTATTGCATAGTCTGTTGCTTCATCTGCTTCTTGATCATAAACTCCGTCGTCATAGTCATATTCTGTCAAGAATTGAAGAACATAATTTCCGCTTTTTGCTATTGCTGGAATGGTTAATGAAAAGTCAAGAGTTTCGTCTTCTCCCTTGTCCAAGTCTGAAGTTATCTCTTTAACCACACTTATTCCAAGTTCTCTGTTAAATATAGTGATTTTTACTCTCTCTTCATCATCTTCACCAATGTTGAAAACTGTGAATTGACCTGAGATTGATTGACCACATGTAACTTGTGAGTCTAACTCGATTTCATCTACAACTACAAAGCGACCTTCATCGTCTGTTTGTTCTATCT
>Ga0194131_10003696_pt1 | contig 23815 bp, 28 predicted proteins | sample TA2KigO120mmetaG_FD_148631 | JGI IMG/M metagenome (GOLD analysis project Ga0194131, IMG submission 148631) | Freshwater microbial communities from Lake Tanganyika, Tanzania - TA2015053 Kigoma Offshore 120m | ecosystem: Environmental > Aquatic > Freshwater > Lake | place: Tanzania: Lake... | reverse complement strand
GGCGGCGGGGCAAGCTCGGTCGGGATCAGGTCGGTCGGGCCGGAATGAAACCCCGGTTTTGTTACAGGCGGCGCCTCGGCGAGTTGGCGCAGACTTCGCATGATGTCGACGTTCGGGTCGGTCGGGCCGGAATGAAACCCCGGTTTTGTTACAGGCGGCGCCTCGGCGAGTTGGCGCAGACTTCGCATGATGTCGACGTTCGGGTCGGTCGGGTAGCGCGCGGCCGGTGCCGGAGCGCCCTCGATTTCGACCACCTCGGGGCGAGACACAAAAGTGCCCGTCCCGCCGGGCTGAGGCTCAATCGGCGCCACGACAGGAGTGGGATCGAAGGGCTGTTGACCGGGCGGGACGGGCTCCCCTGTCACCGGGTCGAATGCCACGCCGAGGTCTTCGCGCAGCTTGTCGAGGTCTAGTTTGGGCCGGTTGCGCGGTTGGTTGATGGCCGTGCCCGCAGCCTGGAGGGGCGCCATAACGGTCGACGCAGCGAGAGCGGCCCTTTGCTCGCGCATAGCCTCTGAGTTCATCAACCCTCGCAAGCGCGAGGTCAGGTCATCGGTTCTCACGTCCCGAAACGTCGGGTCGTCCCTAAGCGTCGGGTCGTCCCTAAGCGTCGGGTCGTCCCTAAGCGTCGGGTCGCCACCCTGCCCGTAGTACTCGGACAAGGTTCGGTCTCGCTCCGGCGCGCCAGGGTCGGGCCGGCCGGCGATGACATCGAGAGGGCCTTGCGTGGCCTGGGCAACCTGCTCGCCAAGGTAGTCAGCGGCGAGGCCCTTGGCGAGGCGCTTCAAGTAGCCGCCGGCCGCCGTGTCGAACAGGAATTTCTGCGGTCCGTATTCAGTCGCCAACTCTATGAGGCCTTCGGCAAGAGCGGTCTGGCCGGCTTCCGATGGCGTCTTCCTTTCCGACCGCTCCTCACCGTACTTCGAGGCTGCGGTCGTGGCGCCGATAGAACCCGCCCCTACACCGGCCGCGAGTCTTCCAGCTTCCTGCGCCGACATGCCGGCAGCCTTGGCGCGAGACACCGCGCCGATGCCGGGCAGAAGCGAGAGCACCATCGGCACAGCGCTCTGTGCGACCACCTGAGCACCCTCTTGGAGGAAAGAGGGGTTGCCGCTCGTTTCAGCGCGCGCTTGCTCAAGGTTGCGTTCACCGGACTCGTAAATTCCGGCCCCCAACTCGTCCAGGGCGTCCGCTATTCGACGCACTGGGCGTGCGTAGGGGTTAGCACTGGGGGCCAACGCGCGTGCAACAGAAGCGATTGCACGAGCCCCGCCGCCCACCATCTGCTGCCCGCCTGCGAGGGCGTGCCGGCCTAAGTGCAGGTCATCCCATTCCGTTTGCGGGGCTGGCGTAAAGCGCACCCGAGGCCTCGCCGCCGGCAGGGCGGCGTCCGGGGGCTGGGGCATGTCACTCGCTGGCGTAAAACGAACCGCCATGATCAGATCCTTCTGTACCCCTCTTGCATGGCGGCAGGCAGGTCTTCGGCGGGGATGAAGCCCCTCGTGCCATCCGGCGCGATAACTTCGATTTGTTCAAATTGCGGCGCGCCGCCGCGAGCGCCTTTCTGCGAGTACAGACGCTTGCCGTAATCGGTCATTTCGATACCGCGACTCGACACATTTGCGACTTCTTGCATGCCGCCGGGGGCGCCCCAGTCGACTATCTTGACGCGCATGCTCGCCGGGTCGTTGATCTTCTCCAAGGAACCGTAAGCCAGTCCGTGCGCAATTGCCGGTGGCATTCCCTGCTCGATGTGGGCGGCGTAAGTTTTTTGCTTGTCAGAAAGATTGTTGCTGCCGGGTGCATACGGCGCGCGGAACAACTCCTGTGGCGACTGCCGCATCAGGGCGCCATCAAGCTTCGTGATGATGGCGTTGTCGCCCTCCCCTTTCAGGGTTGGGATGGTTTGCCACACGGGCGGGGCGTTGGGGTCGGGAGTCTCTATTACGGAATACCCTGGCGGCACAGTCATAGACCCAGCGGCGCGCGCGAGCGCGTCGTTTCTGCGGGCCGATGCAGCGTTGTTGTAGGCCGCAGCGTTGCGTTCGTTGGCGAGCGCGATACTGGACCCTGATGGCGTTACTTGGCCGGTCTCTTGGTTGCCCGTGCCGTATTCTCCGAAGGTGTGAGGGTGGTACTGCCCAACGCCCAGAACGGAATTGATGCGATTCATGAGCGAGACATCGCCACTGTGCGCGGCCTGCATGGCGGCATCGGTGCGGGCCTCCTTGTTCAGGTCAGCGTGCCCTAGCGTGAGGTCACGCAGGTTCGGATTCGCGCTCGCTCGGAATATGGTCGCCCAAGCTTCCGGGTCGGCGCCGATTTGCCCGCTGAAATGTGCCAGAGCGGCCGGCAAGCCGCCTCGCGCGGCGAGTTCGTCTTCGGCAAGTGCCGCCTGGGCGTCCGACCCACGGGCGCTAGCTGCCGATGAATCGAGGTACGCCAAGTCGCGCATGGCGTCCATTGACGTAGACCCGCCAGGGGAATTGAGCGCCTGCATCATCGACATGATGCCCGGCCGGGCACCCTGGTAAGCTCTGAATCTCATCGCGGATGCTCCCGGTAGTCGGTCAGACCATTCTCAAGTTATTCGCACGAAAGGAGGCGTGTATATACGGAAAAAATCTCTGCCGCGTGCTGGCGTGAAACGAACCGCTTTTTTACCTGTGCCAGCCGCGACTCCGGGCGGAATCTGAGGCTCTTCGGGCGGGGGCATGTCGCTCGGGCGCAGGCGCAAGAGCCCGGCGAGAAGCTCGGCGTAAGGGTCTTGCGTGCCCGCCATCATGCCGCCCATCGATAACAGGTCGCCGGCAGCGGTCAAACCAGGGCTCGGCTGCACTTCGCCCAAACGCAGTTCTTCTGCTCCGAGCGCGCCACGCAAGTCGGCGTTCGTGCGCTCGCGGTCGAGAGCGTGGTCGATGTTCGAGCGCCCTTCCTCGAAGGCCAGTTCAGCCGGCGCCGAGGCGCGCCCCATCAGGCGCGCGAGACGCACCGCGTACTCGGCTTCGTCGGCTTGCCGCGCCGCCTGCCCGGCGGTGAAGTTCTCGCTGGCGCGCCCACTGTACTGTGCGCCGATGGGAACGCTCGGCGGCGCGAGCACGTCCCGCGTGAGCGAGCCCGTGCGCCGCTCTGCGGCCTGTTCGTATGCTGGCATCCGCAACTCGGGACGGTACTGCTGGACACTGTCCTCGAGGTTCGCGATGTTCTTGCGCAGAGCTTCCGTGTTCAGTTCACCCATGCGCCCCAGGATGCGACCGCGCCGCTTCTCGGCTTTGTTCTCCGCGTGCTGTTTGAGCAGATAGCCGCCGCCCATCATGAGCGCGGGATGGAGCAGATTCATCAGGCTCATGAGTAAATCCTCCCACTGTCGCTGCTCGCGGCGCCGGGCGCCGTGCCGCCGCCTCGCAGCGCGTTGTAAGCCGCCACGCCGCGCGCCGCGTCGCGCGCACGATTGCGTTGGTTGTACAAGTACGAAGCGCCGTAGAAAATGTCACCGAGGTTCTGGCCGCGCGCCGCGTCCGAGAGTTGCTGCGTTTGAAGCCTCGCGTTGTTGATTGCGTGCCCGGTCGCTTGCGAAGCGTCCATGCCACCGAGGATGTCGCGCTGCGCGTTGACGCGCGCGATTTCGTCCGCCTGCCGCGCGCCGAGCACCACCTCGTCAGCGAGCCTCCCGGCGTTCAGTCTGCCCTCGTTGTACAAGCGATTCAGGTCGGCGTTCGCCTCGATTTGCGGCGACCCTCCTAAGTGCCCGCGCCGCGCAAGCTCGAACTTCGTTTCTCGGGCCTCGTCCTTCATGCGCTCGTTGAGATTGTGCATCTGTAATCTGTAGATGTCATTGCGCAGACCACCGTAATAGTCGTCGTTGAGGCCGGAGAAGGCGCGGTTGACGTTCCTTTGCCCCGTGCCGCGAAGCTCGCGGTTGATGGCATCCGCACTGTACGCGGCGTCACCGATGGGCGTACCACCCGCGCCGCCGAGCGCGGGGGCCAGGGCGGCGGCGCCGACCAAGTACGGCAGGGCGCGGCCGGCGAACCCTCCCGCTGCGCCACTCGCTGCGCCTCCCGCTGCGCCACTCGCTGCGCCACTCGCTGCGCCAGCGGCCTGATTTAGCGCGCCGACACCTTGCTCAAGGCCCTCCCATCCTGGCCTGATCGCGCCGGGCGCTATCGATGACCCCTCTCCGGTCAGGGTGGCTATCGGATGCCGAATGAAGTTACCAGCGCTATTGACCAGGTTCGACGCGTAGTTCCCTATGCCGCCAGCGTTCGCGATCTGAGTGCCACTGTAGTACCCGCCGGCAGCGCCGAGCAAGGCGCCGAGCGCGCCGCCGCCGTGGCGGCTGCCGATATACCCGCCGGACGCGGCGCCGAGGTAAGGGCCGATGGTAGGAATCGCCGAGAGCGCGATCGGAGCCGCGACCGAAGCGATGCGCTCTAACAGGCCTATATCCTTGTGTTGCATGCGGCGAGCGTTTTCCGCCAGTCCCAGGTCATAACCCCGAACTGCCAAGGTCGGATTCAGGCGCGGGTCAATGACGCCCGTCTCGCCCCATTGCCGCAACAGTTGCCATTGCAAGTCGTTCGGGTTCCCGCCCCTGCTCCTGACCTGTTCGGGCGATGCCCACCGCATCATCTTTTCGAACGTGACCTTTGACCCGCCTCGCTTGTCTCCACGACCCTGCCAGAGCTTGGTCATCCAGTCGAACACGTTGTCTTCGTTGACACCGTAATTCGCTGCCGCGACGCCGGGTTGTCCGAGCGGCAGGTCGCCCACGGAGTACCCTAGCCGGCCCGCATTGTCAGGATTGATCGCCATCACGCGACTCCCAATTGCTGGTAATAGACGATGATTCGCGAGAGCGAAAAACGCTCGTTGGCTTGATGAGTTATCTTCGGCGCGATCGCCGTGGCGCACACCTCTACCGGCAGAAGAGCGCCCGGCAAGGTCACATCATCGGCCGTTATCGGACCAGTTTCGAAGATGTTTTGTGCATCATCCATCCACAGGATATTCACAGATACCGTGCCCTCGCCAACGATGTCGATGCCCTGGAACAGTTTCATGGCGCCGGGTGTTTTGCAGTCCACGAACGGGAACTCGACGATGACCTGGGGCGAGATGTACTCAGCAGTGTCGGGTCCAGTGTCGGGGTTGTAGTCCTGGTGGTTGTCGCGGTCGGCGTACACGACAGTGTCCCCGTAACGGGCATACAAAAGCCCCTGCTTGACTGTCAGCGCTGATAGCCCGGTCGCGCCTGTCGAGTACAGGTACTGCGACCACGCCGCCACCCTCGAGATGCGCGAATGAGTGAACACCCACGCGTTCTCAGCGTCTATGCACACGTACTGCCCATAAGCCGACACCCACTTCGCTTGCGGTGGTTGCGCGACGGAAGCGCGCGCCAGGAACAGCTTGTCGATCGGGCTGCCCACATCGGAATCTTGGGTGGTGACGGCCTCCTCGTTCAGCGCCACGGAGCGAAACCCGAACGCGGACTGATAGAACGTGTCCTGCGCAACCGGCGCTATGCTCTTGTGGTAAGGCGTGCCGCTCTGCGTCGCGCGGGTCTGAAGCACGCACTTCGACGGGTCCGGGTCAAGCGACCAGATTTGCGCGGAATCCTCGAAAAATACCACGAGTTGATTGTTGAACAGGCCCAGCCCGGTCGGGTTCCCGGCGCCGTCCTGGTTGGCCGTCACAGCCAAGAATCCCGCTTGCGTCGAGGTCGACCAGTCGCGCGCCGCGCCCGTCGCCGAGCAGCGCAAGTCTTCGCCGTCGAGCGCCCATATCTTGCTCGCGGCGATGACAACCTCTTTCGAGTGCGGGCAGTTCGTGTCCGTCACCGCGTAAGAGCGGCATGTCCAAGTGATGCCGGAATCGACCACAGTCGAGCCAACGGTGGTCGGCCACGTCGGCTCTACGCCGCCCGCGCTGCCGGCGTCAGCCGTGACCTCGTAACGGAATCCGTTCGGTGTCGTCGGGCGGCGGAAATTCCCGATACTGTAATTCGTCGCCGCGACCCACGCTCCAGGGTCATCCAGGTAATGGTGGTACACACTGCCGTCGTCGTACTCGATGACGCAGTAGAGATAGCCGAAGAACGCGGAAGCGAAGTGGCACTTCGACGCGCTGCGCGCGCTGCTCGTCCGGTGCGGAACTGGCCGGGATGTGAAAAGAGGGTTGGAGTGCCCGACGAAAGGGTGGGTTGCGGTGAACGTGTTCAGAACTGACAGTGCCCATTCGAGCCCGACCGTTCCGGTTTCTAGGGTATATAGATGTTTCCAGCACGCGCGCTTTTCGATCTCCATGCCGTGGTTGACGTGCGCGTTCTGAAGCTGGCGCATCGCATCCGCGCCGGCCGTGTGACGCCCCTTGCGCACGTCGAGCCCCGACCGAAAGCTCTCGAAAGCGATCTGCTTGATCACCTCAAATGTCCCGGCCAACGAGCAGCGGCTTGGGAAATAACTCGCCCTTGTCGTCACCCGGCCTGTACACGCGCTTGTTGCGCGCACGTCCCTTCTGACGCTCAAGCAGAGCGCTGAACGCTTCGAGGTGCATGCCAGCATCGGCGTGCCCGTAGTGCGCCTTGGCGGCCGCGAGCGCGAACTGGAAAATCAGGTCGCCGTCGATCGTCGATTCGTCGCTATTCTTAGCGAACGCGCCGAGCAGCGTCTGCCCACAGACCGCGTAGTTGTACTCCTGGTCAGTCTCAGGGTAGAACTCGATTTGCAGAGAGCCGCTCGAGATGTTCGTGTCCCAACGCACGGGGACGCCTGGGGAGTCGGACGTGGTGTACATCTGCGGGGAGACACCGCGCTCGAGTGGGTCGGACCAGACGCCGGAGAATTCGACCGACACGTACTCGATGCGCGTCGGCTCGATGTTCGCCGGGAAATCGACATTGGTCTGCGACGCGCCGATGCTATCGACCACGCGCGCGCGCAGGTAAGACCAGTCGTGCTCCCAGTAGAGTTGGTATTGGCAGTCGTGCAGGATGGCGTTCAGGTTCGCCACGAGCGGCCCGGTGTTGACGCCCTGAGCACCAAAACCGAGCCGCGCCGCGAGGCTGTTCCGCAAGTCCTGCAGTGTGCGGTTACTTGGCATTCTTCACCGTTGGCTGTTCGTGCTCTTCGTACACGCCGCCGCAGGCTGCGATCAGATCGCGCTCGGACGGATACGCCACGTCAGCCGAGTATTCGGGTTTCGTCGGGTGCATGCCGTAGCACCCACGCAACCGCTGCATTTCATCGCCCGCCCGAACCGGCGCCGGTACGACATGCCCATCGCCATCGGCCCGAACCGGATATAGCGGCACGAACACGAACGCCGGCACGGGGCGGTTCTCTTTCGCCGCTTTGAACATTTCGGCCCTGCCGCGCGCCAGGGTGTCCGGGTCGCCGATCAGAATGCCGTAGTCGAGCGGGTCTTTCGCGATGGTCACGTTGCCCTCGCCATGCACCTCGGCGAGGATGTCCACCTCGTGCTCGAACACGGTCGAAGGGATTTCCTCGGCCATGTCGCGGCGAACCAGGACGAGCACGCGCCGTGGCAGTATCTCCGCTTCTCGCATGTCCTTGCGCGTGGCGAGGCGGGGTCGCGCGCCAATTTGCGCTTGGGTGTTCATTCAGTACCTCCTTTGATTGAGACGCCTGCCGAGCGGCGACGCCAAAACGCCGTCGCTCGGCAGAGCAAGAGAGAACGAGGCTCAGGTATCAATCGACACCCATCACTCCGTTCTGATTGCCACGGTTCATCGTGAGCGCTCCGCGCCACGTCAGCGCGAAGTAATGCTCGTAACGGTCGTATGGCCGTGGCGGCTTGCGGTTCTTCATGTCCTGGCCTTTCATCGGACGAAGCCTGATGTTGTCGCCGATGGACAGGAAATAGCACCGCTTTTCCCACGTCGGAGAGCCGCCGAATTCGGAATCCAACTCGCTGAACTCCGGCGCCCAGTCCATCTCAACGCCGTGGAACGTGATCATATCGGTGCCGGTCTGCACGCGGCTGAAGCCGACCTGTCCGAAGTCCATGCGCCCGTAGCTCTTCAGCATGTGGGCGCGAAATTCGTCGAGGTAGGTCGACCCGACGATGATCTTGTTCGGGCGCCCGCCGTTGCGGCGGCAATTGCGCCAGACGAGTTCCATCTGGTCGAGGATGTTGCCGGTGGTTGTCGTGTTGTCCAGGTTCAGAGACGCATGGTTGCGCCAGTACGCGTTGCCGGCGGTGGCGCGATTGATGCCGCCTACCGTGCCGGTTGTGGGCGTCGTCGACACGAGGAAGTCGAGCCCCGCGATGGCTTCCGATGACTGCGCGCCGTTCAAATGGGCGTGCTTCGAGAAGCGCTCCTCCCATCCCAGGCGGAGCGATTCGGTCTGCTCCATCATGATGTTGGTCAGAATCTCGAACTCGGCGCGCGACGCCTGCCCGCCCGGACCGTTGTCGTCGACCGCGATGCCGTGCTGCACGAGACGGTCTTCGTCGAGACCGAATCCGTCGTGTGCCGAGCGCCACGGGTACTGCGCCTGCGCCAGGGTTTGTTTGCGATTGTAGGTGACCTGCTGGGCACCGTTGAACCACATGAAGTTCGAGTTGTAGGTGTAGCGAAGCTGCTCGACGATGTACTGCTTCGCGGCCGGGACGGTCTTTTTGGCCGCCTGGAGCGCTGAGAGCAGAATGCGATCGACCGCGATTTGATCGACCGGCTTGTTCTTCACGTAGTGGTCGAGGACCGCCAAGCCGGCGTCCGCGATTTCCTGGTCATTGAAAGGCATGGACGTTCTCCTGTTGCCAAATGGATACGCTTGGTTGCGTTCTGGCGAAGAACGTACTGCCTCACGGGCACGAGCCCGGCCGGCTTAACGCTGCCGGCGGCGGCGGTGGCGAGCCGCTTGCCTACCTAAAAATAACCGGCCGCGCGCATTGCAACGTCAGTCGGGTCGGCATCCTTCGACATGCCGCGACCACCGGGGCCTCCGGGCCGAAGCGGCCTGAGCGTGCCTGGGTCGCGGCGCTCGGGCGCCGACTGAATGGAATCGTAGAGCGAACGCACGACGAAAATCCACTGCTCGGGTGGAACCGCGCGCAGGGACGCTATCGTCTCGGGCTTTTCAAGCCACGCCGCGACGATCGGTTCCTTCGCCGCGTAGTTGATGTCATTCTTCTCGACCTCTGATAGCCACGCCCTGACCGATTCGAGGCCGTTCGCGCGCACTTGCGCGGCCTGCTGTTCGACGGCGTGCCGCTGAGCGTCTTGATGCTGCGCGTTCGCCGCGTGCTGGTGAGCTTGCGCGGCGCGACGATGGCGCGCCAGTTCGAGCGCGGCGTTCTCGCTCATCTCCATTTCATCGACTTGGCGGCGCAGGTCAGGGAAGTCACCGAGCACGTCGACGCCGTCGAGCGGCTGGCCGAGCGCGCGCGCGAGAGCGGTGCGCTCGTTCTCGATCCAAGCGAGCGCCTGCTCCAGGTTTCCCGAGTTCACGGCCTTGATGTAACCGAGGTGCCCGGCGAGCACCTGCGCGTTCGCGCCGGCATCCTTGAGCGTGGACTCCCACGCGCCGATGCGCTCGGCGCTCGCCTTGGCGGATTCGCGCATCTGCGCGAGCTCCGTGTCGATCGAGCGCGCGTGGTCGGAGAGGGCCTTGTACTGCTTGCGGTACTCGCCGCTCGCGCCGTGCGGAATGCGGTACAGGTCGTCGGTCGTCTTGTCGGCGGCCGGCTTGCCTACATCGGAGCGTGCTATATCCGTCGTCTGGTCCGGTTTCCTTTCTTCGTCGGTGGTTTTTGACACCGCTTTCATTGCGGCCTCGACCGCCGCCGTTTCTTCCGCCGCCTGCTTTTCGTCTGCGCTCAGGTCATCGGCCGCGTTGGCATTGTCTAAATCGGCAGCGCCGCCATCCGCCACCGCCGGTAGCTGATCGCCGCCGCTTGGGCCATCAAATACGTCTTCGCCAGCCATTGGAAACCTCCTTAATCACACGCCTCGAATAGCAAAAACATCGTCAAGAGTTTCGCTTCCTCTGCCAAAAGAGCATCGGTCGCAGCGCGCGCTGATTGCTCAATTGACGATATATAGCCTACGTTATACGTCTCCGGCACGTCTGTTTCTGTGGAGCCTGTGCCCGGCTGGGCTGGATAGTTGGTGCCATCAGGCGCGATCAGCATATAGACATCGATGCGTGAACGCGAACGCAACGCCCAATTCGTTGAAGATGATGAAACGGATCTTGCACGTCGAGACAAAATGTCGGAATTGCAACGTGGAAACGTGGCAACGAACTCACTTTTTCCCATATTCCCACGTTTTCGTTACCACGTTCCCACGTTAGGGCCGCCGGCCACGGCGAGATCCGACCCCATCTTGTGGCGGGTTTTGAGTAAGACGCTGGAAGCGGTTCAACGAATTCGCTCAAAGGCCAAGCTCGGCCTGCAACTGCCGCTCCGGCGGACACCACTCCCCGTCAAGCATCTGGCGCACCGCCTCGCAGAGTCTTCGACTGAACTCCACGGGTACAGCGTTGCCGATCTGCCGGTGCTTGGCGAGCACGTCACCGCTGACAACCTCATCGAGAATCTTCCCGAACGCTACCCATTACGTGCTCTTGCAACGATGCCTATCTTGACCCGGTCAATGCCATTCGCCTTGTGCCTCGGTTCCATCGTCGACGCCTTGGTGTCAAGCGCAGTGCGCGCAGTAGACGACATCAAATCAAATGCAACCATCGCATCGAGCATCGGCCCCGTATCCGGGTCGCCCAGGTCGAGACCTTCGCCGCGATCCAGCACGCGCAGCGCCGCCGCCGCGAGACCGCGCTTGTTGATCGTCGTGTTGGGGATAGAAATGGCTACGTTGCCAGCATCCGCCTTGGCTATTTCCCACGGCACGATCAAATCGTAGGTCGCGCACACTGCCAGCAATGCGCCGTGTGATACATGCCCTAGCACTGGTATTTCCTGCCGTAGCCAGTCGAGCACTTCCTGATCCGAGCGCGCCGCATTCGCTGGATCAGAGTCGATCAAGGTTCTCAAATCCATCACTGGACCCGTAGTTGGTGAGCATGACGATGACGTAGAGAGTGACTGCTGTCATCACACTACCCCCGCGAAGAATGCATGGTCTCCGATACAAGCGACTGGCGTCTTGCCTACTGCCCATGCAGGTGGAGTTTTCATAACCTTGGTCGAATAGTAGTGACACGACCCACCTGTTGGATCCATCGAGCGCGGATCGCTCATCGCGCGCAGCAACGCAATCGCGCAGCGCTGGCCAAGCGTATCGAGCGGGACGACGAGCGCCTGCTTGAAATTCGGGTCGTTCTCACGCCAGCCACTGAACTGCAACCAGTCCAGGCACACCTGCCCGATGGTCGCCCAACGGTCGTTCGCTTTGCGTTCGAGACGGTTGCGCAACACCCAGGCCACTGCGTACATGCCTTTGTCGCCCTGGTCGCGCGCTTCCATCCAGACAGTGCGCCAGCCAGTGTCGAAATCCCCTGGCGTCAGTATCACGGCCTGTCCTCCTTCGCGCATATCGCATTCCAACTCGCGTTCAGTTCTGCGAGCTTGAGCTTATCCTCGCGCACCAGCGTGCTCTCTCGGCTCATGTACACGGGCGTCGTCATGAACAGGCACTCGCGCGCCACGACCTGCACGCGCTTCGCGGTCGCGCTGCGATAAGACCAGTACGCCGAGACCGCGCTCGCCGCCCCCGAGGCTATCTCCGGCACGGCCGCGCAACTCGCAGCGGCCATCACGATGCAGGCTGCGAGAGCGCGTGCCATGTCAGGCTCCGCATGATGCGTTCGCATGCCCAGCACTCGACGCCGCGATTCGTCAACCTGAACGCGTTCGACTCGCAGTGCCCGCACATGAGTTCCGTGCTCTTGCCGTGCAACGGGATGACGTTACTCGTTTTTGCTTCTCGGTCCATACACCATGTCGTCCAGCTCGTCGTCGCTCATGCCGCCAACTGTCTTGCGGATTTGCTCGACTTTGTCTTTGATGCGCGCGACCTCAGCGTCGGTCTCGTACTGAATGCGCGCGCGTTCCCAACGCATGCCGACGTACACGAGCAACGCCACGCCGGCTGCGGCGAGCAGACCGACGAGCGCCTCCAACATCACGACGCGGCTTTGTCCAACTTGTGGCCGATGCCCACGACCGCGAGCCCGGCGAGCATAGTCTGCATGCCGGCCTCGACACTCGTGCCGGCCTCCGGCTTCGCGAACGCGAGTACGATTTGTGACGCGCCGAGCAGGATGGTGCCGACGCCAGCGAGCAGAGTCTTCCAGCCTTTCATACGCCTTTCTCCTTTCTTCGATCAACTTCAACAGGGATGTCAACCTTGCGCCGATCCAGAACTACAGTCGCTTCGTCGACCAGAGCAGTAAGTTTTTCCATGACCGCTGCTGTAGCAGCAATGTTGTCGTCAAGAACTCTTACTGCTACTGTTGTCGATTTGAACATAACTGCTCTCATGTTTTGGTCTTCAAGTTCTCGATAACACGCGTCAACTGTTCAAGCTGCGAGGTGAGCAGCACCTTAAGCTTTGTGTCTTCGATGAATGCTGTCATAACCTGATTGCGTAGATCGCGCGCGTCCTTGTAGAAAACGATAGCTGCGATAAGGCCGATGCCAGCCGGTCCGAGCGTCTTTGCGATTTCTGCGAATAACGATTCCATCACGCACCACACATGCTCTCGGCGGATGCGTAGTCTCCGCCAGCCAAGATGTAGTTGTACGCGCGGTTGAGCGCAATCGTGTCACCTTGCTCAACGATGTAATCGCGAACGGCCGCGTCAGGCCGTGCCTGCATGAACTGCTCTACTTCGGATACTGCTGACGCGAATCGTTCACACGAGACCACGGTCGTGCCGAGAGACGCGAGTAACGCGAGCGCGATCAATGCGCGGTCTCCGACAAGCGGCGCGCGGCATCGCGCAGTGATTGCTGGTCGCCTGAAGCGATGGCTTCCGACACGATAGCGATGCGCTCATTGCGCGCGCGCTCTGAATCCTCGATGCTGCCGCGCATGGCGTCGATCTGACCAAACATCGCCTGCACCAATTCAGCAACGGGCGAAACGGCCTCGCTCTCCTGTTCTTCCCGCTCGGCGGCGCTCTGCTCGACCGCTTTGAGGCGGCGCTGCGCTTCGCTCGTCGCGTCCTGCACCTGTTGCCGTAGCGCGGCGACCTCGGCCTTGTGCTCGAACTCGCGGCGCTGCTCTTCGAGCGCGGCGCGGTGCGCGGCGGCCTGCACGTCGAGCGCGGCCTGCACGTCGTTCTTGGCTTGCGCGGAGTCGTGCGCGTCGAGCACTTGTTGTTCCTTGAGCGCAAGTTCGCGTTCGCGGTACTCAAGGTCGACGCCCTGCTGGCGCTGCTTCTCCTGGTCGAAGCTCTGGAGTTGCTGCTGCGCCTGTTCGAGCGCCGTCGTCAACTGCTGGATCTGCTGCTGCATCTGCGCCATTTGCGATTGCGAAGCGTCGTCCATCGACTGCTCAGGCCCGAGAATCTCTTCGAGGTCGAATCGCTCGTCGTACTTGCGCAGGGTCTCCTTGAGAATCTGACGCATGGCGTTCGCGAGTTGATGATTGCCGGCGACCTGCAACTCGTAAATCATCTGGATCGACTCGCGCAGGTGCGGAAGTAACTTCTCCCATCGTTCCTGCTCGAACGCGCGATTCGGTTTGCCGGTCGAGCCCGAGCGCACCTCGATTTCGACCAGCGAGAACACTTCCTCGCGCGCCATCTGCGGCCAGACCGCGCCCTCGCCAGCGATGTACTGCACCTGTGCGACGGTGAGTTCCTGCAAGAGTATCTGCGCTGCAGCGACCGCCATGTCGCGGATTACATCCTCGACTGTGTCGCGCCGGAAATCGGACCGGCTGACGAGACCGGCTTGCTGGATCTCGGCCTCGGTCGCGGTCTTCGCCTGGATGATGCCGCCGACGCTCGCGTCGCCACGGCCAGCAACCATTTCCATGTCGGAGCGTATCGGTGTCGTGTCGTACACGGCGGGGTCGATCGGAATGGCAGGCAACTCGGCCATGTCGTTTCGGATCGGGTCGCCGGGGCGACCTTCGACGACGACGATGTCGCGCGACTTGCGGTTCTTGATGTTGTTGATGTCGTCATCGGTAAGCGAGCCGCCGCCGCGCACGACGCGCACTGGCATCGAATCCTCGCGATGCTCGGCCCATTGCGTTCGCGACTTGTTGTACTCGTCCTGCAACTCGCGCCACAGAGATACGTCCGCGAGCGCGTGGCACGAGGAGTCCAGGAAATTCCAACCTATGCGGAAGAACGGATACCAGCGCTCGGGCATACGCTGCGGTGAGTACGGTTCGCGCGCCCAGTACTTCGACCCGTGCCCGAACGTAAACACGCGCCCGAGCCTGAGCGACCACACCTCGTGTACGCACACGAGTTCAGCTGGTCTTTTCTGCGCCGCGCTCTCCACGCGCTTGTTCGTCAAGTCGCGTTGGTTGTACACGCTCGGCGAGCCTTGCTTCGGCCATTCACCGTACAGGTCGATGTACCTGTCCTTGGTCATCCACACCATGTGGTCGAGCGCTTCGGCCTGCACGTAGTAGTCGAAGTCGGTGATCGTGTGGTCGAGCACGAGCACGTCCTCGGACGGGACGCGATCGAGCACGAGCCCGGCCTGCACCGCAACCTCGGCGGTTTCCATCAGGCCGTTTAGCGCTTGCTCAAGTTCAGCCTGCTTCGTCTCGTGCTGAGAAATCTGTTCGGGGTCTTCGGTGTCCGCCATCAACCGGCGCACGACCGCGATGTTGTCCTGCGTGTCGTTGATGCGCGCCTGCAGGAGCGGGTCGTACTTCGGGTCGCTCTGGAATCCGAGCTTCAACCAACCGTCGCCGCAGTTCAGAACGGAATACAGCGCTGAGCGCACGCGCTGCTTGAGTCTCGTCTCATGCACGAACGCGCGCGAGAGCACGACCTCCATGGTGCGCGCGAACTGCTTGACCACTGCATACCGCCGAGGCGACACGCTCGTGCTCGGCGACACTGAGATGTCGGGATTCTTGGCGTAAACGGATGGGATGATCGCTGCGGTGTTGGCGTAGATCAGATTCGTTCGCACGAGGCCGGGGCGGCCGTCGTCGTGCATCCTGCCGGTCGAGTAGCGTCGGTTTTTCTCTGCCTCCGCGACCCTGGCTTCGTGGTTTTTGAGCGCGTCCTCGATCTGCTCGGAAAGACGTTCGAGCAACGGCGGGCATTTTTCGTGCCCGCCGTCGATGTCTCGATAGACTGTGCGCGGTTGTGCCGCCACGCAGGCTCAGACGATCAGCGAGCCGGAGATACCGCCCGCAGTCCACGCGCTGACGTTCAGGAACATCCATCGGCGCAAGCGCACGTTGCGCATTTCGGTCGTGCCGTCGTTCGTCGGCCCTGGGGTGACGAACGAGGTATCGCTCGTGCTGTCCTCGAAGTAGGTCGAGATCGTGGACGAGTCCGCCGCTATGATTTCCGCGTCGGTCGCGCCGTCGACTGCGGATTGCCCGCCGTAGGCCGGATTGCCGAGCTTGTTGCCCTGGATCGTGAACGTGAGGTCGGCCGCGACTTGGTCAACCGCGTTGCCGATGAACGCGACCGCAGCATGCCCTGACATGAACGGCACTTGGTCGTTGATCAGTGTCACCACGGAGTTGGTGACCGTCGCCGCGCCGTTGCCGGCAGAGCCATCAAGCGAAAACGTGTTGGTGCCGGTGGACGTCAGTGACCAGATGCCGTTGCACGCGGTTTGCGTGGTGACACCGAAAATGCCGTAGCGCCGCAGACACGGCACCGGGTTCTGCGCCATGGACGGGACGCCGTGCAGCGCGCCGAGCGTAGCGACGATTGGGGTCGCATTGGTCGAACTGGAAAGGGTGATGCCACGGCCGGTCGCGCCGGCCACGGTGCCAAGGTTACGTAAGAGCATGGCGAGTTCCTCAATTCGTGGCCGAGAACAGCCCGGCAATCCGGCGCGAAATCAGCGTGCCCGCGCGCACGTCACAATATTAGTGCGCTTTTCTGCCGTAGTGGTCAACAGAAAACCCGGCATTGTTCTGCTCGTCGATCAAGTCCTGGGCCTTTCCTGACGCATCGGCGAAATGGTACCGGCGCGCTGACTCGCACGCCTCATCTATGCCTAACTGAGCCCAGGCGCGCGCATCGCGCTCGCTCGATGCACTGACGATGAACAGCCCGCCCTCGACCGACGACGGTTTGTACGCGCGGAATCCCATGATGCTAGGTAGAACCTCTTCGCCCTCGACCGCGAACACGAAAACTCCGCAGTCGATGCCCTGGAAAGGCGGCGCCTTGGCGATGAGCACAGGGCGCGCGTTGCGCGAGAACCCTAGTTGCCCCCAGGTTATCGACGGCATGGACGCGGCAGCGGCCTGCTGCGCTTGGCACCACGCCTGGATCTCGGCCTGGGTATGCGCCTCGGTCTCGCTGCGCGGGGAAATGTCCCACGGGTTCGGGTCAATCACGTCTGGCTCGGTCTGACGCTTGTCGGTGCGCGCCTTGGTTTCGTTGGTCATCGCAGTCCCTCAGTTCGATCGGTAGATGGATTTGCGGGCGTGGTTCATACCCTGCTCGTCGGTGACCTTGAGCAACCAGTCGTAAGTGCCGGGCGCCGGGCGATAGTTGCGAGGCTTGGGCTCGGCGTGCCCGCGCATCCCGTACACCAACCGGCCGAGCAGCGCGAGCGCGTCGTGGTCATCGTCGCGGCGCGCGGTCTGCCAGCGGAGCAGGCGCTCCAACAGGTCTTTCGACCAGGGCGCGTGGCGCGGCAAGTACACGCGGCGCTGCGCCGCTACCGCGCGGAACGCCTGCCCGCGCTGCGCCTTGTCGCCGGCTACCGGGAACTGCGAGCGCAGGCACTGCGCGCCCTGGCGGCGCTGCTCCGTGTCGATGACCGGGCCGAGCGAGCGGCTGATTTGCCCGTTCTCCTCGGCCCACTCAACCGGCCGGTAGCGCAGCACGAGGTCGATGAACGACTGAATCCACTCGTCGCTCGCGGCCTGCCCGGTCCAGTAGTCGACGATGTACAGGTCTTCGAACATTCGCGGCCCGACCGCTGCGCCGACGACGTGTACGGTCCAGTCGCCGCCATCGTCCGTCACGGCGTAGTCGCTCGCACCGTAGTAGCGCACGTTCGCCGGCAAATGGTCGTACCACTGGAACCACTGCCGGTTGTAGTACCCGCCCTCGTCGGGCGACGGGCGCTGCTGGTAGAGCGCGGACCAGTTGCGTGGCGTCTGGATGCGCCGCTCGTTTTCCAAGATTGCGCGCGTGTAGTAATCCGGCCAGTACGACTCGCCGATGGCGCGCCCCAGGATGTCATCCTCGCGCTCGCACAGCGCCTGAATCGAGAGCACGAACCACCACTCGCCGTCGCGCGCTCGCACCCACCCGCTCTCGCCGTTGTAGCTTTCGGGCAGGATGCGACCAGCAATGTCGTCCTCGTGCCAGCGCGTGTTGACGATGATGATGGGCGCGCCCGGCAGGAGGCGGGGACGGAAGTCGGTCAGATACCACTGCCACGAACCCTCGCGCACGACCTCAGAATCCGCGTCCTTCCGCGAGCGGAACGGGTCGTCGATGATGCCGAGGTGCGAACGCCTGCCGGCGATGCCGACCTGGACGCCGGCTGCCCGGTAGCGGCTATCGATGCGCGATGTCGGGCTCAGTACGGTCCACGAGCGCACGTTCGATTCGCTCGGGTCGACGTGCTGGCCGAACAGTTCGACGTGGCGCGCGGAGCGCACCTGACTGCGGGTGCGGCGCGAGAAATCGTCGGCCAAGCTCTGTGTGTGACTACACGCCAGGAGTTGCAGGCCCTGGATCTTCGCGAGTGCCCAGGAGGGTGCGTAGACGCTGGAGTACGTCGACTTCGCGGCTCCCGGCGGGGCCAGTATCATCACCCGCTTCAAATAACCTTCGATCGCCATCTGCAGACTCGCGCACATGAGGCGGTGGTGCCGGGCTGGACGGTAGTCGCCGCAGAACAGTGCGTAACTCGCCAAGTCCCGTCGCGCCTTGTCCCTCACCCGCCGCAGGCTCGCCGCCCTCGTTGCCGTCGTCATAGTCGATAATCTCAGCGTCTGTCAGGTCTGTTGAGTCTAGTATCCGCTTCGGCCGAATCGCAGTCGAATCGCCGAGCACGATGCGCGATAGCACCTTGAGCGCGTCGAGCGCGAGCGTCGCGTTGTCGCTCTTAAGCGCCGCGTAGTACTGCCTCGTGCCCTCGGTCACCAACCATTCGTAGTTGACCATCTGCTCGCGGTGCGCCGGCATGCGCAGTTCGAGCACGAGCGCCATGACGCGCGAGTCGGACTCGAGTTGCTTGCCGACCACGTAGCGCCGTTCCTGGCTCCACGACGAGCAAGACGGGTACGCCCGCTTGAGCGCGCGCTTGGTGTCGCCGGTCGCCGCCCACGAGAGCGCGAACAGCAGCGCCCGGCCGTCCAGGCCATCTACCGCGGCGAGCGCTGGCCCGCGCGACTTGGCCCGGTTCACACTGCCCACCCGTAACTTCGAGCGGTAGCGATCAGGTCGTCGAGAATGTCCGACGCCTTGACGCGCCTGTCGTACACGCCCACCTCGGAGCCGCGCAGTTCCGTCGCCCATGACTGATAGCCGTCTTGCCCTGACACCGCGCGCCACGCGAACTCGCCGGCCTCGGATAACCAGACCGCAACCTGATAGCAACCTGCGCGGTGCGCCACGCGGCGCTCGATAGCGGCGGCCTGCTCGGCGAATTCAGTCATCAGAACGGTAGCCGTAAGCGCCTGCTCTTCGCAGGAGGGCGTCGTCGTCGAGGGCGGCGAGTTCTTCGAGTTCGTCGTCGGGCGGCAGGCTTGCGCCGATAGCGGCAAGTACGTCCGATGAGTGTGCGGTGGCGTCTTCGTTTCCCGCGTCTTCGTCTTCCTCCTCATCGTCTTCCTCCGCTGCTGCTGGTGCGCGCTCTTGGAACAGGTCGCCGTTCACTGGCGGCGCGTCGTCATCGTCCTCGTCATCGGCCTCTTCCTCGGCCTCGCTGGATTCTTCGCGCAGCATAGCTTGCGGTGCTGAGCCGCCAGCGTGCGCGCGCACCCAGTGCTTCGCCTCTTTCCGCATGTAGGATAGGTCATCCGGCGGCTTGAACAACCAGTCGACCAGCATCGAATCGCCCGACTCAAGGCAATACCAGCACGCGAAATAGAGCGGGCTGATGTCTGCGTCGTACAGTGTTTCGACGACGCGCGCGATGCGTTTATTGCGCCTAATCCAAGCGTCCGTATGCGCCCTGTCCGCAGCGTCGAGGAGCGAGCGCGCCTTCGACATCACGCGGCGCATTTCCTCGTTCTCGCGTCTACTCCGCATTGCCGCCACCCCGCAACTGGAACAGTTGATCGATGCGATCGATTGCGTTGACTCCGTTGTCGCTCGCGCCTCTGATTGCGTCCGCCACGGCCATGAGTCCGTCGCCGAGATACATCACTGCCTCCGTAAGGCTGGACACGCTCCTGCCGTTATCCGTCGTTGCGGGTAGAACATCAGTCGGCGTGATCGAGTTCGCGACTTTGTGCAGTTCGCGCACAATCGCTTCAAATTGGTAGGCATTCATGTGTTTCCTCCTTCTCGCATGTGAAAGCCGCATGTGCGGCGATAGCCGGCCGGGCTCGGCCAGCCGCAGGTCGCGATGCTCATGGTCAACTGGCCTTCTTCCTCCGTCGTCGTTTGCCGCTCGCCGCCGGCCTTTCAACGACCTTGACGACGAGCCCGTGAACAGCCTCGGCCAGCCGGCGCCGCACTCTGCTCGCGTCGTCCTGGTAGCGCGCATTCCCCTTCACGTCCTCGACGATGTGCGCCTTGGTGTGGGTGTCGAAGTAGTCGAAGTCGCTGATGTAGGTCGCAACGTGTACGCCGTTCACCGCGCACGGCCAGCGAGTGTGGACGCGCAACGCTCTGATGTCTCCGGCCCGCTCAAGCGTGCGCAGTTCGAGGTAGCGGCGTGACTCGCCGAGCGAATCGAACGTGATGCCCTCGACCACAACCTTGCGGGCTGCGCGAAACCCCGCGAGCTTGCCGTGGAGCCTCACGATTCGGGCCGCAACACGCGCAAATGCACAGCGTAGGTCTTGCCGAACAAGTCAGCTTCTCCGATGTCGCGCGTCACGCTCAACTCATACGGGCAATTCGTTTCGCGGCACAGAAAGAGCCCGCCGAACTCTCGCGCGGCGAGCGCACTGCCGACGCTGACTTTGCCGCAGTCGCCGAAGCAGTGCGCGCTAATCGGCGCGCTTTGCTCCGGTGCGAACGGCGAAACACCCCAGCACTCGTCCGTCTCTGACGTAGTCACGGCCGAACCTCTGCCAGCAGTTCCCGCGCCCCGGCCTCGTAGCCATCGCACCACGCGAAGCGAAACCCGCGAGCGCGTTCGCGCAGATACGGGTCGGCGGTCATGTTTTCCTCCACTCGTTTGTAATACGTGACCGTATGGTTGGTTTTTTTTGACATGCGTTCCAACACGTCACGCACGAGCGGGTGGTCGCGTTCGTTCGGTGGCGTGGTCATAGTTCCTCCTGCAGCTCAAATGCCTTCCAGGCCTCGTCGATCAACTGCTCGTGGATGGCTTGCTTGGCCTCCCACAATAATTTTTTCTGTGTTGGATGCGTGTCTACTCTTGGTCGTGTCTTGCAGCTCCAGTTACCACCACCGGCTTCGCCGAGTAATTTCCAACCTGCACCACGCAAACTGGCGCCACCTTCTTCTGGGAGTGTATATGTGACGAGTCGGCGATATCCCATGGCGCGCACGGCTTTCCACGCAGTTGAATAGAGCATACTGCAAGCATTTTTTGCGCCATCCGTGCAGCACCGATTCACTTCCAAGGTCCATCCATTATCAAAGTGGCGCGCAATGGGCCTGCCAACAATAGCAACGCCACGAACTTTTCCGGTCTGGTCACTCACGGCAACGGCAAACTTGGCGCCTGGCACTGGTTTATGGTGCCGGTGATGCTCTGCCACAAATGCGTTAGCCTCAGACAGATGTAGCGGCGTGATGGACAGTTCGATCTTCATCCAACCCAATTCCAAACCGGGCTCGCATGGCCGTGATTGCTGACGTAGGTAGATCGCCTGTATTCGCCAGTTTTGCGCCAGATTTTCCCAGCGAAGATCGTTCCCCACGCGCCCGGGCTTTTCGGATACATGCCAGCATCGAGCGCGGCGCGTCGAACGTCGTCGATGTGAACCTCGCCGTACTTGCGAGCAAACGCGATGGCGAACTGCCTCGCCCAAGCAACGAATTCTTGATTCGATGCTTCGACCCGCTCGATGCCGCGGTCGCGCGCGTCTATGCCGGCGTCGAAGTTAAATGACGACAAGCCTTGCGCCGCCAGCGACACTACGGCCAGCGCGGAGGACGCCACCAGTGCCACAGGCTGCTGCCCGTAGGCTTGATATTCACGCACCGCCGCGCCCACTGCACCGGGCAGCGCGTCCAGAGGATAGGGTTCAGACTGGGCGGCTTCGCGGTCGAGGGATTGTGGCTCTGCCCAATCTGTCGCAGATGTCGCAAGTGTCGCTGTCGCATCGCTGCCGGACTCAACTGGTGCTGCCTGCGCGATGCACGCGCGCACAGCCTCCGGCCCCTTGTTCCGATGCAGGTCGTTGAAGTCGGTTGCGCCATCCGGCCGATTCGCACCGAAGTTTGGTACGGCGAGCAATCCGCCCACCGCCTGTGCTGCCTCTCGCGCCTTGCTCAGCCCCGGATTGCTCGGCGTGTTCGCGTCATCGTCGGCGCAGACAATCAGGCGCACCTCTGGGTACTTTGCGCGCAGCGCTCGCGCAACCGGCAGCAGATTCCCGGCGGTGAACGCAACGGCCACCGCGCAGCCCATCACTTCATGGATGCTCGCGCCGGTGGCGAACCCCTCGGCGACACACAGTGCGCCGTCCGGCTTGCCGATAGGGAAGTAACAACCGCTCACGCGGCCGCCAAACAAGAACCGCTTGTCTCCATCGGCATCGATGAATTGCAGGCTGTGCAACTCCGCCCCGTCGCGCATGGGAACCACGAGCGCCCCGTCTTGCAGTCGCAGGCCGTGCGCCTTCACGCTCTTGCTGACCAGATAGGGGTGATCGTCCGCCGCCGGCGCCGCCGCCTGCCAGATCGCCGCCGCCTTCGCAGCGGTTTCGTCCTGCCCCGCGCTGCGTTCGGCCTCGGCTTGCGCTTGGGCTTCCGCCACATGGCGCTTGAAGGCTTCGCGCTCCACGGTGGAAAACGGTTTCTCGCGCTTCGCCTGCCAGTTTTCGGAGAACCCTGAAGCCCAGTCGCCGAAGCTACCGCCCAAGCCGCCGTCGAACAGCTTGCACCAGCCCGCCGTATTGCCGGTGCGTTTACCGACTCCGGGGAAACGGTGCAGCTTGCCCGGTTCAATCACGTGCGGCGGTTCCAGGCCGGCGTTGCGGATCGCCGTGCGAAATTGCTCGATGGCATCACGAATGGCAATCACGCAACGTCCCGCCTCGCGGCTCCCGACGCTCCGCTCCTCCGGCTACGGCCGAATTTCGCATCCCGCCCAATGAATGGCCTGCCAACTGAACAAACCATCGCGGGAAACGCCACATCTCTCACAATCGCTGGGGGGGTCGGATCTCTGCCTTCGCCCTCGCTCACGCCAATGCCTTGGCTTCCATGCGCATGCGCCATGCCGCGGCGGATTCGCGGCTGATTAACACCTTCTTCCCTATCCGAATCTCTCTGGGGCGATCCTCGGGTGCGAGCTTGTAGTACAGCGACACGGACAATCGATGCTGTCGGCAAAACTCCGGTATCGGGTCTGCAGCAACATCAGGGGTGATGGATCCAAGCGCCTTCAGTCGTCGAGATGCAGCTTGCATTTCTACGCTCCTTTTCCCCTCTCGATACGAGGCGATACTGGAGCATAGGCGGATACATGCGTTCACCGAAAGTGGAATGAAATGGCGCTTTAATTCCGTTTCTCTCCTCTTCGTTTGGCATCGCGACTGGTTCATAGCGTTTCGCTCACCTTGCCGAGCGCATCGTCAGCGATGGTCGGCGCCGCACGCGCTGCGGACGCGCCGGCCTTGCGGTCGCCCGCGAGCTTTTCCAGGGCCGCCTCGTGCGCCTGCAGCGCTGCGCTCCTGGCCTCGGCGCCCACCCGCAGTTGCTCCTTGTCGATGCGCAGCACCCGGTCGACCATGTCGTACAGGGTCTGGCGCGCCCTGAAATCCAGCAAAAGCTCGCGGTGCTCGATGTACCAAGCCACCATCAGCGCCAATACACGCATGCCGGCGTCGTCATCCAGACCCTGCCGCATCATGTAAGTCATTATTCCTCTTGCCATTTCTTGCTCGCGGCCGTCCGGTGGCCTCCTCATATACTGGTCGATGTAATGCTCCATCGTTACTCTCCGTTACTCTGCGTTACGCCGTTACTGCCTCGATACCCCTGTTTCGCTCAGAACTCCTCGTAATCGGTAACACGGTCACAAGCCGCGCCGTTGCTGGGTTTTCCCGTTACCGATGCGCGCGCGGGGTAGCGTGGCTTGCGTTGCCTCGCGTCCGCCTCATTCCGCTGCGCCAGGTCGTCCCGCTCGCGCCATGCTTCGCGCTCGGCCGCCGTCTTGTTCCAGTAGTAGTGCAGCCCACAGTAGCCCACGCCCGCGCCGTCTGAGTGCGTCCAGCGGCGCCCGCAGTCCTGGGACAGACACAGGTTTTTGTCGCGCCTCGGCTTTTTCGCCTTGCCGCGCGCCGGCTTATCGAGCCCGTCGAAATCACTCACGGTGGTATCTC
>Ga0194131_10003692_pt1 | contig 23837 bp, 24 predicted proteins | sample TA2KigO120mmetaG_FD_148631 | JGI IMG/M metagenome (GOLD analysis project Ga0194131, IMG submission 148631) | Freshwater microbial communities from Lake Tanganyika, Tanzania - TA2015053 Kigoma Offshore 120m | ecosystem: Environmental > Aquatic > Freshwater > Lake | place: Tanzania: Lake... | reverse complement strand
AACACCCGTTCCCTCAATCCCAAACCAATAACCCGACACCCGACAAACCAACCCGCGATGAAAAAGGCGCAACGACAAAGCATGCCATCTGATCGCCTTCCATCGCCGCAATTCAAATCATGCTCGCCCGTGAATAGGCCGGGCTAGTTCGTTACCGTTTCCAGAAGGACCTTTGCGCGCAGTTTGCGCGCAAAGGGGCAATGTTGCGGATACATTCTGGTTGTCACATGCTAGACCTCTTTAGGGAATTCGCACTTGTCCGGTATCGACAACACCGCTCATAACGGTGTTGTCGCGGGTTCGATTCCTGCCCGGCCCACCAGCCTTCGCTCGCGAAGCGAGCAGGGGCTGCCGCGCCGCAGCCCGAAGGGCGAAGGCAGGCCCTTGCACCCGCGAGCTACGGCTCGGCAGGCCAGGAGTGTATCCCTGCACTACGTGTACATCCTCCGAAGCCTTGAGCATCACAAGCACTACTTTGTCGGGGTGACATCCGATCTGCGCGCGCGTCTGCAGAGGCATAATGCAGGTGAGATTTCTCACACCTCGAAGTTTGCGCCATGGGCGATCAAGACCTATGTTGCTTTCTCGGACGAGAAGCAGGCGTTTGCGTTCGAGCGGTACTTGAAGTCGCCGTCAGGCAGGGCATTCGCCAAGAAGCGCCTTTGACCGTCAATTGCCGCAAACACCTAAACGAAGAGCAACTGGTTTGCGGATCTCGCGCGCGAGGGTCGGGGAGCTGGAGGTCTTCGGCATCGCCGATGCGAGGCCGGCGCCGGTCGACCCCATGTGCTCCTATCCCGAAGTGCCGCGCGCGGCCTGGGCGCCGCATCGGCGCTGGCTGACGGAAGACGGTCAGTTCCAGCCCGACCTCGGCTGCTTCCTCGTACGCTCGCCCGATGGCGTCGTCCTGATCGACGCCGGGATCGGACCGGGACCTGTGCCCTATCTCGGCGATGCGCGCGGCACGCTGCGCGAGAGCTTCGGCGAGCTGGGTCTTACCTTCGGCGACGTCTCCGCGGTGATCTTCACGCATCTTCACTTCGATCATGTCGGCTGGGCGAGCGTGCCCGACGCGTCCGGCACGATGCAGCCGAGTTTTCCGCGCGCGCGATACTTCGTTGGCGAGACCGAATGGATGTTCTGGGACCGCGGGCCCGTCAACGTCATGGCGCATCACATCGACGCGTTTGCGCGGATCGTCCGCCCGATTGCCGAGGCCGGACTCCTCACCGTCGTTCCGGACGAGTCCGCGCTGATCGATGGATTCGTCTATTGCCGTCTTCCGGGCAACACACCGGGCCATCAGGGTGTGCTCGCGATCTCGAATGGGCAGCGCTGCCTTTTCTGTGCCGACATTTGCCATTGCCCGGCGCAGGTTACGGAACCGCTCTGGAGCCATCGCTCCGATGTCGATCCAGCGATCGGCAGGGCGACGCGGCAGGCAATCTTCTCAGAGCTTGCCGATACACCGACGTTGCTCGCCTTCGGGCACTTCCCGCGCGGCGCCGATCTGGGGCATGTGAGCCGCGCGGGCTCCGGCTGGGCGTGGCGACCGCTCGCGGGCGATTGACAGCCGCGCGCCGCCACCGGAACTTAGTCCATCAAATCGCGGAGGATCTCCATGAGGACCTGGTTCGTCACGCTCGCCGCCGCGGGCCTGTCGCTGGCCGTCTCGGCGGGCGCAAAGGCTCAGACCGTCGAGATCGAGTATTGGCAGTACTTCTTCAAGGAGCGTGTGGCCGCGATCGACGTGCTGATCAAGACCTTCGAGGCCGCCAATCCCGGCATCAAGGTCAAGCACACGCATTTCCCCTATGCGCAGTACCAGACCAAGGTTGCGGCTGCGGTGCCGGCCGGCGAGGGGCCGGACGTCGTGCAGCTCTACTACGGCTGGCTCGAGGAGTACCGGAAGGCGAAGCTGCTGGCGCCGCTGCCGAAGGACCAGTTCGACGTTGCCCAAGTCGAGAAGGAGTTCTTCCCGATCGTCAAGGCGATGAAGGCCGATGGCGCCTATTGGGGCCTGCCGACGGCCGTCCGGTCGATGGCGCTCTTCTACAACAAGAAGCTGATGGCCGAAGCCGGCCTCGATCCGTCGAAGCCGCCGAAGACGCTCGATGAACTGATGGCGCAAGGCGGCAAGATCGCCAAGCGCGACGCCGGCGGCAACACGCTGGTCGCCGGATACACGATGGGGCCGCAAGGCCAGGATCATCATTGGTGGCGCGAGATCCTGGTGCGCCAGTTCGGCGGCCAGGCCTACAGCGAGGACGGCACCAAGGTCATGTACGACAGGAAGGGCGGCGTCGAGGGGCTGCAGTTCTATGCGGACATCGCGAACAAGCACAAGCTCACGAGCTATGGCTTCATGGATGAGACCCAGGCGGCGTTCCGCGCCGGACGCGCCGGATTCCACATCGACGGTTCGTTCCGCATCGGCACCTTCCAGGCGGTTCAGAACCTCGACTGGGCAGTGACGGAGCTTCCGTCCCACAGCGGTGTGAAGTCGAACTTCGCCTCCTACTGGGTGAACGGCGTCTCGAGCAAGGCGTCCGGGCCCAAGCGCGACGCGGCGATGAAGTTCCTGAAGCACCTGACCAGCGATGCGGCGATGCAGCTCTGGCTCAAGACGACCGGCGAGCTGCCGGCGAAGCCGGGCGTGGCGCTTTCGGACGTGAACAAGAGCGACCCGGTCTACGGGCCGTTCATCCTCGGCCTCGCCTATTCGCACACGACCGAGTTCGTCAACGAGGCGAAACAGCGTCAGATCTTCCTCGACATGATGGACCGCGTCAGCCTGCAGAAGATGCCGGTCGGCGAGGCGATCAAGATCGCGGCGCAGGAAGAGCAGAAGCTGCTCGACGACCACTTCAAGAAGTAGGAGCCGAGACGCCCGTGCTGGGCTGGTATCGTTCCCGCACGGTCGGGCAGAAGCAGGCGGTATGGGCGTGGATCTTCCTCGCCCTGCCGCTCTTCTTCTTCGTGTCGATCCGGCTGTTCCCGACCGGCTACACCACCTATGTCTCGCTGACCGACTGGAACCTGCTCCGGCCGAAGGCCTTCGTCGGCCTCGACAATTATGTCCGGCTCTGGAACGACCCGGTCTTCTGGCAGGTCTTCGCCAACACCTTCAAATATCTCCTGATCGGCATGCCGATCAGTCTCGGGCTGTCTTTCATGGTGGCCTACTACCTCGACCAGGTGCGCTTCCTGCAGGGAACGATACGCGCACTCTACTTCATTCCGTTCCTGACCACGGCGGCGGCGATGGCCTGGGTCTGGCGTTGGTTCTACCAGCCGGTGCCGATCGGCATCTTCAACTTGATCCTGGTCGATCTGGGTTTCAGCCAGCAGCCCTTCCTGCGCTCGACGAGCCAGGCCTTAGGCTCGATCCTGGCGCCGGCAATCTGGGCGGGCCTCGGGTTTCAGATCGTCGTCTTTCTCGCCGGCCTTCGCGCGATCCCTGACACCTACTACGAGGCAGCCCGTATCGACGGCGTCGGGCGCTGGACCATCCTGCGTGAGATCACGCTGCCGCTCCTGCGGCCGACGATCCTCTTCCTCGTCGTGGTGAGCTCGATCGGCTTCCTCCGCATCTTCGACAAGGTCTACAACATGACCGTCGACGGCAAGGGCGGCCCGCTGAACATGACGCGGCCGCTGGTGCTGAACATCTACCAGCTCGCCTTCACCGACTACCGCATGGGCTACGCGGCGGCGCAGACCATGGTGCTGTTCGTCGTGCTGCTGGCGGTCACGGTGATCCAGCTCCGTGCCCTGAGGTCGAAGTGACGCTTGGCTTCGATCCCAGGCGCGACCCGCGCAAGATCGCGATCTGGACGCTGGTCGCGCTCGGCGGCGTGGTCATGGTGATGCCCTTCGCCTTCATGATCTCAACCTCGCTCAAGAGCCGTGAGGAGCTTTACGACCTTCGCCTCTTCCCGTTGGCGCCGACGCTCGAGAACTACATCTACCTGTTCCGCGAGAGCCGCTTCGTCCGCTGGTTCCTCAACTCCTTCGTCATCGCCTCGATCTCGACGGCGTCGGTCCTGTTCTTCGACTCGCTTGCCGGCTACGTGCTGTGCAAGTACCGCTTCAAGGGCCGGCAGATCGTGTTCATCGCCATCCTTTCGACCCTGATGATCCCGACCGAGATGCTGGTGATCCCCTGGTATGTGATGAGCAAGAACCTGGGCTGGCTCAACACCTACTGGGGGATCATGTTTCCCGGCATGATCACCGGCTTCGGCGTCTTCCTGATGAAGCAGTTCTTCGAGACGGTGCCGGACGCGCTCATCGATGCGGCGCGCATCGACGGGCTCTCGGAGTTCCGCATCTTCTGGGAGGTCGCGCTGCCGCTGGTGACACCGGCGCTTTCGGCGCTGGCGATCTTCACCTTCCTCGGCAGCTGGACAGCCTTCCTCTGGCCGCTGATCGTCACCAACAGCGCCAGCAACTACACGGTTCCGGTCGGGCTCGCCTCCTTCTCGGGCGAGTTCACGACCGAATGGAACATGATCATGACCGGCGCCGCGGTGGCGACGATCCCGACGCTCGTGGTCTTCATCCTGCTGCAGAAGTACATCATCCGCGGCGTCATCCTCTCGGGCGTGAAGGGCTGAACGATGGCGTCCGTGACCCTGTCCGGCGTGGTCAAGCGTTTCGACAAGACGACCGCCGTTCACGGCATCGATCTCGACATCGCCGACGGCGAGTTCGTCGTCCTCGTCGGCCCGTCGGGCTGCGGCAAGTCGACGACGCTTCGCATGATCGCCGGCCTCGAGGACCTTACCTCGGGCGATATCCGGATCGGCGAGCGGATCGTCAACAGGCTGGAGCCCAAGGACCGGAACATCGCCATGGTGTTCCAGAACTACGCGATCTACCCGCATATGACGGTCCACAAGAACATCGCCTTCGGGCTTCGCATGGCGAAGCTGGCAAAGGCCGACGAGGAACGTCGCGTGCGCGAGGCGGCGGCCGTGCTCGGTCTGACCGGTCTGCTTGAGCGTCGACCGTCGCAGCTCTCCGGCGGTCAGCGCCAGCGCGTCGCCATCGGCCGCGCCATGGTACGCAATCCTGCGGTATTCCTGTTCGACGAGCCGCTGTCGAACCTGGACGCGCAGCTCCGCGCCCAGATGCGGCTCGAGATCAAGAAGCTGCATCAGGGCCTCGCTACCACCGTGATCTACGTGACCCATGACCAGGTCGAGGCGATGACGCTGGCCGACCGCATCGTCGTGATGCGCGACGGTCGAATCGAGCAGATCGGCACGCCGACGGAAGTCTATCGGCAGCCGGCGACGATGTTTGTCGCCCGCTTCATCGGCTCGCCCTCGATGAACATGATTCCGGGCACGACCGGACAGGGCGCCGTCGAGCTCGACGGGCTCGGCCGCATCGAGGCGCCGGGGAGCGCCGAGGTGCGGCGGCCGATCTTCCTCGGCGTCCGCCCCGACGATCTTCGCGTGGCTGCCGGCGGCGCCGGCGCGCTGACCCTGGAGGCGCGGATCAACGTGATCGAACCGCTCGGCCCGGATACGCTCGTCTACGCCGATGCCGGCGGCCGGGAGCTCGTCGCCAAAGCCGATGGCCGCGCAGCGCTGCGCCGGGGAGAGGCGGTCAAGCTCGTAGCCGACGCGGATGCCCTGCATGTGTTCGATGCCGGCACCGAAGCGAGGCTGTCATGAAGGTCGCAATCGCCGGTCTTGGCGCCATCGGCAGGGCGCTCGCACGCAAGCTCGGGGCCGGCGTCATTCCCGGCGTGAGCCTCGTCGCCGTTTCGGCACGCGACAAGGAGAAGGCACGGGCGACACTCGGGCCGTCGCTGGCGCAGGTCGCGGTCGTCGACGTTGGTGAGCTTGCGGGCCTCGCCGACATCGTCGTCGAATGCGCGCCGGCCGCTATCCTCGGCGACATCGTCCGGCCCGTGCTCGAAGCACGAAAGAAGGTCATGGTCTTAAGCGTCGGTGCGCTGCTCTCGCGGCCGGAGCTCATCGACCTCGCCAAGGAGAAAGGCGGCCAGATCATCGTGCCATCCGGCGCCTTGCTCGGGCTGGATGCCGTCTCGGCGGCTGCCGAAGGCACGATCCATTCAGTCCAGATGGTGACGCGGAAGCCGGTCAAAGGTCTCCTCGGGGCACCTTATCTGGAGGAGAACCGTATCGAGATCGCTAATATCACCGAGCCGCTGCGCGTCTTTGAAGGAACTGCGCGCGAGGCTGCGAAAGGGTTCCCGGCGAATCTCAACGTTGCGGTTGCGCTGTCGCTCGCCGGGATCGGCCCCGATCACACGCGCCTCGAGATCTGGGCCGATCCGCATCTGACGCGGAACACGCATCGGATCGTCGTCGATTCCGATGCCGCGCGATTCGAGATGTCGATCGAGAACATTCCGAGCGAGAATCCGAAGACCGGCCGGATCACCGCGCTCAGCGTGATCGCGGCACTTCGAAAGCTCGTCAGCCCGCTTCGCGTCGGAACCTAGTCTTCTTCTCTACCCGGAACGGGCTGTCGTCCGGCGCCGGCGCGCGCATCGACGGCGCTCGTTGCTGCTTGCAGCCGAGGCGGCGGAGCCGGCGGTCGGGTTGCTTCGCCCTTCGGTGTCGAATCGTAGACCGCCTGCATCTGCCTGGCGATCCAGTCGGCCGCGTACTTGATGTCGCCGCGCGTCATCGTCGGCTCGAGCAGCGGCAGATTTTCCGAAAGCCCATTGAGGCGTGTCAGCTTGTCGCGCGCGACCGGGAGGTGCTGGATGTCGGTCATCTGCCGCTGGATCTTGTCCAGGGAAGCGCGGCGGAGCTGCTGGGCGTCGCGGACAATTGCCTGGAAGGCCTGCTGCTTGTCCTCGGGCAGGATGCCTTCACCGGCTCCGCAGCGCTTCGAAAGGTCGGCGATCTGAGTGAAGTCCTCGTCAGTCAGCTCGGCAAGCGGCTTGCCGAAATAGACGAGATCCAGATCCCGCGGCGAGAGACCTGACGTCAACGTTGCGATCTTGAGAACGGGCGCGCGGCCGCCTGGAAGCTGAGCGCATTCCCCGGTACGGGTGGCCGGCGTCCGCGTCGCCTGAGCGAGGGCGCCGCCGATATCCGCCAAGACGACGACCAGGGCCACGAAGCCAATGGCGCCTGCGGTCTGCCTTGGACCCAACCCAAATCTCACGGACAACACTCCTTCAGCTCGGTTCGAGCCAGCGATTCGACGACCGAGCCTCCCGGCGGCGCATCCATCCCCTTCCCGCGGGGGATATGGCGTGGCTGACGTCGAAAGCCAAGACTGGCGCCCTTCACGACGCTGTCTTCGACCGCGCTTCCTTGACCAGGCGAACGAGCTCGCGCCGCGCCGCCGCGGCATCCTCGATCCGCGCCGCAAAATCGAGCCGGGCAACCTCGCCCTCGCGCTTCAGGTCAGCGCCTTCGGCGTCGACGCCCGTCATCCTCCAGCCCGTGCCCGAACGTCCGAGAAGCCGCGTCGCGTAGAGGCCGATTGCCTCAGCATGATCCTCGTTCATGTGCCCGACGATGTCGGCCTCGCGTCCGACCAGGGCCGGCGGCGGCGCATCCAGGACCTCGGCCGCCGCCATCCAGTGAATGCGGCCGAAGCCGGCGACCAGATGCGCACGGCTGGCGCGGAGCGCGTAGAAGCGGAAATCGCCGAATCCGACATAGGCTTCGGAGGATGGGTGCCGCGCGAGATAGCGCGGCTGAGCGATCTCGCCCGGAACCTCTTCCAGGAGGCCGACCAGCGTCGCGCGCGCGCCGGTCAGCGGATCGGCGAGGCCGGCGGTGCCATCGACCAGAAGCGAGGCGCGCGGGTCTGCCTTCAGGTTCTTCGTGTGCTCGGCCAGCGCCGAGAGGAGGAGGATCGGCGTCGCGTCCGGCAGCGTCGCGTAGAGCACGAGGGAGGCATAGGGCGTTCCGTCCGCGGCGAGAAGCGTGGCCAGGCTCGCCCGGTCTTGGGCGCGGATCAGCCGCCGGACGGCGGCGCCGGTTGCGCTCATTTGGGCGGACCCATGGCGCCGGCCTTTGCGATCGGCACCTCGATTGCAATCTCACCAGCGCGCTCAAAGCGGAGCGTCAGGGGAAGCCGCTCGCCTTCCTTGAGCGGTGCCTTCAGGCCGATCAGCATGACATGGACGCCATCCGGCTTGAGCACGACGGTCTCGCCCGGCTTGACCTCGAGGCGCTCGACCGGACGCATTTCCATCATATGGCTTCCGTGGCCGGCATGGGCGCCGGTCGGGGCGGTGCCCGATCGCTGGTAGGTGTGGAGCTCGACCTTGGCGGCGGCGGTCGTGGTCGCTCCGAGCAGGCGGTCGATCTCCTTGCCGCGATTGACCAGGGTCAGGTAGGCGGCCCCGGTCGGAGCCCGGCCAGGGGTCGCCCGCGCCCAGGGCTGCTCGACCGCGAGGTCGGCGGCTCGGGCATCGAAAACGAAGAGAAGAATGACCACATAAAGGCAGCGGCGGAGCATGGATTTGAAGCCTATACCAGACTGACGCCGCCGCAACTATTGGCGGGCGCCGCAATATCGCCCAGAATTCATGGCAATAGAGTAGCGTCCGCCCCCGGGGAGAAACAGACGCCGTGCGCCATACCATCGCCCTGGTCGACGACGACCAGAATATCCTGACCTCCATCTCCATGGCGCTCGAAGCCGAAGGCTTCGACGTCAAGACCTACTCCGACGGCGAGGCGGCCCTCAAGGCGCTCTCCCAGCGTCCGGTCGACCTTGCCGTTCTCGACATCAAGATGCCGCGGATGGACGGGATGGAGCTGCTGCAGCGGTTGCGCAAGACCTCGACGCTGCCGGTCATTTTCTTGACCTCGAAGGACGAAGAGATCGACGAGGTCCTCGGCCTGCGAATGGGCGCGGACGACTATATCCGCAAGCCCTTTTCGCAGCGCCTCCTGATCGAGCGAATCCGCGCCCTGCTCCGGCGCAAGGAGGCGAAGGGCGAGAAAGAGGCTGGTCAGGACCAGGTCTTGACCCGAGGTCCCCTGGTGCTCGACCAGCAGCGCCATCAATGCACCTGGAACGGCCAGCCGGTCGCGCTCACCGTGACCGAGTTCCTGATCCTTAAGGCGCTCGCCCAGCGACCTGGCCATGTGAAGAGCCGCGACCAGCTGATGGATGCGGCCTATGGCGAGTCTGTCTACGTCGACGATCGCACGATCGACAGTCACATCAAGCGGCTCAGGAAGAAGTTCAAGGCGATCGACGACGACTTCCAGCAGGTCGAGACGCTCTACGGCGTCGGGTATCGTTATCGCGACGCAGGATGACAGTTGAGGTCGATCGTTCAACGGCAAGGCCAGCGGCGGACACCGTCCCGGTCGTCGTGACGTCGCGTCCGCGGGTGAGGCGGAGCGCTCGCCGGTTCTGGTCGCCGCTGACGCTCCGCATCCTCGCCCTCAATATGCTGCCGTTGCTGGTGCTGTTCGGCGGCGCCGCCTATCTCGACCGCTATCAGAAGAGCCTGGTACAGAGCGAGCTCGATGCGCTGCAGATGCAGGCGGGCCTGATCGCCATCGCTCTAGGCGAAAATGCGATCACCGTCGGCTCGGCCGACTATGAGCAGCTGTCGACCGAGTCCACGCAAGGCCTCTTGCGCCGTCTGGTCTCACAGGCGCCGGTCAGGGCACGCGTCTTTGCGCCGACTGGTGAGCTGATCGCCGACAGCCGGGTTCTCGCCGGATCAGGCGGCACCATCGAGGTCGAGCTGCTGGCGCCGCCTGTGACACCCGATCCCTGGGACGAGGCGCTCAGCTGGGTTTACGACCTGATCTTCGCTCAACTGCCCCGCCAGCATGGTTGGCCGCCCTATGAAGAGCAGCCGCGTCAGCGCGCCGAGCATTATGACGAGGCGCGCGCCGCCTTGCGCGGCGATACCGGCCGCGCCGTCAGGCTCGCCGCGAGCGGCGATCTCGTGATCTCCGCGGCGGTGCCGGTGCAGAAGCTGAAGCAGGTGCTCGGTGTTCTCATGCTGTCGACCCAGACGACCTGGATCGATGAGGCGGTGCGCTCGGTCCGCTTCGACATCCTTCGCTTCTTTGGCATCGCGCTGCTCGTCACCATCCTTGCCTCGCTCTATCTGGCTGGCGCCATCGCCCGGCCGATCCGACGCCTGGCCATGGCGGCGGAAAGGGTCAGGGCCGGGCACCGCCGGCGCAATGCCATTCCCGATTTCTCCCGCCGCGGCGATGAGATCGGCGATCTCTCGGTGTCGCTGAGAGCGATGACCGAGGCCCTGTCGAGCCGGATCGACGCGATTGAACGCTTCGCCGCCGACGTGGCGCACGAGATCAAGAACCCGCTGACCTCGGTGAGAAGCGCGGTCGAGACAGCGATCCGGCTCGACGATCCCGAGAAGCAGAAGCGGCTGATGGCGATCGTGCTGGAGGACGTGCAAAGGCTCGACCGGTTGATCAGCGATATCTCGCACGCCTCGCGGATCGATGCGGAGCTTAGCCGCGCGGAGCTGGAATCGGTCGATGTCGGCCGCATGCTGGCGACGCTGGTCGAGATGCATGAGACCACGGCTGAGGCCGCCGAGAATGGCGAGCGCCTGCGGCTTGCGCTCGATGTCGGCCCCAATCGCGGGCTGACTGTACTGGGGCTTGAGGACAGGCTCGTCCAAGTCTTCCGCAACCTAGTGACCAACGCGCTCTCATTCAGCCCGCCGCGCGGCACCGTCATGCTCGCCTGCCGCGGCGATGCCGACTGGGTCACAGTGACAGTCGAGGACCAGGGGCCTGGCATTCCGGAGTCGAAGCTTACGGCAATCTTCGACCGCTTCTATACCGAGCGCCCGAAGGGCGAGCGCTTCGGCACGCATTCCGGCCTCGGCCTGTCGATCTCCAAGCAGATCGTTGAAGCCCATGACGGCACCATCCATGCCGATAACCGTCGCGATGCCTCGGGGCGCGTCGCCGGCGCCCGCTTCGTCGTCAGGCTGCCGCGCCGGTGAGCGCCGACGGCACGGGCGATCCGCCGCCGACTGTCCACGGAACGGCAGTGGCGCTGGATGGTCGTGCGGTCCTGATCCTTGGCAGCTCCGGCAGCGGCAAGTCCGACCTCGCGCTTCGGCTGATCGAGGCGGGATGGACTCTGGTCGCCGATGACCGCGTGGTTCTTTCGCGGCGCAGCGAAACTCTTGTTGCGGCGCCCCCAAGATCGCTCGCGGGGTTGATCGAGGCGCGAGGGATCGGGCTTTGCCGTGTTCCGTTTCTGGCGGAAGCGGAGGTCGCGCTTGCCGTGGAACTGATCCCAGCAGGCCGCATCGAGCGCCACCCGGAGCCAGCGTCTCGGGTCTTCCTGGGAATACATATCCCATTGATAAACATAGTGTCTTTTGAGGCGTCGGCACCTGCCAAGCTGCGGCTTGCCCTTGAGGGAGGCGTAGCCCGATAATGCCGGTCCCATGGCTACAACTATGGTCACGGCGTCTGCCGGCCCTCGCGTGGAGGCGAGCGACCGGCAGCCGGTAATCCTCGTGACCGGCCTTTCCGGGGCTGGGCGTTCATCCAGCCTGAAGGCGCTCGAGGATATCGGCTATGAAGCCGTCGACAATTTGCCGATCGCCCTTCTTCCGGCTTTGCTCGCGCCAGGCGCGGCGCCTCGCCGCCCGCTGGTTGTCGGCGTCGATGTTCGAGGCCGCGACTTTGCGGCCGATCCGCTGCTCGCTGAGATCGACCGGCTGAAGAAGCGGAGCGATCTGGATGTCAGCCTCCTTTTCCTCGACTGCGATCCCGACGTGTTGGTGCGCCGGTTCACCGAGACCCGGCGTCGCCACCCGATCGCGATCGACCGGCCGCTGGCCGACGGTATTCAGAGGGAACGGGCCTTGATGCTTCCGATCCGCGAGTGTGCGGACGAAGTCCTGGATACCTCGATCTTTGCCGGCGCCGAGCTTCGGCGTGTGCTGTGGAATCGGTTCCAGCTCGGTGCCGATCGCGGCTTGTCGGTGACCGTGTCCTCCTTTTCGTTCCGGCATGGGTTGCCGCGCGAGGCCGATCTTGTGCTCGACGTGCGGTTCCTTGAGAACCCTCACTACGATCCAGTGCTGCGTCCCCTCGACGGCCGCGACGAGAGCGTCGCCGGCTTCATCGCTGTCGATCCCGACTTCGAGCCGTTCTTCGCCTCGATCACCGGCATGCTCGACCGGCTGATTCCGCGTTACTACCGCGAAGGCAAGAGCTACCTCACCATCGCATTCGGTTGCACCGGCGGCCGCCACCGCTCGGTCTTCCTCGCCGAGCGCCTCGGGGCTTGGCTTGCTGCACGCGGACAGCGCGTCGAGGTCGTCCACCGCGACGTCGACCGGCCTCGACCCTAAACACTCAACAAGATGATGGTATCGGACTCGCTTTCATGATTGGCATGGTTCTCGTCACGCATGGTCGGCTCGCGGTCGAGCTGATCTCAACCCTTGAACATGTGGTCGGACCGCAAACCCATGTCGCCGCGGTCTGCATCGGGCCGGATGACGATATGGAGCAGCGACGGCGTGAGATCTTGGAGCGCATGCGCGAGGTCGACGATGGTCAGGGTGTCGTCCTGCTCACCGACATGTTCGGCGGCACCCCCTCCAATCTCGCGATCTCGGTGATGGATCGCGGCAAGATCGAGGTGATCGCCGGCGTGAACCTGCCGATGCTGATCAAGCTCGCCAAGGTGCGCGCCGGGTTGCCGCTCGAGGAGGCTGTGGCTTGCGCCCAGGAAGCGGGGCGCAAGTACATCAACGTCGCCTCGAAGCTGCTCGCTGGCGAGAAGGCTAGTTGAGCCTGAGCCCGCAGCGCACCGTCGTCATCTGCAACAAGCGGGGGCTGCACGCCCGCGCAGCGGCTCGTTTCGTCAAGCTGGCCGAGGCTTTCTCTGCCGAGGTGACGGTCACGCGCCGGGACCAGTCGGTATCGGGGCGGTCGATCATGGGGCTGATGATGCTAGCGGCGGTTCCCGGTGCCGCGATCGACATCTTGGCCAAGGGCGAGGACGCCGAGGCCGCGGTCGCAGCTCTGGTGGCCTTGGTCGAGCGGAGGTTCGATGAAGACGCGTGAACCGCGGCAACCCCGCCGCGCCCGGGCCGGCGAGCAGGTGTTCGAAGGGCTCGGCGTCGCGCCCGGCGTCGCTATCGGCGTTGCGCATCGGTCCGAGACGGGCGTGGTCGCGGTTCCGGAATACGAGGTCGCCGCCGACCGGATCGAGGCCGAGAAGCAGCGCTTCGTCGAGGCGGTCGCCCGATCGCAGAAGCAGCTGGCTAAGCTCAAGACCAAGTCCCGGGCGCTGTCGGCCGACGCGGCCGAGGAGCTCGGCTATCTCCTCGACGCCCATGCGCAGATGCTCGCGGGCTCGCGGCTCGTGCGTGGCGTCCTCAATCGCATTGAAAGCCAACGGCAGAACGCCGAGGCGGCGATCCGCGGCGTCATTGCCGAGATTACCGAGGGTTTCGCTCAGATCGATGACGCCTACCTCTCTGCGCGTCAGGCCGACGTTCGCGACGTCGGCGAGCGCGTGATCCGGCAGCTGACGAAGACGCCTTATCAAGCCTTCTCTCAGCTACCCGAGGGGACGATCGTCGTCTCCGAGGAGCTGAGTCCCGCCGACACTGCGCTCCTCGATCCCAAGCGTATCGCCGGCATCGTCACCGCGCTTGGCGGCGCCGAGAGCCATACGGCGATCATGGCGCGTTCGCTCGGGCTCCCCGCGGTGCTTGGCGCGCCTGAAGCGCTGCGCGCGATCAAGGGCGGCGAGACCGTCGTCGTCGACGGCGGCGAGGGGAGAGTCGTCGTCGCGCCGCGTGCGGCGACGCTCGGCCGCTACAAGAAGCGGCAGGCCGCCTGGGCCAAGGAGCTGGCGAAGCTTGCCGGCATGAAAGGACTCGCCTCGGTCACTCGAGACGGGCACCCGATCGCGCTGCACGCCAACCTCGAGCTGCCGCGAGACCTCCCGGGTGCCGTCGAGGCGGGCGCGCTCGGGATCGGCCTGCTTCGTACCGAGTTCCAGTTCATGAACCGCGACGACCTGCCCGACGAGGACGAGCAGTACGAGACGCTGAAGACGATCGTCGAAGGCATGGCAGGACGGCCGGTAACGATCCGCACGCTCGATGTCGGCGGAGAGAAGCTCGCCCGCGCGCTCGGCCCCGAGATCGGCGAGCCAGCCAACCCGGCGCTCGGACTCCGTGGCGTTCGCCTCGGCCTCGCCCAGCCCCGGCTGCTCGAGGCTCAGCTCGCGGCGATCCTGCGGGCGGCGGTCCATGGTCCGGTCCGCATCCTGCTGCCGATGGTGGCGACGGTCGGCGAGGTCAGGCGCGTGCGCGCGATGGCGGAGCAGGTGGCGAAGCGCCTCAAGCGTCGCGGCCTGTCGATCGGCGACGCGCTGCCGCCGATCGGCGTGATGATCGAGGTGCCGGGCGCCGCGCTCTCGGCCGACGCGCTCGCGCTCGCTGCCGAGTTCTTCGCCATCGGCACCAACGATCTGACCATGTACACGCTGGCGATCGATCGTGCCGACGACCAGGTGGCGACGCTCTACAATCCGCTGCACCCGGCCGTTCTCAGGCTTCTTCAGTTTTCCATCGAGGCGGCATTGCGCGCGCACATCCCGGTCTCGGTGTGCGGCGAGATCGCGGGCGATCCGCGCTACATCCCGCTGCTGCTGGGCCTCGGCGTGCGCGAGCTGTCGATGGCGCCGCCGAAGCTGCCTCGGGTCAAGCGGCGCGTGCGCCACTTGAACCTGCTTTCCGCGACGCAACGCGCGCGCGCAATCATGGAGCAGTGGGACGAGCAACGGATTTCCGAGCTGCTCGACAGCTTCGACAGCGAGCAGGCCTAAACCTTCAGGTCGACCTTCGCCGGGGTATCGAGCACGAAGCCGGCACGCGGCGCTTCTTGGAAGCGGCCATAGGCTCGCGCCGCCTCGGCGAAGGGACCACGTCGCCGAGATGGGGGCTGGTCCTGAGCAAGAGCCTGCGCCAGGAAGGGCGCGCTGTCGCCGTCGGGACGCCGGCTGCGGAGGTCTTGCTGGTTGCGGTCAGCGGCGGCTTCTCGTCCGTCGCGGGGTTGGCTGGGCGCCTCGCGCAGCGTCTCCGCACGCAGCGCCTGAACCTGGCGGTGCGCTTCAGCGTCGAATCCGGGCGCTGCTTCCGAAAAGGCGCCTCCGTCGACGGGGCGGAGCGCGCGCGACTGGGGATAGATCGCGCTGATTGGAACCAGGGCCGATGAGATGGACGACACCATGCGTATCCCTGCCTCCACCGCAGGGCTACCCCGACGCTCCCCGAGCATCGAGCCTAGCACGGGCAATCTTGGCGAGCGTCAACGCGGGAAGGCTAGGCGGTCACTTCCGCGGGATCTCGGCTATTGATGACCGGCCCGGCGTGGCGTTCCTAGCAAAGGCGCCCGTAGGTGCGGGGAGCGCCGCATCGCTTGCTGCCATCGGCCGCCTCTGTTGAAGGCTCGGCTGGACCCGAAGCAAACAGAGAAAGGAAGAGGCAGGTTTGCCCTCCATGGTTAACGCAGCAATGATCAAAACGCGTCGAGTGCCCGGTGTGACAGTGACAATTTCATGTTGAGCACTCGCAAAGACGCCGTGGTACTTGAGGCAACGCTTACCCAACCTGTCGAGATCGGACAATTTACTGACGGGGCGGTCGCCAGCACCGAAACCTTGGAGCCGCTGCTGCAGGCTCTCGTCGCATCAGGTGACGTTGCCTATGACTGGGATCTGGGCGGCGACCTGATCCGCTGGCATGGGCCTGTCGCTTCCGTCCTCGGCGCCGTGACTTCCGGACGAGCGGGTTCCGGGCGCGGCTTCGGCGCTCAGGTCCATCCGGACGACCGTAGCGACCGACTGCTCGCTCTGGCGCGTCACCTCGACCGCGGCGAGACCTTCGATTGCGTCTATCGCGTCGGCGACGGCAATGGCGGCTATCGCTGGATCAGCGATCGCGGCAGCGCCGAGCGTTACGGAGGCGGAAAACCGACGCGCATGACCGGGGTGATCCGCATCGTCGACGTCTTCAAGGGCGAGGAGGCCAAGCTACGCCGGCTCGCCTACCGCGACGACCTGACCGGTCTCCCGAACCGTCGACGCCTGTTGCAGCGTCTCGATCGCCGGCTGCGGACGATGATCGCCAACGGCCGCGGTGGCGGCCTCGCGATCATCGGCATCGACCAACTCGGTATGGTCAACAATGTCTTTGGCTACCCGAGCGGCGATGCCGTCTTGGCCGAGATCGGCAGGCGGCTGCCCGCTGGCGCCGGGGAGCCCGGCGAGATCGCCCGCATAGCCGGCGATCGGTTCGCCGTCGTGCTCGGCGAAGCGGCCCCCGAGGCGATCGAGCAGACTGTCGAGCGGCTGCTGCAGGCTCTTCGAAGTCGTTCGATCGAGACGCCGGCAGGCGATCTGCGCGTCACCGTGTCGGCAGGTTGGATTGCGATTCCGTCACAGGCGCGCTCAGCCCGAGACGCGCTCGTCAAGGCTGAGAGCGCGATGATGGAGGCGAAGCGCTCCGGCCGGGATGTCGCGCAACGATACAGTGAGTCCCGCGAGCGTCGGCGAGCGCAGCGAATCGACCTCGCCGTCGCTGACCTGATCGAGCGCGCGCTCATGCACAGCCGCATCGAGCTAGCTTTCCAGCCGGTGGTCGACTCCGCCGACCATTCGGTTCAGCACTACGAAGCGTTGCTCCGGATCGGCGACGATTTCGGCGGCATGCTGAACGCTGCCGCCATGATCCCGACGGCCGAGTCCATGGGGCTGATGCGGCGCATCGACCGCGCTGTCCTCGACCTTGCCGTCGGCGAGCTGTCGCGCCACCCAACGATCTCGCTCGCCGTCAATGTTTCGGCCGTGAACGCCGGGCGTGGATCGTGGCTCGACCGCGCAACCGAGCTGATTGCTCCGCATCCCCGCATCGCCAGCCGCCTGCTGGTCGAGATCACCGAGACGCTGGCGCTCGTCGATCAAGCGGAGACTGGTCGGTTCGTCGAGACGCTTCACAAGCTCGGGGCGAAGGTTGCGATTGACGACTTTGGCGCCGGCAACACCTCGTTCCGGGGCCTCAGGCGCCTCGACGTCGACATGGTCAAGATCGACGGTTCCTTCGTCACCGGGATCGCGACCAACCCGGACAACCAGCTCTTCATCCGCGCCTTGGTTGGCATCGCGCGCGGTTTCGGCCTGACCACGGTCGCGGAATTCGTCGAGACGGCGGAGGAAGCCCGTATCCTCAAGGAGGAAGGCGTCGGCCAGCTCCAGGGCTATCTGTTCGGACGGCCAGAGACGAACCGACCATGGGCGACGCCCCCCCCAAAAGGTCACGACTTTGGTCGATTGACCCGCGTCAGCTGATCGAGCTGGCGCTGCAGCTGCTCGAGCTGGGTCTTCATCGCCCTCAGCTCCGCATCGGGCGGCGTGGCCTGCCTGGCGGCATCCGGCCGCGGAGGCGCCTCGCCCTGTCCGCCGAAGGGCATCATCATCTTCATGGCTCGTTCGAACATCGCCATGTTCTGCTTGCCCATCTCCTCGAACTGGCCGAACGGGAACAGCCCGCCGAAGGCATCGGTCATGTATTTGCGGACCTGTTCCTGGTTCGAGGCGAACCAGCGCATCGAATAGTCGAGGTAGCGCGGCACCACGAATTGCATGTTGTCGCCGTAGAAGCTGATGAGCTGGCGCAGGAACCCGATCGGCAGCAGGTTCTGGCCGCTCTTGCCTTCTTCCTCGACGATGATCTGGGTTAGGACCTGCCGGGTGATGTCCTCGCCGGTCTTGGCGTCGTAGACGACAAAATCGGTATTGTCCTTCACCATCTGGCAGAGGTGGTCGAGGGTGACGTAGGACGACGTGGCGGTATTGTACAGTCGGCGATTGGCGTACTTCTTGATCGTCACCGGCTGAGACGGCTGCGAGCTGGCTGGCGCGGCTTCGGCTTTGTCGACCATGGTGGGCGGCAGGTTCGTTCAGGTGGTGAAGATGCCACCATAACAGACCGCCGCGAAAATTCCGAGGCGCGTATGCTGCATAGCGGCAAACGCTTGGCGCAGAGGGAGGAACCGCTATACTTCCGGCACATGTCCGAGCCCGATCTCGATCAGCTTGCCGGGCGCTTCGTCGATCTCTGGCAGGACCAGATGGCGGCGATGGCGGGCGATCCCGAGCTTGCGCGGCTGCTGAGACGGCTGCTCGGCATCTGGGGCATGGGCGGTGCCGGCCCCTTTGCGGCGACGCCCTTCTCAGTGGCGCCGGAGGCGCCCCATGAGCCAGGCGGCAACGGACATGCCGCGCCGCCTGGGACCGAGGCCGCTCGGCCTGCATCTGGCGATGCTCGCGCTGTCCTCGTCGAGCTCGGGCGCCGCCTTGACGCTCTGGAGGCAAGGCTGGCTCGCCTGGAAGCCGGAAGTAAGAGCCGAAGCTCGCGCCCTCGGGCCAAACCTCGCAAGCGCCGATCCCGCTGAGCTCGACCGCGCGCTGAGACGAGTCCAGTCGGCGCGTCTTAGGTTATTTGCCGACGGCGTCCTCGCCTATCGGCGCAATCCGCACCTTCGGAACATGCCGACACCGCCGATCGTCTGGAGCGAAGGCACAACCCGGCTCCTCGACTACCGGCCTGAAGGCGGCCTGCCGCTGCTGGTCGTCCCGTCGCTCGTCAATCGCGCCTACATCCTCGACCTGACCGAGCGCCGAAGCCTGATGCGCTGGCTCGCCGGTCGGGGTTTCCGCCCTCTGCTCGTCGATTGGGGGCGGCCGGAGGACAGCGAGGCCGACTTCACGCTGACCGACTATGTCGCCGGTCGCCTCGACGGTGCGCTCGATGCCGTGCGCGGCCTCGATCGTCGCGCGCCGGCAGTCCTCGGATACTGCATGGGCGGCAATCTTGCGGTCGCGCTTGCGCTGCGTCGCCGCCGCGACATCGGCAGCCTCGTGCTGATGGCGACGCCGTGGGACTTCCACGCCGGCCAGCCGCCGGCAATTGCCGCGCTGCCGCTCGCCACGACCGGGCTCGGCCTCGCCATGGACATCGTCGGCGAGCTGCCGACCGACGTGCTGCAGAGCCTGTTCTTTGGCCTCGACCCGTTCCTGGTCATCCGCAAGTTTGAACGTTTCGCCAGATTGGCCCCGGACTCCGAGCGTGCCCGCGACTTCATCGAGCTCGAGGATTGGCTCAATGACGGCGTGCCGCTGGTGACGAACGTCGCGCGGGAATGCCTGAACGGCTGGTATATTGCGAACACGCCGGGAAAAGGCCGCTGGCGCATCGCCGGGCGGGTTGTCGACCCGGCGCGGATCGACACGCCGACCCTGATCCTGATCCCGGCCAAGGACCGGATCGTTCCGCCCGAGTCGGCTTTGGCTCTGGCGCGGACGATCCCGAGGGCCGAGATCCTCCGGCCGCCGCAGGGTCACATTGCGATGACCGTCGGCGCGAGTTGCGAGCGCGATGTCTGGCGACCTCTCGCCGCCTGGCTCGACGCGAGGAAGCGATGAGCACGCCGGTGAACTCCTTGGCCATTGCCGTCGCCCAAGCCGCCTGGAGCATGTTCGCGGCGGGCAATCTGCGGGGCGCGGTCGAGCTGGGCGAACGCGGTCTCCACGCGCTCGATGTGGAGCGGTCCTGGTCGTCGCAACGGATCGACGCGGCGCTCGTCATCGGCCGGATCTCGGCGGTTGCCAACTTCCAGGGCGATGGCGGTTTCGGCGACGGTGGATTCAACCGCACGATCGCGATCGGCGAGGAAGCGGCGGATGAGGCGCGCAAGCTCGATGACGTCGAGCGCGAGGCCGCCGCCTACGATGTTGCGGGCCTTGCGCACTACTACGCCGACATGATGTGGCTGACGGAGACCTACGAGGGGGCTTCGGGCTACTTCGAACGCGCGCGCCGCCTGCTCGAGCCCGACCGACCTGGCCTTGCGAGCGTCCTCCTTCACCAGGCGCTGGTGGAGGAGCGTCTCGGGCGCTTCGAGGCGGCGGAGCCTCTGTTCCTGCGCTCGGCCGAGCTTGCCGAGGCGGCGGGCGAGGAGCTGACGCTGTCCTATGCGGTGCGCCATCTTGCCTTCGGCCACCAGCGCCGAGGCGATCTCGGCAGGGCATTGGCCGACGCCGAGCGCTCGCTCGCCATCCGGCGCCGTCTCGGGCTGCGCCCCTACCTGCCGCTGACCTTGCTGGCGGTGGCCGATATCCGTCGCGCCAGGGGCGAGCGGGGCGAAGCGGACGCGCTATGCGCCGAGGCCCTTGCGGAGGCGCGAGCGATGCACCTTTCCTGCGGCGAGGTCTTCGCGCTGTTGAGCCAGGCGACGGCCGCGCGGGTTGCCGGCAACCGCGATCAGGCACGCGGCCTTCTCGAAGAGGCTGCCGGCGTCGCTCGTCGGATCGGATATCTCCGCTGGATCAAGGCCGTGGAGAGCGCCCAGAGCTCGTTCGCCTAGGCTGCTGCGGCACCGCGGCGGGGCTCGGTTCGGGCTCCGACCATTCGTTGCGTCGGCGGCCGATCCCACCTATGTTCCGCCGCCGCCGGAGCCCCAATGCACGACACGTCCCTGATTCGGAACTTCTCGATCATCGCCCATATCGATCATGGCAAGTCGACGCTTGCCGATCGGTTGATCCAGAAGTGCGGAGCGATCAGCGAGCGGGAGATGCGCGACCAGATTCTCGACTCGATGGACATCGAGCGCGAGCGCGGCATCACGATCAAGGCGCAGACCGTGCGCCTTTCCTACAAGGCAAAGGATGGCAGGACCTATCAGCTGAACCTGATGGACACGCCGGGCCACGTCGACTTCGCCTACGAGGTCTCGCGCTCGCTGGCGGCCTGCGAGGGCTCGATCCTGGTGGTCGACGCGACCCAGGGCGTCGAAGCGCAGACCCTCGCCAACGTCTATCAGGCGATCGACGCCAACCATGAGATCGTTCCGGTCCTCAACAAGATCGACCTGCCAGCGGCCGAGCCGGATCGGATCAAGCAGCAGATCGAGGACGTGATCGGCCTCGACGCGTCCGATGCGGTGCTGATCTCGGCCAAGACCGGCATCGGCATCGACGAGGTGCTGGAAGCGATCGTGACGCGGCTGCCGGCGCCGATGGGTGTCACCGGCGTCACGCTCAAGGCGCTGCTCATCGACTCCTGGTACGACGCCTATCTCGGCGTTGTGGCGCTGGTGCGGATCAAGGACGGCGTGCTCAAAAAGGGCATGAAGATCCGGATGATGGCGACCGGCGCGGCGCATCAAGTCGAGCGCGTCGGCTTCTTCACCCCGAAGATGGAAATGATCGACGAGCTTGGTCCCGGCGAGGTCGGCTTCATCACCGCGGCGATCAAGACCGTGGCCGACTGCAAGGTCGGAGACACGCTGACCGACGACCGCAACCCGACGCCGGAGCCGCTGCCGGGCTTCAAGCCGAGCGTGCCGGTGGTCTGGTGCGGCCTCTTCCCGGTCGACGCCGCCGACTACGAGAACCTCAGGGACTCACTCGCCAAGCTCCGACTCAACGATGCGAGCTTCCACTACGAGCCCGAGACCTCGACCGCGCTCGGCTTCGGCTTCCGCTGCGGCTTCTTGGGCTTGCTGCACCTCGAGATCATCCAGGAGCGGCTCGAGCGCGAGTTCAACCTCGACCTGATCACCACGGCGCCATCGGTCGTCTACCGCATCAACCAGACCGACGGCACGACGAAGGAGCTCCACAATCCGTCCGACATGCCGGATGTGATGAAGATCCGCTCGATCGAGGAGCCGTGGATCAAGGCGACGATCTTCGTCCCCGACGACTACCTCGGATCGATCCTGACGCTCTGCACCGAGCGGCGCGGGCAGCAGATCGATTTGACCTATGTCGGCAACCGGGCGATGGCGGTCTATCGCCTGCCGCTCAACGAGGTCGTGTTCGACTTCTACGATCGGCTGAAGAGCATCAGCCGCGGCTATGCCAGCTTCGACTATCAGATGGACGGCTATGTCGAGGGCGAGCTGGTGAAGTTGACGATCCTGGTCAATGCCGAGCCGGTCGATGCGCTGTCGATGATCGTCCACCGCTCCCAGTCGGAGTCGCGCGGGCGGGCGCTCTGCACGCGCCTCAAGGACCTGATCCCGCGCCAGCTCTTCAAGATCGCGATCCAGGCCGCGATCGGCGGGCGCATCGTCGCGCGCGAGACGGTGAGCGCGCTCCGCAAGGACGTGCTGGCCAAATGCTACGGCGGCGACGTCAGCCGCAAGCGCAAGCTCCTCGACAAGCAGAAAGAGGGCAAGAAGCGCATGCGGCAGTTCGGCAAGGTCGAAATCCCGCAATCGGCCTTCATCGCCGCGCTCAAGATGGGCGACACCTGATCCGCCCGTCCGGCGGCTGCGTATTGAGGTCGATCCTGGAGGATTGCCTTGCGCCGCTCAGCTCTCCTTGCCGCGTTGCTTCTCGCCGTGCTGGCCGCGAGTTGCGCCGGGATCTCGCCCGATCCCGATGCCGGCAAGGTGCGCCGTTTCGATGTCGCCTCGTATTTCACCGGCCGGCTCAAGGCCTGGGGCGTGGTCGAGCCGCGCTTCGGCGGCGCCGTCCGCCAATTCACCGTCGAGCTCGAGGGCCGGCGCGAAGGCGAGGACATCGTCCTTGACGAGTATTTCCTGTTCTCCGACGGCGAGCGCCAGGAGCGGCACTGGCGCGTCCGCCGCCAGGCCGATGGGACCTGGCGCGGCGAGGCCTCCGACGTGCCAGGTGGCGCGATCGGCCGGGAGGAGGGCGCCAGCTTCTCCTGGAACTACGATCTGTTCCTCAACGTCCGCGGCTCGTCCTGGCGCATCGCCTTCCGCGACTGGATGTTCCGCATCGACGATGAGGTCGCGCTCAACCGCGCGTTCCTGACCAAATGGGGGATTCCGGTCGGCGAGGTGACGATCGCCTTCCGCAAGCTCTCCTAACGGCGGGCGAGCCAGGCCAGCAGAAGGCCGAGCACGCCGAGGACAGCGGCCGCCGGCTGCAGCAGGACCCAGACCGCGATGGGGTCCCAGAGCCAGGGAAAGAGGTAGCGCTGCGTGACCGCCTGGACGAGGCCGAGGCTCTCGGGGTGCATCCGGAACCACAGTTCGCCTGCCGCGGTCAGCTTGCGGGCGCCGCCGATCCAGGCCCAGGCATCGAGCGCGAGCGTTGCGAGCGCCGCTCCCATCAGGATCCAGCCCAGCAATCGGATCAGCCAGCCCATGGCGCACCACCATAGCACTTCGGGTGCGCGATTGGGCGTCATTTCAGAGGGTTAGCGGCCCGCCCGGTGTCCCCGTCGGCGACCTGATCGGCGGTTGCGCCCGTCCGCCCCCTTCGCTAGGTTCCGCGCTTCCGGAGAGGTGGCCGAGTGGCTTAAGGCGCACGCTTGGAAAGCGTGTGTACGGGAAACCGTACCGCGGGTTCGAATCCCGCTCTCTCCGCCATCTTCTATCGCGACAACGCTCTCCGCCTCCGGGCGGCACCGACGAAAACCCCAGTATCCGCGCGGTTCACCCACCAAAGCTGTTGACCGAGTGAACCTCTCTTCCCCCGATTTTACCCCCGATGTCGTCTCTTCAGAGCCCCGGGCATTGAATTCGCGTCCACAATCAGCCGGTACGTGATATGCGTGTCTTCGTCCCCCTTCCTGCCCGGTACGTTCCGGGACAGTCTGATTTGTTCCGCCTTAGGCGCCTCGCAAACGAGGTCGCGGGAGAGGAGTGTCAGTGCGAGCCTCAGGACGGCGGCGTGATGTTTTTCTTTCCAAACTCTGACTGTGCAGAAGAATTCTTGTCAACGCCGGAGTAAAAATGCATCGGCTGGCCGGAGTAAAAATGCATCACGGCTGACGGCATGAAGGCCCCCCG
>Ga0194131_10003688_pt1 | contig 23849 bp, 18 predicted proteins | sample TA2KigO120mmetaG_FD_148631 | JGI IMG/M metagenome (GOLD analysis project Ga0194131, IMG submission 148631) | Freshwater microbial communities from Lake Tanganyika, Tanzania - TA2015053 Kigoma Offshore 120m | ecosystem: Environmental > Aquatic > Freshwater > Lake | place: Tanzania: Lake... | reverse complement strand
GCCCGGTGAGTGGGCGCTCACCGGCGATCCGGCGATGCAGCGCCGGCCGATCGGGCCGCTCACGGCGGCTTGGCGCGCGCTCGGCCTCGACGCGCGCGACACCAACGGCTGCCCGCCGGTCGTCGTGCGCGGCGGCGCGCCGCGCGAAGCCGTCGTCGCGCTCGATGCGGCGGCGAGCAGCCAGTTCGTGTCGTCGCTGCTGCTCGTCGGCGGCGCCTTGCCGTTTCCCCTGCAGGTACGCGTCACCGGCGAGCTCGCGTCGGCCGAGTACGCGCGGCTGACGCTGCGCGCGCTGCAGCGCTTCGGCGTGCAGGCGACCGCGCTCGGCGACCGGTTGTTCGCGACGATGCCCGGCTTTGGGCCGCCGCGTGGCGACGTCGTCGCCGACGGCGACTGGAGCAGCTTCGGGGTGTGGGCATGCGCCAACCGTCTGACCGGCTCGCGCCTCGCGCCGTCCAACCTCGCGTTCGGCTCCGCGCAGGTGGACGAAGCGCTGCCCGCACTGCTGCGCGCGATGCCCGACGCCGGCGACTGGACGGTCGACGCGAGCGAGCTGCCCGACCAGTTCCCCAACCTCGCCGTCGTCGCGGCGCTGCGCGCGGGCACGACGACGTTCCACGGCGGCGGCAACCTGCGGCACAAGGAGTGTGATCGCATCGCCGTGATGGCGCGCGAGCTGCGGCGGCTCGGCGCCGACGTCGACGAGCGACCCGACGGCCTCGTCGTGCGCGGCGGCCAGCCGCTGCGCTCCGCGGTCGTCGAGCCCGAGCACGACCACCGCATCGCCATGGCCGGCACGCTGCTTGGCCTGTTCGTGCCCGGCGTCGCCATCAAGGAGCCCGCGTGCGTCAGCAAGAGCTACCCCGGCTTCTGGGCCGACCTCGACCGCGTCATCGCCGCGCGCCGCTGCGTTGCCGTCGTCGGCATGCGCGGCGTCGGCAAGTCGATGTTCGCGCGCGCGTTCGCGGCGCGCACGGGCTGCGAGGCGTTCGACAGCGACGCGGCCTTCGTCGCCGCGCACGGGCCGATCGCGCCGTTCGTGCAGGCGCACGGCTGGCCGGCGTTCCGCGCCGAGGAGGCGCTGCTCGTCGACGAGATGCTGCAGCCAGGCCGCGTCGTGGCGCTGGGCAGTGGCGCAATCGAGACCGACGCCGTGCGCCGCGTGCTGCGCGCGCGCGCCTTCGTGCTCTGGCTCGATGCCCCCGTCGCCGTGCTGCGCGCCCGCCTCGCCGCCGACGCGAGCGTACGGCCGTCGGTCACCGGTGCGCCGGTGCTCGACGAACTCGACGCGCTGGCCGCGCGGCGGGAACCGTTGGCGCGCGAGGTCGGGCACGCGCGGCTGGATGGCACGCAGCCGGTGGATGCGCTGGTCGATGCGGCGCTGGCGGCCCTGCGGGCGCCGTGCACATGGCCGCGGTCGCTGGCGTAGGCGCGAGGTCGCGAGCGCGCCGCACCGGTGTTCCCGACGCCGACCTTCGCCCCCACCCGCGCCGCGCTCTACACTCCCCCGCCGATGACGATGACGCGCCTGCGCCTGCTGACCGCCGGAGAGTCCCACGGCCCGTCGCTGACCGGCATCCTCGAAGGCATGCCCGCCGGCCTGCGGCTCGACGAGGCGACGATCGCGCGCGACCTCGCGCGCCGGCAGCGGGGCTTCGGCAAGGGCGGTCGCATGGCGCTCGAACAGGACCGCGCGCGCATCACCGCCGGCGTGATGAACGGCTGCACGACCGGCGGGCCGATCGCGCTGGTCATCGACAACCGCGACCACGCCAACTGGGCCGACAAGGACGTGCCGCCGATGACGGCGCCGCGGCCCGGCCACGCCGACCTGACCGGCGCGGTGAAGTTCGGCCACCGCGACCTGCGGCTGGCGCTCGAACGCGCGTCGGCGCGCGAGACGGCGATGCGCGTGGCCCTCGGCGCTTGCTGCCGCGCGCTGCTCGGCGAGTTCGGCATCACGGTCGGCGGCTACGTCACCGCGATCGGCGATGTCGCGCTCGACCTCGGCGAGCCGTCGCCCGACGCCGCCGTCTACGAAGAGCGCTTCGCCGCCGCCGAGGCGAACGACGTGCGCTGCCCGGACGCGGCGACCGCCGCGCGCATGCACGACGCGATCGCCGCGACAATCGCCGCGCGCGACACGTTGGGCGGCGTCGTCGAGGCCGCCGTGCTGCACGCGCCGCCGGGCCTCGGCAACTTCGCGCAACTCGACCGCAAGCTCGACAGCCGCATCGCCGCCGCGGTCATGGGCCTGCCGGCAGTGAAGGGCTGCGAGCTCGGCCTCGGCTTCCGCGGCACAAAGCACCGCGGCACGCAGGCGCACGACGCCATCGCCGCCGACGGCGACGAACTGGTGCGGCCGACCAACCGCGCCGGCGGCCTCGAAGGCGGCATCAGCAACGGCCTGCCGATCGTCGTGCGCGCGGCGCTCAAGCCGATCGCGACGACGCTGACGCCACAGCAGACCGTCGATCTCGCCACCGGCGCTTCGGCGCCGACCAAGTACGAGCGCAGCGACTTCTGCCAGGTTCCGCGCGCCGTGCCGATCGTCGAAGCGGCGCTGGCGATCGCTCTGTGCGACGCGCTGCTGGAGAAACTCGGCGGCGATTCGCTCGAAGAGATCCACCCGCGCTTGTTCGCGCTCCGGCAGATGCGGCTAAGCCACCTGCCAATGGACGGCGCGCCGTGGCGCTTCGGCTACGGCTCGTGAGCCGGCCCGGCGGCGCACTGCGCCGCTGGTCGGCCGCCGTGTCCCGCTGGCTCGATGATTCGCCCCCTGGCGGCTACGGGGCTACCTCCTAATCTGCCGATGCCAAGACAGGTTCCCCGACCTGCGAGACCCCTCATGGCCAACCTCCGCGCCCGCGCCCTCGTCGCCCTGCTCGTCGCCACCCCGCTCGCCGCGCAGTGGGACATCCGCTACCCGGACATGCCGGCGCGCACGTACGAGGAAGCCTTGGCGCGCTACAAGACCTGCCTCGCGCGCAAGGCGTTCCGCTACCACCACGAGGCGCGCGAAGCGCTCGCCGCCGCCCGCACGCCCGAGGCGCTGACGCTGCTGGTCGGCGACTACAGGACGGTCAAGGAAGACGCCGAGCAGATCCGCTACGCCATCGCGGACGACTTCGCGCGCTTCTTCGAGAAGCCCGAGTTCCTGCCGCCGCTGCTGGCGCTGCGCGACGCCAACAAGGGCCCCGGCGACGTCTGGCTCTGGTACCACACGCTGCGCATGCAGACCGACCACGGCGACGAGGCGGCGGTGATGGAAGTCGCCCACGCCGACAAGAACGCGCTGCTGCGCGCGGCGGCGATCGCCGCGCTCGGCGACTCGCGCAACGGCGCGCTCAAGGACGCGATCGTGCCGAATTGCGCGGCATTCCCCAAGAAGGAGAGCGAGCGCATGGCGCTGCTCGGCGCGATGAGCGGCGCGCTGCTCGCCAACAAGTCGCGCGTCAACGCCGAGGACTACCGCGCCGCGCTGACGGCCTACATCGGCCTGCTGGCCGACGACGTGAAGCTGTCGCACGTCGGCAAGGTGCAGATGGCGCGCCACCTGCAGATCATTCTCAAGGCGCCGGCGCCATTCGTCGACCCGCAGTCGTGGCTCGACATCCTCGCGCGCGGCGAACTCAAGACCGCGACCAAGCAGACCACCACGGCGACGCCGCGCTTCTTCGGCCTCGAGACCGACGGCGAGCGCATGGTCTACGTCGTCGACATGTCGGACTCGATGCTGCTGCCGATCGAGCCGTCGGCCAAGCCCAAGGGGCCCATCACGGGCCCCAAGGAGAAGAAGAAAAAGGGCGCGGTGCTCGACGAGAGCGACCTGCCGTGGCACCAGATCGGCACGCGCTGGGATCTCGCGCGCGAAAACCTGCGCATCTCGCTGTCGCGCCTGACGCCGGACAAGGAGTTCTGCGTCGTGTGGTTTGGCAAGCAGGCCGGCACCCTCGACGCCTGCAAGGGGCTGATGAAGGCCACCCGCGGCAACATCGACAAGGTCATGGCCGAGCTCGACGGCATCAAGGCGAACATGACGCCCGAGCAGGGCAAGCCGCTGCCGCCGACGGGTCGCTTGCGCGGCGACACCAACCTGCACGGCGGGCTGCGGCTGGCCTTCGCGCTGCACAGCAAGGGCTTCGCGAGCAGCGCCGCCTACGTCGATCCGCTGGCGCTCGCCGAGGGCTGCGACACGATCCTGCTGTTGTCGGACGGCGATCCCTCGATCGACGACTTCTACGAAGAGGACAAGAACTATCACGAGGCCCGCATCGTCCAGAGCCTCGAACGCGGCGAGGCGGCGCCCGACGTGCCGACGGTCTGGGTCCCCGGCCCGTACGTCGCCGGCGGCCTCGCCCACTGCCCCTACATCGTGGCCGACGTGCGGCGCATGAACACGTTCCGCCGCGTGCGCATGCACTGCGTCGGCCTCGGCGAGGCCAACATGACGCTGACCAAGGCCCTCGCCGAGCTCGGCCAAGGCGAGTCGCTGCAGGTCGGCAAGGCGCGATGACGTGGGTCGGTCCGCGCGCGCCGCGGCGACGCGTCGAACGGTGGACCAGAAATCGCGGGGAGAAAGCGGCCGCCGCGCGGCGCCAACCACCTTTGCGCCCCGCTGTCGCGGGCTATCCTCACACGGACCAACCACGGCCTACCTGCACAACCCTCATGCACCTATTCCACCGCCTCGCCACCGCGGTCCTCGGCGCTGCACTGCTAACTAGCGCCGGCTCGGCGCAGACCAGCGTCAACATCGTCGCCAACGCCGACAACACGCTCTACCAGACGATCTTCGGCGACGCGTCGAACGGCGCCGGCACCGGCCTGTTCGTGGGCTCCAATGCGTTCGGTTCGATCCGCCGCACGCTGATCAAGTTCAACGTCGGCTCGGTCGTCCCCGCCGGCTCGCGCATCCTGACGGCGCGCCTGACGATGACCGTGACGCAGACCACCGTCGCGCTGGCGATGCCGCTCAACGGCCATCGCGTCACGTTGTCGTGGGGCGAAGGCACGAGCGTCGCCAGCGGCGGCCAGGGCGGTGGCGGCGCGGCATCGGTCGGCGACGCGACGTGGCTGCACCGCTTCTGGAACACGCAGCTGTGGACCACGCCGGGCGGCGACTTCGTCGCGACGCCGTCGTGGACGGCCAGCATGCCGACGTCGGGCTCGTTCACGTCGGCGCTGTCGCGTCAGGCGGCGACGGACGTGCAGTCGTGGCTCGACAACCCGACCGGCAACTTCGGCTGGCTGCTGCGCATGCCCAGCGAGACGCTGGCGTCGACGGCGCACCGGCTCAACTCGCGCGAGGCCACCAGCGGCAAGCCGACGCTCGTCGTCACCTACCTCGCGCCGGGCCAGCTCGGCAGCTACGGCACGGGTTGCCCGACCGGCGGCAGCAACACGGCGACCGCGGCCTACAGCGGCTCGTCGGCCGGCGGCTCGACGCTGACGATCAACAAGACCTACACGATCGCCAACAGCGTCGGCGCCGACTACTTCACGCTGTCGCTCGACCCGGTCGGCGTCACGCTCGCGCCGAGCTGCAACGTCTACCTGCCGATCGCCGAAGTGCTCTCCGGCGGCGCGTTCCTGACCAACGGCTACGGCGCGGGCTCGACCACGCTCGTGGTGCCGGCGGGCTTCCCCGGCTACCTGATCAACTGCCAGGCGGCGGTGCTCGCCAACAACGCGCTCGGCTTCGTGCTGACCAACTCGGCGCTCTGCGTCACGCAGTGACGCCACGCGGGCAGCGAGCGAGGCCGGGACGTGGCCGCGCGCGCCCGCGTTCGCGCTGACGGCCGACCGCGGCCACAGCGCCACTCACGGCATGCCGACGACCAGCTGCGCCGGCTCCGGCACGAAGCGCCGGACCGGCAGCGGGGCGATGCGGCACGGGCCAGTGGGCAGGCCGCCGACGCGGACCTTGGCGGCCTGTCACGTCGGGGTCGGGTTCCCTCGTCCGCGCGGGCCCAACGGCCAGCGGGCGCAGGCCCCGTCCGCACGGCTCAGCGGCAGAGCCGCGGCGGCGCGACGTCGAGCACGGTGCGCAGGCCGGGCGGGGCGGCGACGACGCCGTGCAGGTTGTTGACCAGAATCGCGGCGGTCGCCTGGTCGCCGGCGATGCCGCCGAAGAACTTCAGGTGGATCGGCGGCGTGCTCTGCAGCACGACCTCGTCGCGCGGGTCCGGCGCGCCGACGTACATCGACAGGTCGAGGTGGATCACCGCCTTGCCGCCGACGTAGCCGTAGCCGTGGTTGCGGATGCCGGCGACCTGACCCGCCTGGACGGTCAGGAACGGCGTCTTCTGCTCCTTGCCAGCCATCACCGGCTCGACCGACTGCTCGATGCGGTCGACCCGGAAGTCGAGCGCGCGCGCCAGCAGCGCGACCGACTCGCGCATGCCGATGTGGCCGAACTTGCCGGTCGCCATCTGCGCGTCGAACTCGGCCTTGCTCAGGCCGGCGCCGACCTTGCGCTGCAACGGCAGGCGGCGCGTGCCGGCGTCGACGACGCGCGTGCACTGCACCGATTGCACGTCGTACGTCACCGCCGACGCGACGATGGCGACGAAGTCCATGGCGTAGCCGGGGTTCACGCCGGTGCCGAGGAACGACACGCCGCCGGCCTTCGCCGCGGCGTCGAGTTCCTTGGCGATCGCCGGGTGCTGGAACTCCGGCACCAGCAGCTCCTCGGTCGACGACACCACGTCGACGCCGCAGCGCGCCGCCAGCAGCAGCTGGTCCTTGACCATCGGCATGAAGCTCGACGTGCAGTGCAGCATGACGTCGGGCTGCAGGCGCTTCAGCGCCTTCTCGGCGTCGCCTTCGACCACGACGCCAGTCCTGCGGCCGAGTTCCAGCAGGTCGCCGAGGTCTTTGCCGACCTTGGTGGGGTCGACGTCGATGGCGCCGACCAGTTGCACGGTCGACTTGGTGAGGGCGAGTCGGGCGGCGGCGAGGCCGATCGGGCCAAGACCGAAGGAGACGGCGCGGACGACGTTCGACATGCGGGGTGTGCTCTGGGTTCGGGGGCGAAGCATGATAGCGACCGGCGCGCGGACGCGCATGGTCGCCGCGGCGGCGCACGACGGCTGGGTCGCCGACGGATGGCCAGGGGCGTCATCTGCCTCGCGATGGAACGCGTCGCTGGCACGCGGGTCAGCACAGCAGCGGCGCAACGGCGTCCGCGGCTCATCTCGGCAATGAGCGCGTAGCCAGCATCGTTGCAGTGGCCGTCGGCGACGAACAATTGCTCGCGCTTCCTCGACTTCAGCTCCTCGTCGAAGCGCTCGCGGATCGGCGCCAACGCGCTCTTCGTCTCGGCGGCGACGGCGCGAGCCACTGCTTCGGCGCTAACTTTGAGGAACGGCGCCGCTCAGCGCGCGGCGAGGCCGAGCCCCGGTTGGCCCAGCGGCCGCAGCACGCCGCGCTTGAGCGTGAAGCCGCCGGTCGCAAAGTCCGCCGACAGGTCGAGGTGGCCGTCGAGGTCGAGGTAGCGCGTCGCCGGGCAGGCAAGAGCCGTGTGCAGCGCCGCGGCGATGGCGATGCGGCTCTCGTCCATGCAGCCCCACATGAGTCCGATGCCGGCTTCGGCGGCGATGGCCGCGATCGCGCGGGCAGCAGTGATGCCGCCGCACTTGACCAGCTTGACGTTGAACAGGCCGAACGGCCGCGGCGCCTGCGCCAGCGCCTGCGCGTCGGCCGTGTCGTGCAGGCTTTCGTCGGCCATCAGCCGGTCGACCAGCGCCGGCGGCAGCGCGCGCTGCGCATCGATCTGCTCGCGCGGCAGCGGCTGTTCGACGAACTCCAGCCCCAACGAACGCGTCGCGCGCAGCAGTTCGAGCAGCTGCGTCGGGCGGTAGCCGACGTTGCCGTCGACGCGGATCGCGATCGCGTCGCCGACCTGCTCGCGCAAGCGCACCAGCCGTTCGACGTCGAGCGCGAGGTCCTGACCAATCTTGACCTTGAGGACCGTGAAGCCGCGTTTGGTGTATTCCCGCGCTTGTGCCAGCGTCGCCGCGACGTCGCCGATGCCGATAGTCACCGAGGTCGGCAACTCGCGGTGCAAGCGTCCGAGCAGTTCGCACAGCGGCACGCCGGCGGCGGTGGCCCACAGGTCGTGCAGGGCAATGTCGAGCGCCATGCGTGCGCCCGGTGAACGCAGCCGCTGCAGCACATCGCCGAACTGCGCGGGCGGCGCGACGGCGCGGCCGCGCAGCTCGTCGAGCACGGCCTCCAACTGCGCGAACGCAGCGGCGTCGGTGTCGCCGTTGACCTCGGGTTCGGGCGTCGCCGCGCCGAGGCCCAGCGCCGGTCCGTCGGTGCGCAACTGCAACAGCACCATCGCCGCCGCGGTGGTCGCGTGGCTGGCGACCGCGTACGGCCGCGACAGCGGCACGCGCCTCCGGCGCAGCGCGACCGCAGTGATCCTCACCGGCGGTGTTCCTGCAGGTGGCTGCGGATCGCCGGCACCAGCGCGTCGGCGCCTTCGAGCAACGGGTAGACCGCGGTCAGGCCGGTCGCGCGCTGCAACTCGGCGCGCGCGGATTCACGGCGCTCGACCGGCAGGTCGTGGTGATTGAGCGTGAGGCCGAGCACGCGCGACCGGTAGTAACCGAGCAACGCGATCTCCTCGGTCACCGGCGGAATGACGTTGCCGAGGCGTTCTTGGTCCTCGAAGCAATGTCGCGCTGGCGCGTGCTGCAGGATCACGCCGTGCGCCTCGCCGGACAGCACCAGCTCGGCGCCGCATGGCCCGGACGGGTTGCGCAGCGCCGACTGACCTTCGAGGAAGATCACGTCGGGCGACAAGTCGCGGTCGCACTGCACGATCGCGTGTTCGAGTTCGCCGCTGACGAAGTCGTTGGGCGTGCTGTCGAGCACGAAGCCGTGCGGGACGCCCTGCAGCCAGCCGGTCTGGCCGGTGGCGACGATCGCGGGCTTTAGTCCGGCGCGGCGGCACGCGTCGCTGAGCACGTGGCAGGTCGTGCGCTTGCCGAGCGCGCAGTCGGTGCCGAGCACGGCGATGCGCGGCGCGCGGACCGCGCGGATCGCGCCGGTCCAGAAGTGCAGCTCGCGGCGCGGCTTCGGCCGCCGCACGTCGATCAGCTGCACACCTTTCTTCTTGGCAGCAGCGGCGATCTCGGCGTCGTCGGCGAGGAACTCGTGCAGGCCGTTGACGATGTCGAGTCCGGCCTCGATCGCGACAAGGATCATCGGCCGCATCGATGGCGGCAGCACTCCGCCCGAGGTCGCGACGCCGAGCACGAAGCAGTCGGGGCGCTTGGGCAAGCCACGCTGCATCGCCGCGAGGTCGGCGAAGATCGGGATGTCGCGGCGCTTGCCGTCGAGCAGTTCGCCGGCGTCGCGTCCCGCGCCTTCGCCGTCGATCAGCGCCAGGACCTCGAACCGGCTCGGGCCGCGAACGAGGCCATGCGCGGTCTTCGCCTCGGGGGTCTGGAAGAACCTGTCAGTGAACACGACCGCCGTCCTGCGCATCGCGGCAACCATACGGCGGCGGTCGGGGACGAGCGAACGCAGCAACGGCGCGCTAGCGAGCCGCGCAGTCGCGGCGCACACTGGCCGAGCCATGTCCATCGCCATCAGCCGGCGTGCCTTCGTTCGTCATGCGCTCGCGGCCGGCGCGGCGGCGCCATTTGCGGCGCTCGGCGGGTGCGCCGCCGCCGGTTCGCGCGGGCCGTTCGACCTGTTGCTGCGTGGCGGCACGGTCGTCGACGGCACGGGCGCTTCGCGGCGGGTCGCCGACGTCGGCGTCGCCGGCGACCGCATCGTCGCGATCGGCGATCTCGCGGCAGCTACGGCGCAGCGCACGCTCGACGTGCGCGGCCTCGTCGTCGCCCCCGGCTTCGTCGATGCGCACGCGCACACCGACCTGCGCCGCCAGCCACGCGCAACCAGCAAGGTGTTGCAGGGCGTGACCACGGACGTGACCGGGCCCGACGGCGGCTCGGCGTTTCCCGAACGGCCGGCGGCCGGCGCCGAAGCGGAGGTCGACGATCGCAGCTGCGCGGACTTCGCCGCGTGGCGCGCGCAGCACGGCCCGATCGCGATCGACATCGGCAGCTACGTCGGCCACGGCACGGTGCGCCGGCGCGTGCTCGGCCCGGTCGGCCGCGCAACAACCACCGACGAACTAGCGGCGATGCAGGCGCTGCTCGCGAGCGCGTTCGAGCAGGGCGCGCTCGGATTGTCTTCGGGGCTCGAGTACTTCCCCGGCAACATGGCGCCGACCAGCGAACTGGTGGCCCTGTGCCAGGTCGCAGCCAAGTACGACCGGCCCTACGTCACGCACATCCGCAACGAGGACGATGCCGTGCTCGAAGCGGTCGACGAGGCGATCGCGATCGCGCGCGACTCCGGCGCGTCGCTGCTGATCTCACACCTCAAGATCGGCGGCCCGCACAACTGGCCCAAGATCGACGCGCTGCTGGCGCGCATCGAGGCGGCGCGGGCGCAGGGCGTCGACGTCGTGTGCGACGCGTATCCGTACGAAGCGTGGTCGACGGGCCTCGCGACCAACTTCCCAGGTTGGGCCAAAGAAGGCGGCCAGTTCACCAAGCGCCTGCAGGATCCGGCGGAACGCGAACGCATGCGCGTGGAGACCGAGGCGTCGGTGGCCGCAAACGGCGGCTGGGGCACGCTGATGCTCGGCAGCGGACTCGGCGCCGCGGATCGCGCGCTGCAGGGACGGCGCATCGACGACGTCGCGCGCGAGCGCGGCGTGCCGCCGTTCGAGCTCGCGTGCGAGCTGCTGACGCGCGGCTCGGTGTCGATCCTCGGCTTCGGCATCGATCCCGCCGGCATGGACCGCATCCTGCAGCAGCCGTGGTGCCTCGTTGCGTCGGACGGCAGCGGCGCCGTGCAGAGCGGTCGCACCGGCCACCCGCGCTCGTTCGGCGCCTTCCCGCGGGCGTTACGCCGCTACGTGCGCGAACAACGCACGGTGTCGCTCGAGGCGATGGTGCGCAAGGTGACGGCGATGCCGGCGCAGCTGCTGCGCCTGCACGACCGCGGCGTGCTTGCCCCCGGCAAGCTAGCGAGCGTCGTCGCGTTCGATCCCGAGCGCTTCACCGATCACGCGACGTGGCTGGAGCCGCAGCGCTACGCAGAAGGCGTGCAGTGGCTGGTGGTGAACGGCGTGGTCGCCGTCGAAGGCGGCAAGCAGGGCGAGGCGATGGCGGGGCGGGTGCTGGCGCGCGGCGTGGGGTGAGGGGCCGTGAGCCAGCACGGGCTGGCGCGCGCGCCTTACTTCGCTGGCAGCTGCTGCTTGGGCGCTTCGAGCGCCGCGATGCGCGCAACCAGCGCAAGTTGCGCATCGATCAGTCGATCTGCAGCGTCGGCTCGCCGTACTCGTCGCCCGCAGGCCGCAACTCGGGGAGTGCGCGCAGCCGCCGCACACAGGCGTTCCAGCGCAGCAGCGCCTGATCGTCGCCCGGCGGCCGCACCTGTTCGGCTTCTTCGAACCGCGCCATTGCGCGCCGCAGCCAGTCGTACGCCATCGGGCCACACTGCGGCGCATTGGAGCGCAGATGCGCCTGGGCGCGCCGCTCGTAGACGATGCCGGTGTAGTAAGCGCGTTCGTACGGACCCGGCAGCCCTTGCGCCAAGCCCTGCGCTTCCTCGAAACGACCGCCGAGGCTGCGCACGAACATGTCCGTCAGCGTCAGGATCAACAGCACGGTCGCCTCGGCGTGGCCCGGCTCGATGTCGAGCACGTCACGACAGATGCTCTCGGCGGTGCCCGGCTCGTTGAGCAGTCGGTACTGCTTCACCTTGTCGATGGCGCCGGAGACTCCTGCGGAAGTGAGCTTCTTGAGCTGGAAGTCGTCCATGTCGTGTCCGCCGGCACGGCGGCCGGAACCTCAGGACTTGCCGAGCAGCTTACGCCAGAGCTTCTTCAGCGGATCGTAGAAGCGATCGACGACTCGCTCCTTCAGCGGAATGATCGCGTTGTCGGTGATCGTGATGTGTTCTGGGCAGACCACGGTGCAGCACTTGGTGATGTTGCAGTAGCCGATGCCCTGCGTCTTCTGCAGCTCAGACAGCCGGTCCTCGGTGTCGAGCGGGTGCATTTCGAGCGCCGCCGTGTGCACGAAGAACCGTGGGCCGATGAACTCATCGTGCTTGGCGTGGTCGCGCAGCACATGGCACACGTCCTGGCACAAGAAACACTCGATGCACTTGCGGAACTCCTGCACGCGATCGATGTCCTCCTGCTGCATCGACCAGGTGCCGTCCTGATGATCCGGCGGCCGCGGCTTGAACGGCTTGATCTTCTTCTTCACCGCGAAGTTCCACGACACGTCCGTGACGAGGTCCTTGATCGGCTTGAACGCCTTCAGCGGTTGCACCGTGACCGGCTGATCGAGCGGCAGGTCCTCGCAGCGCGTCATGCACATCAGGCGCGGCTTGCCGTTGATTTCGGCCGAGCAGGATCCGCACTTGCCGGCCTTGCAGTTCCAGCGCACCGCCAGATCTGGGGCGGACTCGGCTTGGATCTGGTGCACGGCGTCGAGCACCACCATGCCTTCGCCGATCTGCGTCGTGTAGGTGGTAAAGGCGCCGCCACCGGTGTCGCCGCGCCAGACGTTGAACTTGGCAGCTATCACTTGGTGTTCTCGTCCATGATCTTCTGCATCTCCGCCGGCCACTGCGGCACCGGCACATGGCTCAGCTGCATGCTGCCGTCGGGGCCCTTCTTGACCATCGTCGTCAGCTTGCCGAACTTGGCGTCCTTGTCGGGAAAGTCCTCGCGGAAGTGGCCGCCGCGACTCTCGCGGCGCGCCGCCGCCGACCTCGCGATCGCCTCAGACACCGTCAGCAGGCAGTGCAGGTCGAGCGCCGAGTGCCACCCGGGGTTGTATTCGCGGTTGCCCGGCGCCACGACCTTGGCGGCGCGCTGCCGGTAGGACGCGAGACGGTCGACCATGCGATCCATCTCTGCCTGGTTGCGCACGATGCCAACCAGCGCCTGCATCTCCTTCTGCAGATCGTGCTGGATCGCGAACGGATTCTCGCCGCCGTGCGCGGCGCGCTCGATCGGCGCCAACATGCGCGTGATCGCGGCGTCGACTTCGCCGGCGGCAACACTGCCAGCGCTGTGCTCCTTGGCCCAGCGCGCCGCGTACTCGCCGGCGCGCTTGCCGAACACGAGCAGATCGCTCAGCGAATTGCCGCCGAGGCGGTTGGCGCCATGCAGTCCTGCGGCGACTTCGCCGGCCGCGAACAGGCCGGGAACCGTCGACATCTGGCTATCCGAGTCGACGCGCACGCCGCCCATCACGTAATGCGTCGTCGGCCCGACCTCCATAGGTTCGGCGGTGATGTCGATGCCCGCCAGTTCCTTGAACTGGTGGTACATGCTCGGCAGCTTCTTCTTGATGTGCTCGCGCGCGCTGCCGAGCTTCTGCTTGATCCAGGAGATGTCGAGGAACACGCCGCCATGCGGGCTGCCGCGGCCGGCCTTGATCTCGCGCATGATGCAGCGCGCGACGTGGTCGCGCGTCAGCAGTTCCGGCGGGCGCCGCGCGCTCTTGTCCCCCTGGGTGTAGCGCCAGCCCTCCTCCGGATCGCTCGCGGTCTGCGGGCGGTAGTTGTCCGGAATGTCGTCGAACATGAAGCGCTTGCCGGCGCTGTTGCGCAGCACGCCGCCTTCGCCGCGCACGCCTTCGGTCACCAGGATGCCGCGCACGCTCGGCGGCCACACCATGCCGGTCGGATGGAATTGCACGTATTCCATGTCGATCAGCTCGGCGCCAGCGTCGTACGCGAGCGTGTGGCCGTCGCCGGTGTACTCCCAGCTGTTGCTGGTGATCTCGTACGCGCGGCCGATGCCGCCCGTCGCCAGCACGATCGCCTTGGCGCGGAACAGCCGGAAGCGCCCACGCTCGCGGTCGTACGCGAGCGCGCCGGCAACGCGGCCACCGTCGAGCAACAACCGCACGACGGTCACTTCCATGTGCACATCGATGCCGCGGTGCACACCGTGATCCTGCAGCGTTCGAATCATCTCGAGGCCGGTGCGATCGCCGACATGCGCCAGCCGCGGGTAGCGGTGGCCGCCGAAGTTGCGCTGCAGGATGCGCCCGTCTTTGGTGCGATCGAACACCGCGCCCCAGGCTTCGAGTTCGCGCACTCGGTCCGGCGCTTCCTGCGCGTGCAGTTGCGCCATGCGCCACTGATTGACGTACTGGCCGCCGCGCATGGTGTCGGCGAAGTGCACTTGCCAGCCATCGCGCTGGTCGACGTTGGCGAGCGCGGCCGCGACACCGCCTTCAGCCATCACCGTGTGCGCCTTGCCGAGCAGCGACTTGCACACGAGGCCCACCGACGCCCCCCCGGCCGAGGCCTCGATCGCGGCGCGCAGACCGGCGCCGCCGGCCCCGATCACCAGCACGTCGTGTTCGTGCGTCGTGTAACGGGCGGTCGAGTCACCAGCCATCAGAGGATCCTCCAGTCGGTCCAGGTGCCGTGCGAGCACAGCCGCACGTAGACATCCGAGAAGCCGACCCAGAACAGACTCGCCCACGCCCACAGATGGTGGCGCGTATTGAGGCAGGTGACGCAATCCCAGCACTTCTTGCGCGCGCGGCTTTGGCTGAACACGTCGAGCACGCCGCCGACCAGGTGGCGGAAGCTGTGGCAGCCGAGCGTGTAGCCGCTCAACAGCACGACGTTGGTCGTGAGCACCAGCGTGCCGACACCGATGCCGAACGACTCGCGGCCGCCCTCGCCGGCGAACCACATGCTGCACCACGCGTCGTATGCCAGGACGAGCAGGAACAAGAACGCCACGTAAAAGAAGTACCGGTGCACGTTCTGCAGGATCAGCGGCAGCGAGTTCTCGCCGAGGTAGACCTTGCGCGGCTCGCCGACGGCGCAGGCCGGCGGATCAGCCCAGAACGCCTTGTAGTAGGCGCCGCGGTAGTAGTAGCAGGTGAAGCGGAAGCCGCCGGGCGCCCACAGGATCAGCAGCGCCGGCGAGAACGGCAGCCACGCCGGCCACCATCCGGGCTTGCCGCCGAACAAGGCGTGCGGCGAGTCGCCGAACAGCTCCGGCGAGTAGAACGGCGACAGGTAGTTGCCGAAGTGGTAGTGGTCGCCTTGGAACGCCGCCCACGTCGAGTAGACGATGAACGCCGAGAACCCGAGGAAAACGAGCAATGGCTTGGCCCACCAGCGGTCGCGGCGAAAGGTGGCGCCTAAGCCCGACGGATGGGCGGTTTGAAGGGTGGTCATGCGCGGGCCCGCGGGACGGTATTGGGCTCCATCAACTCCGGCAAGTCCTTCTGGCGTCCGAACTACCGTTGCCAATGCTCTGTCGGACGCCCTCGCCCACGCGCGCCAGCCGCGACCACATCGCAACCGGAAGCAAGATCGCGCTGGCGCGCAGCGCGCCTTCGTTCTTCATCGCCAGCATCGCCGCCAGCGAGCCGCAGGCGAGTCGCCACCACACCCGCAGACCGGTCTCGCGCCAACGCAACTGCGCGGCGACGGTCGCCAGCAGGCACACGCCAACGGCCCGGCGGTTCCGAAGCTGCGGCAGCGGTCCCGCGTCACTCGGAACCCACTGCCACCAGCCCGCCACTGCTCGCGCTTCGACTCGCGCTGACAGAACTGCCTGCGTGGAGTTGGAGGGCGCTTACGCCGAGCCACGGCGCATCGACGCGGATCGCGCCGGGCCGCTCACGTTCTTGGCCCTAGTGCTCGGCGGCCCGCTGACGACAGCGCCCTATCGCCCCCAGCGCCCGGACGATCGCCCCAGGATCCTGGGGTCGACGCGCTCTCGCCCTCAGCGCCCGATGGTCAGTTCGAGGCCGCGACTGAACGACCAGCTCGCGCTGGCGCCGGGATCGAATTCGACGATCTGAAGGTTGGCCACGAGACCGCAGAGCAGCGGGTCGTTCGGCACTGCGAACGGCTGCAAGGTCGCGCCCCTGCCGAGCACCCAAGCCGTGACGATCGCCGCGCCGTCCACCAGCAGGGTGCCCCCGAATGGCGTCGCAATAGCGGTGCGGCCAACGCCGACGACAACGGCGCCCAACGTGGGCTGGCCACGGCTGTTCGTCACAATGAAGTTGGTGGCGACGCCGAGAGTCGGCGCGTCCGCCAGGGTCAGGCTGGGCACGCCGAGAGTTCCTGGGTAACCGACGCCATGGTTGACCCAGCTCGCAGGCCGCGCGGCCGGAAAGCCATCGTAGTACCAAAGCTCGACGCCGGCGTCCTCGGCGATGTAGAGACGGCAGCAGGCGTCCACCGCGATGCCTTCCTGGTCGTTGCCCGGCAGCGCCCAGCTGCCGACACCGATCGTGCCGGCGGCGCGCGTAGCCCGCACGACGCTGGCTCCATCGTAGATCGAGTAGAGCGTGCCCGTCGCCCGGTCGAAATCCATGCCGCTGATGCCGGGCAGCGGCGAGCCATCGACAAAGGCGCCGAGGAACGTGACGTTGGCGCTGGTGGCGCTGCTGACAATCGGCAACGTGAACCGGTAGATGACCCCAGTGTGCTGCAAGCCAGCGTAGAACTCGCCGCCCTCGGGATGGCCGGCAATCGGCACGAAGGTCAATGCTTCCATGCCCAAGTTGTCGGGGCCGGTCATGAACGGAGTCAGGTCGAACGTCCGCACCACCGAGTTGCTGGTGAGGCTGAACTCGAGGATCGCGTCGGGATGCTCGCGACCGAGATAGATGCGGTCCCAGTCCGCGTTCGCGTAGGCGATCGCTTCGAGGTCGCCGCCGACGAACGTGATCGTCGCCGGGCCGCCAGCGCTAGGCATCGATGCCAGAAAGCCGTTGTCGTCGACGACAAGCAGCTGCTGCAGACGCGCATGCCAGACGATGCCGCTCGGCTCGAACCACGGCGGCAGGTTGGCCGTGCCGATCTCGGTCCCCGGGAGGCTGCCGGGAAATGGCCACTGGCCGGGCGCAGGCGCGGCTAGCAGCAGCAAAGCCAGCATGGACAACATCATCGCGGTCGTTCGGGCCGACATTGCACTCGGAGGTAGTGTCGCGCGATGGTACGGCCAGCTACCCGGCCCACCCACCGCGACCTCAATACACCCCGAGGCGCTGCGCGGCGATGGGGCGCTGCCCCGCACAACAACACAGGGCCACTAACGCGGCGCCGCTCTATCCGCTCTCGGTGTCGGGTGGCGGCGGGCAAGCGCCCGCTCGAGCGCTACCCGACCCGATAGAGCCCGGTCTCAACCTCCTCGGCTTCCCGCGGACGAAGCGCCGGTTCTGACCGCGCCCGCGGCGGGTCATCCGTTCTTGCGAGTGATGTCGGCGCCGGTCTGACGATCGCCGAGCAGGTGTTCGGCGAAGTATTCGAGCATGCGCTGGCGAAAGTACTCCTGGGCGGCGCCGAACGAGTGGCGTGCGCCAGGGATCAGCAGCATGTCGAAGCGCTTGTTGGCTCTGATCAACGCGTCGACGAGGCGCATGGTGTTGGCCGGGTGCACGTTGTTGTCGATCTCGCCGTGCACCAGCAGCAGTTTGCCCTCGAGGTTTGCCGCGAGTTCGGCGTTGGTCGGCACATGGACCGTGAACGGCGACGCCTTGGCAGCGGCCGCCTGCTTGGCTTCCTTGCCACCTTCAGCGGCAGTCGCGACCCCGCCAGTCGCCGCCTCGGCCTTGGTCGCGTCGGTTTTCGTCTCGGCCTTGGTCTCGACTTTGGTCGGCGGCGCTTCTCCGAGGCCGTGCCACCGTTCGCTCCATTGCGCGCTGTAGATGTTGTTGTCGTGGTTGCCGGCCGAAGCGACGCCTACCTTGAAGAATCGGTTGTAGGGCGGCTTCATCAGCGCCGCGGCGGTCATGAAGCCGCCACCTGAGTGGCCGTAGATGCCGACGCGCGTGAGATCGATGAACGAATAGCGATCGCCCAGTTGCTCCAGCGCTGTCTTCTTGTCCTCCAGGCCGTAGTCACGCAGGTTGCCGAACCCGTACGCACCATAGGCCTTGTCGCGATCCGGCGTGCCGCCGCGGTGGCCGACCTGCACGACGATGAAGCCAAGCTGCGCCAGGTGCTGGCCGCCGCCGGACACCGAGAATGAGTGCGTGACGCCCTCCATCTGCGGTCCCGGATAGACATTGGCGATCACCGGGTAGCGCTTCTTGGCGTCGAAATCGTACGGCTTCCACAGGTTGCCATACAGATCGGTCACGCCGTCCGCTGCCTTGACGATGAAGCGTTCGGGCATGCGCCAACCGGCCTCTTCGAGCTTGCTGGTGTCGGTGGTCTCCAGTTCGAGCAGCACGCTGCCGTCGTTGCCGCTGCGCAGGACGGCCCGCGGCGCCAGGTCGACGCGCGAGAACGTGTCGACGACGAAGCGACGCGTCGGCGACAACGTCGAGCGGTGCGTCGCGTCGCCTGGGTCGAGGCACAGCATGTCCATGCCGTTGAGGCGCACGCGGTAGAGATGCTCGTGGTAGATGTTCTCGTCGCGCTCACGGCCGTTGGCGCGGACCCACGCATGGCCGGTTTCCTCGTCGACCTCGACGATCGAACGGGCGCGGAAGGCGCCGTTCGTCAAGGCGCCGAGCGAAGCCCCCGTCGCGGCGTCGTGCAGCCAGTAGTGGCCCCAGCCGCTGCGCTCGGACCACCACAGAAACTGGTTGGTCTTCGCGAGGTAGCGCAGACTCTGTATCGCGAGCGTCGCGCCGCCGATCGCCTCGGTGAGTAGCACGCGTTCCTTGCCGGTCGCCGGATCGAGCGCGCACAGCTCGGCGTTGCGCTGCAGGCGATCGCGGCGCACGTAGCGCAGCTCATGGCCCTCCCCGAAGAAGTGCACGTCCTGGTAGCTCTCGTGCGGCCACTTGCGCGCCACCTGGCGGAGCTGCTTCTGCTCGCGAGCGAACACCCACAGCTCGGCCACCGATGCCGTGCCCTCGCCGGGCATCGCATACGGATAGGTTTCCAGGGTTGGCCGTGGCGTGCCGAGGGAGTCAACCAGGAACAGGTCCTGCACATTGCGGCTGTCGCGACGCGAAGCGTAGAAGGCCTTGCTGTCCTTCGACCACGTCGCATTGGCGCGCGCTGGGGCGGGAGCCATGACTGATTCGGCTTTGTGCACATCGCCGGCGGTCGCTTCGGCCGTCTGACGCTGGTTCGCACGGCCACCACCGCTGCTGCCGCCGGAACCGCGACTACCGGCGAAGCTGTAGCGCTCGGCGCTGTCGGAACTGAGCCGCACGGCGCTTGCCTCGTCGAAGCGGACTGGGGGCGCCTTTGGCGCAGGCGGCGTCGCCGTCGGCGCCGCGGGCGCCGCTGCGGCGCCAGCGACCGCTGCGCTGGCGTTCTCCTTCTTGTCCGTCGCTTTCGCAACCTTGACGACCTCCTGCTTGCCCGAGTCCTCCTTCTCGGCTTTCTGCTGGCCTTCCGGCTTGTCCGCGGCGGGCACCGAGGCTTCCGCCGGCGCCTCCACGCCCTCGACGACGTAGAGGTCGTGATCGCGCGCGACGACGTAGACCTTGCCGTCCGGACTGACGAGTCGAACGTCGCGCTCGCGCGGCGCGCCGCTGCGACGGGGCGGCTCCCCACCGCTGCTGGCGACGCCTTCGCCGCTGCGCCCGGATTGCTCACTCTGCTGCCCGTCCTGCTGGCGCTGCTCCTGGCGCTCTTGTTGTTCTTGCCCTTCGCGCTGTTGCTGCTGTTGCTGCTGCTGTTGCTGCTGTTCGCGGTCTTGATCCTGCTCCTCGCGACGCCGCTCGCTGTCGCGATTGCGGTTGCCGTCCCCTGCGCCGCTGCCGGAACGCCCCGTGTCCGGCGCCTGCCGCGTCGCTGCGCCCTTGTCGCCCAGCCCGCCGGTCGCCAAGTCGTACTCGTACCGGCGCCCCTCGAACGTGAACGTCAACTTGCCGCCGGCGTCGTCGACGCGCGCGCCACCGAGTTCGAGCTGCGCTGCGTGCTGCGCCTTCTTCGACGCCACCGACAACGCCGTCGCCAGCGTCTCGTGATCGAACAGCGGGCGGCGGTTGCGATGCTCGCAGTCGACGAGCCAGTACCGCGTGCCGGCGCTCGATCGCCACGAGTACCAGAAGCGATCCGACTTACCGAGCCAGTTCGGCGTCAGACTCGTGCTGTAGGTGAACTTGCGCAGGTTCGCCGCCGAGAACTTCTCGGCCTGAGCCCAGTTCGCGCGTTCGGGCGTCGCTTGCTGGGCTGCAAGGCCTGGCGCGGCCATTGCTAGCAAGAGGAGTGCGGCGGAACGCAGGATCGGCGGAGGGGTGACGTGCATGCTCGAGACTCCAGAAGCAGGAAGCGAAACTCGACCCTAGCGCCAGTCGCCCGCGCGCCCAGGGCCGCGCAGGCATCGGCAACCGATGCGACAAAGGCGTCACGTTTCGAGCCGGCGTGGTTCCGGACGGTCCGGGACGCAGCTTGTCTCTTCTATCCGCCCACGTCTCTGCTCGGCGGTCGCGCAGCAGGCTCACGGCCATGGCGATCGCGGGAAACGTGCTCGGCGTTTACGGTCTCACGCCACTGCCGTTGACCACGCGATTGTGGTCTCGCCGTCGCGCTGGGCGACGGGTTTGCCGCCGAACGCCGCGTCGCGGTCGCGCCGCTCCAGCGAAGAACGACAGGAGAATCTGTGCCGCCGCGCAGCGCGGCTACGGTGGTGGCAACGCTGTCATCGAAACCGCCCGGGCACGACGTGCATCCGCCGGGCCTGGATCGGCGATCAACCCACCATGTGCACACGATCCACCCGCTGGTCCCTTGCCATGGTCGCGACGCTGTTCGGGGCGGGCTTGCTCCAGGCGCAGTCGGGTTCGGACCAGAAGGGCAGCGATCGTCCCAATCCGCAACCCGTCGAGGAGAGGATCATCCGGGCGAAGGACGGCAGCTTCCCCGCCGAGGTGACCTTGCACGGCCACAAGCTGGTCCGCAACGGCGCGGGGCTCTGCGAGTGGGGCATCTTCGGCATCGACCTGTACCACGCGGCGTTGTTCGTCGAGAGCACGCCCGCGACCGCGGCCAAGGCCTTGGCCGCCGACCAGCCCATGGCCATCCATCTAGAGTTCTGCCGCGAACTCACCGCCGCCCAGCTGCGCGAGGCCTACAGCGCCTCGGTGAACGCGAACGCCGGCAAGGACCTGCCGAAGCACGAGGCCTCGCTGAAGGTCCTGTGCGACACGATGGAAACCGTGAAGGGAGGCGATGCGTACACGTTCCTCCTCGTTCCCGAGGCCGGCACCAAGGTGCTGCGCAACGGCAAGGTCGTCGCGTCGATCCCCTGCGAGGCGTTCCGGGCGCTCTTCGTAAGGCTTTACCTCGGCGACAAGCCGCCGACCGCCGCGCTCCGCAAGGCGCTGCTGGGAGGCGCGAAGTGAGCGCCGCAAGCCGCAAGGGTGGTCTTTGTGCCCTCGGAACGCTCCTCGCCTCCTGCGCCTCACACCCGCCCTTGCCTACGGTCTCTGCCGTGGACCTGCAGCGATTCATGGGCGACTGGTATGTGGTGGCCCACATCCCGGCAGGTGCCGAGTCCGAGGCGCACAATGCCGTCGAGAGCTACCAGCTCGAGCCGGATGGCACGATTGCAACTACGTATGTGTTCCGCGACGGCGGCTTCGACGGCAAGGTCGTGGTCATGAAACCCAATGCGGTGGTGCGCGACACCGCCACCCATGCGACCTGGGGCATGCAGTTCTTCTGGCCGTTGCGCTTCGAATACCTGATCACCTGGCTCGACGCCGCGTACGAGACCACGATCATCGCGCGCACGCGCAGGGACTACGCGTGGATCATGGCGCGCAAACCAGACCTCGCGCCGGAAGTGCTAGCGCAGCTCGAGGCCGAGCTGGCGCGCCAGGGCTACGACATGGGGCGCCTCCGTCGGGTGCCGCAGCGCTGGCCCGATGCAGGACACCCGACGCAGCGCCCCGCTGCGCAGTGAGTCGTTGCCGGGCGGTTGCTTGCCGTCCCGCGGCATGACCGGGTCCTCGTCGCGCAACCGATCGTCCACGCCCCCCGCGCGCTGGCTCGCCGCCCCATCGCCGGCCGGCGGGGGCCGGCAACCCGCCGGGTCGGACATCGCCGCTGCTGCGCCGGCGATCGCCGTCGAGTTGGTCGCATTCGACGGTCGCTTTACGCCGCGGCGGCGCCCTGGGCGCTCGCCGCGGGGGCGGGCCGATCAGCCCTTCTTCTGGCCGGAGATTTGGGTGCCGTGGAAGCCGATCAGGTTGCCAAAAAAGCCCATCACCGACGTCCAGTCGGCGGGCGTAGAGTGCACCGAGGTCACCTGCGCGCCGGCGGGCACGAGGGACGCGGCCTTCGCCTGGTCGTCGGCCGGGATGCTGATGCCGATGATGCGGAAGCACTCGGCGTGCACTGTGAAGGTGCCGTTGGCTTCGCGCATACCGCTGCAGCTGGCGAACGTCAGAAGGCCGAGGCACGTTAGGGGAACGAACTTGGACATGGTCATCGTCATGGTTTAGCCAATCGGGAGCGGCAAATGCGGCGGCTAATCTGCCCAAAGGCCCGCCCAAGCGGGCCGTTTGCGCCCCTGCGAGAGCAGGGGCGACCTCATCGTCCGACACACCGACGCCGACAGTCTCGCAAAACCAGCTGTCCGGCGCAAGCGCGCCGGGTCGGTGGCGTTCCACCGGCAACCTTGCCGCCGCGTTCGCGCGTAGGAAGTTCAAGCACCGGTTCCAGACCCCCCGGAACGCAGCCATCGCCGGCCGGATGACGCGGGCGCCTGCGCCGCGGCGACTTCCCGGTCCGTCAGTCGCGGTCGCCCTTGTAGTTGATTCTGTTCACGATCTCTTGGGCGACATAGGTTCCAATTGGTGTGCTGATCTTGTCAGCAAGCAGTGGCGTAACGTCGTCGTCATACTGAATGAAGATAATCCCGCCGACAAACGCAATTGCCCCGACCTCGAACCAACTCACTTCAGTCCATGTCCGGTCTATGTCCGCGTGCCTGATGTCCAGCACAACAGGGATGGTGAACGTGTCAATCTGTTCGTTGTCTGCACCCCTGTTCAATTGGACATTGATGGCATGCGTGACCTCATAGACGTACCCGTGCCATGCTGGCGCAAACACCAGGAAGCCGGGGAAGTTGACGAGAAAATTCCAACCCGAACCATCGTACTTGGAATTAATCCCAATCGCCGCAACAACGTCAACGTTCTTCGCGCTCGCGGTGTAAGGCATGATTACCTTCGCTTGGAATGTCCCGAGTTGCGCCGCAATGCCGTTGATCAGTTTTTGATCCGCCTGCCCCTGCGGGACGATGCCCAGGGTCAATGGTTTCTTCAATGAGTTGGCCGTAAACGTCTGATACTTGTCCAGATTCTTCACGACCAACGAGTGCGCGCAGCCGGAAGACAAGCTGACTGCAATCAGCAACGCGACACCGACAAGACTGTGAATGCTTCTTCTCATTTCTGTTTCTCCTCTCGTTGAACTGTTACCGACTCTCGATTCCCCGCATGACCGACAGATTTCTTCTTTCGGATTCCTCCTTCCGTTGCCCGAACGCTGAAGCTGAGGCGCGCGGTTCACCGCGTCACCTCCAGCTCCTTGTTGGGGCGTTTCTTCAGGAGCCACATTTCGTAGATGCCAGAGTTGGCCGCTTCCTTCTCGAAGTCCTCAACGCGCGCCGAGGCGATCAGGTAGACGGTCTCCTTGGGGGATAGGAACTCCAAGCGGATGACGTTCGCCGGAGGCGGCCGTCGTCGACCGCGAGAGGGATGTTCGCCGCGGCTGGGCGATCCGTCAAGTGGTCCACCAGAGCCCAGATCGGGCCTTGGTGGCGGGCTGGCGAGGCGTTCGGGGCCCGCTGGGGCGGTGGTGCGGGCTTTTTGGATACGACCGGGCCT
>Ga0194131_10003687_pt1 | contig 23863 bp, 27 predicted proteins | sample TA2KigO120mmetaG_FD_148631 | JGI IMG/M metagenome (GOLD analysis project Ga0194131, IMG submission 148631) | Freshwater microbial communities from Lake Tanganyika, Tanzania - TA2015053 Kigoma Offshore 120m | ecosystem: Environmental > Aquatic > Freshwater > Lake | place: Tanzania: Lake... | reverse complement strand
TGGGCCACGGACCATCAGCTCGAAAAACTCCTGCCACACTTCATCCTGCAACACATCGAACGACAAACTTCTTTATTCAGTGAAGGTGAATCATCGCAATCGCTCTACCTCCTCATTGCTGGCGCGGTCAAGCTGTCACTGCGGAGTAGCCAGGGAGAGGAAGAGATTCTGGTGAGTCTTATCGCTCCGGGAGAGTTCTTTGGTATTACGTCACTCATGACTGGAATGACGCGTGGATTTCATGGGGAAGCGTTTAGCGACTGCTGGGTCGCGGTCATCCAACCCGAGCAGTTTATCAGTACACTTCTGGGAATTCCGTTTAGTAGTTTCAGCGCGCTCATGAGCAGTACGGTCAGCCGCTGGGAAGATCTGCTCTACCGCTACACGCGTTTCCAAGGGCTCAACCTCCCACAGCGACTCGCACTCGCCCTGCTAGAACTTGCCCGCAAATTCGGTGTCCAGGATGCCCGTGGAGTCATTTTAATTCTGCAACTGACGCATGAAGACCTGGCTAATCTGGTGGGAGCCTCACGACAAAAAGTGACAGAGCATTTGAAAGATCTCGAACGACAGGAGGCAATCCTGCGAGACGGACGCCGCTTGATTGTCGTCCCGGAGAAGCTACAGGAAATAGCTGGAGTAGGTATTTAATAGAAGCCTGAACGAGGGAGCAAACTGCGACAAGCTCAGCATCAACGGCGTCCGGAGTCACTCGTTACTATTCTCCGCTCGTCCTGAGCTTGTCAGAGGGCGAGCGGAGTGACGTGGCAGCTTATTCGCTGCAATCTGTCTTTTGCTTACGCCGCCTTTTTCTCATGCTTCTCATCGATCTGCCAGAAGCGGCGAGCGAGAGCAAGGGAACTTTCTACTGCCTGGGTGGTCAGGTTGCGTTGCGCCTCAAACACTGGCGCAAGTGGGGTTTCTTTTGCCCATGCCGTTGCTTTGGTATTCCACTCAAGCGCTTTCTCTACCCACTCTTCGCTGGCATTGATGTACTGCGTGGCGGTCTCTTTCCACGAGTTACAGAGCGGTGCGTTCACTTCGCTTAATAACTTCACAAACGGGGTATTCGCAGCGTTAGTGAAGAGCTTCTCAAATGGGTTATTGACGTGGGTGCTTGCTGCCATATTTCGATCCTCCTCTGAGTTTTCGGCAGCGAAGATCGCTACCGTCAGAAGAGATGCTAACTCTTATCGCTAACTTTTGCAAGCAATAAAAAGCCACGGCTGTCACCCAGGTGACCGATTCTGCCGATTTACGAGGGTTCGCTTGTTTCATTGATTTTGCGGAACGAGCGGTACATGTCGATCAGCATCTCACGTTGACGCGCAGAGAGGTACGGGTCACGCATCACCGCTTTGATCACATCGCTCTCTTCCATGTCTTCGGGATCGAGAATCCCGGCTTGCGCATACAATGTCTCTGCCGACATACGTAGACCTTTGGAAATCGACTGCAAGATCATACTACTCGGCATACGCAACCCTCGCTCGATTTGACTGAGGTAGGGATTCGAGATGCCGCACATATCGGCCAGTTGACGGATCGAGAGTTGCGCTAACTCTCGCTGACGGCGGATGAATTCTCCCAAGCTAACATACGGGTCGGGTTTTTTTGTACTCATAGGTTGTGTGCTAACGCACTCCGCTAGTAAGAGCAAGCGGCAAGTCGCTAGCCATGAGAAGAACCTCGTGACCCGTACGGCTTGAAACCGATAAACAATTCCCGTCACCTTATGCCCCGTTCGTGCTGAGCTTGGCGAAGTACGAACACACTCCAGCACCTCGTTTGCCAGAACGTTGATATGCATCCCTGCTGAATTTTCCCATCAAACTTTTTCGCCAACCGGTCGATAACAAAAATACCGACATCGTGAGAAGAGACCGTTCTCACGGGGGCGCGGTAGCGACGGGGTGGTCACATGCGTCTCTCATTTTGTTGATCGTCGCTGGCCAAGAACGGGGTGGCTGTGTTCCCAGATGAAAAATCTCCTCCGTTTAGGGGATTTGGCTTTTCATATTCTCGGCCTATCCTGGTATTCTGTGTAAGTGCGGTGGAACGACAATGGAATGATCATAAGAAGGACCAGTTATGTTGTACTCATCCACGAAAATCACACCTTTTCCCCTTCTCCTTTCTCATCCACTACGCAACCTGGTTTGCCTCTTTTTCTTGACCCTCTCTGCCTGCGCAGCTCAGCCGCCCCTATCACGCCGAGTAGCAGGACGGTGTTACCACCATCCCGCCCTCTCAGAACGCAGCGTGCGACTTTCACCGCACTGCGCTCAAGCCTTGCAAACATTCGGTGACGAATGCGGCTTCACAACCGATATTCCTTGGAGATGCACTTGTTGGTGGCAATTGGGGTGTAAGAGAACACGATTGGCTGCGCGGTCTGAGCCCCCGTGGCTGCGCCACTGGAGATGATGGCTATGCCATCCCGCCAGCTGGGTGATCCGCTGCTGGCAGACCGGACAGCGCCCCTTTTGCTCTCGCCACAAGGACAGCAGCTTCCGCCGACCCTGAAGGTTCTCTGCCAGAGTGACGCCGAGGCGTTGCTCAAAGTAGAGTTCCCACGTGGGATCAAACGGATTCGCGGCCCCTTTGATCTTGGCGTGTCGTTTGATGGGGACACGGGCGACGGAGAACAATTCCAGGCGCTGCGACCGACCGGCTGTGCCTGGTCGGTCTCCACAGAACACCCAGTGCCGATTGCCAATGACGTGAAAGTACTTGTCCTTAATCCATCGGCGTGGTTTGTTCGGGTGTCTACGCCTGGCCCATTGCCACAAGGGCCAGAAGAGGGCGTTATCCACAGAGGCAAAGGTCTGTTTACTGCTCACATGGCGATGATAGTACGCCCACCCCCGGAGCAGGGGATTGAGCTGCGCGATCAGGTTTGCGGGTTTGGCCTGCGCATTGGCCCGAATGAGGGCTCGGGCTTTGCTCAAGAGGGAGTGGACACTGCGGCGCGAGGGTTTCACGAGAATCGTGCCGTGATAGTCGCGGACGTGTTGACCGAGAAAGTCAAACCCGTCAGTGATATGCGTGATCGTGGTCTTCTCGGGTGAGAGGACCAAGCCACGTTCGTGGAGGAACTGCTCCACGAGCGGGCGGACTTCGGATTCCAGCAATTCTTTAGAACTACCGGTGATGACGAAGTCATCAGCAAATCTCGCCAGGTTGACTTTGGCCCGACGACTCCGAGCGGTGGCTTTGGGATAACGTTCCCGTAGTTTCGCTTCGAGGCCGTCGAGGGCCAGATTCGCAAGGACGGGGGAGCAAATTGCCCCCTGGGGTGTACCCGCGTCTGTCCCGTGCCATATCATTTGCTCCATGAACTCCGCTTTCAGCCATTGACGGAGGATTGAAGTCTCCATCGGAATATTCGCGAGCAACCACTCATGGCTCATTTCATCGAAGCACGAACGGATATCGCCCTCGAAGATCCATTGCGCGCCAGTCGGGAGACTTAATACCTGGTGGAGGTGTCCGATGGCGTCGGCTGGAGATCGTCCCAGGCGGAACCCGTAGGAGTTGGGGTCTGCCCGTGTTTCCGCGATCGGTTCCAATGCGAGCAGGTAGAGGGCCTGCATCGCACGGTCTAATCCCCAGCGGGCGTTTCTTGCCGTTCGGCTTGGTGATATACACCCGACGCACAGGTTGTGCGCGGTAACCATGTTGGCTCAGTGTGGACACGGCTGCGGCCTTCTTTGCCGGCGTCTCCCAGAGTTCCTGGTCGACCCCTGCTGTGTGCTTCCCTGGATTTTCTGTCACTCGTTTCACGGCCAGCACTTTGCCGCTCCACGAGTGGGTGAGCAACCGTTGCAAAGCTTTCACTTTGCCCCAGCGCCCCGCCTGTGTTGCCTTGACGATACGAGCTTGGAGCCGACGCACGATCGTATGAGCCTTGGGCCAGTTAATGGCATGCCAGTCCATGTTGTCGTGGGAAGCCGCACCAGCCGCAATTGCTGCTGTCATCTGCTTTGCCTCCTTGATCTGTTTCCCAAACACTCTCGTCACGAAAGACCCGATGGAAGTCAGCCCACTTGCGTGTGAGACATACGCCTCTATCCGTTCTGTTACGAAACGGCCTTCGCTTGCTCCATCGTCCCATACCCCCACACCCATCGGCTTCCCTTACGGGTCGCGTTCCTTTGCAGGAGGTGTGTGGGCTTACCACGTTCCCTATCGGTACCTCATGAATGGGTTAGGTCCCGCCTGTTCGCCGATGGTCGTCTTGTCTACGGTAAGGAATGAGGAACTCGCTTACACCTGACCACATGCCTTTTGGCTCAAGCCTGGCAGCGTCGTTTGGCTTGCTGGTTCTCACGACGTTTATGAGCGGTTCACATCCGTTGACCATACCATTCCACGCTAGCTCCCGACCGCGTTGACGCTCGCGGTCATCCGTGTCCCTCACGGTTCACGGACCACCTCTGAAGGTGAGGCATCCATTGTCCCAGAAGCTTCGCACCCTCGGATTACTCCGAACGCACGTCCTGGTAGCGTACCAGTGGTAGAACACTGGGTTATGTCTGTTGTTTGTCTGCATAACAAATACCGATACGACTTCGTGTCGCAGCCCTCTCAGAACCGCACGTTCACGTAGTTCAACCACCTCAACCAGATTTCTTACCGCCTAGCCACCTACATACCGCTCGTGCGGCAGACCACGGAATCGAAACAGCCACAGAGGCCTTCACTCATGGACAAGAAGCGCTGCTCGCCGGGCAATATGAAAATGCGATCGCCTTGTTTGACCAAGCAATCCATCTCGATACTACCAACGCCCTTTACTATCTCTGGCTAGGCCGTGCGTATGGTCATCAAGCCGAGCAAACAAAAGCCGGGAAACAGTTCTTCTTCGCCCGGCAAGTGCGGAAAAATTTGGAGAAAGCAGTAACCTTAGACCCTGATCTTATTGAAGCGCGCCTTGACCTTCTCACGTACTACCTTCAAGCGCCGGGCCTCCTCGGCGGCGGGATAGAAAAAGCGCAGGCGCAAGCGGAAGAAATTACCAAACGAGATCCCCACAAAGGATCGCTTGCCAAGCAACAGTGCCAGCGTGCAGCAGAAGAACACTCCTCGCTGTTCACTGCGTCACACTAAGAACTCCAGCATATACTGATTCACCAACTCCGGTTGCTCCTGCTGGACCCAGTGGCTACAGCGCGGAATGTATTTGACCTCAAACCGATTGGTGAAATATTCGTCCATGTCATAGGTCAACTCTTTACCAAGGGCGATGTCCTCTTCTCCCCAAATGAGCAAGGTCGGACTGGTGATTTTGGCAAAGTGTCGCTCTCCTTTACGGAGGGTTTCGCGAAAAGCAGCACGGTAATAGTTGATCGCGGCGGTCGCCGCTCCTGGTTTGCGAATCGCTGCGACATACTTCTGTAGCTCGTCATCAGGAAACGCTTCTTTACGAATTGCCATGCCACGAAACGCTTGGTCAACAAAGCGTCGCGCATTCACACGAATGCCAAATTCAGGAAGCCACGGGATCTGAAAGAAGAACATATACCAGCTGCGGCGCAGTTGACGCCAGTTGGAGCGCAGATGCTTTTGGAACGGCCCCGGATGTGGACAGTTCATCACAATCAGTTTTTCAGTCGCTTGCGGGTAATCTGCAGCAAAGGCCCAGGCAATACCACCACCCCAGTCATGACCAACGATGACCGCCTTTTCTTGACCAAACGCCCGGATCAAACTCATCACATCCGCGGTCAGCGTATCAACGCGATAATTGGCGACGCCAACGGGTTTGTCACTCTCATGGTAACCACGGAGGTCTGGCGCAACCACGGTGAAATACTTTGCCAACACCGGGATTTGCTGCCGCCACGAGTACCAGAACTCAGGAAAACCATGAAGCAGAACAAGCAAGGGGCCATCACCTTGTGTGACATAATGTAAACGAACGCCGTTGACATGCGCGAAACCATGTTGCCAGGATTCATTCATAGCGATCAGCTCTCAGTATTCCTCATTTGCATTCATCCTCTTTTTTAGAGTAAGAGAAGCCATGAAGAAAGGAGCTTTCACTATGCAACGGCCACTGCTGTGGGTTAGCTATGGATTGGCTCTTTCCCTGCTGCTGGCATCGGTTTCCCTTGCGCAAGAACGTCCCTACCAACAGGAAATCGCCGCCTGGCGACAGGAACGGGATGGTCGTCTAAAAGCAGATGAGGGTTGGCTCACGATTGCCGGACTCTATTGGCTCAACCAGGGAGACACCACCGTCGGCACCGGGCCAACCAATGACATTGTTCTTCCCCCAGGTTCAGCCCCAGCCTCCGTTGGTGTCTTTTCTCTGCAACAGGGAAAGCTCACGTTCACAGCGGCAACAGGCGCCGAAGTCACCCAACGAGGGAAGCGTACACACACGGCAACGTTGGCGCCAGGCCCCGGCACAGGAGCTGCACCAGATGACGCGCTCTCATTTGGGCGTCTGATCCTGTGGCTCCATAAGAGCGGTGAGCGCTCTGCAATTCGCTTACGAGATACATCCAGTCAACTGCGCCAGGACTTCACAGGGTGTCGCTGGTTTCCAGTTGATCCTTCCTATCGCGTCACTGCACGTTTTGTTCCATATGCAGAGCCGAAGCCGGTGGTTATGGCGAATGTCCTGGGCGACCAGGAGTCGTACACCAGCCCAGGAGTAGTCGAGTTTACCCTCCACGGACAGAAGCTGCGTTTAGAACCTGTGTCGGCAGGGTCGGATCGGTTATTCTTTGTCTTTCGCGATGGAACGAGTGGAGATGAGACCTATGGCGCAGCGCGCTTTCTCACGACCGACAGGCCACAGAATGGAGAGGTGCTGTTAGATTTCAACAAAACAGTCAATCCGCCATGTGCCTATAATCCCTTCACCACCTGCCCACTACCGTCGAAAGAAAATCGCTTGACCGTGCGGATCGAGGCTGGAGAGTTGAATTACCATTGAACTCTCGGGCTCTCGGGCCATCGGGCCAGAGAAAACAACGCTCCGCGCTCCCCTACGATGGCTCGATGACTCAATCGCTCAACGACGCAATTTACGCAAGCATCCCCGCTGCCCGTGCTCGATCCAAGACAATCCGTTCGATGTCGGCAATCGGACCATCGATCATGCGACCACGAAAGGCGACCGCGCCCTTCCCTTCAGCAACAGCCTGTTCAAACGCCGCCACCAGTTCTCGGGCGTAGGCAACGTCTTCTGCACTGGGAGTGTAGACGGCATTCACTGGATCGACTTGATTAGGATGGATACACGCTTTCCCTTCATATCCCAACTCTTTCCCTTGACGCGTCTCATCGGTCAGACCAGCGATGTTGGGTATATCAAGGAACACATTATCAATGGGAACGATACCAGCAGCTTTCGCAGCGATCGCCACTTGGCACCGTGCATGCAAGACAATCCCATCGACCGACGGTCCAGCCTTAATGCCCATTGATGCAGAAAAATCGCCATGCCCAAAAGCAATCCCAGCAATGCGTTTGGTCGCTTTGGCAATCGCAAAGGCATTACCGATGGCTTCGGGTTGTTCGATCAGTGGCAACAGCTTGACTGCACCAATCGTCCGCCCACTGCGATTTTCTGCGAGCGTGACCAACCGATCGACAAACTGGATATTCTCAACACTATTCGTTTTCGGAACAACTAACCCATCCGCCCCAGCTTCAACCATTGTCAAGACATCATCCAGAAACCACGGCGTATCTAATGCATTGATGCGCACGGTGCGTTCGAATTTCTGAAATCCAGCATCGCGCAACACTGCTTTCATCGTCTCACGTGCGGCAGCCTTGCGATCAGGCGCAACCGCATCTTCGAGATCAAAGATCAATGTATCTGCATGTGAGTCTTTGGCTTTAGCGAAGAACTTTTCGCTGCTAGCTGGAACGAACAGTAGGCTGCGACGTAACCGGGACATAAGGCCTCCTTCACGCGTGATGCGTAAAGCGTAACACGTAATACGTAACCACCTCTCCTCCCCTTTTACGTTTTACGCTTTACGTTTTACGCGTCTTAAATGATCCCTTTCTCTTTCAGCTCCGCCAACCGCTCTTTAGGCATTCCCAACTTGCCACAATACACGTCCTCATTGTGTTGCCCCATACGCGTCGGCCCAGGCCAGCGAATCTTTCCTGGGGTGCGCGAAAGCCTAGGAATCACATTCTGCATCTTCACCGGCCCCAGGTCTGGGTCTTGCACGGTCGTCACCGTCTCACGGGCTTGGAAATGCGGGTCGGCAAAAATCCCTGCGATGTCATAAACCGGTGCGGCAGCGCATTCATGCTCATCAAAGATACGCAATGCCTCAACCATCGTATGTTGCGCAATCCAGCCGCTAACAATCGCGTCAACCTCGTCGATATGAGCAACGCGCGCCCGGTTGTCTTTGAACCGCGGGTCGTTGATCAAATCCGGTTGCCCAATGGCATTGAACACCCGTGCGCCCATCGCTTGAGCATTGGCAGACAACGCAATCCACTTACCGTCTTTCGTCTTGTAGATATTGCGAGGTGCTCCGATGGAAGGCACACGGTTGCCGGTGCGCTGCTGGATCACTCCCAGTTGGTCGTAGGTAATCGCTTGATCGCCAAGGATAGTGAAGATCGGTTCTAATACACTGAGGTCAATGTACTGTCCTTTGCCACTTTTATGGTCCCGTTCATACAACGCCATCATCACTGCCCAAGTGCCGAACTGCCCGGCCACTGCATCGGCTAAACCAGTGCCAGGCAGTGTTGGGGGACCATCACTGGGGCCTGTAATATGGGCAAAGCCACTCATCGCTTCGGCCAACGTGCCAAAGCCAGGTTTCTCTTTGTAGGGTCCAGTTTGGCCGAACCCTGAGACGCGCACAAGAATCATGCGCGGGTTGATGGCATGTAACACGTCCCAACCAAGCCCCCACCGTTCCAGAGTGCCGGGGCGAAAATTTTCCGTCACTACGTCAGCATCGGCAATCAATTTCTTAAAGATCTCTGCGCCTTCAGGTTTACCGAGATCTAACGTCACACACTTCTTATTGCGATTGGTAATCTTCCACCACAATGGAATGCCGTTCTTGGTCGCTCCCAGCGACCGCAGACTATCTCCGAGCTTCGGATGCTCGACCTTGATGACCTCTGCACCAAAGTCTCCCATATTCTGCGAAATCGTCGGCGACGCAAACAGAATTGCTGCGTCAACGACCTTGAGCCCTTCGAGTGGTAAGTTACTCATGAATGAATCTCCCTCCTGCGCTCAGCTCTTCACTGCTGCGTTGTAGCGGTTTTCCCAGTGAAGCGCAAAACGGCTCTGCACTAAAGAGGCTCTTCACAGCACCACGGCAAACATGCGAAAAAGGCGCATGCGGTACGTGTCTTGCCAATCCGATAATCCACCACAGTTTCGCTTCTGTGGAATCTGCGGCACAGCGCTCACCAACGTCGCCCGATGCCATCTGACCGTTATGTTTTGCGAAGTCGCCGGGGCCGCCGCTCTCGCGGCCCAACTCGACCCAGAGGATTGGCACGATGTTATCACCATTTATCAAGAGGCCTGTTCAGCAATCGTGCAGCGCTTCTCCGGTTACATCGCCCGGCAAGTGGGCGAGAGCTTACTTGTGTACTTCGGCTACCCTCAGCCTCACGATGAAGCCCCACAACAAGCTGTACACGCAGGGCTCGCATTGATCGCTGTGCTACCAGGTGTCAATGCACGCATACAAGACACGCTCGGGTCTCAACTGACAACACCGTTGCAAATTCGTATCGGGATTCACACCGGCATAGCTGTCGTGGGAGAAATGGGCAACAAGGACTACACTGAATCAACTGCCTTAGGCGAAACGTTGAATATTGCCGCTCGCTTTATGACCCTTGCGGCTGCCAATGCTCTTGTGATCGGTGAGCACACGTATCGTCTTGTTCACGATCAATTTACCTGTGTAAGCCGTGGCACCCATAGCCTGAAAGGCATCTCCACCCCCGTCCTCATTTATCAGGTCACCGCCACCCGTAACGCTTAAGTTTCCTTCCTGGCATTGCCCTCGCCGATCATCCACTCTCCCCCCGGTTTCACCTGATACAGCTCCAGTAACACACCGTCCGGCGCTTCGCACATGATGTAACGAAACGCAGGATCTTCAGTAATATCTTTACGAAATGTCACTCCGTGTGCTTTCAGGTGCGACACCAATGCGTCAAGATCATCGGTACGAAGACCAATATGGTTGACAAGCCCACGGTCAGCGCTGCGTGGTCGCTGGTCATAAACGTGCATCGCATGGCCACCGATGTCGATCCGGACGTTGCGTTGCCCGACCAGTGAGGCATCATACACCACGCGGGCACCAAACATCACACGATAGAACTCGATCGTCTTATCAATGTCCGACGAGAAAATATGCACATGGTCAAGGCAAATCATGACGTGGCCGTCCCTTTCTGTTTCTGAAAGACCGAGACCAACGGATTCTGCAGTAACAACTTCCCTGCAGAACGCAACGCCGTCTCTAATGCCCCAGAAGAACCACGACTCAAGAGCACGCCGCCTTCGTCCAAAACACGGATGATTTCCGTAACCGTACGTGCAAAGGTCTCGTGCGTCATGGGAATCTCATGCATAAACACATTGCCAACATACACGACCTGGATCGATCGATCCGGTAAGGCATGAAGATCACTCATAGTGCCATGATGCAGCCGAATCCGTTCAGACAACTGCGCATCCTCCCGAGCCCATACCGTTAATGTCTGCGCCGCTTCCACGACCTGTTCTCTGATCCACTCATATCCATGCACCTGAGTCAGCGAAAACACCTGAAGCAAATCGTAAGGCTCTAAGGCATTCATCCCAAAGCCCAGACACAATCCCTGCGGGCGCGGATGAGCATGGACGATAGCCAGGAGGTCAATCTGCGTCAGCGCCTGTACCAGCCCGATCGCTTGGGTCAGCGCCTCCGCAACCCGTCCGCCGATGCTATCTCGCAGGCCAGGAAATTCACTTAATGTGGTAAACGCAGGATCCTCTCGCCACGGCGCCGCGGCTTCCGTGTACAGCGGACCTGCGATGAAGGCTTGCCAAGGTTGCATAGTTTCACTCACCTTTCGCATTCCGCCCCTTGCACTTTCTCACGAAAACAGGAAAGGTCTCCATTTCGGAATTGAGGTAAGGGTGGGTACCTTGATGAAATTGCAAAAAAAGTAGTAGAAACTTCTCTCCATTTCAATAGACCTTCCTCAGGATGGCACCGTGGAGGATCACATGACAAAAACGATTACCCTGTGTAGCGGGAAAGGTGGGGTCGGAAAAACGGTTCTGGCTTCGAGCCTTGCTCGGATCATTCAACAAGAAGAGCATGCCAATGTCTTATTACTCGATTTGGACCCATCAGTCCAAGGACTGACGCTCCTTCTGTTTCAGAATAAGTATGAGTTGGACCATGTACCGCTGTCATTCGCCGAATATCTTGCTGGTGGTGAAGCAGTCGAAAAAGATTTGCTGGAGGCTTTACACAAATCAGTGAACAGCGACGGGCATGCGGGTCCGCTCTATGCGCTCTATCGACGAGCCGAAGGCGTCTTCGCTGTCCCGTTCTCTACCGAGAGTGAGCGGCCTGATTGGACACAATTTAGCCAGCTCGATTTCGATGTGGTAAGCGCCAAGTTGCAAAAGCTGATAGAGGCAGCCACAGACGCATTGAAACTCGACTATGTCATCATCGACACACAAGCTGGACCAGGAAGTTTGATTTTTGCCGCCGCGACTCTGAGTGATGTCAATCTCATTTTGCTCGAAGAAGACGATATTAGCTGGCGCACGGCGTTGAACCTCCTCGTGGAGATTTCTGATCTCAATAAACGGCTCCAGCGTCGCTCGCGGAGCTATTTCCTGGCGAATAAAGCCAGTGCAGAACTCGTGGATACCGCAGGCAAACTCAAAGCCTTCTCATTCCTCTCCCCACTCCCCTATGACGCCTGGATGCAGAAGCTCTTTGCCAAAGCCACCTCGGCTGTCCTGGAAAAAGAGTTCGAAAATACGGACTTCTTTCGTCAGGTACGAACGCGGGTGTGGCACGACATCGCCGGGCTCTTTGGCATGAGCAAGCAACCAGTGAAAGATAGCTTCAAATTTGGGGCACTTTTCCGTCGGCAAAACGGGAAATCCGCACATCATCCGATTATCGAAACCAATGGCGTAGCCCCTTCATCCACGGAGGCAAAAGCCAACAAAGAGGCAACTGTCAACCCGCCGAAAGAAGCGACTCCTGATAAAGCCCAAGAGAAGACTGACAAACCGCAAACGCCCCAGGGAAACGCGCAGCCTCCGCCTCCACCACAAAAGTCATCCGGTAACGCGCGGGAAGGGAAACGGTAATTCACAGCACGGACGATTGAGCATGGGAGGGTGGTCGCCGGTTCTCCCTTTCCCCCGCCCTCCCGTTCTTTTTTTCATCACAGCGGTGTCACCAACAGCGACGACACCTTACACGTATCAGCAACGACAATCTTTTCTCTGAACTTTGCTACGCCATCTTCAAAGACGACCTTGTCACGATACGCTCCGGCACTGTACATCTCCGTTGCGCCATACTGCACCGCGTCCGCTGCGGTCCGGAAGACAACATAATTCGCACGCACCGACCAGATGCCGTGCTCTTCTCCGATAACGCGGATACTGCTGACGATATGACGATAAAAGTGCGCAGCAAACAGGTTTGCCTTGCGATGTGCGGTCACGCGATCCAGCAACATCCCCTGGCTATCGCAGAACATAATCGCGATCGGCAAATTGAGGTCGGCATTCTCACGCGGCACAACTTTATAGAGACACTGCGAGGCAAATAACGTCGGCCACCGTTCCAAACCGTCGTCATCGATGCAATGGACATACTCGTGCATGAGGTCTTCGATTGCTTGGCGGATTTCTGGTGTAATCATTCACGTTCTCCCCTGAATCGCAACACGAGGTGTTCGTACGCCCTACACACCAGCCCTCCGAAGATGTCATTCTGAACGCAGTGAAGAATCTCTCTGCAAGATCCTTCATTTCACTCAGGGTGACAAAATGAAGGGCGTCTTCTTCTGATGCGATTAGAGATGCATCACTTCTCGATAATGCTGCCAAAACCCGCGAATCGCACTCTCAGTGAGAAGGTTTTCCTCACTCTCCATAGTTCGTCCGCCAAATTCAATAAATGACGTCGCGTTCTGGTCGCGCACGATGGCCTGTTGCACCAGTTCAGCCGCATGGCCATCCTCCATAGAAATATATCCCGCTGGTCCCACGAAGTTCGCTTGCTTGAGACGAATCGCTCGCAGCTCGGCGTCGTCATCTTCATAGCCAAAGAAGGTAAACAACAGCTCGAACTCATCAGCTTTCTTCGGCAGAATATGCCGCGTCGCGAGTGTGTTCTGGATTTGCTGTACCACCAGGCAAGGAAAGATCGATTGGATATGGTTGGTCAGCTCGACTTCAAACTCTTTACGTGTCGTCAGTAACGACGGATCAGCAAGAGTGTATTGCTCTTGGTAGGTACGGATGTCTTTGCCGCGATAGGCTTCTCGCTCCTGGGCTTCAGAGATGCGGTAGGCACGCAGCATGTCGTGCCGTTTCGTGTCATCCATAGTGACCCCACCTCCCATCGCTGCGCGATAAATACCAAAGGTCGTATGAAAGAGATGGAGAAGGCTCGCGTGATACGGGTCACGGGTATTTTCAGCGTATAACTTCCAGTTTGCATGAATGTATTGGCGAGCGTATCCCAGTACCTGGACTGGGCGACGAAAGAGGCGATCGAGCCAGTGGCGCATATCTGGTCCGAGGTAGGACGCAAGCGTTTCAATCTCTTCAGCAAATGAAGCAAAAATCAGCCCCTGATAGGTCTCTACTCGTAGCTTGCGTAGCCCATGCTCAGCGGGTTGAAAGTCGGTTGGGTATCCGCCCTTCCCGCCGACACCACCACGAAATGGGACCCCAACGAGGTTGCCTTGCAGATCGTACGTCCATTGATGATACACGCATTGATGGCGTACACGGTTTCCCCGTGGTTCGCGACAGACAATCGCGCCACGATGGGCACAGCGATTAACAAAGCCACGGAGCGTGCCGTCCTTCTCGCGAGTAATCACAATGGGCGTGTCACCAACGAAGGTCGCTTTGAAGTCTGCGGCGTTGGGCACCTCAGCTTCTAAGCCCACATAGTTCCAGGTAGGGCCACGAAAAATCCGTTCTTGCTCTTGGGCGTAAATGGCGGGATCAAAAAAGGCGCGATACGGAATCCGTGTAACACCCTCAACAGGCCACGGGTGAGGAGCAATCGATTCAGCTAAGGCGGTACTCATATTGACCCTCCTTCTGAGCTTGCAACTCTTGACGCAACCCCATCGCTAGACAAAACTGCGGTTATCATAGCACGAAAAAGGACGAGCTTTATGAGGGTGCTGGAGAAAATTCGTTTGGATGACAAGGTCGCTATAGTCACGGGTGCCGGTCGAGGATTGGGACGTGAGATGGCCCTCGCGTTAGCCGAGGCTGGGGCAGATATTGTCGCTGCAGCGCGGACGCAGTCTCAAATCGATGAAACTGCACAACTGGTACGCACCAAGGGTCGTCGTTGTCTGACCGTCCAGACCGATGTCACTGACTCAGCGTCAGTGAATCGCATGGTCGAAGCAACTATTGCTGAGTTTGGTAAGATCGATATCTTGGTAAATAACGCTGGCGGAGCAACACGCGGCTGGAACAAGCCACTCGAAACGCTCAGCGATGAGATTTGGCATAATGGCATCAGTCTCAATATCACCAGCACCTTCTATTGCTGCCGTGCCGTTTTGCCGCACATGCTCAAACACGGCGGAGGCAAAATCATCAATGTCACTTCGGGTTTGGGCGTACGTGCGTCGCGTTACAATTTCATGTACTCGACCGCTAAAGCTGGGATGATCAATTTCACCCGTGCTTTGGCAATGAATTATGCCGACAAAAACATTCAAGCAACGCTCATTCTTCCGGGCATTTTCCCGCACGACGACCCGGAGATGATGGCGTTCTGGCAAGGCGGAAAGTTCATTCCGGTAGGTCGTACGGGGAAAGACGATGAACTTGGCCCGGCTTGCGTGTTTCTTGCCTCCGATGTGTCGAACTATATGAATGGCGAAATGATCGCCCTTGAAGGTGGCGGTCTCGCTGGCGGTGAGGTCCCGACAGGCTTCGCGCCGATTGTTCCACTCCCAGAAGGAGCGCAATCATGAGCTTGGAGTCATTCTCACTGGCAGGGAAAACCGCCTTAGTTGTGGGCGCCCATACAGCCCTGGGGCGAGCTGCGGCAATCGCCTTAGCAGAGGCTGGAGCGGACGTGGTAGTGACTACAACATCGCTGAACAGTCGAGAGAGTGAGAGGCTTTCTGCATGTGCAGAGGTAATTCGCTCCCTCACACGCAAAAGTATTACCCATACGTTGGATTCCACCAACGAGGCTGACGTTGCTTCGATCCTGCAACAGACGGTGTCTGAGTTTGATAAGTTGGATATCCTCGTCAACGCACCGGACTTACCCTTTGCCAAACCACTGGCACAAATATCACTTGCAGAGTGGCAACGCGTTCTCAATGAGAACCTCACCAGTGTCTATCTCACCTGTCGCGCAGCGAGTCCGACCATGCTTGCACAACAATCTGGGCGTATCATCAATATCGTTTCAGTTCTCGGCGAGCGCGGCATGGCTAATGGGAGTGCGTACTGTGCTGCCCAAGCCGGAGTGTTGAATCTCACTCGTGCGCTGTCATTGGAATGGGCTCGGAATGGCATTACCGTCAACGCCATCGGTGCGGGCTGGGCAGAAGGCATGGGCATGATTGCCGATGAGCAGCTCAAACAGCAGCTTGCCCGCTATGTTCCCAACAAACGGTTAGCCCAGCCCCATGAGATCAGCGATGCAGTTGTCTATCTGGCTTCTGACTCAACTGGCTTTATTACTGGACAAACGATTTGGCTTGAGGGGGGAGTACTAAGCAGGCTATAGGCTATAGATTTCAGGCTGTAGGGAAAAGAAAGGCTGAAGGTCGAAAGCTGCAGGGAAAAAAGTTGTTATCAGTTTTGTCGGGTGGGCATTGCCCACCTTTTTACTTCACTAACGGTCCAAAGAATTCGTTCACTTGCTGCAACACGAAATCCGGTCGCTCCTCGGCAACGAAATGCCCACACCGTTCAATCACTCCTCCGTGCACATCATCAGCGACGCGTTTCCACAGTGGCAGCACATCCCCCATAAAACGCTCACCTCCCCACGCACGGACTGGCATGGTCAATTTCTTCGTGCAACCAGTAAAGTTCACCACATCCTCCTCCAATGCCGCACGATAGTAATGGAACCCTGCACGCAACGCGCCAGGCTGTGAATACGTCCGCACGTATTCAGCCAGTTCTTCGCGGGTGAAAAAGCCAGGTGTGTAGCAGGCAACGTTACACATACGGTCGAGGTAGAGTTCAACATGATCTTTCACTAGCAGTTCGGCAAGGTCGGGATTGCCACCATGAAAGAACACATGCCACAGTCGCCGAATGCCACTCAGCGGAATCTGTTCACCTGCGCGCGCAAACCCTGGTGTCGATTCAAGAATCAACAACCGCTCGATCAGCTCAGGATGATCATAGGCCAGATAGTACGCGACCGTGCCACCCCAATCATGTCCAGTGAGGCCGATCTTGTCATACCCCAAGCTGCGGACAAGCTGAAAGACGTCATCAGCCAGCGTTCGTTTGTCGTAACCAGTAAGAGGCTTTTCACTGTCGCCAAGTCCACGCAGGTCTGGCGCAATAATTGTGAAGCGTTGAGCCAGCGTTGGAATCACCTTGCGCCACTCGTACCACGTCTGCGGCCAGCCGTGCAGCAACACTAGTGGGTAGCCAGCACCAGCGGTGACGTAATGCATTCGAAAGCCATTCACCATTTTCACGTGATGCGCCCAGGGCTCGGACATAACGCCTCCCTCTTTTGTGTGTGACTTGCGGAGGGTATATGAACAGTGAACGTGGGGCCAGGGGTCAGAAGCTTTCAAGAGGAGGTTTTTCCTATGAGAAGAGACGAGACGTCATTCCCGCGCAAGCGGGAATCCAGGAGGAATCACCACAAGCGACTGCGTGAAGATCCTGGATTCCGGGTCTCGCGGTGCTCGCCCGGAATAACGGCAAGGCCAATCTGCTACCTATTTGATGCGCTCAATACTAAGAGCAGGAAGCCGGAATAGGGAACCCGATAGCAACTGCCCCCTGGCCCCTGACTCCTGACCCCAGAAAGGAAAAGTTATGTCACAGCCACAAGACAAACATGCGATCTACGAACGTGCACAATTTGGCCACCGGCTAGGCTATGGCAAACGGCCAGCCATTGTCGTCATTGACTTTCAGTTGGGATTCACCAAACCAGAGATCTCACCGCTCGCGGGCAATCTCGATGCTGAAGTTGCCGCAACCAACACATTGATCGCTGCTGCACGTAAGAAGAACATTCCTGTCATCTTCACAGTTGTAGGGTATGATCCGCATCGGCAAGATGACGCAGGGCTGTGGCCAGAGAAAGTTCCCTCACTACGCTTATTGAAACTCGGCAGCGAATTAGTCGACCTCGACCCCCGACTCGATCATAAACCTGAAGATCTCGTGATTGTGAAGAAATATGCCTCTGGATTCTTCGGCACGTACCTCGCCTCAACCCTGACAGGGAAAGCCGTCGACACCGTAATCGTCACAGGCTGTACCACCAGCGGTTGCGTTCGTGCCACAGTGATGGACGCATTGTCACACGGCTTCCGTCCGATCGTTCCTCTCGAAGCGATCGGTGACCGCGCGCAAGAACCCCATGAAGCGAACGTCTTTGACATTGGCGCAAAGTATGGGGATGTAGTGGCCACGAGTGAGGTATTGGAGTATCTGGAAAAACTGTAAGGCTCTGTTCTTCATAACCGTGCTCAGTTAAAACGGCTCTCGCATCACAATTTCGTCGCGGGGGGAAGGAATCAGGATGTTGCGTCTGACTCATATATTGTCGCTTGCTATCGCCACACTTTTAACGTTGCCAAGCTGTTCACACAGCAGTAACCCAGAACCGAAAGGAGGTCCTGTGCTCGTTTTATCAACGTCGATGGGAGACATTAAAATTGCTCTCTATGAGAAAGAAGCGCCGGAGACAGTGAAGAATTTTCTCGCCTATGTCAATGACAAGTTTTACGATGGAACGGTTTTTCATCGCGTTATTCCTGGCTTTATGATTCAAGGTGGCGGCTTTACTCCAGACATGCAACAAAAACCAACCAAGTCACCAGTAAAGAATGAAGCCGCTAATGGGCTGAAGAATGAAGTCGGTACGCTCGCAATGGCACGCACGCCGGACCCGCACAGTGCAACCGCGCAGTTCTTTATCAATGTCAAAAACAATGACTTCCTCGACTATAAAGACAGCTCCATGCAAGGCTTTGGTTATTGTGTGTTCGGCAAAGTGGTGGAAGGCATGGACATTGTTCGCAAGATTGAACTGGTAAAAACGGCCAACAAAGGCGGGCACCAAAACGTACCCATCGACGCCATCACTATTAACTCTGTTTCAGTCGTTCCTGATGGGAAATAATTGTATCCCGTTCTGCGAAGGAGGAAGCATATGCGTGTATCGTGGTCGTTCATTGTCATCATTGCTACACTAGTGGGGACTTTTATCTTCGCCACTCCTCAGCAAAGTTCCGCGCTCTCATCGGATCAACAAAAGGCCCTCGACTCTGCGAAGTACGCTTATATTCAGAGCACCCGTAAAGATGGCAAGCTCGGGAAGTCGGCAGAAATCTGGTTTCTCCATCATCAGGGCGCGGTATGGGTCTGCTCACCGAATACCACCCATCGAGTGAAACGTATCCAAGCCGGTCAAACCAAAGCCAAAGTTGCGATCGGTAAGCCTGATGGTCCGTCGTTTAATGCCAAGGGTTTACTTGTCAAAGATGAGGCAATCAACAAAGTGATGTTCGAGTTCTTTGCCAAAAAGTACGCCGACGGTTGGTCATCGTACGAGAAGCAATTCAAAGATGGTCTCGCAAACGGTTCACGTACGCTGATTAAGTATGAGGCGGAATAGTACGCAATACCTTGCAGACAACCCGTAACACGGAATATACAACACGTGAAACGTGGAACGTGATACATAAAGAAGGAGGTAGTATGAATCTCACATTTGCCAAAGAATGGGTTGGTTGTTTTAACTCCGGGAGCCTAGACAAACTCTTTGCCATGTATGCAGATGACGTCCAGTTCGAGGACATCACCTTCTCTCACAAATGTAATGGCCTCGCCGAACTCAAGAAGTTCTTTGGTGCTCTGGCTTCACCGAATGCTGGCGAGAACATCTTTACCGCCACAGCCTATGTCGGCGACAGCAACGGCGGCACGATCGAGTGGACATGGCAAGCAAAACACGCCGCCGATTTTCTCGGTATCCCGGCTAAAGGAAAAGAAACGAACGTCCGTGGCGTTTCGGTCATGACCTTTCGTAGTGGCAAGGTCGCGATTCAGCATGACTACTGGGATGCCAATACCGCGATCCAGCAGTTGAAAAAATAAAATCCCGCTCAACGGTCTTTCACAAAAGTTTTTGCTGACCTCTCACGCGAATGCTCCCAGCGTGGGAGGTCGACCAGTGGTCATGCTGATACTCCACAGTTGCAAAAGACCCTGAAACTGGCCAATTCTTCTTCCGCTTCTATCGGTCGGTCCTGATTTTCACCTAGAAAAATCCTCCCTCTGAAAGCTCTTCGTTCCTTCGCTCGTCGCGTAAGCGGCCTGCTTCCATTATGACCACTGGCGTCTACGTCGCGAGCGGCGAAGTCCGACTACTTCTCGTAGGTGCATATGCCACGTACTTTTGTATCGTTTCATTCCTTGCCAGCGTGGCCACTCTGTATCCTCTTCGTACTGAGTAGCCTCGCAGGAACCTTGGGCTGCCGTCACACTTCCGAAGAGCACTCCGTCTCTAAGCTGGTCTTCAAACATCCACGGTTGCTAAGCGACGAAGAGCCACTGCGTACCTTGCTTGATCAATTCCGCGCGGCCCACCCCGGAGTGCAGCTTGAGGAAGAAATCCTCCCGTCGTCTTCCGATCAGCAGCGTCTTTTCTATGTCACCAATCTTGAAGCAAACGCTTCTGACTTTGACGTCTTTGCTCTCGACGTCGTCTGGATTCCCGAGTTTGCCCGCGCCGGCTGGTTACACGACCTGACACCGAGACTTGGACCTACTGGGCTAACGGACTTCATCGCCAGTCCTGTGGCCGCAGCCACCCAAGGCGGTCGCGTATACGCTGTTCCCTGGTTTGTCGACGGTGGCGTGTTGTATTACCGTCGCGACTTGTTAGACAAGTACGGTCTTGCCCCACCGCGGCAAATTTACACCACGCCAGTAGATCTCGTCGTCGCGCAACTGGTAGGGAACCCGCCGATCAACCTCGTCGCTACAGAGCGACGAGAGCACAGCTTGGTGCTCTGTGACGGGAGCGAGATCCCCATTCCACAGCAATATACCGAACGCTTTGTGACAATGCCAAGGCACCTTCAGCTCGGCATATGGTAGGACATGAGTTTGAGGGTCATTGTGACCGATAACAGAAATCATCTGTTCTGTGGGGCTGGGGATGTTGCTGCCAGGTCGTCGAGCAACGCCTTCGCTTCTTGCAGGTCTGTGGTAGCAAAGCCTTCGGTGAACCAGTGGTAGATGTCGGACAACATATTGTGTGCTTCGGCGAGTCGCGTACGTATTACATGGTGCGTGTTGCGCAGTGCGTAATCCTGGGCTTGCTGTTGTCGCAGGCGGACAAGGCTCATGGTGGCGCGGAGTTCGAGGGATTTAGCTTGCTGTGTGTGAGCAATCTCAATAGCTTTGAGAAAATACCCTGTGGCCTCTTCTTCGACTTTGGACTTTGGACTTTGGATTTTGGACTGCAGCGTTAGCGTTCCTTTCAGCCGATAAATTTCTGCCTCGTAATATCGCTCACCAGTACGTGCGACATGCCGCAACGCTGCTTCAAGCTCAATCAATCCTTCCTCGGGCTGACCATTCAGTGCGTACGCCTCAGCTAGTAGCGCCAGATGACGCGATCGCTCCAGCTGTGTTCCCGCGGCTTCACACATCGTAAGGCCTTCACGGATCTGCGTGACTCCTGTTGTGGGTTGTCCTTGTTGGGCCGAGATCCACCCTTGCGTGATCAGCTCACGCGCTCTGCCTTCACGAAAATCTTGCTCATTGCTGAGGCGGCGGTGTGTATCCATATACACTTGGAGCAGCGGTAACTCGCGGGTGCCGTAAAGTAAGCGGTGATTGAACGGCGTTCTTTCCTCACACGAAGAGAGGTGCAAGATGAGCACACCCGGTCGAGAAACAGAGCGGGAATTTGTGACTCTCTATAGAGGAGGAAGGTATGCAGCTGAGTAGTAATGGCTATGTGCAGCGGAGTGCGACCCAGTGGAGCGAGATTATTGCGCGGTATCGACAGAGTGGGCTGGAAAGCCGGGACTTTTGCGCGGCGGAAGGCTTAGTGCCGCGGACGTTCGAGAAATGGGAGCGGCGCTTCCGCCGCAAAGAGGGGACAAAGGGGCAGTTTGTTGAAGTTCCCACGCCACAGGCTATGAGTGGGCCATGGGCGGTGGAAGTGGAATTCCCCAACGGCGTGCGCTTACGGGTGCGAGGCTAAGGCGATGTGGTTTACCCCAGAGGTCCGGCGCATTCTGGCGTACAGTAAACCCGTGGATCTGCGCAAATCAATAGATGGGTTAGTGGGCTTGGTGAAGAGTGTGTTGGAGGAAGATCCGTTGTCGGGGAGTCTGTTTGTGTTTGTGAATCGGCGGGGGAATTTGGTGAAGTTGGTGAATTGGGATCGCACGGGATGGTGTTTGTTTGCGAAACGCTTGGAGCATGGGCAGTTTCACTTTCCTGCAGCCGAGGCCAAACAAGAACTGAGCCTGCAAGTCTTTCGTCTCCTCTTAGATGGGATTGCCCTTGGAGGGAGGCACTGAGTGTGATAAGTCGCGGTCATGACGTTGGAGGAACAGGCCGCGACGTTACGCCCGCCCGAGATTCTCGCCTTGTTAGTGCAGCAGCGCGAGTTGCAAGACCAGAACGCCACGCTCAAACGACAAGTCGAGTGGTTTCAACGCCAACTCTTTGGCCGCAAATCCGAGAAGCGCTTACGCGAACCGGATCCCGACCAGCTCACGCTCACGGGCATGCTCACGACGCCGCTCGCGGCGGCTGATCAGCCCCCGCCGCCAACCGAAACGGTCAACGCCTATCAGCGGCGGAGGCGGTTGACGGGCGCCGAGGTCCCGGATGAGAGCGAGCTGCGGTTCGACGACTCCGTGCCGGTGCAAGAAATTCTGCTCAGCAACCCCGAGGTCAAGGACCTGCCGCCCGACGCGTATGAAGTGATTAGCGAGAAAGTGACCTATCGCCTCGCGCAACGTCCGGGCGCGTATGTCATTCTCAAGTATCGCCGTCCGGTGATCAAACGCAAAGACACGGAGGTGCTGAGTTGTCCGCCCGCGCCGCCCGCCGTCTTCGAGAAGAGTTTTCCCGATGCGAGTCTGCTCGCCAACTTATTGATTGACAAGTTTATCTACCACTTACCGCTCTATCGCCAACATCAACGCTTACAGCACGCGGGCATTCGCCTCAGTCGCAGTACGCTCACGCACTGGGTGCAACGCGCCGCGGACTTATTGGAGCCGATTTACTATGCCGTGTTCTCCTCGATTCTGCAGAGTTGGTTGTTGTTGATGGATGAAACGCCACTCAACGCCGGGCGGCGCGAGCAGGGGAAACTCCACAGAGGCTATTTATGGCCGATCTATGGCGATCAGGACGAAATCGCCTTTCCCTTCTCCGCCTCTCGGGGCCAAGCAGTGGTGCGGGAGGCATTAGGGAAGTTCTGCGGGGTCTTACTCACCGATGGCTACACGGTCTACGAGCGCTTTGCCCAGAAGACGACGGCGATTTTGCATGCCCAATGTTGGGCGCACACGCGCCGCCAGTTTGAGAAGGCGCACGGAGCGGAGCCGCGCTTAGTCGCCGAAGCACTCAAGCGGATCGGGAAGCTCTATCAAGAGGAAGGCAAGATCCGCGAATGGGGCTTAGCAGGGGTGGCCAATCTCGCTCATCGCGGAGCACACAGTAAACCGCTGGTCGATGACTTTTTTACCTGGCTCAAACAGACGGTGATTACGGACGTCATCTTGCCGACCAATCCCTTTGGCCAGGCCGCACGCTATGCGCTGGAGCGCGAAGCGGGGCTGCGGGTGTTTTTGCAGAATCCCGATGTGCCGCTCGATACCAATCAGTTGGAGCGCGAGATTCGGCCCGTGGCGGTGGGCCGCAAGAATTGGCTCTTTTGTTGGACGGAAGTCGGCGCGCGCCAGGTCGGGATCATTTACAGTGTGTTAGCCTCGTGTCGGCTGCAAGGGGTCGACCCCTACGTCTATCTGGTCGATGTGTTGCAACGCGTCGATACCCATCCGGCCCTAGAGGTCCACCTCCTCACGCCCCGGCTGTGGAAAGCGCACTTCGCCGACCATCCGTTACGGTCCGATCTCGATCGCCCTTCGCAATAACGCCGCCCCCTAATCCCGGTGCGCAGCCTCCGCGACTCGCGGTGTCGGTTCCGGACTGCCGAACCCGTGGTCTGCGGTGGGACGCTTTATTACTCACCAATTGTTATTGGCCCCGATGCCCGCTCCGCTGTGGTCTGCGTGCCTCCCTGTTCGCTCTCGCTGGGCTCTGTCAACAACGCCGATCGTTCACCGGTTACGGGGCAGCTTGCGCAGAGCCGTTCGTGCCCGAAGCCGTGAAGTTGCTCGA
>Ga0194131_10003685_pt1 | contig 23865 bp, 21 predicted proteins | sample TA2KigO120mmetaG_FD_148631 | JGI IMG/M metagenome (GOLD analysis project Ga0194131, IMG submission 148631) | Freshwater microbial communities from Lake Tanganyika, Tanzania - TA2015053 Kigoma Offshore 120m | ecosystem: Environmental > Aquatic > Freshwater > Lake | place: Tanzania: Lake... | reverse complement strand
CCAAATATTCCACCACGCTGGCATGAGTCACCGCTGCCTCCTTGAGTAACTGGATCGGTGCGGCAACGATAGCCCTTTCAGTAACTTTTATTTTGATGCAATTCGCGGACTTGACAAGTGGCGCGAGGCTCGTGTACCGTATCCCGGCATATGGCACGACCTGTGCCGCCTCGCGGTTTGTCCGCGGGCAGTAAGTGTGCGAATCGCAAGGTGATGCAGGTCTGGGAATCCAACAAACTTACTTAAGGAGTAGGGGGGAGAAGAATGAGACGTTTGGTGTTGCCCTTGGCGGCTGCGGCCCTTCTGGCCCTCGTCATCGCTGCCTGTGGCGGCGGAGAGACCCAGGTGGTCACGGTCGTCAAAGAAGTCCCGGTAGAAAAGGAAGTCATCAAGGAAGTCCAGAAGGAAGTCATCGTCACCCAGGAAGTCATCAAGGAAGTCCCGAAGGAAGTCATCAAAGAGGTTGAGAAGGTCGTAACCCGTGAAGCAGTCGTTGAGAAGGAAGTCGTCGTAACCCGTGAAGTGGTGAAGGAGGTTGTTCGGACGGTCGAGGTTGAGACCGAGAAGATCCTCGTCGCCACCCCAACTCCGCAGGTTGCTGAGCAAGCCTCTGCTAAGTTCGGCGGCGACCTCCGCATCGTTTCCCAGGGTTCCATCAGCACCCTGGACCCGGTCTTCTCCCTGTTCTACGTCGTGAACGCGGTAGCGTCTCACTTATATGAGACGCTGTTCGGCTGGGACGGTAACCTCGAGCCGAAAGCGCGCGGCGTGGACAAGTGGTCGGTTACATCGAACGGCCTGGAGTACACCTTCACGTTGCGCGACATGACTTTCCATGACGGCAGCGCGTACGAGGCCGAGGATGCGGCCCGGTCCATCTACCGCTGGCGCGATGGCGGCACGCCCGCTGCCGGTATCGTCCGCCGGTTTAGTGGTGAATATGACGAGGCCATCACCATCGTTGACAAGAAGACCTTCAAGTGGAAGTTGAACGAGCCCCTCGGGGCCACCATCTTCATCCTCGGTATCCCGCACGGCCTGATGCCCATGATGCGCGCCGAGGAAGCCAAGACGCCGTTCACCGAGCCCGTCGAGAAGCGGATCGGCACCGGCGCCTACAAGTTCGTCCGCTGGGACCAGGGCGACAAGGTGGTCTTGGAGCGGTATGACGGCTACAAGCCGCGCAAAGAGAAGACCGCCCCTGACTATGCCCCTGGCGCCTATTCGGGCGAGACCATCGCTTACCTGGACAGCCTGACCTGGTTGGAGATCCCGGATGAGGAGACCAAGGTCGCCGGTCTGGAGACTGGTGAGTGGGACGTTGTTGACGGCGCCGCGTTCGACTTCTTCTCGCGCCTGCAGGACAACTCCGACCTTCAGGTCGCCATCTACAAGCCGGGCAACCGCTCCAACGTTTACCTGAACCCGCAGATCCCGCCGTTCTCCTACCTGAAGGGCCGCCTGGCTCTCCAGACGGGAATCTCGGTCGAGGACTTCATGTTCGCCCTCGGCCCGCGCGACCTGTGGATCACCTGCCCAGCCCTGTATTGGTGCGGTACGCCCCTCGAGACGGATGCCGGTTCCTCATTCGACTACGAGATGGACGATGGCAGCACTGTAACGCTTGGCTACAACGTGAACAACCTGGACGTAGCGCGCCAGCTGCTGAACGAGTCCGACTATGCGGGTGAGACCGCGGTCATCCTGAACCCGACCGACTATGGCACCATCACCCCGCTGGGCCCGGTACTCAAGCAGTACATGGAGAACATCGGCATCACTGCCGAGATGCCCGCCCTCGACTGGGCGACGGTTACCAGCATGTTCGGTAACACGGACTCCTATAGCCTGGCTACCGACTGGTACTCCCACTGGTGCTGCGGTAACCCGATCCAGGACCACCTGATTTCGGGTACCCTGGACTTCATCATCCGCGACGAGGACCTGATCAACCTCCAGCTCGCCTTCGTTCGCGAGCCGGATGCGGCGGCGCGGTTCGCAATCGTGGAAGAGATCCAGACCCAGCGCTGGGGGAAGGTGACCTCTCTGTCCCTCGGCCAGTTCTTCCCGATCGTACCGGCGACGGCCGACCTCCAGTTCTTCGAAGTGAAGTCCTTCCCCTTCTTCACCAACACGTGGTTGAAGAGGTAAAGACGTAGCTCCGAAAAGCTAGGACGTAGCGATTGCCCCGTCCCGACCAAGTCGGGACGGGGCAATCTGTTTTCGTGGAGGAACGCTCTTCTTTCCCTTGGCTCCCTTAGCGGGGCCGCAGGTCCGCGCCCTCAGTAGGTGATTCGGCCTGCGCTAGAGGCCGTTATCTGCCCTCGTCGAGGGCAAACGGAGCACAACGAACGGGCAAGAGGCTTCTCTGAACAGGAGTGCATGGTCTCGGCGCAATCAGGATGCGGCAGGGGTGCGGCAGCTATCACTCATCTCTTATGATTCCGATGAGCTGCACCGTTTGACGCCGTTGACGGTCGGGGTCGAAGTCAAGAGTGTAGGTGAAGCTATGGCCCGGCATCGGTTTTTCTCCAACCCAATCACTAACGGGTTGGGTCATTACCTGCCCGTTGACGACCAGCCTGTAAGCCGCGTAGCCGTAAACGCCGTTCGGCACCGTCCTGTACTCGGTGGTCGAGCCCACAGCGATATCTCCGAACACGATTTCATCTTCGGGGAAGAGAATGGTCAGGTTCTCGATGGCTACGATGCCGCCATTGGTGATACGCAGGCGCGCCGCCTCGGACGGAGGCGAAGCGCAGCCGATAAGGCCTGCGCTCAGAGCAGTCAGCACGGCCATCAGCCAGGGTACTACGCGAAAGCGTTGCGAGAGTGTCATTTCCTCGATCTACACGAGTCTTTGTTATCCTGTCATCCTGCTCGAAATGTCACAGGCAAAGCGAATACGCTCAGCAAAGCTGTAGGCGTCCGAATGGACGTAGGGTATAGTAGTTGACATGGGAATAGCTACTCGAATCAGGGTAATGCCAGCCTATTTAGCGTGTGGGTTAGCTATCGCCCTCGCATTGTCAGCCGCATGCGGCGGAGGTGGAGAGGCTGCCCGGCCTACGGCGCAGGCGGACCGGGTTGCCGCCACGGCAACGGCCGCGCGCGGAACAAGCATCGAGGACGAGGGGGCAGACGCCTTCCTCGCGTCGTCGCAGCGGCTCCAGGAGCAGGGGAAACTGGCGGAGGCGCTGGAGGTTCTGGAGGAGGCTGTGCGGCTCCATCCCGACAGTGTCGAGGCGCTGATGGAGCGGGGGGACGTGTTCCGGCTGATGGGGCGGTTGGAGGAGGCTATAGTGGACTACGGGGCCGTCATCGCGCAGCGGCCCGGCGATGTGGAAGCGTACATCCGCCGGGGGGCGTCGAGCGCGAAGCTGTCGCGCTTTGAGCCGGCGCTGCAGGACTTCACCCGCGCGGTGGAACTGGACCCGCAGGCGGACGTGTACCGCAACCGGGGGCTGGTGTACTACAGCATGGAGGAACCAGAGAAGGCCATCGCGGACTTCGAGAAGGCTATCGAGCTGAACCCGGCCATGACGGTGGCTTACAACGACCGTGGCCTGGCCTATGTGAAGCTGGGCCAGTACCAGACGGCCATCACGGACTTCGACAAGGCCATCGAGCTGAAACCCGGGTTCGTGGTCGCGTATGCGAACCGCGGCGACGCCTGGCAGGGGTTGGGCAACTTCTTCTTCGCGATAGACGATTACAATCTGGCGCTGCAGCGCGACCCGAACTACGCTCCCGCCTACCACAACCGGGGGAGGGCGTACCGGAGCGTCCACAACTACGAGAACGCCATCAAGGACTTTGACATGGCGATCCAGCTTTCGCCGCGGACGGCGGAGGCGTACTACAACCGGGGCATCGCCTATGGGTTGGTGAACGACTTCCAGGCGGCCATAGACGACTACAGCCGGGCGCTGCTCCAGAACCCGGTCTTCGCCGACGCGTATTTCAGAAGGGCGGGCGCCTACGGCCAGTTCAACGATTTCGCCAGGGCGGTGGAAGACCTGGACATCGCCATCGGGCTGGCGCCGGACAACGCCGAGTACTGGCAGAGCCGGGGGCTGGCGTACAACAACCTTGGGCAGCCGCAGAAGGCGCTGGAGGACCTGGCGCACGCCATCGGGCTGGCGCCGGACAACCCTGTGTCGTACAACGACCGGGGGGCGGCGTACCTGGCCCTGGGGCAGCCAGAAGAGGCGATAGAGGACTTCACGAAGGCGGTGGAGCTTGACCCTCAGTATGCGACGGCGCTGGCGAACCGCGGCGGGGCCTACTTTCAGATGGGGCAGTATGAGCAGGCGTTGGCCGACCTGGACGCGGCGCTAAAGCTGGACGGGGCCAACGCGGACGCGTACGCGCGGCGGGCAAGAGTGCTGACGGCGCTGAGCCGCGACGGCGAGGCGGCCCTGGATGTCCAGGCAATCACGCAGATGGGACTGGATACATCGCGCCTTGCCGCCGACTTGGAGACTATCCGGCAGCAACGCTCCGGTCCCTGAACGAGGGAGCGCGGCGAAGGTGGTGCCGGTAGGTTGAGACTGAAAACCTGGTCTGTCATCTCCATCCTGGTTGTTCTGTTCGTAACGGGGTGCTCCAAGGCCTCGGAGCCGCCTGTGGTGGGGGGTCTGCGCCGGCCATGACGGCGGCGGCCTGGAGGAGCAGCCCGGCTGAGGCGCCTGCGCGGTCGTTGAGTTCGTGCACGTCCACCATGACCTGCGAGGCGGCCTGCATGGCCTCGAAGACTTCGGGGCGCAGCTTGGAGCCGCCGTGGTGCGTGATCGGCCCCGACGCGGTGATGGCCGGGCGGACGCTGATCTCGCGGTACACGTCGTCTTTGTCAGGGTAGGGTGGCTTCTAGCACTCTCCTGATTCGAAGGGGCAGAATGATTTCACCCCCACCTTAGTCCTCCCCTCTCAAGGAGGAGGAGAGTAGCAAGATGGCCCGTTCCATCTTTGAGGCTGCCACTGCTAGTGGATGGCGGCGGCGGGGGCGGCGGCGCGCTCGTTGACGAGGCGGCCGGTGCGGAAGCGGTCGAGGCCGAAGTGTTTGATGAGGTCGGGGGTCTTGCCGGTGACGATGAACTCCGCCATGCTCTTGCCGCCGATGGGGCCTGCCTTAAAGCCCCAGGTGCCCCATCCCGCGGTCATGTAGAAGCCCTCGATGCCGTCCAGCGGCCCCATGATGGGCGCGTAGTCGGGGGACATGTCGCACAGGCCGGTCCACTGGCGCATGACCTTGACCTCGCGCAAGCAGGGGAGCATCTCCAGGACGTGCGCGGCCAGGTCTTGCATCTGGTGAAGGGTCGAGCGGTGGCTATAGGAAGGGTAGGGGTCAACGCCGCCGCCGATGACGACCTCGCCGCGGTCGGTCTGGTACACATACACGTGGAGGTTGGCCGAGGAGAGGGTCTTGTCGATGAAGGGCTTGAGCGGCTCGGTGACCATGGCCTGGAGGGGGTGGGTGACGATGGGGATCTTGATGCCGAGCATGGCGGCGATGGTGGAGGACCAGCCGGCGGTGGCGCTGAGGACGGTGCCTGCGTGGATGGGGCCTACTGGTGTCTGTACTCCTGTGACGCGGTTGCCGTCGCGGAGGAAGCCGGTGACCTCGGTGAAGGGGTGGATCTGGGCTCCGCCGTGGTCGGCGCCGCGTCCGTAGGCCCAGACGACGGCGTCGTGGCGGATGGTACCCGCGGGCGGGTGGTAGAGGGCGGCCATGATGGGGAGGGTTTGGCCGGTGCGGAGGTTGATAGCCGGGACGAGGTCTTTTATCTCGTCTGGGCCGATGATGCTGCTGTCCACGCCCAGCATCTGGTTGAACTCTGCACGGACGCGCAGACCATAGACGGCGGAGTCGGTGTGGCCGAGGTCGAGGCGGCCCATCTGGTCGAACATGAGGTTGAAGTCGAGGTCTTGCGACAGGGTCTCGTAGAGTTTGAGGCTCTCACGGAAGAAGGGGATGCCCTCAGCAGTGATGTAGTTGGCACGGAGGATGGCGGTGGAGCGTGCGCTGGCGCCCGCGCCGATGTAGGACTTGTCGAGGACGGCGATATCGGTGATGCCGAGCTTGGTGAGGTAGTAGGCGGTGGCGAGCCCGTGGACGCCTGCGCCGATGATGACGACGTCGTAGCGGCTCTTCAGTGGGCGGGGCGTCCACATGCGGTCTTTGCGGAAGAGCTGCATCATGGGGATGGCCTCGTCTCGGTGGCAGGTTTCACACCCACCTCTTCGGCCCAGCTACGGGGCCGAAGGTCCTCACCCCTCGAGGGGGAGGAAAGAATCCACACCCCGCCCTTCCATCGTACGCGTACGCTTTGCATCAGTCGTTGGTTGCGCATGGTTACCTGTTCCATCAGGAGCCAATTTTGACAAGGGCTTCGAAGCCGACGGGGGCCGCGCCGAGGGGCTTGCCCGCCGCGACGACGGCGTCCCAGACGTGCTGGCCGAACTCGCGGCCGTAGTAGAACTCGTAGCTTGGGATGGCGCCGACGTCCGCGCGGATGACCATGCCGTGAACATCGGCGATGCGGCCTTCGAGGCAGTGCAGGTCGCCGAAGACGTCAGGGTCGAAGTCCACCTCGGTGACAGCGGAGAGGAGCCTGTGGGCGAGCGGCCCGACGGCGCGGACGCAGGCGAGAGCGGAGGAGACATCTACGAGGTGGGCGCAAGGGGCCTCGCCGATAAGGTCGGCGACGCGCGGGGCCTGGCCCGATCCGGTGGTCACGGCGGCCTCGTCCACCGCGAGGCGGGCGACGGTGGTGGTGAGTTGGCCACCCTCTATCTTGAGGGGCACACGGGCGACGCGGCCCACCTGGAGGTCTTGGAGGCCGATGGCCGTGAGACGGGCTGGGACGTCTTTGCCCTGGAGGCGGAGCTTGCCGCGATGGCTGACGTCGGAGATTCCGGCGGTCTTGCGCAACAGCTCGAGCTCCTCGTCGGGGGAGGTGTAGCGGGCGGCGCGCATCCAGCCGTTGCGCGGGGCCATGGTGGCGCCCGCCGCGACGTGGCTGTGGTGCATGGCGGTGAGGGCGACGGGGTTCCACTGGCGGCCGGTCATGCGCGGAGCCTCTCGCCTTCGGGGTCGTAGAAGGGTTTGAGGGTGACGGTGGCGGGTTCCGTGCGGCCGTTGATGCTGATGAGGAGTTCGCGGCCCTCCTCGGCGTAGTCCGCGGGGACGTAGGCGATGCCGACGCCTTTGCGGAGGGCAGGGCTGAAGCGGGAGCTGGTGACGCGGCCGATGGGGGAGCCGCCCATGACGACGGGGTCGCCGTCTTCGGGGACGAGGCCGTCGCGCATGACGAAGCCGACGACCTTGTTGCGGATGCCGCGCTCCTTGACGGCGCGGATGCCGCCGCGGCCCACGAAGTCCTCTTTGTCGAACTTGACGGCCCACTCCATGTCGGCCTCGAGGGGCGTGGTGACGGAGTCGGTGTCTTGGTTGACGATGATGTGTTTCTTCTCGAGGCGAAGGATGCGCTGGGCCTCGAGGCCGCAGGGGATGATGCCGAACTCCTCGCCTGCGTTGAGGAGGGCATCCCAGACGTGCTCGCCGTACTCGGCGGGGAAGTGTATCTCCCAGCCGGTCTCGCCGACGAAGCCGATGCGGAGGAGGATGGCGGGGACGCCTGCGACGTGGCCCTGGCCGAAGCGCATGTACTTGAAGCTGTCGGCCGAGATGTCCATGTCGGTGAGCTTGCGGAGGGTATCGCGGGCCTTGGGGCCGGCGAGGTTGATGGCAGCGTAGGCTGCGGTGACGTTGTTGACGTGGGCGCACATGTTCGTGCCAGCGGTCCACCACCTGACCCACTCCTCGATAGCTTCGACGTTGCCGGTGGTGGTGGTGACGAAGAAGTGGTCGAGCGCCAGGCGGGAGACGGTGCCGTCGTCGAGGATGGTGCCGGAGTCGGCGCACATGAGGCCGTAACGGATACGCCCGGCCTGGAGGTCGGACATCTTGTTGGTGTAGACCTTGTCGAGGAGCGCGCCGCAGTCCTTGCCGCGGACGTCGAGCTTGCCGAGGGAGGTGACGTCAATGATGCCGACGCGCTGGCGGATGGCGAGGGCCTCCTCCTCGGGGTTGGAGAAGACATGGGCGCGGCGCCAGGGGCCGAGGTCGGTCATGCGCGCGCCCATGTCGCGGCTGCGCTTGTCCACGGGGGTCCGCTTGATGGGGGTGTGGAGGTGCCCGGCGAGAGCGCCCAGGGGCACGGGGGCCAATGGCGGGCGCAGGGTGGTGGAGCCGGTCTTCTGGACGGACTGGCCGGTCTTGGCGGCGCAGAGGTGGACGAAGGAGCGGTGGCACATCTTGCCTTGGCATGGGCCCATGGTGACGGTGCTGTAGCGCTTGAGTGACTGGATATCGGCGAATCCTTCGTCCACGGCCTGGGCGACGTCCTTGACGGTGACGTCCTCGCAGAAGCAGACGAAGCGCTTCTTGCCGGGCATGTCGGCGATTGGGGATGAGCGGGTGGTGTGCGCGCGGTAGGCGGCGAGCGCCTCGGCGAGGTCGTGGCGGAGGCGGGCCAGGTCTTGGCGCACTTCGTAGGACAGGACATGGAAGGAAGAGGCGGCGTCGAGCCCGGCGACGCGGCCCTGGAGGATGTTGGCGCGGAGGTCGCGGATGCCGGTGACCTCGCCCGTGACCAACACGCCGCGCGGGAGGTCGGAGGGGAGCATCTCGCCGAGGGCCTCGTCGAAGGCGAAGCGGCCGCCGGACTGGTGGAGGAGGCCCGCCGCCGGCTCAAAGGCGCCGGAGGTGGCGAGGAGGTCGCAGTCGAGGCGCAGTTCCTCGGTGAGCGGCACGCCTTCGCGGAGGTGGCACAGCGACACCGCGCTGAGGTGCTTGGGGCCTTCGGCTCGGATGACGACGTAGCCGTTGAGGACGCGGACACCGCTGTCGCGGAGGGCCTGGGCCTCGGACATGGACGCGGGGAACCCGCCGCGGGCGTCCACGACGGCGGCGATCTTGACGCCCGCGCCCTGGAGGGCGAGGGCTGCGCGGTAACCGTAGTCGTCGCCGCATGCGACAACCGCCTTGCGGCCAGGTTTGACACCGTAGAGATATGCGAGGCGCACGGCGGCGGTGGAGAGCATGACGCCGGGGAGGTCGTTGTTCTCGAAAACGTGGGGGACCTCATTGGAGCCGGTGGCGACGATGAGGCGCTTGGCCCGCAGCTTGATGACGGAGTCGCGGGTCAGGACGGCGACGAGGTTGTCCTGGTACACACCGAAGACGGTACCCGCGATGACCTGGATGCGGCTGGAGGCGCGGACGGCCTCGGTGAGCTGGGCGGCCAGCTCGGGGCCTTTGCCTGCCTTCAGGCCGGGGACGTCGGCGTGTCGCGACGGGTCGAAGCGGAGGTGGCCGCCGAGGGAGGGCTGGTCGTCAACAAGGACGACCTTAGCCCCTGCACTGGCGGCGGCGATTGCGGCAGAGAGGCCCGCCGGCCCGCCGCCGGCGACGGCGACGTCGGCGTGGCGGTTGTCGTGGTGGTAATGGGACTCCGGGTCGGCGGTGATGTCCACGGCGCCGAGGCCGCCGAGGCGGCGGATGATGGGCTGGGCGATGTGCCACATCAGCTTGGGCTGGTGGAAGGTCTTGTAGTAGAAGCCGACTGGCATAGCGAAGTCGAACTTGTCTATGACGTTGAGGGCGTCGGTGTCCACCGAGGGCCAGGCGTTCTGGCTGCGGACAGCCATGCCCTCGCGGACGGGCGTGGTGCAGGCGCGGACGTTGGGGACGCCGTCCACGGTGACGAGGCAGTTGGGGCAGCGTCCGGCGGCGCAGAGGAGGCCGCGCGGGCGGTGGTACTTGAAGCTGCGGCTGAGGATGGTCACGCCGGAGGCGTAGAGGGCGGAGGCGACGGTGTCGCCCGCGAAGGCGCGGATGCCCCTGCCGTTGTAGGTGAAGCTGACGGCGTGGGAGCGGTCTATGGCCTCGCCGGGCCGTGGCGGAAGGCGGTTGCCGTTCTGGGTCAGGGCCATCGGGTCTCCGTGACCTGGTTGGTGGTGGTATCGCGCTTGGCGAGGAACCACTTGCGGCAGCCGTAGCGGTGGTACCACCACTCCGTCTGTAGGCCGCTGGTGTTGCCGCGGCGGTAGAAGTATGAGGTCCACTCGTCGCTGGACGCGGACGGCGCCGGGCGCGGGTTCACCTCGCCTCCGAAGCGGAACTCGGTGACGCCGCGCTCGCCGCAGTTAGGGCAGGGTATGAGAAAGGCCATTGAATGAGCCCTTAGCCTTCGTTGCCTCGATGAATTCGTCAGGTGTCAATCCAGCCCGCCTAATGTGCGCACGGAGAGTACCCCGCGCCACTTCACGGTGGTCAGGGACAGACAAGGTGGCTACGTGATTGGGTTTTCCCAGGATGATGTGACTTCCTCGCTGCCGCGCTACCTGCCATCCTAGACGAAAAAATGTGTGCAACCTCCCGCCCACCTCGTACCGGAAGCTCGGCCATCTAGAGCGAGATTTCGATTTCGCGGGTTGCCACACTGAGGGGCATTCCGCGCTCCGCCCGCACCTCGAGACACTCCCGGATAGCATTTCTGATATTGCGTAAAGCCTCGGCTTCCGTCTTCCCCTGGCTGATGCGGCCTGGGATGGCGGTGCACTCGACAACATACATGCCGTCTTCATCGCGTTCAATGGTTACAGTGAAATTCATCTCGGACACCTGGTGAAGCCAGTCTGACCGCATTCACTTTAGAACATCGTGAGGTAGCGGTCTATTTCCCACTGGGTGACCTGGCGGTGGTACTGGCGCCACTCGACCTCTTTGAGGCCGATGAACTCCTTGGCGATGGGGCCGAGGGCGCTCTGGATGAGCTCGTCTTTCTTCAGCTCCTCGACGGACTCTTTGAGGGACTGGGGCAGCGTGCGGACGCCGCGCTTGAGCAGCTCTTCGAGACCCACATCGTAGTTGTTCACGAAGTTGGCCTTGCCTGGGTCGAGATTGCGGCGGACGCCGTCCATGCCGGCGACTGCGTAGGCGGCGAGGGCGAGGTAGGGGTTGCAGCCTGCGGAGATGGTGCGGTCTTCGAGGTGGCCCGGCCCGGCGGTGCGAATCATCTGGGTGCGGTTGTTGTCACCGTACGAGATAAAGGCGGGGGTCCAGAGGTGGCCGGAGCGGGAGCCGTAGAGGGCCGCGCCGACCTGGAGGCGTTTGTAACAGTTGACGGTGGGCGAGGTGACTGCGGCGAGCGCAGGGGCGTGGGCCATGATACCGCCGATGAAGTGGTAGGCCATCTTGGAGAGGCCGAGGCCCTGGGGGTCAGCGTCGTCGAGGAAGACGTTGGCGCCGGAGGCGGCGTCGGCGACGTGGTAGTGGATGTGACCGGCGGAGCCGGTGCGGTCGGTGAAGGGCTTGGGCATGTGGGTGGCGATGGCGCCGTACTTTTGGGCGATCTGGCTGGTCATCATCTTGAAGAAGGTGTAGCGGTCGGCTGTGACGAGGGCATCGGCGTACTTGAAGTTGACCTCGTACTGGCCGTTGGCGTCCTCGTGGTCGGACTGGTAGGAATCCCAGCCGAGGCGGTTCATGCCGCCCATGAGGTCGCGGAGATAGTCTATCGAGGGGGAGATGCCCTTGAAGTCGTAACAGGGCTTGTCGAGGCTGTCCATGCCGGAAGGATCCCAGACGGAGATGGAGCCGTCGGGGTTCTTCTTGACGAGGAAGTGTTCCGGCTCGATGCCGACGTTGAGGAGGTAGCCCTGTTCCTTGAGGCCGCCGAGGACGCGCTTGAGGTTCTGGCGGGGGCAGTATGGGTAGGGCTGGTTGTCCACGAAGAGGTCTGAGGCGAATCGGGCGACGCCTGCTTTCCAGGGCAGGGGGGTATAGGTGTCGAGGTCTATACGGGCGAGCATATCGTGGGAGTGGGGGCCCTGGCCCATACCCCACAGGGCGCCGCCGGCGAAGCCCGCACCGGTGTCTATGGCGTCATCGAAGTGGGAGACGGGGACCATCTTGGCCTTGGCGGCGCCGTGGATGTCCACGAACTGGGTGAGGATGTACTCGATGCCATCCTCTTGCAGCTTTCGCCGCAGCTCTTCACGCTGGTTGGCGGGCTTGGGCATGGGTGACCTCCTCTAGGGCCTTGTACCGCTTACCTGTGCGCAGCGCCGTCCACAGGCGGGCGGCGGGGGTGGTCGTCGAGGGCTTCGATGGCCGATGCGACCTGAAGGATGGTGGCCTCGTCGAAGTGGCGGCCAACGAGTTGGACGCCGATGGGAAGGCCGTCGGCGCTCCAGGCGAAGGGAACGGAGAGGGCGGGCGAACCGGTGAGGTCGAAGGGGATGGTGGCCCGCAGGGCGTTGCGGCCGGTGACGTCCTGGCCGTCCACGCTGATGGGGTTTGCGCCGTGAGGGTGGGCGGGCACAGGTCCGCCGGGGCAGAGCAGGACGTCGTGGCGGTCCCAGACTGGCATGAAGCCCGCCTTCATGCGCTCCAGCCCCGCGAGGGCGTCGAGGTAGGCATCGTGTGAAGGGGGCGTCATGGCCATGCGGCGCTGGAGCGGCGGAGCGAGGTCGCGCTCGCGGCCCTTCACCAGCGGCCCGAGGAAGTGGCGGCCCTCGATGGCGTAGATGACGTCGGAGAGCTGCTGCGGCGAGTCGCGCACCATCGAGTCGAGGGTGACCTCCTCGACGTGGCAGCCCAACTCCTCCAGGGCGGACGCGGCCTTGGCGGCGGCTGCCTTGACCTCCTTGGAGACGGGGGCGAAGGGGCCGTCGGCGGTCCAACCAACGCGGACGCCTTTGAGCTTGGTGAACAGCCGGGGCGTCTTGAAGTTCGGAACAGGGACAGCATAGGGGTCTCGGCCGTCCGGCCCGGACATGATGGCGAGGCCGAGAGCGGCGTCGCGGACAGACCGGGCGAGAGGGCCAACGTGCATGAAGCGGAGAAGTGTGTCGGGCCAGTGGCCGGTGAGGGGGGCGCGGCCATGGGTGGGCTTGATGCCGACGATGCCGCAGTAGTTGGCAGGCTCGCGGATGGAGCCGCCGAGGTCGCTGCCGATGCCGATGGGGGACATGCCGGAGGCGATGGAGGCGGCCTCGCCGCCGCTGGAGCCGCCGGGGGTACGCCCACGCTTCCAGGGGTTCTCGGTGCGGCCGAAGATAGCGTTATCGGTCTCCCACCAGAGGGCGAACTCGGGCATGTTGGTCTTGCCGAGCATGACGCCGCCCGCGCGCTTCATGCGGGTGACGACGGTAGCGTCAGCATCGGGGATGTGTTTGGCGAAGAGCTTGGAGCCTCGGGTCGTGCGCAGGCCGCGGGTGTCCACGCAGTCCTTGACGGTGAATGGGACGCCGTGGAGCGGGCCGAGCGGCTCGCCCTCCATCACGGCCTCCTCGGCGCGGCGGGCCTGGTCGAGGACGTCAGGCGCTGGAGTGACGATCGCGTTGAGGGCCGGGTTGACGGCCTCGATGCGGCGCAGGTGCGCCTCAGCCACCTCCACCGGGGAGAGGGCCTTGCTCCGTATCTTGGCCGCAAGCTGGGCGGCGTCCATGTAGAACAGGTCGCCTGACATCGTTCCTCAGATAGCGGCGCCAGCCAGCGCCGCGAGAGTCCACAAATCTTACACTCCCCCTTCGGCGGTAGCAACGACGCCTCGCGGGCCAACCCGCAGCCTGGTTTTTCCGCCACGAATCCTTTCCCCAGGCCTGGGCGTAGTACCTTCATCACAAGCAACAAAGGCAAGAGAGGCTAGTAGGCAGAGTTTTGGGACGGGATTGACAATCGGCGGGCTACTCGTTAGAGTATCCCAGACCTCGGGGGGGCCCCTTTTGGGGGCATGGCTGGTTATTCGAAAGTTGGGCGGCCGGGCCTGATGACAGGTGGCTGAACATTCGTAGCGGGAGGGCGCGGTGCAGAGGTACATACTTCAAAGGGTACTCGCCTCGATTCCAGTCCTGTTCGTGGTGGTGGTCATCATCTTCGGGTTGCTGCACATCGCGGGCGGTGACCCGGCGGCCATCATCGCGGGCAAGGACGCGCCGCAGTGGCAGATCGAGGCCATCCGGCACGAGCTGGGGTTGGACAGGCCGCTCTATGCGCAGCTTGGCCTCTACCTCAAGAACCTCATCAAGGGCGACCTCGGCAAGTCCATTAACTCCAAGATTCCGGTTATCCACCTGATCAAGCAGCGGCTGGTGCCGACGCTCTCGTTGGCGGTCATGGTGGAACTGCTCACATTACCAATAGCCATCCCGCTAGGCGTCATCGCGGCGTGGAAGGCGAACACATGGATAGACCGGAGCATCATGGTGTTCGCTTCGCTTGGGTTCTCCGTCCCGGTCTTCTTCTTAGGCTTCATCCTCATCTGGGTATTCGCGTTACAGTTAAGTTGGTTCCCCGCAGCGGGCTATGTGCCTCCGACAGAAGACGTGGGCAGATACTTGCATAGGCTTGTGCTGCCTGGCCTGTCCACGGCCATCCTCTTCTGGGCGTTCCTGACAAGGATGACGCGGGCGACGATGATTGAGGTGCTGCGGGAGGACTACATCAGGACGGCGCGCTCGAAGGGGTTGGGAGAGCGGTCGGTGCTGGTGCGGCACGCGCTGAAGAACGCGGCGCTGCCCATCGCGACCGTGGTAGGCTGGGGTATCGCTGAGCTGCTCGCCGGCCTGGTGGTGACGGAGCAGGTGTTCGCGGTTCCTGGCGTCGGGAGGCTTATCGTTGACTCGATCGTCCGGCGCGACTACCCGGTGATCCAGGGCGCGATGATCCTTGTGTCGTTGGTGCAGGTATTCATGAACTTGGTGGTGGACCTCTCGTACGCATTATTCGACCCGAGGATCAAGTACTGATGCAAGAGAACAAGACACAGGCCCCAATCAGAGTCGCAGTAGAAGAGCGTGAGGCCTGGTCCGCGCGCCGTAAGGCCATAGGCAAGGGGTTGCGGAGGCTGTGGCGGCGCCACCCACTGATGTTCGTGGGCATATTCATCATGCTGTGCATGGCGGCGATGGCCATCTTCGCTCCGCTGCTGTTCACCGCGGACCCGCTGAAGGTTGACCCGCCGAACCGGCTGCTAACGCCGAGCGCCGACCACTGGTTCGGGACGGACTTCGTGGGACGGGACGTGTGGTCGCGCGCCATCTACGGCGCGCGCATCTCACTGGCGGTGGGCGCGGCGGTTGGCTCGATTTCGGCCATCCTGGCCGCCCTCATCGGTCTGTTCGCCGGATACTGGCGGCCCTTCGACAACGTCATCATGAGGGTGATGGATGGGATCATGTCGATCCCGGACATCTTACTAGCCATAGCCCTTGTGTCCATCGTGGGTGGGAGCATACAGAACGTCATCTTCGCGTTGACTTTCGTTGTGACTCCTCGCGCGGTACGCGTCGTCCGTTCGCAGGTGCTGAGCTTGAAGGAAGCGGTGTATGTAGAGGCGGCGCGGTCCATCGGGGCGAAGATGCCGCGTATCGTCTTCATCCACATCTTCCCCGGCACCATCGCGTCGGTCATCGTTATCGCTACCATCATCGGCGCGTCGGCCATCGTGGTGGAGGCGGTGCTCAGCTTCCTTGGCGCCGGCACGCCGCCCGAGATCCCAAGCTGGGGCACGATGATGGCCGAAGGGCGGCGGACGATCTCGCAGGCGATGTGGGTGGTAGGCTTCCCGGGCATGTTCCTGACGCTTACGGTGCTGTCGGTGAACATCATCGGCGACAACCTCCGCGACATCCTGGACCCGAAGTTGCGGCGCAGCGGCTAGATCCAAGAAACGGAACCCCTTTGAAGGGCCCGGCCAAGTTCTGGCCGGGCCCTTTGTTTTTCCTCCTGGAGTGGCCTAGAAAAACGTAGGGAAACTGCTTAGGTGGTCTCTCTAGCTTGTGCAGCTATGGAACCAAGGCCACAATGGAAGTGCTGCTTCTCGTGGCGGTTATCCCTCCCGGTGCATCGGGTCGACTTCCGAAGGAGAAGCCTTTTGACCAATCCTCACTTTCCTAACCTGTATGTCCAGTCTCGCGAGCCCGGCGATTGGCTCACGACGCTCTGGGCGAAGTCGCCAGTGGGCTTCTTCATCGTGGAGAACGGGCGGTTCGTGCTAGTGAACCAGAGCTTTTTGGACTGCGTGGGCTACCCGGAAAGCGAGGTGCTGGGGAAAGACTCCCTCATGCCGGTCCATCCCTGGGACAGGGCGATGGTCCGGCGGAAGAACATCAGGCTGCTGGAGGGCCGGGACTACGGGACATACGAGTACCGGTGCGCCCACAAGTCGGGGAGGACGGTGTGGGCGCTGGGTTCGGTGACGTCGGTGCACATGGAGGGGAGCCGGGCTTGCTTGGGGTATTTCATGTACATCACCGACATGAAGCGGGCGGAGCAGCAGGCGCAGGAGCGGAACGAAGAGCTTGAGGCGGTGCTGAACATCGCGAATGTGCTGGCAGGCGCAGGCGACTTCTTCCAGAAAGCCAGGGCTGTTCTCACAGAGATAAAGAAACTGGCGTTGGCGGACCGTGCAGCCTACTGGATACCTGACGTGAGGGGCCAGCAGCTGCACCTGGTGGCCACGGTCGGGCTTGACGAGGCGCAGGCGCAGACGCCGTCGGTACTGCCCACTGCCAACTCCATCACAGGCCAGGCCCTGCAGGGGATGCAGCCTGTCATCGAGAACAACTATCTGGAGCGGCCGGACTCGCAGGAGCACCTGATGCAACTCGGCATCCGCTCGTTGGCGGCGTTCCCCGTGCACCACAATGGGAACGTGCTGGCGGTGGTCACTATCGGCTCGGAGGAGCGGGGACGCTTCGACCCCCGGAAGATACAAGTCTTTGGTGCGGTGGTCGCCCAGATAGGCATGCTCATCGGGAACGCCACGCTGGAGGCGGAAGCTGCAGGCTAGGCAGAAGCAGCTGCAGCAGAAGGTCAGGGAGTTGAGCACACTCAACCGGCTGTTCCAGCAGCATATCGCGGACCGCGAAATCGTCGCCGAGAAGCTCCGGGAACTCAAAGGGGAGTTCCAGGCGGCACGGAACAAGATGGAACAGGCGCTGCAGTGGGTGTCGAAGGAGCCGCTTCCAGAGACCATCCCCAACCTCTCGACGGTGCCGAGCGAGCGGGAGCAGTAGCAGGCGCGTGCCCTGAAGAGGGCAAGACAGGGTACACCATCGTCATGTAGCCGGCAGCGCCAGGCGCTCAATCCTGGGTAATGGAGAGGCGAGGGGACGCAGCCACTGCGTCCCCTCGCCCTGTCCAGGCCTCCTCCGCCACCCCCTCCCCCGCTGGTACGGGTGCTATACTGGGATGACTCTGCTCGCCGGTTCACGGAGCGCATGAGCAAGCCGCTGGGGAGCTTGAAGAAGCGGGGTCCGGCGAGGTTCGCCAATCGTCATCGCTATCACGAGATGCAACTGCTGGCCAGCCGCAAGCAGCGCAGCCTGGTGGCGCGGTTGAATCCGGTGGATAGTGTCGAGTAGGGCCACCCGTGCCCCCGCCTGAACTCAGGTTTCTCCCGTATGGATGCGAGGGTGTTACACTGTGCGCCGATTCGTGCAGGTATGGAGGATTGGAAAGCAGATGGCGAGCGGATTGCGGATCGGGCTGCTGGGGTGCGGGTTCCATGGGCGGACGAGGCTGACGCCCGCGCTGAAAGCGGCGGGCATGTTCGAACTGGTGGCCTGCGCGGACCCGGACGAGACGGCGCTAAAGTCGGCCCAGGAGTACGGGTACGCGAAGCCGTATTTGGACTACAAAGAGATGCTGCGGCGTGAGAAGTTGGATGGGGTCGTGGTGGCCACGCCGCACCACCTGCTGAAGGATGCGTGCCTGGCGGTCATTCAGTCGGGGCGGCAGCTATTCGTGGAGAAGCCCGCCTCGGTCAACAAGGCGCAGGCCGTGGAGGTGCGCGAGGCGGCGAAGAAGGCGGGCGTGTCGGTGATGGTCGGGTTCTGCATCCGGTTCAACCCGAGCCGCGCCTTGGTGAAGTCGCTGCTGGAGCGCGGCGCCGTCGGGCAGCTCGTGCAGGTGTCGGCGGGCAAGGGCGCTGGGCCGCTCAAGACGTGGAACGCGCGGCTGGAGACGGGCGGCGGCGAGCTGCTGTGGCACGGCGTCCACATCACCGACCAGGTGCTGTGGATGGTGGGCGATCGGGCACAGCGGGTCTATGCCGAGATCAATTGGCACCCGGAGACGGGCGCGGACAGAGACACTGCGTACTCGGTGCGGTTCGCTAACGGCGTGATGGCCAACTTCGTGGTGACGCAGAGCCTGGCGACGCCGTTCGACTACGTTGAGCTCATCGGGACAAAGGGGCGCATCCGGGCCGAGTGGCCCAGTGAGGTGGTCCACGTGTACAGCCAGGTGCTCCCCGAATACAGCCACCCTTCTACCCTGGTGCCCACGCTCCCGAACTACAACGTCATGTACGATGTGCAGATGAAGGCGTGGGGCGAGTCGGTCTTGGGGAAAAAGGCGCCGCCCATCGGGATTGACGCGGCGGTGGACACCCTGGGTATCATTGACGCTGTTTTCGAGTCGGGGAGGAAGGGGTTGGCGGTGACGGTGAGCTAGGTAAGGTGATGGCGGCAGTCGTGTAAACACAGGGCAAGGCGCGGTGGCTGGCGCCGCTGATGGCCGTGATGCTGGCGGCGGCGCTGCTGCCTGGGTGCGGGCTGCTCGGTGGCGGCGAAGAGGCGACACCTGCGCCCGAGGCCGGCGAAGCCGCGGCAGAGGGTGGCGGCGCGTCGAGCGACCTGGCGAACCAGGTGCAGGACCTGTTCGACCAGCTCCAGGTGGAGAAAACGGCCAAGTCGGCGCTGGAGACGGAGCTTGCCGCGGCAAAGACCGAGTTGGCGGCGTACAGGACTGGCGCGGTGCTGCCGGAAGGCGTCGAACCGACGGCCACGCCGACGCCGCTCATCTCGTTGGAGCGCGCGGGGCTCGTGGTGATACGGTACGCGCAGAATGACACATCGGTCTATGGCCCGGACTTCGAGAACCTTCCGCTGATCTGGGAGGTGGAGCATTCGGAGGCGTGGGAGGAGTTCTACTACGTCAATCTGAAGTTTAAGTTCGCCGGGCGGACCTCGTACATCCCCGGCACAGAGCAGTTCATCGTGGACAAGACGGGCAAGGTGGAGTTCCGGCAGGTTTTGACGTTGCCGCGGGAAGACGTGCCGGAGCCGGTGACCGCGCCCTCTCCGGAGTAGCCGTCCGCCTCGACCGCCCACGTCACCCTGTGCGATGGGCAACGTGCGCCCGTATGATTGGAACAAACACACCTGAGCGTTCGTTCTAATCCACAGAGGGCAAATGGCCCTACGTTCTCAGGAGGAACTCAGGTGAAGAGGATCTTGCAGTTATTCGTTCCAATGGTGTTGGGCGCGGCGGTGCTGGCGGCCGTGGCCTGTTCGAAGAGCGAGCCGGTCAGCCCGACGGCGACGCCGGGCGCCGACAGGCCGACCTCCAGCAGCGATACGCCGACGCCGGTGGCGGAGCCGACCCTGCCCGAGATCGAGATGGTGCGGGCCCTGGCGCCGATAGATAACGTGACCATCAATGTGGCCGAGTCGTTCCCCGTGCAGTACTTCTTGCACGTGACGTCCGGCCTGCCCAGCGGCTGCGCGAAGTTCGACGACTACGAGGTGGCCCGCGATGAGGATACGGTCCAGGTAACGGTGTGGAACCTGGAGCCTGCTCCGAACCAGCAGGCCGCCTGCACGATGATCTATGGCATCGTGGAGACGAACATCGCCCTGGGGAGCGACTTCGACCCGGGGAAGACGTACGCAGTATCGGTGAATGGGATGAAGCTGGAGCTGAAGACGGAGGGCACGGCCGGCCCTGGCCCTTCCGAGGTGGGCGAGATGGCGCGCGTGCCGGCGCCGATCGAGGACCTGTCCATCGCGATGACCAAGTCGCTGCCGCCGCAGTACCTTCTCCATATCACATCAGGGCTGCCGGGAGGCTGCGTGAAGTTCGACAACTACGAGGTGGTCCGCGAGGGTGACGCGGTGCGCGTGTCGGTGTGGAACCTGGAGCCGGTGGCGCCGGTGCCTTGCACCCTCGAGTACGGCTACCAGGAGACGAGCATCAACCTGGGGAGCGATTTCGAGGCCGGGAAGAGCTACACCGTCTTTGTGAACGACAAGCAGATAGAGCTGAAGGGCCAGGGTGCGGCGAAGGATCTGCCGACCCTGGAAGTCGAGGTCGGCGCGCAGGTCGCGCTGGAGCAGGGGCAGTCGGTGCAGTTCAGCGCGGACGGCCCCAAAGTACAGTTCCTGGAGGTCATCGAAGACTCCCGATGCCCGAAGAACACGGTGTGCATCCGCGCGGGGTCGGCGACGGTGCTGGTAGGCATCTCGGGGGCGGGGCAGTTCCCGCGGTTGGCGGAGCTGAAGCTGGTCCCGGAGGCGCAGGACGCGTCGTCGGCACTGTTCGGGGACTACACCGTCAGGCTGATTGCACTCGACCCCTATCCGGAGGCGGGTGAGCCTGGCGAGGAACCGGCGTCCGCCGGGTTCAAGGTCGTCATGGTGCAAGTCACCAAGCCGTAGGCGGCTCCTAGGAGATTTCGCGTTGCGAGGGGCCCGACACCGTCGGACCCCTCGCTGTTTCATGAGCGCATGCGCAGGGCCTCATGCGCCTCATTTTCGCGTTTCAGTTAGCATACGTGAGCATCGGCGGGACGGTATTTGCTCGTAGTTGGGTGCGGACGCGAGGCGGGGCAAACGGTCGTTGAAAGGGTCGTCGAGATTGTTATCGTTGAGAAAGAGGTGGTGGTGGAGAAGGAGAAACCCGTTTTAGTTGAGAAAGAAGACTTAGAAGCATGGGCCAGCGGATGGGGCCGAGACCCCATCCGCTGGCCCATCATGCTCTCAAGCCTTTCTGGAGAGGGCTGGAAAAGCCTCTTTCCACGGAAAGAGGCTTCTCCAGAAGCGTCGCCTAGAGCTTGGTCTTAGTGCGGGCGAGCTTGGCCGGCAGGAAGGCGGTGTTCTGCACGATGCGGAAGGGCTGCTTCTTGTGGGCCTTGTCCTCGTCCAGCTCGACCCAGTTGCCGTCGGGGTCCTGCATGTAGAGGCCCTTGAGCTTCTTGCCGACGGCGACGGGCGGGTTGAGCGGCTTGCCGCCCAGGCTGATGAGCTTCTTCCAGGTCTTCTCGATATCGTCCACGATGAAGGCGACATGGCAGGCGCCGATGGCGGCGCGCTTGTGCATCTCGGCGTCCGAGCGCTTCTCGCTCTTGGGGCGCTTGTACTCGATGAGCTCGACGGAGGTGCCGTCCACGCCGGACACGAAGGCGGCGCGCACCTTGACGTTGGGGTAGCCCAGCCACTGCGATAGCTCCTTGCCCTCGGCGTCCACGACCATGCTGGCGTGGAGACCCAGGCCGTCGCAGTAGAACTTCAGTGAGCGGTCGAGGTCGGAGACCACCAGGCCGGTGTGGTTGAAGGTGACGGGCATGGTCTCCTCCTGTGTGTGTCGGCGCGTGCGTGCGCCGGAGATTGAACAGCGGTAATAATATCCTATGGGCCCTTGGTTGCACAATGTTGCTTGGCAAGCTTTCACCCCACCTCAATCTTTCCCCCCCCTTTTTTTCAAGGGGGAGGAGATGCCCCGCCTCCCTTCCCCCTTCGAGGGGAGAAGGCTTAGGATGGGGGTGATTCTAGGAGGTGACAAAAATGCTAGGTGATCTGAAGGGTAGGGTAGCCATCGTGACGGGCGGGGCGAGCGGGATAGGGGTGGGCATCTGCAAGGCGCTGGCGGAGCAGGGCGCGGCGGTGGTGGTGGCGGACCTCAATGAGCAGGGTGCGGCGGCGACCGCGAAGCGGCTCGCGGGGGACGGCGCGAAGGCGTCGGCGGTGGGCGTGGACGTGACGAAGCGGGACTCGATAGAGGGGATGGTGGCGGGGACGCTCCGAAAGCACAAGCAGGTGGACATCCTGGTGAACGACGCGGGGATCATCGGGGCGCCGGGCTGGTGGGAGCGCGAGCACGATTCCGACGAGGACTGGCAGAAGGTGTTCGAAGTGAACGTGCGGGGGCTGGTAATGTGCTCGCAGGCGGTGACGCCCCACATGCTGGAGCGCGGGTATGGCAAGCAGGTCAACATCGCGTCCATCGCGGCGCGGCGCGGCGGGGAGGTGCCGTCCTACTGCGCGTCGAAGGCTGCGGTGGTGAACTGGACGCAGTCGCAGGCCGCACGGCTTGCGCTGCACCACGTGAACGTCAACGCCATCTGCCCGGGGCTGCTGTGGACGCCGATGTTCGAGAAGCTGGCCGACAGATACTCCAGCCACAGCGTGCGCAAGGCGTACCGCGGGAAAAGGGGGCGCGAGCTGTTCGAGTACATGGTGCAGGAGTGGATACCGATGAAGCGGGAGCAGACGCCGGAGGACATCGGCAAGCTGGCGGCGTTCCTGGCATCCGATGATGCGAAGAACATCACGGGCCAGGCCTTCAACGTGGACGGCGGGATCTACATGAACTAGGTAAATGGGGGATACCCCTCACCCGTTGGCCCCGATGTCATCTGGGCCAACGACCTTTCCCCCTTCGGCTTCGCTCAGGGCAGGCTCCAGGGGAGAGGAGGCCTTTCAACCCTTCTTCTTTATCGAAGCGACTGGTCTGTGTAAGAGTTGGGGCAATCGGATTCTTTAGCAGGACTGAAAAACCTTGTATACTCAGTGCGTTTGCATCTCAGGTCAACACACCGCGGCCTTTTGAAGGGGCGTAACGAGATTTTCCATATCAGGGGTTCGTGGGCAGCTTGAGGTTCCCTCCGCCCGACGGCAAGAGAATAGCGGCCGCCCTCGCAGTGTTCCTGGCAGCGTCGCTGGCGTTGAACGCGGCGCTACTGGTGGGCCTCACGCCCATCCTAGCGGACTACGTGTGGTACCGGGACGCCCGGGCCTGGGTGAGCAAGAACCTCCTACAGCGTGAGACGGCGGACGTCGCGGCCATCTACCAGACGTCGTCCTACACGCTGCAGCCGTCGGCGCGGTTCGAGCCGACCTACACGCTCGCCGGCCTGTTGCAGCACGGCTACGATGCCGAGCAGATGCGTCAGGACGTGTCGCGGGCGATGTGGCAGGGCCGGATGGAGCGCGGGCCGTTCGACCTGGAGGAGGGGGAGGTGGAGGAGGAGGATAGGTTTTTGCGCATCCGGATAAGCTACGTGACGCAGCCAGGGGTACGCATCCCGGCGTATCTGTTGGAGCCGAAGACGCCACCCCCTTGGCCCGCGGTGCTGGTGGTGCATGGCTGCGGTTATGGCAAGGCGGGCCCCGCGGGGGTCATCGAGGACCAACACCGCAGCATAGGCGTGGAGTTGGCGAATGCGGGGTTCCTGGTGCTGGTGCCGGACCGGCGGGGGTTCGGAGAGCTTCAGCCGGTGCCCCACTACATCGCACCGGACTGCACGGGCGGGTTGCGGGACGGGCGCACCATGCTCAACAGAGATGCCTTCACGCGCTACCACGTGGACCTGCGGTCGCTGGACGTGTTCGACCTGCTGGTGGCCGCGGAGTACCTGTCGTCGCGGGAAGACGTGACCGCGCTGGGCATCGCGGGCCTGTCGGGTGGAGGGGTGGTGGCGCAGTACGTGGCCGGGATGTCGGACGACATCGAGGCGGTGGTGCTTTCCAACTCGATGTCTATTTCGGAGGCGCTGTACAGCCAAGCCCTTGAGGGCGCCGATCCGCCGCCGGCGTCGCCTGCGTTCAACGAGATGCCCAGGACGCCTGGGGAGTGGGCTGCTTGGAGACGGACCGAGGTGCTCAGTGCGTTAGGGACAATCATGGATAGCGTCGCTCTTGTGCCGCTGGTCATGCTACCGCCGAAGGCGGTGCTGGTGCAGTACGGCGACTCGGATGACGTGAACTACCTCCGCGGCGGGCAGAATG
>Ga0194131_10003684_pt1 | contig 23866 bp, 22 predicted proteins | sample TA2KigO120mmetaG_FD_148631 | JGI IMG/M metagenome (GOLD analysis project Ga0194131, IMG submission 148631) | Freshwater microbial communities from Lake Tanganyika, Tanzania - TA2015053 Kigoma Offshore 120m | ecosystem: Environmental > Aquatic > Freshwater > Lake | place: Tanzania: Lake... | reverse complement strand
GGGTCCGGTACTTCCCGACCGTTGAGGCACTTCGCAAGGGGCTCGCCGAGTTCGCCGATCTCTATAACGCCTCGTGGCTGCGGGAGCGCCATGGGCACAAGACGCCCAATCAGATCAGGGCCGAACATAAGGCTCTTGCATCCGAAGCCGCCACGGAGTTCAAATTGGCAGCGTAACCGGCGCAGCGAACTGTCTCATAACCGTGCCCCGGTACACGCCGCCGCAAGGCAGGCGAACTGCGCCAGAACCGAACTGCCGAGACTGCTCAGCACCTCGACGCCGACCAGGACCGCGACGCCGGCAATGCCAAGCACGACCCCGGCGATCTTCGCCGGCGTCAGGCGTTCGTCCCGGGTCAGGAAGTGCGCGAGAACGGCTGTGAACAATGGTGTCGTCGCATTGAGGATCGAGGCGAGCCCGCTGGCGATCTCGGTCTGCGCCCAGAAGATCAGCGCAAAGGGCAGCACGTTGTTGATCGCGCCCATGCCAAGGAAGTCGCGCCAGCGGCCGAGCGGGATTCCGATGCCGACAAGCCGGCAGACCAGGAGGAGCGTTGCCGCGGCGAGTAGCACGCGGGCGCCGACCAAGGTCAGCGGCGGCAGGGCACCGACAGCGATTTTGGAAAAGAAGTAGGAGGCACCCCAGAGCAGCGAAAGCGCAAGCAGAAGGGCCCAGTCCTGGGCTTCGAGACGCGGGTTAGACATGGCGCAGCCTTGCGCGGACCGCTTCGCTGTTCCATCCGACTCTTGCGATGAAAGCCCGGCTCAGCTCTCCGGCCAGCGGCGATGCAGCCACAGCCACTGCGCCGGCCTGGCTCTGATCCACTCCTCGAGCAACGCATTGACTTTGGTCATTCCGGCCTCGAGGTCCGCGTGCCGATCGGGACCGGCCTCGAAGCGGATCGGAGGCAGCACCGTGATGCGGAAACGCACACCGTCCAGCCTCTCGATCCGCGCTGGGTAGGCCGGGATCTTGAACTTCCGCGCGAGGTCGACGAGGGCTGTCGCGGTCATCGCCGGCCTGCCGAAGAACGGCACGGCGATCCCGTCATTCATCTTCTGATCGACGAGCAGAGCGAGCGGTCGTGCGGCGCGCAGGCCGGCGACGGCCCGTCTTGCGCCTTGCGCTCCCTTCGGATGCAGCGCGCCGACCCGGATGTTCTGAATCATCCGGTCGATCCACGGGTTGTTTGCGGCGCGATAGACGGATTCGAGCTCGATACCGTGGTGCCGCGCCAAGATCGGCAGCAGCTCCCAGTTGGCCAGGTGGCCCGAGAAGAAGATGCATCCTTCGGGCTCGGTTGCAGCGCTTCGGACATGCTCGAGGCCGACAACCTCGACGCGCCCGCCATCGGGATCGAGGCGGGCGATGTGCGGCATCTCGCCGGCGAAGCGGCCGAGATTGTCCCACATGTCGGCCACGATACGGTCAACGTCCGCTGGCGTAAGCTCCGGCATGACGAGCGCAAGATTGCGCCTTGCCCGCCGAGAGAGGCCGAGATGCGGGCCTAGGTTGCGTCCGATCCAGCCGCCGGCCGCAGACGCCCAATCGATCGGCAGCGCGCGAAAGAGGCCATAGACGACGAGCACACCGGCGGTCTCGGCGATGTAGCGCAAGCGTCGGCCGAGAGTGAGCTCAGCCACGCCGGAGATCCTTGAGCCGGCGCATGACAGCGTCTTCGTCGGCAAAGCTTAGATCGACGTCGACAACCGACACCATCGATCGAGCCGAGACCGGCAGACGGACCCAGTCCTTGCGCGTCGTAACCGGCGTCGCGCCGAGCCTGGCCGCTTCCTCAATGAGGAGAGCGGCGATGTCCTCGTCATAGGGGTGGTGATCCGGAAAGGCGCGAGCGGCAACCACCTCGGCACCGATCTCGCGCAGCGTGGCGAAGAACTTCCCCGGCCGCCCGATGCCGGCGAAACCAAACACCCTGATACCACGGAAGCGCAGCGAGGCCTCGTTAGGAACGAGACGCGCGCGCCAGAGCGGCCGGCTGGTATCGATGCCGCCGTCGCCGATGAGGACGATCGCATCGGCGCGCGCAAGACCTTCCGAGATCGGCTCGCGCAAGGGACCTGCCGGGAGCACGCGGCCGTTGCCGAAGCCGGCGCCGGCATCGACAACGACGAGCGCAAGGTCGTGCCGGAGGCGCGGGTCCTGGAAACCGTCGTCGAGGACGATGACTTCGGCGCCGAGCTCGACGGCAGCCCGCACACCGGCGATCCGGTCCTTGGCGACGATGGTCGGAGCGGCCTCGGCCAGCAGCAGCGGCTCGTCGCCGGTATCGGCCGCCAGGTGCGTGCGCGGATCGACGCGCACCGGCCCGCCGAGCCTGCCGCGATAGCCGCGAGAGACAAGCACCGGCTTGCAGCCGATGACTGCGAGGCGCCGGGCAAGTGCGACGGCAGTCGGCGTCTTGCCGGTGCCGCCCACGGTCAGGTTGCCGACGCATATGACCGGCACAGGCGCCTGCCACGGCGTCGCCGCTTGGCGCCGCCAGCGTCCGCCGAGCGCATAGAGATGGCCGAGCGGTGCCATCATCAGCGCCAGCGCGTTGTCGCTTTCCCAGAAGGCCGGTGCCTTCACGGCGCCATCCGGTCGAGGATGGGAGCAATGCGGGCCAGAATCGCATCGAGCACGCCTTCGTGCTGGACGACCACGGCGCGCGCATTGCGCGCCAACGTGCTGCGACGGCCTGGACTAGCGAGGAGATCGGCAAGCTTGCGTGACAATGCTGCCGGGTCGCCGACTTCCAGAGCGGCACCGGCGTCGATCAGCATCTGCGCTGCCGCGGCGTTGTTGCGCCGGTCCGGTCCCAGCAGGATCGCGGTGTCGAAATGCGCCGCCTCCAGCGGGTTGTGCCCGCCGACGGCGACAAGTGAGCCGGCGACGAAGGTTTGCTGCGCCACGGAGTAGAAAAGCCCCATCTCGCCGAGCGTATCGGCGAGATAGACCTGGGTCGAGCCGGTGACGGGCTCGTTGCGCGAGCGTCGCGCGAGCGTCAGCCCGGCCGAGCGGATCAGCATCTCGATCGCATCGCCGCGGTTCGGGTGCCGCGGCACGATCATCGTAAGAAGGTTCGGGATTGCCTGTGCGCGGTGCGTATCGAGGACAATGGCCTCTTCGCCGTCATGCGTATTGGCGGCAAGCCAGCGCGGCCGGTCGCCGAGCGCGTCACCGAGCGCTTGCCGTGTCGCTGCATCTACCGGCAGCGGCCGCGCCGCGAATTTGAGATTGCCGACATAGTCGGCATCGGGTGCCCCGAGCGCCGAGAGCCGCGCGGCGTCGGCCGTCGACTGCGCCAGGCGGATGTCGAAGGCAGCAAGCGTCGGCCGGATCAGCTCGGGAAAGCGTTGCCAGCCGGCGAGCGAGCGTTCGGAGATCCGGGCATTGACCAGCGCCATCGGCACGCCGCGCGCGCGTGTCGCATGGATCAGGTTCGGCCAGAGTTCGCTCTCGATCCACAGCGCCAGGTCCGGCCGCCAGTGATCGAGGAAGCGCTCGACCCAGGCGGCCCGGTCGACCGGCACATACTGATGAAAGGCACCGTCGGGAAGCCGGCGTGCCATCAGCTCGGCCGAGGTCGTCGTTCCCGTCGTGACCAGCACGCCGATATGCGGCCGCTCGCAACGCAGGCGTTCGATCAGCGCCAGCACCGAGGTTGCCTCGCCGACCGAGGCCGCGTGCATCCAGGCAAGCGAACCCGGCGGGCGTGCAAGGCTGGCGATGCCGCGGCGCTCGCCGGCGCGAGCTGCATCCTCCTTGCCGCGACGGCGACGAAGATGAAGCGCGAGCAGGATCGCCGGAGTCGCCGCCGTGGTCAGCCCGCGATAGAGCGACGGGGTCAGCATCACGCCGGCTCGATCGGTGTCTGGCCGACCAGGCGGTCGGCCTCGGCGCTGATTCGGTTCAGCTCCGCCTCGAGCGTGCGCCGCGTGGCCTCGACCTCTTCGTCGCCCGCGTCGCGCGCGATCTCGATTGCCTTACCCCAGACGAAGACGCCGGCTCCGAAGGGCCAGGCGAGGAGGAAGCGGTCCCACGACCGCAGCACCTTGCGCCGGGCGGTGGCGAGCGACACCGGCACCAGCGGCGCCCCGGCGAGCCGCGCGGCTCGCACGGCTCCGGCGGCCGCGTGCATTCGAGGACCGCGCGGTCCGTCCGGCGTGATCGCGACCGATATGCCGGAATTGAGCGTCGAGATCATCGCGCGTAGCGCGTCGGCGCCGCCGCGGCTGCTCGAGCCGACGATGGTATCGATGCCGAGGCGGCCGATGATGTCTGAGATCAGGCGCCCGTCGCCATGGCGGGAGATCAGCATCGCAATGCGCCGATCCGCGGGCCAGATGAAACGCATCAGCAGCAAGCGGTTGTGCCAGAAGCAGCCGATGAACGGCCGCCCCTCGGTCCAAAGCCGCTCCGGCGTCTCGCGGCCGACCGTGGTCCACCGCGTCGTGGCGTGCACGAGCCGCACATAGCCGGCGCCGATCGACGCAAAGGCGTTCCGCCCGGCGTCGGAGCGGACGATCCGCTTGAGCAGGCTCATTCCGCGACGGCGGCCGCCGGCGCATCGTCGAGGCTGTCCTCGGTGAGCGCGGTGCGGTAGAGGCGGGCATAGGCGCCGCCCGTCTGCAGCAGCTCGCCATGCCGCCCGGACTCGATGACGCGGCCGTCATCGATGACGTAGATCCGGTCGGCGTCGATCACCGTCGACAGCCGATGCGCGATCAGCAGCGTGGTCCGTCCCCGCATCAGGTCCTTGAGCGCGGCCTGCACCAGGCGCTCGCTCTCGGTGTCGAGCGCGGAGGTCGCCTCGTCGAGCAGCAGGATCGGGGCGTTCTTCAGCATGGCGCGCGCGATGGCGATACGCTGGCGCTGGCCGCCGGAGAGCCTGACGCCTTGCTCGCCGATCCGCGTCCAGTAGCCTTCGGGCAGCGCCTGGATGAAATCATGCGCCTGCGCGGCCTTGGCGGCGGCGACGATCTCCTCCTCGCTCGCGCTCTGCCGGCCATAGGCGATGTTGGCGCCGATCGTGTCGTCGAAGAGGCTGACCTCCTGGCTCACCAGCGCGACGGCCTCGCGCAGCGAGGCAAGTGTCACCTCGCGGACATCCTGGCCGTCGACGGCGACGCGGCCGGAATCGGCGTCGAAGAAGCGCGGAATCAGGTTGAGGATGGTCGACTTGCCGCCGCCCGAAGGCCCGACCAAGGCCACGGTCTTGCCCGACGGGATGTCGAGCGAGACGCCGGCGAGCGCCGGCTTGTCCGGGCGATAGGCGAAGCGGACATCCTCGAAGCGGATGGCGCCGCCCGAGACGGCGAGCGCTCCGGCGCCCGGACGATCGACGATCTTCGGCGGCTCGTCGAGCACCTGATAGACACGCTCGGCCGCGGCAAGGCCTTCCTGCAAGCCCGCATTCAGCTGGGTCAGGCGCTTCATCGGCTCGTAGGCGAGCAGCAGCGCGGTCACGAAGGAGAAGAAGGCGCCAGTGGTGCTGGTGCCTTCGATCACCTGCCAGCCGCCATAGAGGATGACGGCGACGATCGCGACGCCGCCCAAGGTCTCCATGATCGGATGGCCGGCGGAGCGGATGCGGGCCGCCTTGTACATGAGGCCGGTGACGCGATCGATCAGGCGCTCGGCGCGGCCGGTCTCGTAGCCCTCCATGCCATAGGCCTTCACATGACGCGACCCCTGGAACACCTGCGAGAGCAGCGTCGTCAGCTCGGCCATCTCGGCCTGGGTGTTGGCGGTCACCTTGCGCGTGCGCCGGCCGATGCGAAGGATCGGCCAGATGGCCGTCGGGAAGGCGAAGAACGCGATCAGCGCCAGCTTCCAGTCCTGCCAGAACATCAGCCCGACCAGGAAGACCAGCGTCAGCAGGTCCTTGCCGAAGCCGGTCAGCACATTGGCGACGATGCCGCGCAGCATCGAGGTGTCGTAGAGAACGCGGCTCACCAGCGTGCCAGTGGAAGTGTCCTGGAAATAGGCGAGGTCCAGGCGGATGACGTGATCGACGACACGGGTCTGCAGACGCGCGACGATACGCAGGCCGACGCGGCTCATCAGCACGCTCTGCGCGTATGTCGCGAGGCCCTTGACCACGAAGACGGCGAGCACGGCGAGCGCCACGGTCAGGAGCTGCTCGCGGTTGCGCTCGGTGAAGACCTGGTCGAGCACCGGCTCCATCAGCTTGGCCAGCGCCGCCGTCGAGAGCGCGACCACGATCATGAAGAGGAAGGCGAGTGTCAGCGCGCCGATCTCGGGCCGCACATTCTCGCCGAGGAGGCGCTTGAACAGCGGCCAGCTCTCGCGCGAAAGCCGTCGAGGGCCGGATGCGTTAGCCATGCGGGGCGTACATACCCCGTCTAACCCCGCAAGACCACGCCGAACCCGACGTTCCGTCGCTTGTGGCGCGTGATCCGCCTGACTACACTCTTCGCAATTTCTGCCCGATATCAGGCACTTGAGAGGAGTTCCAATGACCTACCGCCTTCGGTCCAGCCGCCGCGCGCTGCTTCAGGGAGCGGCATCCGCCGGGCTCGCCGCGAGCCTTCCCTTCGGTGCAGCCCGTGCCCAGGGGCCCGCCCTTAAGATCGGCGTGATCCTGCCGCGCTCCGGCTACCTCGCCCAGGCGGGCCAGTCCTGCCAGCGTGGTGTCGACATTGCGCCTCAAGTCCTCTCCGATCTCGGCCACCGGGTCGATGTCGTCTCCGTCGACTTCGAATCGAATGTCGATCTCGCCCGCACCCAGGCCGAGAAGCTGATCGCCGACGGCGCCCAGGCGATCGTCGGCGCCTTCGATTCCGGCGGCACCAGCGCCATCGCCCAGGTCTGCGAGCAGAAGGCGGTGCCGCTGGTGATCAACGTCGCGGCTGCGCCGCAGATCACCGAGCAGGGATTCAAGTACGTGTTCCGCAACTTCCCGACCAGCGTGATGCTGGTCCGGAACGGGCTCTCGCTGATGAAGGAGATGTTCAAGGCGACCAACGTCACGCCGAAGAGCGGCATCTTCATCCATGCCAACGATACCTTCGGCCAGGCCAATCGCGGCGCCATCGACCGGCTGTTCCCGACGCTCGACATGCCGTTCAGGCTGGTCGACGCGATCGCCTACGATCCGCGGGCCCAGGACCTGTCGGTCGAGGTGACCAAGTGCAAGGCCTCCGGCGCCGACTTCGTCATCGTCACGACGCGCGCCGGCGATGCGATCCGCCTGATCCGCGAGATGGTCAAGCAGCGCTACGAGCCCAAGGGCATCGTCAGCCCCGGCAGCCCCGGCATGTACGACCAGGAATTCTATGACGGGCTCGGAGGCTATTCCGACTACACGATCACCAACCTGCCCTGGCCCAACTTCAATGCGCCGATCACCAAGCGGCTCGGCGAGGCCTTCGCCAAGCGCTTCCCGCAAGCGCGCTTCGGTGTCGATGCGTTCAATGTCGGCTTCACCTTCGAAGCGATGCTGGTCGCTGCCGACGCCGCCAAACGCGCCGGCTCGCGCGATCCACGCGCCATCGCCGAGGCGCTGCGCTCGACCGACATCGCCGACCATGTGATGACCGGCGGCACGATCAGCTTCGACGCCAAGGGCCAGAACAACAACATCGCCTCGGCCATGGTGCAGAACCTGAAGAAGACGCCGACCGTCGTGCTGCCGCGCGACGCAGCTCAGGCGAAGCCGGTCTTCCCGATGCCCGGCTGGCGCGGGCGGCAGGCCTGATCCTCCCCCGTCGGAACCCTCTCCCGCCGCAGGCGGGGGAGGGCAGGGAGGGGGCCGCCTCGCATCGCGAGGCGGTGACAGCCGAGTATCCCAATCTGCCAGCAACCCTCGCTTCGCTCGGGCCCCCACCCCAACCCGCCTGCGGCGGGAGAGGGGGGCCGATTTGACCGTCTACCTCGACATCGTCGCTTCGGGCGTCCTGACCGGCCTCGTCTACGGCCTGATGGCGCTCGGGCTTTCGGTGATCTTCGGTGTCGTGCGCGTCGTCAACTTCGCGCATGGCGAGCTGACCGTGGCGGCGATGTACATGGCCTGGGTCCTGGCGGGGTCGCTCGGCGTCGATCCGATCCTGACGCTGCCGCTGATCGCCGCGGCGCTCTTCGCCGTCGGCTATGCGCTGCAGCGCCATCTGGTGGAACCCTTCATCGGCCGGCCCGAGCATGAGCAGTTCATGCTGCTGCTCGCGGTCTCGATCATCATGCTCAACGGCCTCCTGCTCGCCTTCGGCCCCGATGCGCGGCATGTGCCGGTAGACTACGCCTATGACTCGATCGAGCTCGGACCGATGCTGCTCGACACGGTCCGCGTCTATGCCGCGGCGGCCGCGGTCGCGCTCGCGCTCGGGCTCTACCTCTTCTTCCGCTTCACCGACCTCGGCACTGCGATCCGAGCATGCGCCGACAATCTTCTCGGCGCCCAGGTCGTCGGCCTCGATGTCCGGCGTCTCTACGCGCTGGCCTTCGGGCTCGGCTGCGCGCTCGTCGGCGCCTCCGGCACGCTGATGGTGCTGATGCGCGACGCAACGCCGATCCTCGCCGTCCAGCTTACCCTGCTCGCCTTCATCGTCGTCATCATCGGCGGCCTCGGCAGCATGGCAGGCGCGCTGGTCGGCGGTGTCCTGATCGGCGTCTCCGAGGCGCTTGCCGGCTTCGTGCTGATGCCCTCTCTCAAGAGCCTCTTCAGCTATGGACTCCTGATCCTGGTGCTGCTGCTCCGGCCCGAAGGGCTGATGGGTCGGCGCGCATGAGCGCGCGGAACCTGCTGCTCGGCCTGCTCGCGCTGCTCGTCGTCGCGCCGGCGCTCGTCGGCGCTTACCCGCTCGCCGTCCTCATCCTGATCCTGCACTACGCCTATCTCGGCATCGCCTGGAACGTGATGATGGGCTTCGCCGGCCTGCTCTCGCTCGGGCACACGCTCTATGTCGGGCTCGGCGCCTATGTCGCGGCTGCGCTTTATGCGTCCTTCGGCCTGCCCGCCTTGCTGGGGGCGATTCCCGCCGCAATCGTCGCGACGCTGGCGGGCCTCGGCATCGGCGCGCTCGGATTCCGCTTCCGCGTGAACGGCGTCTACTTCGCGCTTCTGACCATCGCCTTCGCCGAGTTCACGCGCATCCTCTTCGACCATATGGGCTGGACCGGCGGCTCCAGCGGCTTCTTCCTGCCGGTCGAGCACGGGCAGGTGAGCCCGGTCGCGCTGCGCGGACCGCCGATCCTCTTCTACTACGTGGCGCTGGCGATGGCGGCGGGTGGCTTCATGCTGGCGCGCAGCCTGATGCGCACGCGGCTGGGCTATGCCTGGCTCGCGATCCGCGAGGATCCGGACTCTGCGGCGGCCTCCGGCGTCGACGTGTTCCGCGCGCGCATGGCGGCGGTCGCGGTGTCGAGCGCGCTGACCTCGCTCGGCGGCGTCTTCTACGCCTTCTACTACAACAATATGTATCCCGAGCAGATCTTCTCGATGGCGCGCTCGATCGAGATCATCCTGGCGCCGATCATCGGCGGACTCGGCACGTTGTTCGGGCCTGTCCTCGGTTCCTTCGTGCTGACCCTGCTCGGCGAAGGCACGACCGGCTTGCTCGAGCATCTCGGACTGGCCGCGCCCGGCGCCAAGCAGGTGATCTACGGCGTGGCGCTCCTCGTCATCGTCACGGTGCAGCCGGCCGGACTCTGGCCCTGGCTTGCCAAGCGTCTTCGGATCGGCCGCGATGGCTGAGCCGCTGCTCACGGCATCCGGGCTCTCGAAGGGCTTCCGCGGCCTCAAGGCCGTCAACGGCGTCTCGTTCTCGATCGGCTCAGGCGACATCCTGGCGATGATCGGGCCGAACGGCGCCGGCAAGACCACCTGCTTCAACCTGATTGCCGGCGCGATGCTGCCGGATGCGGGCGAGGTGCGGCTGGCAGGCCAGCCGATCACCGGGCTCCGCGCCGATCAGGTCTGCCGTGCCGGCATCGGCCGCACCTTCCAGCTCGTGAAGCCCTTCGCCGGCCTCTCGGTGCTCGACAACGTCACGGTCGGCGCGCTCAACGCCGTGCGTCATGTCGCCGAGGCGAAGGAACGGGCACGCGCCGTGCTCGATCTGCTCGACCTCGGCCACAAGATCGGCGAGCCCGCCTCGGCGTTGACCCTGCCGGATCGCAAGCGGCTGGAGGTCGCGCGCGCGCTCGCCACCGGACCGAAGCTTCTGCTCCTCGACGAGGTGATGGCAGGGCTGCGGCCGACCGAGTGCGACCGGCTGGTCGAGATCCTGGCCGGTCTGAATCGCCGCGACGGGCTGACCATCCTCCTGATCGAGCATGTGATGCGCGCGGTGATGAAGCTGGCGCAACGCATCCTCGTCCTCCATCACGGCGAGAAGATCGCCGAGGGCGTGGCGGAAGCGGTGGTGCGCGATCCTGCCGTGCTCGACTCCTATCTCGGCGAGGAGGCGCCGTGAGCCTGATCAGCATCGAGGAGGTGAGCGTCCGCTACGGCGACGCACAGGCGCTCGACCGGGTCAGCCTTGCGGTCGAGGAAGGCGAGATCGCGGCGCTGATCGGCGCCAACGGCGCCGGCAAGACCTCGCTGATCCGGGCCGTCTCCGGCATCGTGCCGTTGGCCGGCGGCCGCGTCGTCTTTCGGGGCCAGGACATCACCGGCTGGCCGAGCCACCGGATCGCCGATCTCGGCATCGGCCAGGTGGCCGAGGGGCGCCAGGTCTTCCCGACGCTGACGGTCGAGGAGAACCTGCGCATGGGCGCCTTCCTGCCGCGAGCGCGCGCCAAGCTGGCACCGACGCTGGAGCGGATCTACGGCCTCTTTCCGCGTCTTGCCGAACGCCGCCGGCAGACCGCCGGCACGCTCTCCGGCGGCGAGCAGCAGATGCTGGCGATCGGCCGCTGCCTGATGGGCCAGCCGGACCTCATCATGTTCGATGAGCCGTCGCTGGGCCTGGCGCCGACGGTGGTGCAGGAGGTGTTCCGCACCATCCGGCGCCTCAACGAAGACGGCATGACCATCCTCCTGGTCGAGCAGAACGTGGCGCAGTCGCTTAGGCTCGCGGGCCACGCCGCCGTGCTTGAGCAGGGACGCGTCACGCTGACCGGCACCGGCGCCGGTCTCCTCGCCGACGACCGCGTGCGGCAGGCCTATCTCGGCCTCTAGAGGGCCGCGTTGCCAGCATGGCGTTGAGCTTGTCATGCTTGCCTCGTTAGTCTCTCCCTCGATGGCCGCCACCTTCCTCGACCGCACCATCGCCAACCTCGCCGCCGCCTGGCGCGGGATCGCCGAACGCACGGGCCTGGCCGAGCGTACGCTGCGCGATCCGGACATCGGCGGAGACGAAGCCGAGCTGTTGAGGGCGCAGCTGCGCGAGTGCCTGGAGGCCAAGGGCGGCGAGGTTTCCGCGCGGGCGCGCGCCGCCTCCCTCGGACGCACCTTCCTGACGCTGTCGCCGGAAGGCACGAAGCGCTTCCTCAAGATCCTCGCCGAGGACTTCGCGCTCGATGCCGAGGCGTTGGTCGACGCTGCCGGTGCCTATCGCGTCACGATCGGCACGCCGGGCGCGATCAAGGCGGAGCGCCGGTTGCGAGCGGCGACGATGGCGCCGCGCGTCAAGCTGCTGACGCAGTTCACCAGCCTGCCGGACGGGGTGAAGTTCCTGGTCGACATGCGCGCGAAGCTCCTCGACCTGGTCGGCGACGATCCCGGTCTTGCCAGCCTCGACGAAGATATGCGGGCGCTGCTGGCCGCCTGGTTCGACATCGGCTTCCTCGAGCTCCGGCGCATCACCTGGGATTCGCCGGCCTCGCTGCTCGAGAAGCTTGCGGCCTATGAGGCGGTGCACCGCGTCCGCTCCTGGGCCGACCTCAAGAACCGGCTCGATGCCGACCGGCGCTGCTATGCCTTCTTCCATCCGCGCATGCCGACCGAGCCCTTGATCTTCGTCGAGGTCGCGCTGGTCAAGGGCATCGCCGACAATGTGCAGCGCCTGCTAGATCCGGCTGCACCGCAGGAGAACCCACGCGAGGCCGACACCGCGATCTTCTATTCGATCTCGAACACGCAGGAGGGGCTGCGCGGTATCGGCTTCGGCAACTTCCTGATCAAGCAGGTGGTCGACGACCTCGCCTCCCAATTCCCGAAGCTTGCCACCTTCTCGACCCTGTCGCCGATTCCGGGATTCCGCCGCTGGCTCGGTAGGCTGCCGAAGGATCAGCTCGACGCCTTCCTTCCCGGGGAGGAGCGCGAGCCGCTGGTCGCGCTCGCCGAGGACTGGCGAGCCTCGCTCGATCGCCAATGGATGGGCGATCCGGACCTCGCGCCGGCGCTCAGACCGGCATTGACGCGCCTCTGCGCGGTGTATCTGTCCACCGAGAAGCGCGACGGCAAGCCGGTCGATCCGGTCGCGCGCTTTCACCTCGGCAACGGTGCCAGCATCGAGCGGATCAACTGGCTCGGCGACGCCTCGGCCAAGGGCATGAAGGAGTCGGCAGGCCTCATGGTGAACTACGTCTACCGCCTCGCCGACATCGAGGCGAACCACGAGGCCTTTGCCTCGGGCGGCCCGATCGCCGTCTCCTCCCAGGTGAGGAAGCTCGCCGGCGGCAGTCCGGCCGTCGCGGTACGCCGCACTTAAGCGATCTTGCGCACCATATGGCGATAGGCACGTTCAAGATGGCGTGCCTTGAGTCGTGCGTTGCACAGCGGAGAGGAGAGAAAGTCGTCACGCAGCCGGGCGCGCATGCGCGCGAGCGTCGGCATGTCGGCAGCGAGGCGCCGCGCGATCTCGATGAAGTCCTGTTCGCTCTCGGCGACGAGTCCGGGATGGCCGGCATGGACAAGCAGCGTAGCCCCCCAACGCGCGAGCAGATGGCGGCCGGCGATCGTCACCACGGGCACGCCCTGGCACATCGCTTCGAAGGTGGTCATGCCGCCGGACCAGGGGAGCGTGTCGAGGCCGATGTCGATGCGGTCATAGACCTGCAGCATGGCGCGGCGGGAGTCGGTGAAGCCAGGGACCAGCTCGATGCGCTCGTGCGCAACGCCTGCGGCATCGAATGCGGCGAAGATGCGCATCGGCAGGCGACGGCCTGCCAGCGCCTGGGCCTTGATCAGGATGCGAGAGCCGGGAACCGCGGCGAGCGTGCGCGCCCACAGCGCCAGCACGCCGTCATTGAGCTTCGCCGAGTTGTTGAGCGAGCCGAAGGTGACGTAGCCGTTGGCAACCGCCGGCAGCGGCGACACCGGCGGCGCCTCGGCCGGCAACTCGTGCAGCGGCAACGAAGGAAGGCGGAGCGGCCGCTCAACCATGCGCTCCGTCGAGTGCGGCGGCGTCAGTATCCGATCGGTCACTAGATAATCGAAGGCGGCGATGCCGGTGGTCGCAGCCTCGTAGAGCGCGACCTGGATCGGCGCCGGCCGAAGGGCGGCGACGGACCAGCTGAGCTCGTCGTGCCGGCCTGCCGGATGGACGAGGATGTCGAGGCGCTTGTCGCGGATTCGATCGGCAGTCGCCTCATGCGAGAGGCCATGGACATCGGTCCAGGAGTCGGCGGCGTCCTTGAGCCGCCGGCTCATCGCATCCGGTCCGCGGATATTGGCGAACAGCGAGACCTCGAAGCGCTCCCGGTCGCGTGCCTCGATCAAGCCGACGGTCAATGCCGCGGTCGGATGGTCGCAGAAGCCGGAGGAGAGGTAGCCGAGCCGGATGCGCCGACCGCCCAGCGGCTCGGCCGGCGGGCGAGGCCGCTCCGGTGCGTATCGCCGCGCATAGGCGAGGTGGCGACCGAAATGCTCCTCCTCCGGCGTGTCAGACGCATAGAGCAGCGCCAGCAGCAGCGCGCGCTCGGTCGCCGCGGACGGCGCCACGGCGAGGCAGCGGTCATAGAAGCGGAGCGACGTCGCCAGCTCGCCCAGGTTCCGGAAGAGCTCGCCCATCTGGTCGAGCGCGTCCGCGTGCGCCGGCTGGGAGGCGAGGGCGCGCTTAAGCGCCAGCTCGATTCGGTCGTAGGCGAGCTCGACGCGGAAGTGCCACCAGGCCGCGCCCGCCCACGCCCCGGCGTCCATCGGGTCGATGGCCGCGGCGCGAAGGAGGTAGCGAAGGCCGAGGACCGCCTGGTTGCGGTCGGCAGCGACATGGCCGAGGCGGGCCTGGGCGAGCCCGTGATCGGGCGCGATCGCGATCGCGCGACGAAATGCGCGTGCCGAGCCCGCCGTGTCGCCGCACATCGCCAGCGCCGAAGCGAGCGAGACCCGGACGGCGGGCGCCAGCGGCGCGAGCGCCACGGCGATGCGGCCTGGTAGGGTCGCCGCCGCCGCGCCGGCAGCCGTGGCTGACAGGATCATCGTGATGCTGGCCCAGGCGGCGGGATCGGACGGAGCCTCGACGGCGGCCTTGCGCCAGGCGGCTAGCCCTTCGGCGATCTTGCCGCGAGCGACCAGCGCGCGCGCGATCAACGGCCATTGCGGCGCGCGTGCGGCGGTCATCGCCTCGCCAGCGGTCGTTCAGGCCGGCGCGTGCGACTTGAACAGTGCATCCAGTGACTTCTCGACATACTCCTTGTCGAGGTCGCGGGTGATGAACACCAGACGTGAACGCTTGTCGTCGCCGGGAGGCCAGGCCGAGAGCGTCGCCGGCGGGTGGAAGAGATGCTGGACGCCGTGGACGACGATCGGCTTGGGGGACTCGACGACGTTAGGATGCCCTTCACGCGCAGCAGGTTCGGGCCATGCGTCTGCGCGAAGAGGTCGAGCGCCTCGGCGATCTCGGCCCACTGAAACGGCCTGTCGAAGGACAGGCAGAAGGCACGGATATGGTCATCGTGGCGATTCACATCGAGATGGGCGTGATCGTGATGGTCGTGATCGTGGTCATCGTGATCATGGTCGTGGTGGTGATGATCGTGGTCACGCTCTGAGGCGTAGGCCTCCTCGTTCAGCCATTTGGCGACGTCGGCGGTCTTGGTCTTGGGATCGTAGAGCCCGCAATCCATCAGCTTGCGCGGATCGATCTTGCCGAGCGTCGCGTACTCGATCGGGGCGGCGGGATTAAGGCGGCGCAGACGCTCGACCAGTGTCTCCACCGCCTTCGGCTCGGCGATGTCGGTCTTGGTCAGCACGATGCGGTCGGCGACCGCTGCCTGCTTCACCGGCTCGGGCTGGGCGTCGAGCTGGCTGGTGCCGTGCACGGCATCGACGGTCGTCACCACGCCGTCGAGGCGGAAGCGGGCGGCGACCAGCGGATCGGTCATCAGCGTGTGCAGGATCGGTGCCGGGTCGGCGAGGCCGGTGGTCTCGATCACCACGCGATCGAATTCCGGCACCTCGCCGCGGACGCGCTTCAGGAACAGGTTTCGCATCGTGTCGATCAGGTCGCCGCGCACGGTGCAGCAGAGGCAGCCCGAGTTGAGCAGCACCACGCCCTCGGACGACGACTCGATCAGCGTGTGGTCGAGGCCGATCTCGCCGAACTCGTTGACGATCACCGCGACCTTGTCGAGGCCGGGCTGGGTCAGAAGGTGCTTCAGCAACGTCGTCTTGCCCGAGCCCAGGAAGCCGGTCAGCACGCTTACCGGCAGGCGTTCGGTTGTCCGGATCTCCGGCGCTTCGCTCATGATCCTCGTCCTTGGCTAATGGGCGTGAGCGCGCGGCTTCGCCGCGGCCGTGCCGGCGCAATGCCGGCAGAGGCCCTTGATCTCCAGGGTGACATGCCCGGTGCGGAAGCCGGCCCGGCTCGCCGCATCGCTGACCGCCGACTGGATCGCGCCGTCGGTGAGCTCGGTTGCCGTGCCGCAGCCGGTGCAGAGCAGGAACTGTCCCGAATGCGGAGCCTTGGGGCTCGGGCAGCCGACGAAGGCGTTCAGGCTTTCGATCCGGTGAACCAAGCCGTTCTCGAGCAGGAATTCGAGGGCGCGATAGACCGTCGGCGGGGCCGCGCGCCTGCCGTCGCCGCCGAGCCGCGACAGAATGTCATAGGCGCCGACCGGCTCATGGCTCGTCCACACCAGCTCGAGCACCCGCCGGCGGAGGTCGGTCAGGCGGGCGCCGCGCTCGGCGCAGACGGCCTCCGCTTCGCTGAGCGCGTCCTCGATGCAGCTTGCGTGGTCGTGATCGTCGGGAGGTCGGCGATCGGGCATGTCCTGTCTCCGCCCAACCGGGCTGTTGAGGTACAATATAGCGATGGAGGGAGAGGGGTGCACGCCCGGGCGAGGGGGAAATTGCGACGGATCTGCCTGATCCTGACGCTGATTCTGGCGGCGGCACCGGCCGCTGCCGCCGACCCGCCGCGGGTCGTGGTGACGCTGAAGCCGATCCAGTCCCTGGCTGCCGCGGTGATGGCCGGGGTCGGCCGACCGGAGCTCCTGGTCCGCGGCACAGCCGCGCCGACCTCCTTCTCGCTGCGCCCGGCCGAAGTTCGGTTGATGAACAGCGCGACGATCGTCGTCTTCGTGAGCGAGGCGCTCGAGAGCTTCATTGTCCGCGCGCTCGAGAATCTGCCCCAGGACACCCGGGTGGTCGAGCTCATGGCGGCCGAGGGGCTTCGCCACCTGCCGCAGCGGCTCGGTCCCAACTGGGTCGAGGATGACGGGCCCCGCACCAGCCCCAGGCCCCTCGGCACCGACCCCGGCGCCGAGGATCCCGACACCGATCCTTATGTCTGGCTCGATCCGCAGAACGCGCGCGCCATCGCCGCGGCGCTCGTCGACGAGCTGAGCGACGCCGATCCCAAGCGTGCCTTGACCTATGCCCGCAACCTCCAGGCGCTCGAGCAAAGGCTGGCCCAGCTCGACCAGGAGATCGCCAAGACCATGGAGGTGGTGAAGAAATCCCCGTTCCTGGTCCTCCACGACGCCTTCCAGTATTTCGAGCGCCGGTACGGGCTTGACGCCGCCGGTGCGGTAACGCGCAGACCCGATACGCGCCCATCGCCCCGCCGGGTGAGCCAGGCGCGTGCCCGCATTGCCGAGGCCGGCGTTCTTTGTGTCTTTGGCGAGCCGCAATATCCGCAGGCCCACGCCAAGATGGTCAGCGACGGCACGCCGGCGAAGCTGGGACAGCTCGACGCGCTCGGCGCCACGCTGCCCGAAACGGCTGAGGCCTATCCGATGCTGCTCCGGGGCGTTGCCGAGGGATTCAAGGCCTGCCTCGGCACCAGATAGATGATCCAAGCCAGCCCGTCTGCGTATTCTTTGGGAATGGGCCGAGTTCTCGCTCTTCTTTTTTGCCTCTGTGCGTCGCTCCCGGCGCCGGCCGCGGCGGAGGTGCGCCGCTTCGACTTCCAGGTCCTGCGCAACGGCAGCCCGATCGGCAGCCACGTCACCCTTGTCGAGAAGAGGGGAGAGGAGACGCTGGTGCAGGTGGCGCTCGACCTCGCGGTGACCTTCGGACCCTTCACGCTCTATCGCTACAAGCATCGATCGGCTGAGCGCTGGCAGGGCGGGCGGCTGGTCGCGATCGAGGCCGATACCGACGACGACGGCACCAGGCTCTGGCTCCGCGCTCGTGCCGAAGGCGACGAGGTCGTTGTGGAGGGCCCGGAAGGCCGCCGGGTCGGCGCCGCCGACACGATCCCCTCGAGCTACTGGAATCCGAAGCTGCGCGATGCGAAGGCGTGGATCGAGACGCATTGGGGCATCCTGGCGCCGGTCACGATCACCAAGGGCATGCCGGTGACCGTGAAGCTGCCGGGCCGCGAGGTCCAGGCGATCCCGCACAAGATCACCAGCGAGAAGGCCGAGGTGACGCCGCTCTATACCGAGGAGGGCGAGTGGGTCGGCATGACCTTCGATCTCTGGGGTGCGCGCTTCGAATACGTCGCGCGGTCGACGCCGTGACCAACAGGCTCGCCTGGATCACCGGTGCTTCGACCGGCATCGGCCGCGCGCTCGCGCTCAGGCTGGCCCGCGCGGGTTGGCGCATTGCCGCATCCGCCCGCGGCATCGAGGCCCTTAAGAGCCTGGAGGAAGAAAACGGTGCGATCCGCGCCTTCCCGGTGGACGTGACCGATGCCTCGGCGGTCGCCCGCACCGCCGCCGAGATCGAGGGCGCGTTCGGGCCGATCGATCTCGTCGTCGCCAATGCCGGCACTCATTCGCCGACGCCGGCAGATGCCTTCGATGCCGCCGTGGTTCGGCGCCTGATCGAGGTCAATCTCATCGGCGCGACCAATACGCTGGCGGCGGCGATGCCGGCGATGATTGCGCGCAAGGGCGGTCATATCGCGATCGTCGCCTCGGTCGCCGGGTATCGCGGGCTGCCTCGTGCCGCGGCCTATTCGGCGAGCAAGGCCGGGCTGATCGCGCTCGCCGAGGGGCTCAAGTTCGATCTCGACCGCGCCGGCGTGAAGATCCAGGTGATCAATCCCGGCTTCGTGCGCACGCCGCTCACCGACAAGAACGACTTCCCCATGCCCTTCCTGATGGAGGTCGACGAGGCGGTCGAGCGCATCGTTCGCGGCCTTGCGAGCGATCGCTTCGAAATCTGCTTCCCGCGCCGCTTCGCCTGGATGCTGAAGCTGCTCGGGCTCCTGCCTGACCGCCTCTACTTCCCGCTGGTGGCGAAGGCGACCGGCGCGTGAGCCGCTGGCTTGGCCCGGCGCGCGCCTATGCCCGCGCCTTCGAGGAACTGACCCCGGAAACGCTGCCGGACCTCGTGCGGCTCTGGACCGAGGATGTGGTGTTCAAGGACCCGTTCAACGAGGCGCATGGCCACGCCGCCTCGCTCGCGGTCTATCGCCACATGTACGCGACCACCGACGCGCCGCGTTTCCAGGTGCTCGATGTGGCCGCCTCGGAGAGCGCCGCCTATCTCAAATGGCGCATGACCTTCCGGCCGAAAGGCAAGCCGGAGAGCTGGACCATCGAGGGGATGAGCGAGCTCCTCTTCGCCGAGGACGGGCGTGTGCGCGCCCATCTCGACCATTGGGATGCGGCGAGCCAGCTCTACGAGAAGGTGACGGGCCTGTGCTGGCTGATGCGCCTGATCAAACGGCGCCTTACAGCGCCCAGCGCCGGAGGCCGGCAGGCAGGCCCCGGCCGCGCCAGATCCCCTTGATGTCGGCGACGAGCCCGCCGGCACGGAGGAGCCGCGCGAAGTCGGCATCGGTGAAACCGCGATAGGCGTCATGCGCGACCGCGCCGACGATGGCGTCGAAATCCGCATGCGCGCCGAGATCGTTGCTAAGCGCGAGGCCGTAATGCTCGTCGGCCTCCGCCGGATCGCCGAGCGGATCGTGGACCGCGACCTCGACGCCGAGCGATTCCAGGCGGCGGACAAGATCGACGACCTTGCTGTTCCTTAAGTCCGGCACGTTCTCCTTGAAGGTGAGGCCGAGGACCAGCACGCGCGCGCCCCGGCGCGATCCGAGCGCCTCCCAGATGCGCTCGGCGAAGAAGGCGCCCATGCCGTCGTTGATGCGCCGTCCGGCGAGGATCACCTGCGGGTCGAGGCCCGCTTCGGTCGCCGCATGAGCGAGGTAGTAGGGATCGACACCGATGCAGTGGCCGCCGACCAGGCCCGGCGTGTAGCGGTGGAAGTTCCACTTGGTGCCGGCGGCCTCCAGGACGTGGTGCACCGAAAGCCCGAGGCGCTCGAAGATCATCGAGACCTCGTTGATGAAGGCGATGTTGATGTCGCGCTGGGCGTTCTCGATCACCTTCGCCGCTTCGGCGGTGCGGATGTCGCGGGCAACGAAGATGCTGGCGGCGACGGTGCCGTAGAGGCGCTCGAGCAGCCGCGCCACCTCCGGCGTCTGTCCGGCGACGACCTTCGGAATCTTCGAGAGTCCGTGCTCGGCATCGCCGACATTGATGCGCTCGGGCGAGTAGCCGAGAAAGAAGTCGAGCCCGGCTTTGAGTCCCGAGGCCGCTTCGAGGATCGGCGCCGCCACATCCTCGGTCACACCGGGATAGACCGTGCTTTCGAACACGACGACGGCGCCCTTGCCGATGTGACGGCCAACGGTCTCCGAAGCCCCTCGGACGGCGGCGAGGTCCGGCCGGTTCTGCTCATCCACAGGCGTCGGCGCGGTGACGATATAGACATCGCGGCCGTCGAGGATCGACGCGTCATCGGAGATGTCGATGGCGAGCCGGTCGGCAGCGACCTCGCGGGTACGGTCATGCCCGCGCCTGAGCTCGGCGATCCGCCCGCGGTCGATGTCGTAGCCGACCGTCGGGAAGGAGCGGGCAAGCGCGACGGCAAGCGGCAGGCCGACATAGCCCAAGCCCACCACGGCGATCCTGGGTGTCGCGCTGAAGATTGCTGTCATGGACGGCGGCTCGGCGGTCGTGGTTTGATCGCCGCATATAACCGGTTCTGCAAGGACGAGGAAACATGGCGCGGCTGATCGAGCATGTGATCGCGGGCAGGAGGACGGCGGGCTCCGGCAAGCGCCGGGGCGATGTCTTCAACCCGGCGACGGGCGAAAAGCAGGCAGAGGTTGTTTTCGCCGAGCCCAGCGACGTCGATGCTGCGGTCAAGGCCGGGCTGAAGGCGTTCCCCGACTGGGCCGCGGCGCCGCCGGCCCGGCGGGCGCGCGTGCTCTTCTCCTTCCGCGAGCTGATCGAGCGGAACATGGACGAGCTCGCCAGGATCGTGACATCCGAGCACGGCAAGATCATCTCGGACGCCAAGGGCTCGATCACGCGCGGGCTCGAGGTCGTCGAGTTCGCCTGCGGCATCCCGCAACTGCTCAAGGGCGAGTTCACCGAGCAAGTCGGAACCGGCATCGATTCCTGGTCGGTGCGCCAGCCCTTGGGCGTCGTCGCCGGCATCACGCCGTTCAATTTCCCGGCCATGGTGCCGATGTGGATGTTCCCGGTGGCGCTGGCGACGGGCAACTGCTTCATGCTGAAGCCCTCGGAGCGCGATCCGTCGCTCGGCGTGCGCCTAGCCGAGCTGCTCAAGGAAGCGGGTCTTCCCGACGGCGTCTTCAACGTCGTCCATGGCGACAAGGTCGCGGTCGACGCGATCCTGCATCACCCGGACATCCAGGCGGTCAGCTTCGTCGGCTCGACCCCGATCGCCGAGTACGTCTACAAGACCGGCACCGCCTCGGGTAAGCGCGTGCAGGCGCTCGGCGGTGCCAAGAACCACATGGTGGTGATGCCCGATGCCGATCTCGACCAGGCGACCGATGCGCTGATCGGCGCTGCCTACGGATCGGCCGGGGAGCGCTGCATGGCGGTCTCCGTCGCGGTCGCGGTCGGCGATGTCGGCGAGAGGCTGATCGACAAGCTGGTGCCGCGCGTGCGCGGCCTCAAGGTCGGTCCCGGCACCGATCCCGAGGCCGAGATGGGCCCGGTGGTCACCCGCCAGCACATGGAGAAAGTGAAAGGCTATATCGACCGCGGTGTCGCCGAGGGCGCCAGGCTCGTGGTCGACGGCCGCGGCATCAAGCTGCAGGGCTACGAGAACGGCTTCTTCGTCGGCGGCACGCTGTTCGACCACGTCAAACCGGAGATGACCATCTACAAGGAAGAGATCTTCGGTCCTGTGCTCTCGGTCGTGCGCTCGCCCGACTACAAGACTGCGGTCGATCTGGTGAACAGGCACGAGTTCGGCAATGGGGCTGCGATCTTCACTCGCGACGGCGATGCGGCACGGGATTTCTGCAACACGGTCAAGATCGGCATGGTCGGCGTCAACGTGCCGATCCCGGTGCCGCTCGCCTTCCATTCCTTCGGCGGCTGGAAGCGCTCGCTGTTCGGCGACCATCACATGCACGGGCCGGAGGGCGTGCGCTTCTTCACCCGCCTCAAGACCATGACGCAGCGCTGGCCGACCGGCCTCCGGGCCGGCGCCGACTTCAACATCCCGACCATGAGATAGCCGGCTCGCCGGGCTCTCGTCGGCGCTAGACATTGCGGTCAATGAAGAGGCGGTCGCGACAGGTAGCGTTAATAAATCTTTAACGCTCGCTCTTTGATAGTAGAGAGCTGTTGCTATCCGCCACCAAAGGGCCGTTCGGCAACGATGGCGACGTGGGATCTCTGGTTGAATGGTGCGATCGGGGCCGGCTGGCTCGCGGTCATGGTCATCGCCTTGCTCGGCCTCCACCTGACGGGAGATCGCCGGCAGCACCGCCTGCCCTCTTTGCTGCTGGTGGCGGGTGGGCTGATCCTTTCGGCAACGGCTGTCGAGCCGATGCGAGCGATCATTGCGGCCTATCTCGACCCTCGCATGGCGGAGCTGATCGCGGTGGCGATGCTCGCCTGCTGCGCTTTACTCTGGTTGCGCCGGTGGCGAGAGTCGGTCAACCGCGCGCGCAGCCTCGCCGAAGCGGAGGCCAGCTATCGCTCCCTGTTCGAGCATTCGGATGACGGCCTTTACCAGACTCTTCCGGACGGCCGAGTGCTGCGCGCGAACACCGCCTTCGCACGCATCCTCGGCTTCGAGTCGGCCGAGGCGCTGATGGCGGCGGATCTGAACGTTGCCGCCGGCGTCTACGTCGTCGAGAACCGCCGGCGCGAGTTCCTGGATGCGGTCGCGGTTCACGGCAAGGTGGAGGGCTTCGAGAGCCAGATTCTCCGCCGCGACGGCGCCGTGATCTGGATCTCAGAAAGCGCGCGCGTCATCCGCGACCGCAGCGGCTGGCTCGTCTGCATCGAAGGCAAGGTCACGGACGTCACCTCGCGCAAGCGCGCCGAAGAGGAGCGCGATCGTGTCTTCCACCTTGCCACCGACATGCTGTGCCTGATCCGGCGCGACGGCCGCATCGAGCGGATCAATCCGGCCTTCGAGCGCGTGCTCGGCTACGAGGAGGAAGAGCTTCTGAGCCAGCCGTTCGTCGATCTCTTTCACAGCGACGATGCGCTCGCCGCCACGGTCGAGCTCGTCAAGGTCGGGCGAGGCCTGCCGATGGTCGACTTCGCCGCGCGCTGCCGGGCCGAGGATGGCAGCTTCCGCGCGCTCTCCTGGACGATGATGCCGGTCGGCGATCGCATCCAGGCGGTGGCGCGAGACCTGACCGAGCGCCGCTCGGTCGAAGAGCGGCTCCGCCTTGCCACCACCGTGTTCGAGACCACGGGTGAGGCGATCATCGTCACCGACCCGCATCAGCGGATCCTCAAGGTCAATCACGCCTTCACCGCCATCACCGGCTTCCGCGAGGACGAGGTCGCCGGTCATACGCCTCGCATCCTTTCCTCGGGCCGGCACGAGCCGGGCTTCTACGAGGCGATGGCATCCATGCTTGCGACCACAGGCCATTGGCAAGGGGAGGTGTGGAACCGGCGCAAGAACGGCGAGCTTTATGTCGAGTGGCTGAACTTCAGGGCCGTCCGCGACGGAGAGGGGCGCATCGTCAACTTCGTCGGCGTCTTCAGCGACATCACGCGCCGTAAGCAGGACGAGGAGCGGATCCAGCACCAAGCCAATTACGACGCGCTGACGCAGCTCCCCAATCGCTGGCTGTTCCAGGCCCGGCTCGACCAGGCGCTGGATCGAGCGCGCCTCTCCGGCAACAAGCTTGCACTCCTTTATGTCAACGTGAACCAGTTCAAGGTCGTCAACGACAGCCTCGGGCATCGTGCCGGCGACGAGCTTCTGAAGGAGCTGGCACGCCGCTTTCTCGGCGCGGTTCGCCACGGCGATACGGTCGCCCGGCTCGGCGGCGACGAGTTTGCCGCGATCGTCGAGGATTTCCGCGACGAAGAGCCGATCGGGATGCTGCCTGAGCGCATTCTGCGCGCAGTTGCCGAGCCGGTCCGGCTTGAAGGCGGCGAGATCGTCGCCGGCGTTTCGATCGGGATTGCATTGGGGGCTGTCCCAGATAACTCGGTTATGGAGTTATCATGGGACGGATACGACGGAGCCGATTGAGGGTCTCGAAGCAGGATCGCCTGATCGAACATTTCGTAGCAGGAACGACGGCGCGTACCGCAT
>Ga0194131_10003677_pt1 | contig 23878 bp, 19 predicted proteins | sample TA2KigO120mmetaG_FD_148631 | JGI IMG/M metagenome (GOLD analysis project Ga0194131, IMG submission 148631) | Freshwater microbial communities from Lake Tanganyika, Tanzania - TA2015053 Kigoma Offshore 120m | ecosystem: Environmental > Aquatic > Freshwater > Lake | place: Tanzania: Lake... | reverse complement strand
GTTCCCAGTGTTCATCCGAAATCGCGTGGCGCGGAAGCATGGCGGACCCTCCGTGGTTCGCAAAAACAGGGTCCGCAGTTTACCTCCGCTGCCCATGTATTGTCCACACGACCTAGCACAATACGCCAATCTTTTTGTGATCGAGGTGATCTCATGAGACTCTCCACTCAGGCACTGGTAGCTGCAGGTTTGTTCCTGTTGGCCCTTGCGTACTGCCCGGCCCCAGTGTCGGCGCAATTCTATCCCTATGGGCCGACTCCCGCGATGCAGTACGCCCGAATGCAACAGGCCCAGGCGGCGTGGATCCAGCAGCAGTACATGGCGAACATGCAACTGCAGACCTACAATCAGGCGTACTACGGCACGCCGTACCCTAATCTCTACTATCCGAACTACAACTACGCCGCGCCGTATTACCCGGCGTATACGACACCGTACGTCCCGCCAGTCGCGGCGAATCCGTACGTCGCTACACCCTATGTGCCGTCCGCCCCCGGCTACGGCGTCGGTTCGAATCCTTATGCCGCCGTCGATCCGACGGTAGCCAATCCCTACAACCCGTACAACCCCTACAACCCGTACAACAATCCGTATTACGGCGCCGGCTCGGTTCTCAGCGGTGGCGCCGATCTCATGCGAGCCTATGGCCAGACCGTCAACACCATCGAGCAAGCTCGCATCACGCGCGAACTCGCTCAACAGGCCAAACTCGACACCAAGAAGAAACGCTTCGACCTCGAGATGTACATCAAGGCCAACACGCCAAGCTACACCGAAGAACAAGAGAAAAACGCCAAGCTCACGCTCAGGCGGCTGCAAGCCAACTCGCTGCCCGGCGAAATCTCCAACGGCAAGTCGCTCAATTATTTGCTCAAGGACCTCGCCAAGTTTCCCGGAAAGAAAACCGCTCTTGAGCCGATCATCCTTACCGAAGACACGCTCTCTTCGCTCAACGTGACCAAGTCGATCTACGGCGTCGGCCTGCTCCGCGACTTCCGCGATGGGACGAGCAAACTGGTGTTCCCGGGCGGGCTCGATGAAGTTCTCAACCCCGCCGCTCGCCAGAAGCTGGAAAAGCAACTGCAAGTGCTCGTCAAAGAGGCGTACGCCAATCGCATCGATCAAAATCTGGCGAAGGAAGTGCAAGGCGATCTCGATCGCTATCGTGAGGAACTCGTCAAAAAAGTCAACGACATTCCGACGCCACAGTACCTGGAAGCCAAGCGATTCCTGCAGGAACTGGCGGAAGGAACCAGGGCGCTCCGCCAGGGAGAAGCGCTCGCACAGGCCAAGTATCAACGATGGGTTGAAGACGGCAAGGGAGGCCGTTCGGTTCAGGAATTGGCCGACTTCATGATCCGCGAAGGCTACATCTTCGGCCCGGCAACGGCGATCGACGAAGGCGCCTACCGCGCCGCACACGCCGCCATGGCCGCCTATGACATCGCCATGAACGCCCAGTTCGGCCCTGATGCACAGTGAGGACCTTCGGTAGCGTTTCAAGTTCTGATTTGTAAAACCTACCACGGGCGGAGTCGTTTTGACAACGGCTCCGCCCGTAGTCTTTGCGCCGTCTTGCTTCCTTCGTCAATCCTCCTCATCCGATCTCCAAGTCGCAACGCTCGATTCTGTCATGTGTTGCGCGTCATCCAAAAAAATCAAGCCCAATCTGCGTGGCCTGGCATCGCGGTTGCTTTTGGAAGATGGTCTGAAAAATCTTCCACATGACTTTGCGAGGATGCTCATGCAGATTGAACTGTACTGCGATTGCTGTGCTTGCCGATTCGTGGCGCCGCCGGACGCTTCGTGCGAGGACGTTGTCGATCGCATGTTCGAGACCGGGCCGTGGTACGCGCTCGGCGACGGTGCAACGTTCGAAGACATGATCTTCTCATCGCTCACCGAATACGGACAAATCTCGTGTCCCGAATGTGGCGATGCCGTCGCCGTTAGCGAGGAGAGTCTCGGCCGACTGGCCATGTCGATGCTGTCGCAGATGTGACCCTGGCCGCTGGCTGGCGCAGAAGATGCTCTCATTCACCCAAAAGACCGGCCAACTCACGCAAGGTCGCTTCCTCGTGGTCGGCGTGAATGGAGATGCGCAAGCGAGCGGCGCCAGGCGGAACCGTGGGCGGGCGGATAGCCCGGACGTCGAAGCCAAGAGTTTGCAACCTGTCCGCTCGCGCCACGGCCGCCTGATCCGAGCCAATGACAACCGGGACGACATATCCAGCGGCCGGCACTTGGAGTCCGTGTTCCCGCAGGCAATCGCAAAAGACCGTGCTATTGCGACGCAGCGATTGACGAGCCGCGTGATCGGAAACGACCACGTCGAGCACATCCAACCACCAGGCGCCGATTTGCGGGGGCAGAGCGGTGGTGAAAATGAAGTGCCGGCAGCGATTGACGAGCAGCTTTTTGAGCCGAGCCGAGCCGGCGACGTAGGCGCCGGGGACAGCCAGCGCCTTGCCGCCGGTGTGCATCGTGGCCAACACGTGATCGCGAAGGCCGAAGGAATCGACCAGTCCACTGCCGGTGTCGCTGAAACATCCAGTCGCATGAGCCTCATCGACGACAAGGTGCGCGTCGTACTTGCGGGCGAGATCCGCCATCTCTGGCAATGGCGCTTGATCGCCCTCCATTCCGAAAAGCGATTCGGTAACGATGAACCACGCCTGATTCGCCGACCTCTTCGCGTGCCGCGCCCGCATGGCCTCTCCGAGGCGGCTAACATCGTTATGCGGGAAGACAATCTTCTCGGCCCGGCTCATGCGAAGACCATCGATGATTGAGGCGTGATTACTCTGATCGGAAAAAACGACGTCGCCCGCCGCGCAGATCGTGCTCAGCAATCCCTCGTTGGCGACGTAGCCGCTCGAGAACATCAAGGCGGATTCCGCCCCATGCCAGGCGGCCAGCTTCGCTTCCAGCTCGTCCCAGATCGGATCGTGCCCTCGCAAGAGACGCGACGCCGTCCCACTGCGCGATCGATTCGAATGGGGCCAGACTTTCTTGCTGTAGCCAAGATAATCGTTGGACGAGAAATCGACGCCCGCTGGCTGATTCAACGATCGATATCGCCCCAGCGCTGTTAGCTCGTTGAGTTCACTCTGCCAACGATCGAAAAGGTTCATAATACTGCCAGACTGCGGCGTGTTTCGCCACAGGATCCATGCGCCATTCCTGTTGGGAGGCCCATCGCGCGGAAGAGGTCCGCGTCCCCCTCGGCCGACGGGTTCGGCGCTGTCAACAACTTATCCCCGAAGAAAATCGAGTTCGCTCCCGCCATGAAGCAGAGGATCTGCAGCTCCCGGCTCATGCGATCGCGGCCGGCGCTGAGGCGGACGCGCGCTTTCGGGAAGGCGACACGCGCTGTCGCGATCAAACGCACAAGTTCGATCGAGTCGACCGGGCGGACCTCGGCCAGGGGTGTGCCGGCGATCGGAACGAGACAGTTGATCGGCACGCTCTCCGGCGGCGTGTCGAGATTTGAAAGCTCAACGAGCAGGCGCAGGCGATCGTCCTCGCTTTCGCCCATGCCGATGATGCCGCCGCAGCAAACGGAGATGCCCGCTTTTTGGACGGCCTGTAACGTCTGCAAACGATCGTCATAGGTGCGCGTCGAGATGACGTTGGGATAATACTCGCGCGACGTGTCGAGGTTGTGGTTGTACGCCGTCAGGCCTGCTTCCGCGAGTTGTTCGGCCTGCGATTCGGTCAACATGCCGAGGGTGACGCACGCTTCCATGCCGAGATCGCGCACCGTGCGAACCATGTCGAGCACTTGCTCAAACTGCGCACCATCCTTGACCTCGCGCCAGGCCGTTCCCATGCAGAACCGCGAGGCGCCGAGTTCTTTTGCCTTGGTCGCTTTGTCGCGCACTTCCTCGACGCTCAACAGCGGCGTGGCATCGACGCCCGTGGTGAAATGCGCGCTTTGCGCACAGTAGCCGCAGTCTTCTGGACAGCCGCCGGTCTTGATGCTCAACAGGACGCAGCGTTGAATGTCCGCCGGATCGTGGTGCTGCCGATGGACGGACGCAGCCCGGAACAACAAGTCGGGCAACGGTGTCTGGTAAACGGCGCGAAACTCCGCCAGCGTTTTCATCATGCGATCTCGCCGAGATTTTCGGGCGACGGGTATTGTAGGAAATGAACCTTCGTTTAGCCCCGTGGCGCTTACGCGGGCGGATGGCGCGGTGCACGACACCGATTGTGAAGAAACCAAGAAAAGAAACGGCCTGGTCAAGTGGATGTGCTCTCCAGGTATAATACGGGTGCGGGCGAGATGCTCGCATGACGCTGGTGCGGAGCATTTCATGCAAGAGAACAATGGAATCGTGACGCCGCGAAAGCCGGAAGCGCCAGGGCCGGCGCCCGTGTCGGCGCTGGACGATCCGAGCTTGTACATCAACCGGGAACTGAGCTGGCTGGCGTTCAATCGCCGCGTGCTCGACGAGGCCCTCGATCCCGGCGTTCCGCTCTTGGAGCGAATCAAGTTCCTGGCCATCTGCGCTTCGAATCTCGATGAGTTCTTCATGGTGCGCGTGGGCGGCCTGCAGCAAAAGGTCGCGGCCGGCATCAACGTCGGCTCAGGCGCCGATCGCATGGCCCCGCGCGATCAGCTCGCCGCTATCAGCACGACGGTCCGCGAGATGCTCCAGGCGGGCAACCAGTGCTTGCGCGAGCAACTCCTGCCGGCCCTTGAAAAAGAGGGGCTCCTCATCCGAACGCACAAGGATCTGGGCGACAAACAAAAAGATGTGCTGACCGCCGCCTTTCGCCGCGACATCTTCCCCGTCTTGACCCCGCTGGCGATCGATCAAGGGCATCCGTTTCCGCACCTGTTGAACAAGTCGCTGAACTTGGCGGTGCTTCTGAAACGCCCGCGCGAGACCGACCGGCGTCTCGCCGTCGTGCAGGTTCCGGCTGTCTTGCCGCGTTTCGTCCAGCAAAAGACCGACGCTGGGTACACACTCATCCCACTGGAAACGGTGATTCGCCTGCACCTGCCCGACTTGTTCCCCGGCATGGAAATCGAACACGCCACCGTTTTCCGCGTGAGCCGCAATAGTGAGTACGAGATCGACGACGATGAAGTCGAGGATTTGCTCAAGACGATCGAGGAAGAAGTTCGCAAGCGCCGCCGGGGATTCGCGGTACGCCTGGAAATCGAGGCCAATGCTCATCCGCTCATCAACAACTACTTGATGCAAGCGCTCGACCTGGAGGCGACCGACGTTTACCCAAGCGACGACCTGCTCGATCTGACCGGATTGTTTCAGGTTTACAATCTGCCCGGCTATCCGAGCTTGCGCGATCCGCAGTTCGTGGCACAACAGGTGACCGAGTTCGTGAATGCGCCAAACGTCTTCGCGGCCATCAAGGCGCGCGACATCCTCGTGCATCATCCGTACGAGTCGTTCAGCCACGTGGTCGAGTTCATCGAAACAGCTGCCCGCGATGACCGCGTGCTCGCCATCAAGCAGACGCTCTATCGCACCAGCAGCGATTCGCCGATCGTCAAGGCCCTGCAACTCGCGGCCGACAATGGCAAGCAAGTCACCGCGGTGATCGAACTGAAAGCGCGGCTCGACGAGGAGCGCAACATCGCCTGGGCTCGCGAACTGGAGAAGGCGGGCGTGCATGTCGTCTTCGGCTTCGTCGGGCTCAAGACGCATTGCAAGGTCGCGCTCGTCGTTCGCCGCGAGGAAGACGGCATCCGCCGCTATGTGCACATGGCGACGGGCAACTACAACCCGACGACGGCGCGCGTCTACACCGACCTCGGCTTCTTCACGTGCAACAACGACTTCTGCGACGACGCGTCCGCGCTCTTCAACTACCTCACCGGCTACTCGGAACTGCCTCAGTGGCGCAAGCTCATCGTCGCCCCGAGCCGAATGCAGGCGTTCATGATCGAGCGCATTCAGCAAGAGGCAGAGAACGCCAAGGCAGGTCGAACGGGCCGGATCATCGCCAAAATTAACGGGCTGTTGGAGCCGGCGGTCATTCAGGCGCTGTATCGCGCGAGCCAGGCGGGCGTGAAGATTGATCTGATTTGCCGCGGTGTTTGTGCACTGCGGCCCGGGATTCCAGGGATCAGCGAGAATATTCGGGTGATTTCCATTGTCGATCGCTTTCTGGAGCACAGCCGAATTTTTTATTTCCACAACAACGGCGATTCACAGGTGTACGTTGGGTCAGCCGACTGGATGGACCGCAACTTGAGCCGGCGCGTGGAAGTGGCGTTCCCGGTAGATCACACGGAATTAAAAAACCGGCTGGTGCACGAAATCCTGGCGCTTGGCCTGGCGGACAACGCCAAGGCGCGCGAGCTTTTGCCGGACGGCGCGTATCGTCGGGTGCAGCGCGGCGTGGATCAACCGCCGATGCGTAGTCAGGAGCGATTCTTGGAGATCGCGGTTCAGAATGCGCAACGTCGGCCTGTCGAGATTCCGCCGCCGCTGCCGGTGATCGCCGCAGCGCCCGCGAAAGCTCGCAGCCCGCGCAAACGCCCCACAAAAACGCCGGAACGCACGTCGTGATTCGTCAGAGCCGCGACCGTCAGTGAGACTTCCCTCGCCCCGTTACGGTCGCGGTCCTGACAGCGGCGCTTTCCTCAGACCTGGATATTCACGCATTCGATCTTGCGGTCGACGCGTTTGAGCAAACCGGCGAGAACTCGTTGCGGTCCGATCTCGTAGAACTTTTCGACGCCCTGAGCGAGCAAGCCACGCATCGTCGTTTCCCAATGCACGGGCTGGATCACCTGCTTCACTAGCAGGCCGCGAATCTCGGCCGGGTCCGTGTGCGGCTTGGCGTCGACGTTCGACCAGACAGGAATTCGCGCCGCGTGCAATGTCGCTTTGTCCAGCGCGGCGGCCAGAGTCTGATCGGCCGGTTTCATGATGTCGGTGTGAAACGCGCCGGCGACCGAGAGGCGCACCGTTTTCGCCCCCGCTGCCGTCGCCAATTTGTCGATCTCGTCGCACGCGGCTTTCGTTCCCGACACCACCGTGTTCCCGGGACAAAGCAAGTTCGCGATCTGAATCGTGCCGCAGGTTCGCGCTTGGACGCATAGCTCTTCGATCTTGTCGATCGGCAGGAGCAGGATGCTGACCATACCGCTCGGTGTGGCGTCGCTGGCTGTCTGCATCGCTTCGCCGCGCGTTTTCACGAGCCGCAATCCGTCGGCAAAGCGGAGCACCCCGGCAAACGCCAAGGCGGTGTATTCGCCCAGGCTCAAGCCCGCAGAGGCGATGACTGCGTTCTCGATCTCCGGCGATTGAGCGCGCAAGCTCTCCAGTGCAGCGAGGCTGGCGACGTAGATCGCCGGCTGACTGATCACGGTGCTGTCGAGCCGTTCCTTCGGCCCCTTCGTGCAAACTTCGAGCAAATCGTAACCGAGGACGGAGGACGCCTCTTCGAAGAGCTCTCGTGCCGCGGGAAGTGATTCGCACAAGCCCGCCGCCATGCCGACGTACTGAGCGCCTTGTCCGGGAAAAAGGAATGCGAGCTTTGGCATACGAAAATTCCAATTCGTTCAGCCGCTCGCTTTCGGCGAGCAAGCAGACGTCGCGCTCGCCCGAGGCGACTGGCTAAACTTGTTGTCCGCCGCTGGACAGTTCTTTGACGATGAGATCGTTCAAATTGGATCGAGCGTACTTGGCGGCGACGGCGATGGCGCTGGCGATGGCGCGCTCCTTTGAGCTGCCGTGGCATATGATGCAAATGCCGTCGACTCCCAAGAGAGGCGCGCCGCCCAATTCATCATAGTCGTATCGCTTCAGGATGTTTTGCAGCGCCAGCTGTCCGAGTTGGAGTTCACTCTTCAGCGTGCTAAGGAGTTCCTTGCCCACGACTTTCATGATGAACTCGAACAAGCCCTCGCAGACCTTGAGAACGACGTTGCCGACAAAGCCTTCGGTCACGATGACTTCGCAGACACCGCGATGGATGTCGCGCCCTTCGACATTGCCGATGAATTGGTCCTTGAGCGGACTGGAACGGAAGAGATCCTGGGTTTCCTTGGCGAGTTCGTTGCCCTTGTCTTCCTCGGAACCGATGTTGAGCAGGCCGATTTTGGGCTTATCGCGCTGAAGAATATGTTTGGCGAAGATGGCGCCCATGACGCCGTATTGATAAAGATGTTCCGGCTTGGGATGCACATTGGCGCCGACGTCGAGGAGGACGGAGAGGCCTTGCTGGGTCGGCATGAGAGTAGCGATGCCGGGCCGTCGGACGCCTTTGAGAAAGAGGCGCATCATGAACCCGCCCGCGACCATGGCGCCGGTATGTCCGGCGCCAACGATGGCGTTGACTTTGCGTTGCTGCAGGAGCTGCCAGCAACGGCTGATGGAGTTATCCGGTTTTTTGCGGAAGGCCAGCGCCGGCGATTCGTCCATGCCGATCACCTGGCTGGCGTGGCAGATCTCAAGGCGCTCGCGCACCGCCTGCGCGGAGGCGAGGAGCGGCTCGACTTGCGCTTGATCGCCGACGAGGACGACGTGCAATTCGGGATCGGCTTGCACGGCGAGGACCGCACCTTGCACGATTGGAACGGGCGCGTAATCGCCCCCCATCGCATCGAGTGCGACACGCATGGGTTAGCTCCCCTCTTCTTCTTCTTCGATGAGGATGGCTTCGCGGGCTTGGGAGTTGAGCCAACCGCAGTTGGAGCAAACGAAATGCGGTCGAACGGGTTCGCCGCAGCGCGTGCAGTAGGTATTTTGTCGGGTTTTCAGGTGGTGGTGGCTGCGCCGTTTGCCCTGTCGGGCTTTCGACGTACGCCTCTTCGGTACGGCCATGATCGTAACTCTTTTCAGAATAAGGACTAAGACGAGCAGACCAGCTTGAGCAGGCGGATCAGGATCGCCAATGTCAGTTTAGTGCGCTCTGCTTCACCGACAATGCGGCGAAGTACTAATGATAGGAAATGTGTCCCGCCACGTCCGCAGGCGTTCACGTCAAAATAGCGTAACATATCCCGTAGGGTGCGTGAAACGCACTACTTCGGGAAGCGAGGTGCGTTCCACGCACCCTACATGAGGGCGTATTCATGGACCGTCTCTGGGCGCCATGGCGTCTAGCGTATGTCGCCGCTGCCAAACCGCCGGCCGAGCACGATCCTTGCTTTATCTGCAAGGGGCTCTCGGAGCAGGCGGATCGTGAGAATTTGATCGCCTGGCGCGGGCCGGCGAGCGTCGTGGTGCTCAATCGATTCCCTTACAACAACGGCCACCTCTTGGTTGCCCCGAAGGCACACAAGGCGGAGTTACATGATTTGGACGCAGGCGAGATTGCAGAACTGCATCAAACGCTGGCCCGTATGGTTACGATCCTGCGCGAATCGATGAAGCCGGACGGATTCAACATCGGCCTGAACCTCGGCAAGGCCGCCGGCGCCGGTTTGCCCGGCCATTTGCACTGGCATATCGTGCCGCGCTGGTTCGGCGACACGAACTTCATGCCGGTGTTCTCTGATACTCGCGTGATGGTCCAGTCGCTCGATCAGTTTTTCGTTTTCCTGACCGAGCGACTGAAGGAGAGTAATTAGCGGATTTCGTTTAGACAGCGGCCGACAAAGTGTACCCGCCGGCAGACGCCCAAAAATGTAGCCTGGGCTTCAGTCCACGCTACGGCGGGTATTTCGCTTCCGGCCGCTCACCTTGGCGCCCGCGTAGCGCCATGCGAACGCTTAAACGAAGAACCAGCATGCCCAGGGGTTTCCATGCCAGCCAATGCAGCCATCGATCCATTTGAGTACGAGGAGCGCTGTCTCGCACCGTATGCCATGCGGACGCGGAAGAGCAAGGGGCGCAAACATGCCGAACCCGTGCATCCTTTTCGCACGCTGTATCAGCGTGATCGCGACCGCATCGTCCATTCGACTGCTTTCCGGAGGTTGATGCACAAGACGCAGGTGCTCGTCAATCAGGTCGGCGACTATCATCGCACACGTCTGACGCACACCCTGGAGGTGACGCAAATCGCTCGGACCATCGCACGGGCGCTCGGCCTCAACGAGGATTTGACCGAGGCCGTCGCGCTGTTGCACGATTTGGGCCATCCGCCGTTCGGACACGCCGGCGAAACCGCCTTGGATGAATGCATGCGCGACCATGGCGGGTACGAGCACAATCGTCACGGCCTCCGGCTCGTCGAGTTGCTCGAGTACCGCTATCCCGATTTTCCCGGCCTGAATCTGTCGTGGGAGGTTCTGGAATCGCAGGCCATGCACAGCAAGAGGCCCGATGCTCCAGAGGTGAAGCCATACCTTTCTGTGGGCCAACCTCTTTTGGAAGCACAGGTGGTCGATGCCGTGGACAGCCTGGCGTACGATTGCCATGACATCGACGACGCCCTGAGTGTTGGGTTGATCACACTCGATCAACTCGCCGACGTGCCATTTTGGACTGCCGCGGTCGAACGGGTTCGCGGCGAGCATCGCGCGATTCGGCCGGAGCAATTTCAGCCGACGGTCATTCGCAAACTGATCGATTGGCAAGTCGTTGACCTACTGGAGACGACGAAGAAGAACCTTGAAGCCGAAAAGGTCACCAGCGTAGACGCCGTTCGTCGTTGCCGGCATCTTCTGGTTGTGCCGAGTGTGGAAGTGAAGCAACTTAAGTCGAATCTGGAGGCCTTTCTGCACGAAAACGTTTATCGACACTACCGCATCCTGCGAATGGCCTACAAGGGGCAAAGACTTGTGCGGGAGATGTTTGGCGAATTCCGAAGTCACCCGCTGGCCTTGCCGCCGCGTTATCGAGAACGGGCGAACCAGCAGGGGCTTGAGCAGACCATTTGCGACTACTTGGCCGGCATGACCGATCGTTACGCACAGAATGAGCATTTGCGCCTGTTCCAACCCACGTCCTTTGTGTAACATATCAGAACGTTGGTTTTGGACTGAGATCCGGCGAGGCCGAACGACGTTTCCTCTCCATTCCAAGCGCATAATAACTCCCCGCCATCGCCTCCACTTTGGATGCGGGCTGAAGGATTGTTCGTACCCCGTGAAAGCGGGTGGCAAACGGCGCCGGCGAATCTCCGTTACGCTCTGATGATTTTCAGAAATACGCTCTCCGAGAATTGGGTGATTGAGAGCATCCCGGATTGTCGGCTTTCTTGAAAACACGAATCCTGACCCGTCGAAATCGGGAGGTTATCTTGATTGATCTACTCGTCGACATTCTCAGCGGGCCCGCCAAGCTCGTCTGGGTTGTGCGATTCATATTGTTCGTCCTGACCGTCGGCATCGCCACCGATGCATTAATCGGCGCCATTGGATCCGAAGAACGTTTCGCCAGCGTTCTGAGCGGCTTCGCCATCGGACTGGTCGTGGCCTTTTGCGTCGGCGCGATCTGCTTGTTCTTTCTCGGCGCCCTGTCGCTCGATGCCGCAACTCGTGAAAAGGACATCACCACCCTGTCGGCCGTCAGCCTCGGTTTGCTCGGCGGGTTGGCAATCGCCTGGCTTTTCTGGTTCGCGGTTCAGCCGATTGTTCATCAGTATCTCGCCAGCATGCAAATCATCGAATCGCGATCCGCTCGCATCGAGAAGACGACGCAGCTTCTGATCACGGTGCTGGCCTGCTATATCGCCATTTCGATGCTGCTACAAACCAAGGATGAGTTTCGCTTCATCATCCCTTATGTCGAATTTCAGAAGCAGGTCAAAGGCGCCAAGCCGTTGGTTTTGGATACCAGTGTGATTATCGACGGCCGAATTGCCGATATCTGTGATACCGGGATCATCGATAGCAAGGTGATCGTGCCGCGCTTTGTTTTGCAAGAATTGCAAGCGATTGCCGATAGCTCCGACAAGATTCGGCGAAATCGCGGCCGCCGCGGGCTGGACGTGCTCAAACGGCTGCAGGCCGATCCGAAAATTGAACTGGAGATTTACGAGGGAAACCTGCCGGAATTGCGCGACATTCAGAAAGTTGACGAACGTTTAGTCGTCCTGGCGAAAGCTCTGAGTGCCCGGGTCGTAACGAATGACTTCAACCTGAACAAGATCGCTCAGCTTCAAGGCGTCGAAGTCATCAACCTGAACGAATTGTCCAACGCCCTGAAACTGGTTGCCCTGCCCGGTGAAGTGTTGACCGTCAAAATCGTCAAGCAAGGCGATCAGATCGGTCAGGGCGTCGGATACCTCGAAGACGGCACGATGGTGGTGGTCGAGCAAGGCCGCCAGGCGATCGGCCAAGAAGTGGCGATCACTGTCACCAGCGTGTTGCAGACGCCGGCCGGTCGAATGATCTTTGGCCGCATGGGTGGCACAGGCGATCACCCCGCGTTAAAGACGTAGCGCCAGTCCGGGGCTGGCGCGTGAGCGCTCGCTCTGGAGGCGAATTGTGGCCCAGCGTTGGTTGGCTGCGTTGGTGGTCCTCTTCGCTATCCTCGTGGCGGCTGCCGTCCCCAATGCGCAGACCCAACCGGGCGATGCCGTCGGCAAGCAAAGCGACCTTGAACTGGTGCAAAAACTCCTCACCGCGCGCCGCGAGTACCAGAAGACGCTCGAACAACTCTACGTCCACTATCACCAGGTCAACGATAAGGAACGCGAGCGCTGGGCCAAGGAGGAACTCGTCGCCTTCCACCGCATCCCGAAACACGCGTTCATTCTGCACCTGGTCGTGCCGCCCCCCAATCTCAACGGCCACACCAATATTCCGGAAGCGAACAAGCTGTTTACTTGGGCCATGACGTATAAGGATCAGGGCCTAGGCGACAAATACACGGACAATCAACGCCGGGCTGAGTTGCTCTTTCAAGAGATCCTGACCAAGTATCCGCAGAGCGACAAGATCTCCGACGTCGCGTTCATGCTGGGCGACATCTATGAGAGCAAGGCGTACCGCATGCACTATTTGGCGGTGGAATATTATCAGCGGTGTTTTCAATGGAATCCAAAGACGTCGTACGACGCGCGCTTACGAGCCGCTCGCATTTTCGACAAGCAACTCAACAACCGCACGCGAGCGCTGGAACTTTACCGCGAAGTGAAGACTCACGAAGTCGACCCACGCCGCCACGCCGAGGCTGACCGGCGCATCGCCGAACTGACGGGGTCGAAATAGCGTTGCCGTTCGTCACTGGCGAAGGCGCTCGCCAAAGGCGAGCGGCTAAGCGACGGTATCAACCCGCTTTTCGTTCGAACACATCGCGAAGGGCGGCCAGCTGCTGCTTGCGGACCGCTTCCGGAGCGAACGCGTCAAACGGAACCGGACGCTTGAGAATCTTCTGCAACACCTCGACGGCTGCCTGTCGCAACTCCGGATCGCGCCGTTCCAGCGCGTTAAGCAGCGCCGGGATGGCGGCTGGGCCCTTCTTGACCAGTTCCTCTACTGCCATGGCCTGGTCGGACGTTTTGAGCTTTTCGATGAGCCGTTGAATCTTCTCCTGCTCCAAGATCATTTGCGCCGGCGTCAGCTTGGACGGCGGCGGACCGGGAAACTCGAGTGTTGCCGGCGCCGGCTCATTGGCGACAGGCGCCTTCTGCGCCGGCGCGGGCGGCGCAATGGCAACCGGCTGCGCGGGCGCGACCGGTGTCGCCTCCGGACTCGGGGCGTAGTTTCGCTCACTGAACCCGGTCCCAAGGTACTCCGCGATCGCAATCGGATCCCGCACGATTTCCGCCGGCGTGCCGTGGGTGCGCACTTTGCCGTCCTTGATCAGATAGCTGCGCGTCGTGATCTTGAGGGCCTCGTGCACGTTGTGATCCGTCAGAAGAATGCCAATCCCTTCGTTGCGCAATTCGACGATGATCTCGCGAATCTCGGCAATGGTGATCGGATCGATGCCGGTGAAGGGCTCATCGAAAAGGATGAGCATCGGCTCGGTGAGGAGCGAGCGGGCGATTTCGAGCCGACGTTTTTCACCGCCCGAAAGCCCCGCGGCGTAGTTGGTGCGAACTTTGGTGAGTCCGAATCGGAGGATTGCCGCCTCCATGCGTTCATACCGCTCGGTGCTCGACAACGATCGTCCCAGCGAGCGGAGATCGGGCATGATTTCCATGATGGCGAGCAGGTTCTGCTCGACGGTGAGATTGCGAAAGACGCTGGTCTCCTGAGGCAGGTACGCCATGCCGAGGCGGGCGCGCTCGTACATGGGAAGGTCGGTGACGTCTTCGCCGTTGAACCAGACGGTTCCCTCGTCTGGCGTAATCTGCCCCGTCGCCATGCGAAAGCTGGTGGTTTTGCCGGCGCCATTGGGCCCGAGCAGGCCGACGACCTCGCCGCGGTTGACCTCGAAGTCGACGCCGTTGACGACCGCTCGGTCGCCGTAGAATTTGACCAGCCCCTTGACTTCGAGCAATGACATAGCGCGTCCTCCGTGACAATCCGTGGCTTGCGTATATACCGCAAATCGGCAACAGGGGTCAAGGCACGTCCGCGTAGGCGCGGGATTTCTGGGTGCACGACATGGTTGGCAAACGGCACGGGAGGGCGAGGCTCCTGCCGAGCCGCGAGCCCGCGAAATACTCGATTTCGGACGAGTATCCTGTCGCTTCCGGCTCGGCAGGAGCCTCGCCCTCCCGAAGCAGGCCACGCAGACCATGTCGTGCACCCGGGATTTCTTACCGCTTGCAGCGTAGTGCCCTGTCCAGACTCATTTTTCGAGTTGGTCGATTGGAGAGTGGACTTCAGTCCACACGATTGCGTGGCTCCCGGAGCTAGGCCGCGTGGACTGAAGTCCACGCTACAAGACTCTCCTACCCGAAAATTTGGTCTGGACGACGCAGTAGGGTGCGTGAATCGCACCTGTCCCGCAATGGATGCGATTCACGCACCCTGCTGGGCAAGGAACTTGCGCTTTTTTGTTGTCTGCACCGCGTTTTCCGGTACAAAGCCCTGCACGTGATCTGGTTCGAATGTCCCCTCGCGAACGGCAAAGGAGCCTCCATGATCGTCAGCGGGTTTTCGGGAAACGACATGTATTGCTTGAATGAAAAGGGTTTCGCCCCGGGCAGCGTCGTCGTCGGCAATAGCGTGCAGGCGCTGGGCTTTTTCGGTGGCATCGCCAGCGGATTGCGAACGATCGCCGGCGGTGAGATCGAGAACCTCACCCAGCTCATCACCGAAGGCCGTCACGCCGCCATCGAACGCATGGAAAAGGAAGCCAAGGCCGCCGGCTGCCAAGGCATCACCGGGGTTCGCTCCGAACTCAAGGAAGTCAGCGGGTATCACGAGTTTCTCGCCATCGGCTCCGGCGTGCGCACCAAGGGCTACGACGGCGATTTCTTCACTACCGCCTGCTCGGGCCAGGACTTCTACTGCCAAATCGATGCCGGCTATCAGCCGAAACATTTCGTCATGGGGAACGTCGCCTACGCGCTCGGCGTCGGCCAGAGCATTTTCGCCTGGCTCACCGGCGTCGCCGGCGGCGAAGTCAAGCAATATTCCGACATGTACAACCATACCCGGCATCTGGCCCTCACTCGACTCGAGAACGAGGCGAAGGCGGTCGGCGCTAATTCCGTCGTCGACATCGCCACCTATATTCTCCCCTTCGGGCCCGGCGTCACCGAGATGCTCATGGTCGGCACGGCATCGTATCATCCAGCGTTCGGCAATCCCGAGCGCCCCGTCACCTCCGAACTGACCGGCGAAGAGCTGTGGAACCTCGCACGCCTCGGCTACGCGCCCATGCGCCTGCTTCTGGGCGTCTCCGTCTATTCGCTCGGCTTGGCGGGCGGCATCTTTGCCTGGTTCCAAAGCTTCAGTCGCGGCGAACTCGAGTCAGTCACTCAAGTCATCTACGAAGCTCGCAGCAATTGCCTGGAACACATCATCGGTGAGGCCAAGGCTATCGGCGCCGACGGCGTCATCGACATCAAAGTGTTTATCGATGAGATAAGCGCCGGTTATGTCGAAGTCATGGCCATCGGCACCGCGATCAAGAAAATGCCGGGCATCACGACTCAGAGCCCCGCCTTAATCCCACAGGCCATCATCCGCGATCGCGATACGCTGTTCCGGCCAGTTACGGCGATTGTTTGATCGTGTATGAAAATTCGTGTCAAGCGTGCAGCGCAGCCACCCGCCTGGCCGGCTCGGGCTGTCGCTGCTCGCTTGGGGCTCTCGAGGAACTCATGCCTGCCTTCTCTGTTCATAGTGTGCCGATTTTCCTCCTGTTCATCGCCACCGCGAGCGGCTCGCCCCCGAGTATGCCATTCGACCTGATGGCTGACAAACTCGACGCCTGGAGAACGCCGCACGGCGATTGGCAGCACGTCGGCGCGGTCGAACTCGACGCCAAGAACCCCAGAAAGTTCGCCGTCAAGGAAGGCAAAGGCGTCTGGTACAACGGCGCCAAGGGGCGCACGTCCAACCTCTTCTCCAAGCAGAAATTCGCCGACGTCGAACTGCATGTCGAGTTCAACATCCCCAAAGGCTCAAACTCGGGCATCAAGTTCCATGGGCATTACGAGATTCAGATTTACGACAGCTTCGGCAAGAAAGAAGTAAGCGGTGAAGATTGCGGCGGCATCTATCCGCGCGCCGTCGTCATGGGCGGACGCTACACCCATATCGACAAGGGCATTGGTCCCAAGGTCAACGCCTGTAAAGCCCCGGGCGATTGGCAAACGCTCGACGTCACATTCCTCGCGCCGCGCTTCGACAAGGAAGGCAAGAAAATCAAGAACGCCATGATTCTAAGGGCCATCCTCAATGGCCAGGTCATTCACGAAAAGCAAGAGTTACTCACCCCCACAGGCGATCGCTGGAAAAACGCCGAAATGCGCGAAGGCCACTTGATGCTTCAAGCCGACCACGGCCCGATTGCGATCCGCAACTTCCGCATCCGTGATGTGAAATGAAAATGCCGAAATGATGAAATCCCGAAAGGCCCTAACGCGACAGAGCCGCAGCCGTCAGCAATGAGCCGGCAGCCATCAGCCATACCATCAAAGCATGACCTTCTCTGGCTGACGGCTGATAGCTGACACCCCGTGCATAATTTCTCGTCATTTCCGATACTTGTGCGAGATTTGGGTTGTCCATGAACGATCGTTTGCAAACTATCCGCACTATCAGCAATCGCCTGCTCATCTCGCTCGGAGTGTTGATGCTCTTGATCATTCCGGGCGCATTTTGGGCGAGTCAATCGGACCAGTTTGTCGGGGCCTCGCCGCTGATGACGTTGATCATCGGGGCCATCGGTGGCTTCGTCGGGCTGCAACGCCGGCTCAAGACGCTCGGCGACGAGGATCTCCAGCTGCTGGCCGACTCGTGGGTCTACGTCGCTCTCTCTCCCGTGGTCGGCGGCATCCTCGCGGTGCTGTTGTACGTTCTGTTCATCTCCGGGTTGTTGGCGGGCGATCTGTTTCCGAGGTTTGTGGCGGACAAAGACGCCGCCAGCATCGAGGGCCTCGCCGCACTCTTTCGCATTCACGGCGCGGCGTCTGACTACGCCAAGCTGATCTTTTGGTGCTTCCTGGCCGGCTTTTCGGAGAGATTCGCCATCGACATCATCAGCCAATTCGAATCGCGTGTGGTGAGCAAGCCGCCTCCCCCCGACGCGCCGCGCGAAGAGCCGCGCACGAAGTAACCCGCACGGATCATACAATAGCGCCATGGACTCCAACGGCCGCATGATGCCCCGCAATCAGGTTCGCAACGGCGACTGCATCGCCGGCATGCGTGAGCTTCCCGATGGCTGCGTCGACCTCGTTTTTGCCGATCCGCCGTTCAACATCGGCTACAAGTACGACGTTTACGAGGATCGCAAGGGGACCGACGAATACTTGGCATGGACGAAATCGTGGGGCGAGCAAGTTCACCGCGTGCTCAAACCAACCGGCACGTTTTGGCTGGCCATCGGCGACGACTTCGCAGCCGAGCTCAAGGTCCTGTTTCAGCGCGACCTCGGCTTCTCGTGCCGCAGCTGGGTGATCTGGTACTACACCTTCGGCGTCAACTGCACGAAGAAATTCAGCCGCAGCCATACGCATCTCTTCCATTTCGTGAAAGACCCGAAGCAATTCACGTTCAACGCGAACGCTATCAAAGTCCCGTCAGCTCGTCAGACCGTGTACGCCGACTCCCGGGCACAAGAGGGCGGGCGATTGCCGGACGACACCTGGATCCTGCGTCCGCAGGACATGAAGCAAGGCTTTGAAGCGGATGAGGATACATGGTACTTCCCGCGCGTCTGCGGGACCTTCAAGGAGCGAGCGGGATTCCACGGCTGCCAGATGCCGGAACGCGTGTTGGGGCGGATCATAGAGGTTTCGTCAAATCAAGGCGAGTTGGTGCTCGATCCCTTTGCCGGGTCAGGCAGCACATTGGTGGTCGCGAAGAAATTAGGGCGCGACTATTTCGGTTTCGAATACTCTGCGAACTATGCCAGGCGCGTTTGCGCTCGCCTGGAGGCGACCGACGTCGGCCAGTTTCTCGATGGAGTGGACGACCCGAAGCGAAGCGTGCCGGCCACCGCCAACGGCCGCGTGCTCAAGAACAGTAAACGTAAATAAACAGAGCCTGAAGCGTCAGCGAAGGGTCCCTTCGCCGACGCTTCGGGCGCCGACGCATCACTTCCCATACAGCGGCGTGCTGTCGAAGAGGTCGCGTGGGCGCAGGGTGAAGTCGATCCAGGTCGTCAGGGCGACGCCTTCCTCTTGGTTAGCGCCGTCGGGGCCGAAGTCCTCGCCGCGCGGCACGTGGATGCCGGGGGCCGAGTACCACACCGTCACGGGCTGATTTTTCAACTCCCGCTTGTTGGCTGCTTCACGGACCAGCGTGTGAAAAAATGTCCGTTGCGGGTTGGTGACCGTCAGCCAAAAGTCGGAGTTGACGAACTCCATCTGCTCCTTGCTCATCCCGGCCAGGTCGCCATAACCACGGACATCGCGCACCGAACCCATGCGAGACGGGATGAGATCGTAGCTGACGGGGCGGAAGTGTGCGTTCTTGACTTCGGTGCTGTGGACTCGCAGCGTCGTGAACTCCTCGGCTTTCCAGAGGGCACTTCCTTCTTTGGCGGCGTTGCCGCCTTCGCTGCCGAACGGCTCATCGACGACGGCGAAGCGATTGCCGACGCGGCGGCGACTGATCAGGCGATAGTCGTTTTTGGTGGGTCCGCCGGCGCCGTCGGCTTTGGCTTCGCTGAGGTCGAATTCCATGCGCCAGCTGCCGACGTGAAGATGCACATCGCCGTCCTTGACATTTCCCCGCCCCTTGCCGCGGCGGAAGTAGTTGTGAGCGGTGAATCCGAGACGCGTGACGACCCGGCCATCGTCGGTGAAGTTGTATTCCATGATGTAGACGTAGTTGACTGCCTGGAAGATGGAGGCGAGGACGAGTTTTTCGCCGCGATAGCCGACGTTGTTGCCGTGCCCTTTCATCCAGCGAATGCCATCGTCGTGGACCTCGCGGAAGATCTTGTAGTTCTTGTTGCCCGACCACGCAACGACCGCCGGCATCGCCACACACGGCGGTCCCAGGAGTTTTTCGGCGGCGGCGACGGTCTTGTCGGCCCGATCCTTGGTGGCCAAATCGGCGTAGAACGTAATATTGTCGTCATACGGCGCCAGTGCCTCGACGAGTTGAAGGTTGCGCACGACGTTGATTGTCTTGGTCTGCCCGTCAGCGCTTTGGTACGTGAACGCCGCCTTGACGATGCGCAAGAGGTGCACCTCCTTGTTGAAGTTCGAGACAAAATCCCACTCGACATCCCAGCGCGTTTTTTGCTTGTCCGGCGCTGCTTTCGCAGGAAATGCTTGCGTCTCGGTGTTGGCGACCACAAGAGTCGGCGCGAGAGTAAACGACAATAGCGCGAGGATCAACTGCCACTTCTTCATGTTACGCTCCTTGTTGGAAGACGCTGCCGCGACGACGCATCGGAGCGCCGCGCATAGGATATGATAAGGACGAGACCCCCACGGACGAGAGAACCGCGCATGCCGCGCATTCAGCAACTTCCGGTTTCGGTCATCACGAAGATCGCCGCCGGGGAAGTCATCGAACGCCCCGCCAGCGTCGTCAAGGAGCTTCTGGAGAACAGCCTCGACGCCGGCGCCACCCGCATCGACATCGACATCGAGCAGGGAGGCTGCGAACTCATCCGCGTCGTCGACAACGGCCACGGCATCCATCCCGACGATCTCGAACTCGCGTTGACCAATCACGCCACCAGCAAGCTCGCGACCGCTGACGACCTCTTTGCCGTCCGCACCATGGGCTTTCGCGGCGAAGCCTTGGCGTCCATCGCGGGCGTGGGGCAGGTGACGATTCAGTCGTGCGTCTCCGAAGCGGAGAAAGGGAGAAGGAGTGAAGGGGAGAATGGGAGATGGGGAGGGGAGGAGATCGAAGCCCGCTCATTCTCCCCCTCTCCCTCTCTCCCTTTCTCCCCTTCTCATGAAGCCGGCGCCGAAATCTCCTCGCACGGCGGCGAACTATCGGCGGTCCGCGTATGGAACGGCGCACCGGGGACGCGTATTGAAGTGCGCCATTTGTTTTACAACGTGCCGGTTCGCCGAAAGTTCATGCGCACCCCATCGACCGAGATGGGGCACATCTGCGAAATATTCACGCGTATCGCGCTCGCCAAGCCCGGAATTCACTTAGTCCTGCGGCATAACGGCAAGAACGTTTACGAAGTCTCCGCGTCCGATGACTTGCTGACGCGCATCGGAACCTTCTTTGGCAAGGAAGTTCGCGACCAGCTTTATGCCATCGACGCACGGCAAGGGCCGGCGCATCTATTCGGCTACATCGCCGATCCTGCTTGCGATCGAGGCAACGCCAAAGCGCAGTACCTCTTCCTCAATGGCCGATGGATTCGCGATCGCGCACTCGGCCATGCGCTGCAAGAAGGCTATCGCGGTTTGCTGATGACGGGCCGCTACGCGGTGGCGTTCTTGTTCCTAGACCTGCCGCCCGACGCGGTCGACGTCAACGTGCATCCGACCAAGGCCGAGGTGCGCTTCCGCGATGCCAGCGCCCTGTACTCGATGGTGCTGGCCACGGTGCGCAACCGGCTCAATGAGGAGGAGTTGACCAGCCGGCTCCAGCCGCCGACGGCGAACGGGGCGAGCGGTTACTTCAGCCCCCGCCCCGCCGAGGCGACTCCGTCGCTGTTCGCGCAGCCGGGGTTTCCGACGTTCAGCAAGAACCCCCCAAGCCCAGGGGTGAGCGCAGCAAACCCCTGGGATCCGCCCGCTGCCGCGCTTCCGCCAAGCCCTGGCATGAGCGCAGCGACTGCCGGAGGTGACCTAATAGTCGATTGCCCAAGCCCAGGGGTGAGCGAAGCGAACCCCTGGGATGAAGTACGCCCCGAGCCCGCCCCCCCCATCCCCGAAGTCATCAACGCCATCCAGGTGCACAACACGTACCTCGTCGTCGAAACCACCGATGGCATGCTCGTAATCGATCAACATGCACTACATGAACGTGTGCTTTTTGAGGAGATCAAGGAACGCATTCGGCTCGGCTCCCTCGATGTTCAACCGATGCTAATCCCGGAGCCGGTCGAGTTGACCGCCGATCAGGCTGCGGTGCTTCTGGAACATCGCCACGATCTCGATGCCCTTGGCCTGGGTGTAGAAGACTTCGGCGGCAACACGGTCATCGTCACGCGCTACCCGGCCCTGTTGGGCCGACGTCCGCCGGCGCAAATCCTCAAGCGCGTTGTCGATCACTTGATGAACAAGGAACGCATGCCGACGCGCGAGCAGCTGCTGAGCGATCTGATGAGCCTGATGGCCTGCCACGCCGCCGTCCGCTCCGGCGACCCGCTGGCGCCCGAGGAGATCGCCGCCTTGGTCGAGATGCGCCATCTCTCCGCCGACACGCACCACTGCCCGCACGGACGACCGACGGCGCTATTGTTTACGCGGCAAGAGTTGGATCGACAGTTTCGGCGAATCTAAGTGATCGTGCGCGTGTAGGGTGCGTTCAGTGAACGTAGCCTATTCTGAATACGATTGTCATTTCGCCGGCGCTTGGTTACATTGTCCTCGCCAATCCTCTTTTGTGACGAGGCTGCCATGCGCTATCTCCTCATGTTATTGGTCGTCGCCCTTTCCCCGAGCGCCGCTTTGGCGCAGGCGAAACAGAAAAACGTCGTCCTGATCATTGCCGACGATCTCGGACGGCAACTCGGTTGCTACGGCGACAAATGCGTGACGTCGCCGAACATCGATGCCCTGGCGAAGAAAGGCGTTCGCTTCACGCGGGCGTATTCAAGCGTCTCGTCGTGCAGTCCGAGCCGGGCCAGCATCATGAGCGGACTGTACACGCACCAGAACGGCATGTACGGCCTGCAGCACGCGCCGCACAGCCAGCAGTGTCATCCCTGGGTCATGGGATTGCCCACGCTCTTGCGCAACTTCGGCTACTTCACCGGCCTGATCGGTAAGTTCCACGTCGGCCCGGAGTCGGCGTTCAACTTCCATCGCCTCATGCTCAACACCAAGCAGCGAGACGTCGCTCTCATGGCCCAGAATGCCAAGGAGTTCATCCGCACCGCCGACAAGAAGCCCTACTTCCTGGTCATGGGCTATCAAGATCCGCATCGCGCCAAGGTCGGCTTCGGCAACGATGTCTGGGCAAAAGACCCCAAGGAGGTGAAGGTCGATCCCAAAAAAGTCGTCGTGCCGTACCACCTGCCCGACACCGAGGCGGTGCGGAAAGACCTGGCCGAGTATTATCAGTCGGTCGCCCGCATGGATCGCGGCGTCGGTTTGCTCTTCGAAGTGTTGCGCGAGCTGGGGCAACTCGAAGATACGATCATCATTTTTATCAGCGACAACGGCATCCCGTTCCCCGGCGCCAAGACCACCCTCTACGCATCGGGCATTCACTTACCGATGCTCATCGCCGGTCCCGGAGTGCCGCAGGATCGCACGAACCATGGGGTCGTCAGCTACATCGATCTGGCGCCGACGATTCTCGACATCACGAAGGCGGCTGGTCCGAAGTACAAACTGCCGGGCCGATCGTTCCTGCCGATCTTGGGGGACGACAATCCGAAGGGCTGGGACACGGCCTTTGCTTCGCATCAGTTTCATGAAATCACGATGTCGTACCCGATGCGCTCGATCATCACGCCGAAGTACAAGTTGATCGTCAACCTGGAGCACCAGAAGACGTATCCGCTGGCGTCCGACCTGTGGGGCTCGCCGAGCTGGCAAGATATTCGCAAGACCGGCGCGAAGATGATGGGGCAACGCAGCGTCGACGCGTTTCTTCATCGGCCCAAAGAAGAACTGTACGATCTCTCGACCGATCCGGATGAACTGAAGAACCTCGCAGCCGATCCGGCTCACGCAAACGGGTTGACGGAACTGCGAACGCGCTTGCGCGATTGGCAGAAGGACACGGCCGACCCGTGGGCGATCCTGTATCGCGAGGAGAAGTGATTGTTTTCGCTTAACGTTCGCGCGGCGCCATGCAATTGTTAAACAAAACCATCGGAGACAAGCGCGATGTGGCCCGATGCCGACAAGACGCAGTCGTTGCTCGACAAAGCCGGCGCCGGCGACGCCGACGCGGTCGATCAGCTTCTCGCTCAGCATCGCGAGCCGATTCGGCGGATGATCGATCTGCGTCTCGACCCCGCCATCGTGCAGCGCCTCGACGCCAGCGACATCGTGCAGGACGTGCTCATCGAAGCCAATCGTCGGCTAAAGGAATACTTGAAGAACCCGACGATGCCGTTTCACCTCTGGCTAAGGCACATCGCCAAGGATCATCTGATCGACGCCCATCGTCGACACCACAAGGCCCAGAAGCGCGGCGTCGAGCGCGAGCAGCCGATCCATCGCCCGGCCTGGTCGGACCGGTCGTCGCTCGATTTGGCGGGGCAGCTGCTCGATCAGGATTTGACCCCCGCCTCTGCCGCCATCCAGGAGGAGATGCAAA
>Ga0194131_10003675_pt1 | contig 23891 bp, 22 predicted proteins | sample TA2KigO120mmetaG_FD_148631 | JGI IMG/M metagenome (GOLD analysis project Ga0194131, IMG submission 148631) | Freshwater microbial communities from Lake Tanganyika, Tanzania - TA2015053 Kigoma Offshore 120m | ecosystem: Environmental > Aquatic > Freshwater > Lake | place: Tanzania: Lake... | reverse complement strand
GCTTGGAGGCGCTGTGTAGTACCCAACGTGGGTAATACACCCTTGCCGCTCTAACCCTCGGAAAATCTTTGGCTTAGAGGTCTGCTTGGCCGCTTCGCAGTAAACTCCCGCTAGCCCACGACTCGCGCAGCCAGCTTGGAGCCAAATCCCGCTCAATCACCTGCAACGCATATTGCTCGGCCGAAATTCCTCGTGCTTTGGCCTTCACTTCCAACGCCTGCACATCCGCGTCGCCGAGGCTGATCGTTAGGTTCAAAGCCGTATTCCTCAGTTCCTAGCGTATCTGATTGCGCAATACTCCGCACACTTCACCCCCACCCGCCTGCCATTTCCTGCCAAGATAGTAAATCATGCGCCGCCTCCTCTTCCTCCTCCCCGCCATCACCCTCATCGGCCAGCAGATCATGTTCTCCCCCGTCCGCGGAACGCGCGAAATGGTCGGAGCAGCCAACAACTTCGAAGTCGAAGCCGGTTTCCGCATCCTCGCCGCCGGCGGCAATGCCGTCGACGCCGGCGTCGCCTCCGTCCTCGCCGCCTCGGTCACCGAACAGGCCCGCTTCGGCATCGGCGGCGAAATGCCCCTCATCATCAAGATGAAGGACAAGCCCCCGATCGTCATCAGCGGCTTAGGCACCGCGCCCGCCCTCGCCACCACGGACTGGTATCGAAACCGCAAGCCGAACCCTTGGGAAAACCCCGCGCAAATGCCGCCCATCCCCGGCGAAGGCATCCACGCCGCCATCCTCCCCGGCGTCTTCGACGGCCTCATGCTCGCCCTTCAAACCTACGGCACCAAATCGTTCGCCGAAGTCGCCGCGCCCGCCATCGAATACGCCGACGCCTTCCCCATCGGCGAAGAGTTCTCCAACTTCATCCGCAACGGCGAACGCCTCCTCTCCGGCTGGCCGACATCGAAAGCCCACTTCCTCCCCGACGGCCGCCCGCCCAAAATCGCGACGGTCTTCAAACAGCCGTCTCTCGCCAAAACGCTCCGCGAACTCGTCGCCGCCGAAAAGAAGCAAAAAGGAAATCGCGCGCGCAAAGTCCAGGCCGTCCGCGACTACTTCTACCGCGGCCCCCTCGCCAGGAAAATCGCCGCATTCTCCGAAGCCAACGGCGGCCTCATCCGCTACGACGACCTGAAAAATTTCAAAGCCGAAATCGACCAGCCCGTCACCGCCGACTACCGCGGCTACACCATCGTCAAGCCCGGCTTCTGGACCCAAGGCCCCGTCATGATCCAGGCCCTCAACATCCTCGAAGGCTACGATCTCAAGAAAATGGGCCACAACTCGCCCGAATATCTCCACACCGTCATCGAAGCCGTCAAGCTCGCCTTCGCCGATCGCGACGCCCACTACGGCGACCCCAAGTTCTCCAAGATCCCCGCCGAAATCCTGCTCTCTAAGGAATACGCCGCCCAACGCCGCAAACTCATCGACCCCAACAAAGCGTCGATGGAGTCGCGCCCCGGCGCCGTCAACAAACCGCTCCTGTCGAAGAACGAGGCCGGCGAACACAACTCCGTACAGGACACGACCTGCGTGAACGTCGCCGACAAATTCGGCAACGTATTCAACGCTACGCCCAGCGGCGCGTGGCTGCCCAGTGTCATTGCCGGCGACACCGGCGTCCCGCTATCAACGCGCCTGCAAAGCTTCATCATGACGAAAGGCCACGCCAACGAACTCGCTCCCGGCAAACGACCCCGCGTCACGCTCAGCCCGACCATGGTGCTCAAGGACGGCAAGCCATTCTTCATCATGTCCACGCCCGGCGGCGACAACCAGGACCAAGCCATGCTCCAGGCGCTGCTCAACATCATCGACTTCGGTATGGGCGCCCAAGCCGCCGTTGAAGCCCCGCGCTTCCAGACCGAGCACTTCTACAGCTCCTTCGCCACGCACGAATTTGTGCCCGGCAAAACACGCCTCGAACGCCGCCTCGATAAGCCCACCCTCGACGCCCTCTCCGCCAAAGGCCACATCGTCCAAGTCAGCGGCGAATGGAGCAACGGCTCCGCGCCGACCGTGATCCTCTTCAAGGACGGCATCCTCGACGGTGGCGCCGACCCGCGCCGTCAGCGGTTCATTTTCGGTCGCTAACGACACCCCGGCCAATGAGGTACTCAACCACAGGTTGATTCCCCCGCAGCCTCTCTAGATCGAGCACGTTTTTCCCCTGCTCATCCACCATCCGCAAATCCGCGCCGTGCTCGACGAGCGTTTGCATCACCGAATCATCGATCCCCTTCTCCGCCGCCGCGAAGAACGCCGGGTCACCACCTTTCTTTTTCGCGTTCGGATCCGCCCCCGCCTTCAACAACAACATCATCGGCTCAGTCCCCTGGTGCTTTGTCATTTCGATGGCCCGCTCCAGCGGTAACACTATACTCTGCGGATTCCCGTTTGCGTTGGCGCCCGCCGCCAGCGGTTCCCGTATCACGCTCGCGTTGTTCGTCTCCAGAAATTTGTCCATCGCCCTCATCAACGGCATCACCCCATCCGAGCCCGCTTTGTCGACCTCGGACGTCGCTAACGCGGCGCGCACCGCGTCCAAATCGTCCGCTCGAATCGCATCCTCTAGCGCCCGATCCGTTCTACCCCCTGCCAAAGCATAACTGGCATAAAGAACGAGTACCGGAGACAAGGCCAGCACGAATGCCAATCCGCGCATGGCCGGCGACTTTGCGAGCACGAAAAGGACCGCTGCCCCTGCCAGCAAACCAACCGGCGACAGGAGGTGATTCACAAGCCGTGTCGAGTAGTACTGCGATGGTCCGGCAAACCCAACGCCCACAACAAACCACGCGCTAAGCGCCAGAGTATCAATCGCCACCAACAGCCAGAAGAGGATCTTCATACGTTCAATAGCTGTAGCGCGAAACCGCCGGAAGAATTACCACCACCCCCGCGAAACCGAATCTGTCGACAGATTTTTGGCGCTTTTTCACATACCAATCCCAAATTGGTATATCGTGGTTTACCCGGCGCGAAATGCCTCCAAGCTTCGATTCCATAGGGCTTCCAAGACATTCCAAGGCTCTCGAAATCGGATTGGTACATTGGCATATTTGGCATATACCATATACCAATCCGTCACGTATGTCCGATCAATCGGACGTGTGATCGTGCACGATCTTCCAACCCTTCGCTGTCTTCCGCAGGATCAGCGTGAACTTCCCTGTCGCGTCTCCGCCTCCCGCGGCGCTGCGCGTCAGAAAGAACTTGCCGAGAACAAGATGATGGTCCGCGCCCAGTGCCCGCGACTCGATAATCTCAAAGCGCAGCGCCCCCATCTTCTCGCGCGTGTCATAGGTCCTCAGATACCGCGCCAACACGCCGTCCCGCCCGCGCGACAATTCCTTGCCTAGAAACGTAATCGCCGAAGAGTCTTCGTACGTCTCCACAAACGCCTTGATGTCGCCGCGATTCCACGCTTTGGCCTGCTCATCGAGCGCCTGAACCTGCCCAAACGCAACCGCACAAGAAACTACATAAGTGATTCGAAGCATCGTTCGAGTTTATACTGGCTAATTCGAATGATGGATTTGATTCAACCCGCGAACGCGACCGAGTTGGCGGAAGCCGTCGGCGCCGCGGCCGCTAAAAAACGGTCGATTGCCATCTCCGGCAACGTCACCAAAACGCGCTGGGCCGGGCCTCCGGCCGACGCCGATGCGTGCATCAGCACAACCAAAATGGACCGCGTGCTGCAATACGAGCCAAAAGATCTCACGATCTCGGTCGAAGCCGGCATGCCTTTCGCCGCGTTCACGAAGCTCCTCGCCGACAACCGGCAGATGGTGCCGCTCGATCCGCCTTACTCCGATAACGCCACCGTCGGCGGCGTTATCGCCGCCAATCACTCCGGCCCGCGCCGCCGCTTGTACGGAACCGCGCGCGATCTCGTCATCGGCATGCAATTCGCAACCGTCGAAGGTAAGCTCATCCAATCCGGTGGCATGGTCGTCAAGAACGTCGCCGGGCTCGACATGGGCAAACTGATGATCGGAAGCTGGGGCACGCTCGGCGCCATCGCCACCGTCAACTTCAAACTCATCCCGCTCGAAAAACACACCAGAACATTTTTGAAACGTTTTGATTCGGCCGCCAGCGCCCTCGCCGAGCGAACCAAAATCCTGCAAAGCGTACTCCAACCCGCCGCGGTGGACCTGATCAATAACGACGGCGGCTGGACTCTGGCCATAGGCGTCGGCGGCATCGAAGCGCTTGTCGATCGCTACAGCCGCGAACTCAGCGGCGCCGAAGTTCTCAACGGCCCGGCCGAACGCACATTCTGGCGCGGCATCGAGACTTTCGCCGAGACCTTTCTCGCCGCCAATCCCAACGGTGCGATCGTCCGCTACGCCTCCGCGTTCAAGGATCAACTCGCCGCCCTCGATGGCCACAACGGACCGATACTCGCGCGCGCCGCTAACGGCGTAACGTATCGCTACTACGAAGCCGCGCCCGCCTCGCTCACGCCGATCGCCGGCGCGACGATGTTGATGGAGGCCGGCCCCGCCACCCGCGACGCCGTCACCATGTGGCCCGCGCCCGGTTCCGATTTCCCCGTCATGCAGCGCGTGAAGAACATGCTCGACCCCAAAGGTCTGTTGAACAAAGGACGCCTCTATGGCCGCATCTAACCTGACCAACATCGAAGCGCCCCGCCAAAAAGATCTCGACAAGTGCGTGCATTGCGGACTCTGTCTGAACTCCTGCCCCACGTACCGCGAACTCGGCGTTGAAATGGATTCCCCCCGGGGCCGCATCTATCAGATGGTGCAGGTCGCGGAAGGAAAAGCCGAAATCTCGGAAGACTACATCGAGCACATGGATCTGTGCCTCGCCTGCCGAGGCTGCGAAAGCGCCTGCCCGAGCGGCGTCAACTACGGCCGTTTGATTGAAGCCGCCCGCGCCCACATCGAGACCAACGTGAAGCGCCCGTGGGACATCGAAACGCTGCGCAACTTCGTCTTCGGCACGTTGTTGCCATCCCGCTTTCTGCTTTCGCTCGCCGGGCGCGGTCTGCACTTGTTCCAAGCCAGCGGGTTACAAAAGCTCGTCCGATCGAGCGGCATTTTGAAGCGGTTCGGCAATCTCGAACAAATCGAAATGCTCTCGCCGCCTGCCGAAGCGCCATTCTTCTTCTCGAGCATCGGCAAAGTGTTTCCCGCCGAAGGCGAGAAGCGCCACAAGGTTGCCTTCATGGCCGGTTGCATTGCCAACGTCAGCTTCGCCCGCTTGAATGAAGCGACGGTTCGCGTGCTGCAAAAGAACGGCTGCGAAGTCCACATTCCGAAAGAGCAGAACTGTTGCGGCGCGCTGCACGTCCACGCCGGCCGCAAGGACGACGCGCGCGAACTCGCCAAGAACAACATCGACGCGACCATCGACGGCGGTTTCGACGCCATCATCACCAACGCCGCTGGATGCGGTTCGACACTCAAGGAGTACGACGAACTGCTCGAACACGACGACGCCTATCGTGACAAATCGCTCGCCTTCAAAGCGAAGATGAAGGACGTCAACGAATTCCTCGCGTCGATCGAACTGCGCGCGCCATCGAAGCCACTGAACATGACAGTGACGTATCAGGACTCGTGCCATCTTTGCCACGGCCAAAAAATCCGCGTTCAGCCTCGCAAACTCCTCGGAGCGATTCCCGGCGTGACATTGAAAGAGATGGCGCTCAGCGACATGTGCTGCGGCAGCGCCGGCATCTACAATGTGGTGCACAACGACATCGCGATGAGCCTGCTAAGCAAGAAGATGCAATCGGTCAACGCCACCGGCGCCGAATGCATCGTGACCGCCAACCCCGGCTGCATGATCCAACTCCAAGCCGGCGCAAAAATCCACGGCACCGGCCAACCCGTGCTCCACGTCGTCGAAGTCCTCGACCGCGCCTACCGCAGCTGACGCCGTGCGCTCGCGGATTGTGTACATCGAATCGGATCGGCACCTATCGGGGCAACGCCGCCAGCCACTTCGCGCGCATCTCGTTGTCGATGCGCTTGACGAGCCCATCCGGGTAGGTCTTGTACGGTTGAAACAGATCGAAGTGATCCCGGCCGGGCACGAACTCGCACGCGTTGTTCATACCCTTCGACGCGAGCAGTTCGCAGAACAGCGCAGCCGGTTTCTCTAGATGAAAGTTGTCGTCCCCGCCAACGACCAGGCGGATCTTGCCCGCTAGCTTCGGCCCGAGTGTCGGCCATTTTTCGCGGAGAATTTTCGCCACGTCGTATCGCTCCCAATGGCGAAGAGCATTGGCGTTGAGCGAACCGGTCATGGGATCGAAGGCGGACTCTGGCCGGCCGTCTTCGCCTCGCGGACTGAACGTCCAATTGAACGATGCAAGCTGCCCGCCGTATTCGCCCAGCACCGATTCAAACCGCCAATACTCCTCGAACGACATCACGTTGCGGATCAGGTTACGCGGCGCGCCAGTGGCATCGCGGAACGGATTCTCTGTCGACGCGGGCGTGAAGTCGATTCCGCTGAAACTCCGAAAGTCGAGCGCGTCGGGCGACGTCGGCCACGCGCCTCCAAAGAAGTCCGGGTAGTTGACCTGCAACCAGACCGCACTCCAACCGCCGGACGAATGCCCCATCAGGAATCGCCCGCGCGGTTGCGCCGCGAGTCGGAAACGTTTTTCGATATGCGGAATCAATTCCGTGACTAGAGCGGTCGCCCATGGCCCGTTGTTCACCGAGTCGGCGAAGGCGTGGTGCCCAGTGATCCACGAACCATCGAGATAAATATGCGCGGCGCGGAACGCGCTCGCCGAGTAGCGATCGGCCTCGCGCCATGCTTCGGTGTGGTTATCGCCGAAGCCGTGAACGTGATAGACGGCAGGCAGCGGCGGCGCGGCGTTCGCGGGCAACACGACACCGGCCCGCATGCGAATCGGGCGGCCCCAAAACTTCGACAGCGCCGGACTTTCGAAATCGACAAGCTTCACGGTCGCGGTGTCGGGCGGCTGCGGTTTCGGCGGCGTGACGTGGTTAAGCACCAGCGTTGTTCCGTCGCCGCGCATTTCGACGGTATCGCTAAACAGATCGCCCGAGTCCTGCCGGTCGCGGGCGAACGAATGATCGGGATCGAAAATCGCCATCGCGGAATTCTCGCCGGTTGGCAGTTCCGCGAGCGGAATCGGAAACGCCGGTGTATCGGAATCGATCTCGACGAACCCGCCTGGCGCCAAGCCGCGAACTTCCTTCGCCGTAATCATCGTTTGCCCCGGAATAGGCCCCACCGCCAGCCTTCGTTTCGAAAGCCCCTTCTCGATGAGAACAATCACACGGCCGCTCACAGGGCCTTTGGACACACCTTCGCCAAGCTGGATTCGAAACACTGCGGGGCTTGCGGCGGCCTGGCAAATCAGCGCCGCGTAGACGACGATCCAACGCTGCATAGGTGTTCACCAGAATAGCTGTATTCGAGGCGATTTGCGAAGCATACCGGATGTCTGCCACACTCAAACGTTCATGCGTTTTTTGGTGACATTGGCGCTGGCTCCGGCGGCGCTCGGCGCCCAGACCACCGAGAAATTCTCCTTCGACGTCGAATGGCGACTGATCACGGCGGGTCGCACCGATCTCACCTGGGAACAAAGCGCCGACGGATTCACGGGCCAGCTCGCGTTGCGGTCGACCGGTCTGGTCTCGCGCTTGTTCAAGGTCAACGATATCTACGACGCTCGCGGATCACACGAACTTTGCGCGACCGAGACGCGGCTGCAGACCGAGGAAGGCAGCCGCAAGCGAGACACGATCGTGCGATGGAATGGAACAAAGTCGCACTATCTCGAGCGCGACCTGCTGAAGAATACCGTGGTCTTGGAACAAAATCTCGATGTGCCGCCGTGCGTGCACGACATCCTGGCGGCGCTTGCAAAGCTTCGCTCGCTGCGAATACTGGGACCTGGCCAGTCGGCAACGCTGCCAATCAGTGACGGAAAAAAGTTCGTCATGGCGCGCATCGACGGCCAGGAGCGCGAACGGGTCTCGACCAAACTCGGACAATTTCAGACAATTCGTTACGAGGCGTTTTTGTTCAACGAAGTCTTGTTCAAGCGTAGCGCCCGATTGTTGATCTGGATCAGCGACGACGAGCGCCGCATCCCGGTGCAAGTGCAGGTGCGCATGCGCATCCACATCGGCAACGTGACCTTCCAATTGGATAAAGTGGAACCTCCGGTCGAGGGACTGAAAAAATGATCAAACTGTATTTCGTGTTCGCAACGGCGCTCGCCGCACAGCCGGCGCTGTTAACGGCGCCGCAGTTCTTATCGTTGTCGGAGCGCGTGAATCAATTGGCGCAATCGACATCGGTGACCGCGCCGGGACTCGCTCGCGCGGCCGCACCGATTCTCGAAAACCTGAAGCAGGATGACACGGCCATCCGCCGAGCCGGTAGGCCGTCGATCTCGACCGCCTACACGCTGCTAACCGACACGCGCGCCTACCTCGCGCTGGCCGACGGACTTCCAAAACCCTATCCATTCACGCCGGCCGGCAAGCAGCAGTTCACCGAGTTGCGCGACGCTCTAGAGCGGCTGGAAGTCGACTTTCGCGCACGGCTCGAACAGACCGAAACACAGCTGCGCGGCGCCGATCGCGACAATCTGCGGCGTTACGCCGAAGCGAATCGCACGCAAGGTGCGGCGACGAAGGACCGCGTCCTGTTCTTCGGCGACTCGATCACCGACGGCTGGCGTCTGAACGAATACTTCCCCGGCAAGGATTTCGTCAACCGCGGCATCAGCGGACAGATCACCGGCGAGATGCTCGGCCGCATGCAGGCCGATGTGATTGCCAACAAACCCGCGGCGATGCTGCTCCTTGCCGGCACCAACGACATCGCGCGCGGAGTGTCCAACGAGACAATTCAGAACAACTTGAAGATGATCGGCGATCTGGCGGAGAAGAACGGCATCAAGCCGATCTTTGCGTCCATCCTGCCAACCTCGGATCATCACAAAGACAAGAACCCGCGCTTTGAAATGACCAAGGGCCGGCCGCTGGCGACGATCCGCGAGCTGAACAAATACATCTCGCAGATGTGTCAGCAGCGCGGATTTATTTACCTCAATTACTACGACGCGATGGTCGATTCCAGCGGGCAGTTGAAGGCCGAATTGGCCGACGACGGGCTGCATCCCAACGCCGAGGGCTATCGGGTGATGGCGCCGCTGGCGCAGGCGGCGATCGACAAAATGGTCGCGCCGGTGAAACCCGTGCAACAAACCGGCAAGAAGAAACGTCCGTAGAATAGTGAACATGACATTCCGGTTTCTGCTAGCGGCGGTGCTGTCGGCCGTGTTGGCCGCGCAAACGCGCATGAGTGTCGATCAATTGCGGAGCTTCTTGAAGTCGTCGGTCGATCTGCACCAACCCGACAAACAGGTCGCGGAGTTCCTGAAGAAGTCGAAGCTCACGCAGCGTTTGAGCGCGCGCGAGTTCGAAGAGTTCATCGCGATGGGCGTGGGCGGCAAGACACTCGAGATCCTGCGCGAGTGGATGACGACGACGAAGGAACTGCCCGCGGCGCCAGCGCCGGCGGCCGTTGTAAAAGCGGTTCCGAAACCGATTCCGCCGCCTTCGGAAGCCGAGCAGAAGAAGATCCTTGCCGAAGCGACCGAGTACGCGCTCGGCTATTCGAAACGCCTGCCGGACTTTATCTGCATGCAAGTGACGCGGCGTTACATCGATCCGTCGGGCCTTGAATTCTGGCGCAATACCGATACAATCACGACGCGGCTTTCGTACTTCCAACAGAAGGAAGATTACAAAGTCATCACGATCAACGGGCGCATGACCGAAGTCGCCTACCAACGGCTAGACGGGTCGACGTCTTCGGGCGAGTTCGGTACGATGATGCGCGAGCTGTTCGAACGGGCAACGGCGGCACGGTTTGAATGGGAACGGTGGGCCACGCTGCGCGGGCGGCGCATGCACGTGTTTAGCTACTACGTCGCGCAGCCGAATTCGAAGTGGACTGTTTCGTACAACCGCTCCGAGGTTGTAACGCCGGGTTATCGCGGCACGGTATTTGTCGACCGCGAAACGTCGCAAATCACACGCATCACCCTCGAAGGCGACATGCCGCCGAGCTTTCCCGTGCAAGGCGCAAAGACGGTACTCGACTACGACTACACCGACATCTCCGGCGGGCAGTTCCTGGTTCCGCTGCGCGCTGAAGTACGGATGCGCGCGGGCAAGGATCTGGTCAAGAACGAAGTCGAGTTCCGTATGTACCGGAAGTTCGGCGCCGACGCAAGTATCAAGTTCGACATTCCGGAACCATTACCGGAGGAGCAGACGAAGGAACAGCCGCCGAAGCAGTAGGCTAGTCGTCTTTCGGTTTCGTGATCGTACCGTCGGGATTGACGCGGCTGAGTGGCGCGACGTTGAATACAGGTTTGTCGCTTCGACGATAGGAGTCCGCGACACTGTACAACTCCGCCTTATCTCCATCCACTCTTTTTTCGGTGCGGACATCGCGACGCCGAGTATCGAGCCCTCGTTGATTCTCGCCACGATCACCGTCACAAGATCACCCTACTGCTTCCACGGTCGGCTTCTTTTGGCTGTTTCGGAACAGACGATTTGCCGGGACCGCTTTCTATCGTCCAGCCCAAAGGGTTTGGAACTTGCCCCCAAAGGCATCGTCCTTTGTTGAAGTGACCGAGGCCGTGCACCCGCAGAGCGCGACGAATACCTCGGCAAAGAGAACTCGCGTCATAATCGTATCTATTCCATGCGAACTCTGCTCTTGTTCTCTTTTGCCATCGTTCACGCCGCCACGCCGCTGGATGAAATGGCGTGGATAGCGGGCCATTGGCACGCGAAGTCGATGTGGGGCGGCACGGGCGATGAGATCTACAGCGTGCCATCGGGCGGCTCGATCATCGGACTCTTTCGCTATGTGAAAGACGGCAAGCTGAATCTGACTGAGATCCTGCACTACGAGATCGAAAACGGAAACGTCATTTTGCGTTTGAAACATTTCGAACCCGGACTGAAGGGCCGGGAAGAAAAGAACGACAGCGTCGAGTTCAAGCAGACGGATCGGAAGGACGGCGAGTTCTCAATGAAGGCGGAGTTGAAAGGCATGACGATCACGTTGGTCTACAAGCGGGTTGGGAAAGACCGGATGGACGTCGTGATGATTCGGGAACAAGCGGGCAAACAGAGCGAAGAGACGACGGTATTCACGCGGTTGCGATAGGTTTCGGTGTATAACGGTTGGGAGCAGCATGCATTCCCGAAGAAATTTTCTTGGCAACGTGGCGACCGGTCTGGCGGCCGCGGCGCAGCCCCCTCGCGTCCTGGGCGCGAACGACAAGATTCGTGTCGGCATCATCGGCCCCGGCGCGCGCGGGATGGAGCTTGTCCATCAGGCCATCAAATCGCCGAATGTCGAAATGGCGGCGTTTTGCGATGTCTATACGGCACGACTGGAAGCCGGTAAAAAGCTTGTGCCCACGGCCAAGACCTACATGGACTACCGCTACATGCTCGACGACAAGTCGATCGACGCGGTTCTGATCGCGACACCGCAGCACCTGCACCGCGAACACTTTGTCGCTTCGGTGGAAGCCGGCAAACACATTTATCAAGAGAAGACGATGGCGTTCAGCGTCGACCACGCCAAGGCGATGCGCGCGGCCTACGATAAGAACCGCAAGCTGACGGTGGCGATCGGGCATCAACACGTTTCGACCGGCATGGTAGAAGACGCGCGAGCGTGGCTAAAAGAAGGCGGGATGGGCAAGATCACGGCGATCGTGTCGGATCACTGGCGCAACACTCCACACGGAAAACCGCAGTGGTCGCGGCCGGTGTATCCGGACATGACGTCGGAGAACATTCTCTGGAACAAGTTCCTGGGCGATGCGCCCAAGCGCGAATTCGATCCGAACCGATACATCAACTGGCGTTTCTTCTGGGACTACTCGGGAGGCAACGTGTACGAGAACATGTGCCACACGCTGTCGGTTTGGTACAAGGCGCTCGATCTGCAGATTCCGCGGCAGACGACGATGGTGGGTGGCGTGTACCTCTGGAAAGACGGCCGCGAAGTGCCGGACACGATGACGGTGACGATGGAGCATCCCGAAGACATTCTGTTTTCGTTCGTGTCGGGCTTCGGCAACGACCGGCGCGGTTGGGGCGAAGACGTTCTGGGCACCGACGGCACGATCACGCGAGCCAATCAGATTCGCTACTACCCGCAAAAGGTCAACAACGCGCAAGGCAATGAGAAGCTCGGCTTGACGAAGACCAATCCAAACGGCCACATGCTGAACTTCTTCGAGTCGATCCGCGCATCGAAGGAACCGAACTGTCCATTTGAAATCGGCTTCCGCATTTCGATCGCGTGCCGGATGGCCGTCGAGAGCTACCGGCAAGGCCGCACCATGCGGTGGGACGCCGCGAAAGAAGAGATCGTTTAACACGCATGGATTTCTCGTACTCCGACGACCAACGGCAGTTGCGGCGCGCGGTGCGGGAGTTCGCCGAGGCGGAGATTAAGCCGCACGTTCGCGAGTGGGATGAGAAATCCGAGTTCCCTACGCGCGCCGTCGCGAAATGCGGCGAACTGGGTTTGATGGGTTCGATTTTCCCGGAGTCGCTGGGTGGCGCGGGATACGGATACATTGAGTATTCGATTCTGATCGAAGAATTGGCGCGCGTCGACCCAAGTGTGGCGTTAATCGTCGCCGCGCACACGTCGCTGTGCAGCAATCACATTTACATCGCGGGCACCGAGGAACAGAAGAAGAAGTATCTGCCGAAACTCGCGACGGGTGAGTGGCTGGGATGCTGGTCGTTGACCGAACCGGAAGCGGGATCGGACGCAGGCGGCACACGAACCGCGGCTTCGCAGGACGGCGCGGACTGGGTCATTAATGGCGCGAAGACTTTTACGACGAATGCGCACTACGCCAACCTCTGCGTGGCGATGGCGGTGACCGACCGCAGCCGTTCGCATCACGGCATTTCCGCGTTCCTCGTGGAAACGGGCATGGAAGGATTTCGGCCTGGAAAAAAGGAAGACAAGCTCGGCATGCGGGCTTCCGACACCGGCGAGGTCATTTTTTCGAACTGTCGCGTGAGCGGCGATGCGCTACTCGGGCTGGCGGGCGAAGGATTTATCGACGCGCTGCGCGTGCTGGATGGCGGACGTATTTCGATTGCGGCGCTGTCGGTGGGTATCGCGCAAGGCGCCTTCGACGCCGCACTGCGGTATGCAAAACAACGCAAGCAGTTCGGACGTTTCATCAGCGAGTTTCAAGCGATTCAATTCAAGCTCGCCGATATGGCGACCGAGATCGACGCGGCTCGATTGCTAGTGATGCGCTCGGCCTGGTTGAAGGATCAGGGCAAGAGCGTGAATCGCGAATCGGCGATGGCGAAGTTGTATGCTTCCGAGATTGCGGTGCGTGTGTGCAACGAGGCGGTGCAGATCCACGGCGGCTATGGATTCACGAAGGACTATCCGGTCGAGAAGTTTTATCGCGACGTGAAGTTGATGACAATCGGCGAGGGCACATCGGAGATACAAAAACTGGTCATCGCGCGGCAGTTGTTGAAGACTCCATGAGCCGCGAACTGGCGCGGGCGATATCGGCGATCGAAGACGGCGCGGAGCGCGCGCCGGTGGATCTTGCGCGGCGGCCCGCGTTGGTGGTGGGCATCACCGGCGCGCCTGGCGCGGGGAAATCGACGGTGATCGATGCGCTGCTGCGCGAGCTTGGCGATGCGCGCGTGGGGGTGTTGGCCGTGGATCCGTCGTCGCCGTTTACAGGCGGCGCATTGTTGGGCGATCGCGTGCGAATCGCAAACGCTGGCGCGAACGTGTTCTTTCGTTCGCTCGCATCGCGCGGCCACGGCGGCGGCTTGGCTCCGCGGATGCGCGAAGTACTGTCGTTATTGGCCGCGCACGGCTTCGACACGGTGTTGATCGAGACGGTCGGCACGGGACAGGAAGATTTAGCCATCACTTCGATCGCGGATGTGACGGCGGTAGTCACAACGCCAGCCGGAGGCGATTCGATTCAGGCTGAAAAAGCCGGATTGTTGGAAGCGGCGCAGGTTGTGGTGTTGAACAAGTGCGACCTGGCGGGAGCGGCGCTGGCCGAGAGAGATCTGGCGGAAAACACGGGCCTACCCGTTGTGCGGATGACCGCGAAGGGCGGCGTCGGCGCGAGCGAACTGTTGGCCGCGTTGCGCTCGCACCGCATTGCGGCGAGAGCCATGTTGGCGGGATTCGCGATCGATCATATTGGGATTGCGGTGGACTCGATCGACTCAGGCCTGCGGTTCTATCGCGACTTGCTGGGCATGCGAATGACCTTGCGTGAGCGCGTGGAACACGAGCGCGTGGAAGTGGCGATGCTCGATGCGGGAGAGTCGCGCGTGGAGTTGCTGGAGGCGACGGATGCGGAGTCGACGATTGCGAAATTCGTGACCAAGCGCGGCGCGGGGATTCATCATGTGGCGCTGCGCGTGCCGGATTTCGATGGCGTTGTCGAGCGGTTACGCGCGGGCGGCGCGCGTCTGTTGAGCGAGCCGCGAATTGGCGCGGGCGGGCATCAATACGTGTTCATTCATCCTGCAACAACAGGCGGCGTATTGTTGGAACTCATCGCCCAGTAGAATAGAGGGTAGATACCCTACATGGCAAAATTGCAAAAGCGCGCGGATTCGATTTCGACTACGGTGTTGTCGAATGGATTGAAGATCATCACCGAGTCGATGCCGGGGGCGCGGTCGGTGTCGATGGGATTGTGGATACGCTCGGGGTCGCGGCGAGAGCAAGCGGCAGAGAGCGGGATCTCGCACTTCATCGAGCACATGCTGTTCAAGGGTACCGAGAAGCGCGGAACGCAGGATATCGCGCGCGAACTCGACACGATCGGCGGGTACTCGGACGCGTTCACTGGCAAAGAACTGGTGAGCTACAACGCGAAGGTGCTGGAAGAGCACGTGCCGATTGCGTTCGACATTCTTTCCGATATGGTGATGCGGCCGAAGTTCGACCGGGAGGAGCTGCAAAAGGAAAAGGGAGTTGTGTTGGAAGAGATCAAGATGGATCTCGATAATCCTGAGTCGCAGACGCACGAGCTGTTCTGCCGGAAATACTGGAAAGAAGACGCGCTGGGCTGGCCGATTCTGGGATCGCCAAAGACAGTGCGTTCGTTCACGCGCGAGATGGCCGTCGACTATTGGGGCCGGCATTACGTTGCAAGCAACATGCTGGTGACGGCGGCGGGAAGAGTGACTCACGACCGTTTCGTAAAAATGGTCGAGACCACGATGGGCGGCATGGGGAAGACGAAGCCGCTACCGGCGCTGCCGGCGGTGAGTGTGTTTCCGCAGATCGCGCTGCGCGATAAGCCGTCGCTCGAACAGGTGCAAATATGCATCGCCGCACCGACGTATCCGATGGGGCATGAACGGCGATTTTCGTGTTACATCATGAACAGCATTCTGGGCAACGGCATGAGTTCGCGGCTGTTTCAGAACATTCGCGAGCGGCAGGGCTTGGCGTATCACATCTCCAGCGACTTGACGTTGTACCGCGACTCTGGCGCGATGGCGATTTACGCCGGGACCTCGCCCGCGACGCTGCGGCGCGTGGTGGAAAGCGTGATGCAGGAGTTGCGCGCGCTGAAGGAAGGGCCGATCACCGAAGAGGAGATGCGGCGGGCAAAGGACAATTCGAAGGCCTCGGTTGTGTTGAGCCTGGAATCGACATCGAGCCGGATGTCGAATCTCGCGCGGCAGGATTTGTTCTTTGGGCGGTTTCTCGATATCGAAGAAATCGTCGAGCGGATCGAGGGCGTGTCGGCGGAGGATGTGCGGTCGATTGCGCAGACGTTCTTGAAGCCGGGGGATTTGGCATTGACCGTGGTTGGGCCTGTGGGCGGGCAGAAATTTTCACGGCGGGATCTAGTCTGCTAGGGCAGAATGCGCCCTCTCTCCGCAGCATTGTTCGTGATGGCCGCCGGCTACGCCGCCGACATCGGCGCGTTGCAGCCGCAAGGGTATGTGAGCGACTTCGCGGGTGTGGTCGATCCGGCGTCGCGACAGGAGATTGAGAAGTATTGCGTGGCGGTGGAGAAATCGACCGCTGCGCAGTTGGCGTTTGTGACGATTGCGTCGCTCGATGGCGAGCCGGTGGAAGATGTCGCCAACACGCTGTTCCGGAAATGGGGCATCGGCAAAAAAGGCGAGAATAACGGTGCGCTGCTGTTGCTCAGTGTGAACGACAGGCGGAGCCGCTTGGAAGTTGGGTATGGACTGGAGCCATATCTGCCGGACGGGTATTCGGGACCGCTGCTGCGCGAAATGCGGCCGGCGTTGCGCGCGGGGCACTACGGTGAAGCGTTTCGCGTCGCGGCGCATCAACTAGGGGAGCGCATCGCGCGGGCGAAAGGCGTTCGCATCGGCGAATTGCAGCGACGCATCGCCCCGGAGCCCGAGGAATTTCCGTGGCCGCTGGTTGTGTTCGCGTTGATTGTCGTTGTGATCCTGCTGACCAAGGGCGGCGCGGGGCCGTGGTGGTGGATGATGGGTAACATGATGGGCCGCGGTGGTTGGCATGGATCGTCGCGTGGCGGCTTCGGAGGGTATGACTCCGGCGGCGGATTCGGCGGTTTCGGCGGCGGGGATTCGGGTGGAGGAGGCGCATCGAGTGACTGGTGATCAAACGAAATTGTTGGATGAGTTGACAAAGCGATTGCGCAACGTTTTCGGCGAAGGCCTTGTGTCGGTTGTGCTGTACGGCTCGGGCGCAACGGGGGAGATGCACGGCAAGTTCAGCGACCTGAACGTGCTGTGCGTCCTGAAGTCGATCACACCACTGGAACTGAAGCGCGCCGAAGGGACCTTTCACTGGTGGCACTCGTTCGAAAATCCATCACCGCTGCTTTTGACCGAGGACGAGATTCGCAATGGCACAGATTGTTTCCCGATCGAGTTCCACGACATCGTTGAGTCGCACCGCGTGCTGGCGGGCGCGGACGTGGTGAAAGATCTAGTCATTGACGATGCGTTCTATCGCGGGCAAGTGGAACACGAGCTTCGCGCGAAACTGCTGCGTTTGCGGCAAAAGGCCGGCGGTATGTTGAGCGACAAGGGCGCGCTACTGCGACTGATGACGGAATCGGTATCGACGTTTGCAAACTTAGCGCGGCACGCGCTGCGGCTGGCGGGACACGCGGCGCCGTTGCAGAGGCGCGAGGCGATCGGCGCGTGCGCGACGCAGTTCGGAATCGACCCGGCGCCGTTTTATACTTTGTTGGATCTGCGATCGGGCGCCGCGAGCGCGCGGAAGACCGATCCTCCCGAATTACTGGGCGATTACATGCAACAGATTGATGTGCTGATCGCGGCCGTCGACCGGTTGGCGAAAGGATGAGTTCATGAAAACGGCATTAATCGTAATTGGCGTGATAGTGGCGTTGGCGCTACTGGTAGGCGGGCCGATGATCGGCACACGGAACGATTTGGTTACGCAGCGCGAAGCGATCAACGCAGCGTTCGCTCAAGTCGATGTCGTCTTGCAGCGGCGCGCGGACCTGATTCCCAATCTGGTGGAGACGGTCAAGGGGTTCGCAACGCAGGAGAAGGACGTATTCACGGCGATCGCGAATGCGCGGGCGGCGCTTGGCGGCGCGCGCACGCCGTCGGAGAAGATCGAGGCGAATTCACAACTCGACGGCGCGTTGGCTCGGCTGTTAGTCGTAGCCGAAGCGTACCCGCAACTGAAGTCCGACGCCAATTTCATGCGCCTGCAGGATGAACTTTCCGGAACCGAAAACCGGATCGCCGTCGAGCGCAGGAAGTATAATGAATCGGTTCAGAAGTACAACACCAGCATTGAGCTCTTCCCCCAAAACATTGCCGCCGGCATCTTCGGTTTTCAACGGAACGATGCGTACTTCAAGACCGACCCGGCCTCGCGCCAGGCGCCCAAAGTAGATTTCAACAAGAAGTAATCCCCGCTTCACGATTCAAGGACACACGCATTCATCATGCCGGAAGTTTTTCGTAATTACATCAACGGAGAATGGGTCGATGGACCTACCTTCGAGAATCGCAATCCCGCCAACACCGATGAGGTAGTCGGCCTTTTTGTGAAAGGCAGCGCGGCCGATGTCGAGCGCGCGGCCGATGCAGCGCAGGCGGCGTTCGCCGGATGGGCCGCGATGCCGGCGCCGGCGCGCGGGAACCTGCTATTCAAGGTCGCCGATATTCTGGAAAGCAAGTTCAATCAGCTCGGCGAAGAGATGACCCGCGAAGAGGGCAAGACGCTTCCCGAGGCGAAAGGCGAAGTACGCCGCGCGATCAATATCTTCCGCTACTTTGCGAGCGAAGGTTCGCGCATGCCGGGACACTTGGTTCCGAGCGAGCGGGAACGCGTGCACATGTTCGCGATCCGCAAGCCGATCGGCGTGATCGGGCAGATCAACCCGTGGAATTTCCCGATCGCGATTCCGGCGTGGAAACTGGCCCCGGCGCTGATCTGCGGAAACACGGTCATCGTGAAGCCGGCGTCGGTGTCGCCGATGTCGTCGTGGCGGATTGTCGAGGCGTGTCACGAGGCCGGCATTCCGAAGGGCGTGGTGAATTACATCGCGGGATCGGGCGGCGAGATCGGCAACGCTCTGGTGAATGCAAAGCCGTTAAAGGCGGTGTCGTTCACGGGTTCGTGCGAGATCGGCAACTGGCTGCACGCGGAGGCGTCGAAACGCCGTCTGCGGATTCAACTTGAGATGGGCGGCAAGAATCCCACCATCGTGCTCGGCGATTGCGATTTCAAGGCGGCCGTTGAAAACGTCGTGAACGCGGCGTTCTTTTCGACGGGCCAGAAGTGCACGGCGACCAGCCGCGCGATCGTCGAGGAATCGATCTACGATCAATTCGTCGAAGCGGTGGCGGAGCGAACCAAGAAGCTGAAAGTCGGCAACGGCATGGAGGCGGGAATCGACATTGGTCCCGCGATCGACAAGGGCCAGATCGAAACGAATTTGAAGTACATCGCCATCGGCAAAGCCGAAGGCGCGCGCCTGGTGTGCGGCGGCAATCAACTGACCGGCGGCGCATACGACAAAGGCTACTTCGTCGAGCCGACGCTTTTCGCCGATGTCACCGAGAACATGCGACTGGCGCAAGAGGAAGTGTTCGGGCCGGTGCTGGCGGTGATGAAGGCCAAAGACTTCAACGACGCGATGCGCATCGCGAACAACATTCCGTTCGGGCTGTCGGCCTCGGTGCAGACGACCAATCTCTCGCGCGTGTTCGAATTCATCTACGGCTGCGAAGCCGGACTGCTGACGGTGAATCTGCCGAGCGCGGGCGTGGAGTATCAGCTTCCGTTCGGAGGAACCAAGGACTCGTCGTTCGGCCCGAAAGAGCAGGGCCCGGCGGCACTCGATTTCTACAGCGACTACAAGACGGTTTACCTCAAGTACTAATTCACACACATGCGACTCGGACAAATTAAGTGGAACAATGAAGTCACGGCGGCGATCTTCGAAGGGGAGAACGCGCGCCCGATACCAGGGCATACTTTGTATGACCTGATCCGCCGCTCGGAGGTTGAAGGCACCGACCTTTCGAAGATGGCGAAGGCGATGGCCTCGGGCCACTCGGAAGCGGCGGCACCGCTGATTCCGCTCGTGCCCAAGGAAGTATGGGCATGCGGCTGCACCTACGAAACGAGTGCGAGCTTCCGCGACGGCGAGCACAACACGCGCGAAGGTTTTTACTTCTACGTGTACAATCCCGCGCACCGGCCGGAGATTTTCTTCAAGGGCACGTCACGCGTTTGCGTGGGCACCGGGCAGCCGATCGGCATTCGCTCGGATTCGACGTTCACCGCGCCGGAACCGGAGTTGGGGGTGGTGCTGGGATCGAAAGGCCGCGTGGTCGGCTACACGATCGCCAACGATGTTTCGGCGTGGGATATCGAACGAGAGAACCCGCTGTATCTGCCGCAATCGAAGGTGTACACGGCGTGCTGCTCGCTGGGCCCCGTGATGGTGACGGCCGATGAGATCACTGATCCGTATTCGATCGAAATGACGTGCACGATCAAGCACGGCGCGGAGACAAGGTTTGAGGGCAAGACCTCGACGGGCAAACTGGGCCGGAAGATCGAGTCGCTAATTGAATACTTGCTGCAGTCGAATCAGGTGCCTTGTGGATCGGTGTTGCTGACCGGTACGGGCATCATCGTGACGCAGGAAGCGGCGTTGGGTGTGGGCGATGTTTGCACGATCACGGCGTCTGGGATTGGCGAGCTTTCCAACGTTTGCGCGTTGGTGTAGGGGTTTCTTCGGCGCTTTTCTTTCGCTGCGAGAGAGCACGCCAGTTTCCGTTTTCCGTGTCGAAGGTGTCGGTCTCCGACCGAGGATGACGTGCACAAGTACAGCGACTTCACAGATCACCAACTGACGGCACTCTCGGCGACAAGGGGCAATGTGTATCCTCGACCCGGCGAAAATGCCGAGTCGTCCGTTTCCGAGAGTGGTCGTGAGAAAGTCGAAGGCGCGACGGGAGGCCGATAACGATTGAGGATCGTGGGGCCGATGTTGGCTAGCGAATTCCGGCGTCGATTCCTGGTTTTGAGGCATTCGTCGTGGCGAGCTAAATCGTCTTGGCAAAGGCCGTACGCTCCGCGCTCGTCGAGGAGCGTGCGATCAACAGCCGAGCGGAGTATATTGGTCGAGAGATGAAATTCGCGCTCTTGGCGTTTTCTGCGGCGCTGCTCGCGCAGAATCCGACGCTGGACCGCGTGGTCGCGGAGTGGATGCTGCGCATGGGCGGCAGCGTGATCCTTGAAGGCCAGCGCAAACCGCTCTTCGATCTGGTGGAATTGCCCGCCCCGGAGTTCCATATTCACACACTGAACTTCACTGGAATCACGCAATGGGGCGTGGCGCTGGAGTTGGAGATGAAGCGGCTCCCGAAGGTTTCGCGCGTGAAGGAGTTGTACGTAAACGGGCGGCTTTGGTATGACCAACCGGCGACGTTGGTCGCATCAACGATGGCGATACTGGCGGCGTCGACGGAGCTGGAAAAAGTTATCCTCAGCAAGCCGGTGCAGACCTATATTCCGTTCGACGATTCGGCGGTGAAATCGCTGGAACCGCTGGCGAAGCTGCGCGAGTTGCGGGTGCATCAGACGCGGATTCCCGGCGCGGCGCTGGCTCAGTTCAAATTGAAGCATCTCGATCTCAACTTCGACCGCACGTTTAACGATCGCCGCATGGCCGCGCTGGCGCCGATGACGGACTTGACCAAATTGTATTTGCGCGGCACGTCGATCACCGATGCGGGGCTGGCGCATTTGGAGGGGCTGACGGCACTAACCGAACTGGACCTGGCCGATACCGGCGTGACTGACGCGGGCGTGGCGAAATTGAAAACACTGACGCGGCTACGGCGGTTGAATCTACAGTCGGGGAATATAACCGACGCGGGAATCGCCGTGTTGCGGGATATGCCGGAGTTGGAGGAGTTGAGTCTTTATCGAACGAAGGTATCGAATGCAGGATTGGCGCATCTGAGCGGGCTGCGCAAGCTGCGGCAGATCGATTTGCGATATAGCCGCGTGACGCTGGCCGGGGTACGAGAGCTATCGCCGAACACCAAGGTACTGTTCTTGAACGCCTCAACGCGCGATGGAAAGCGCGAGGCGGAAGCGGCATCGGTGATGGAAAAGGGTGAAGCGGCGATCGGAGCGTGGCTGCGGTCGATCGGCGGCAAGGTGCGGCTTGAAGAGGGGCGCGTTACGGGCGTGTCGTTGCAGTCGACGAGCATCACGGATCGGGAACTGGGTGTGTTGACGAAGTTGTCCGCGTTGAAGGAGTTGTCGCTGCGCGATACCGAGGTGAGCGAGATCGGGCTGGCGAGCGTCGCGGCGATTGGATCGCTAGAGAGATTGGACTTGAGTCATACGCTGCTCGCCGACGCGGCGATCGCCAAACTTGCGCCGCTTGCGAATTTGCAGGTGCTGATCCTGTCCAGCACGCTGGTTGAAGGCAGTGGCATTCCTTTATTGACGCGGTTGCGCGAGTTGCGGCTGGAGAACACGCCGCTCAAGAATGACGGGCTTCGCGGCGTTGCGCGGCTGGCGGAGCTTGAGTCGCTGTCGATTCGATACACCGATGTGACGAATGCGGGGCTCGCGCATTTGACGCCGGTGCGGAAATTGAAGCATCTCGACTTAAAGGGCGTCGACATTAGCGACGACGGCGTGAAGGGTATCTCGGCGATGACGCAGCTTGAGTCGCTCGATTTGAGTTACGCACGATTCTCGGCGAAGGGCTTCGAACCGATCGGCGCGCTGGTTTCGTTGAAAAAGCTGTGGCTCGATCAGACGCGCGTAAACGACGATTCGATGAGTGTTCTGGCGCGCCTGAAGCAATTGGAGTCGTTGAGCCTGGAATACACGGCGGTCAACGATAAGGGCTTCGCGCAGTTGAAAGACCTCACTGCCATGACGGAGTTGCGGCTCGACCACACCGAGCTAACAGACGGCGTTTTGCCTGTTGTGACGGGCATGAAAGCGCTGCGCTACCTGGATGTTTATCACACGTCGATTACGCCGAACGGATTCGAGGCGTTGAAAAAAGCTCTGCCCGCGTGCGAGGTGAATTTCAGCGGTGACTCGGCGCGCAAGGAGCGGCGTACGTGAGATTCGTTGTTTGTTCGTTAATACTCGCGGCGCAGGATACGCAGTGGATCGAAGCGCAGGGCGGCCACGTCGTGCGCGGGGCGGCCGGCGCGGTTGTCGAAGTGTCGCTGGCACGAACATGGGCGAACGACAGCGATGTTGAAAAACTAGTCGCCTACAAGGGACTGAAGAAGCTCGACCTGTCATTCACCTATGTGACCGATCGCGGGATCGAATTGTTGCCGCAGTTGAAGGAGTTGGAGGAGTTGACGCTCGACACGGCGGAGTTCATCACCGACGCGGCGATGAACCACCTGCGCGCGAACAAGAAGCTGCGCAAGCTGGTGCTGCGCGGTACCGATGTTACCGACGTCGGGTTGCCATACATCGCGGAGTTGACGGCGCTGCGCACGCTCGATTTGAGTCACAGTATGTTGGGCGATGTGGGCATTGAAAGCTTGGTGGCGTTGACGGAGCTTGAAGACCTGGACCTCGGTGGAACACGTATCACGGGCATCAACTTTCACATGTTGAAGCTGCTGCCGAAGCTGAAGCGGCTGAACTTCAAGGGCATTCAGCGGCGCAACGGTGGTGCGTGTTGGACGCCGACTATCATCGACCGGGATCTGGACGCGATCGCACTGTTGACGGGCCTGGAAGATTTGAATCTTGGCATCGGGCTGAGCCTTGGCGCGGGCATGCCGAGCGGCGGGCGATCCGAGACGAACTGCCGGTTGACCGGCGGAATTCGCATCACCGATTTGGGCATCGCCAAGCTGACGAAGTTGAGGGCCTTGATGTCGCTGGAGCTGAGCGGCGCGCCGGTAACGTCGCGCGGCTTGGAAATCTTGCGCAGTCTGCCGAAGTTGGAGCGGCTGAGTTTGTGGAATTGCAGGATGATCGACGATTCGGCGGCATCGACACTGTTGGCGCTGGCGCGTCTGCGCATTCTCGATCTGTCGGACACGGCGTTGGGCGATGCGGCGATCGCGAAGCTCGATGCTCTGCCGAATTTGAAGTCCCTTTATTTAACGGACACGAAAGTGACCGAACCGGCCGCCGCAGCATTCCGCGCGAAGGGGCGATTTGGAGTTGTCCCCAAATCTGAGACACGAGTCTAGACACACAAAAATTCCCAAAGGAGAATTTGAGTCATGTCCGTGTCACGAAGAAAGTTCAACC
>Ga0194131_10003668_pt1 | contig 23921 bp, 27 predicted proteins | sample TA2KigO120mmetaG_FD_148631 | JGI IMG/M metagenome (GOLD analysis project Ga0194131, IMG submission 148631) | Freshwater microbial communities from Lake Tanganyika, Tanzania - TA2015053 Kigoma Offshore 120m | ecosystem: Environmental > Aquatic > Freshwater > Lake | place: Tanzania: Lake... | reverse complement strand
GCGACAGGAGCGCCAGCCGTAGCGGCGCCAGCCGGAGCGGCACCAGCTACGGGAGCGCCAGCCGGAGCGGCGCCAGCCGGAGCGGCACCAGCTACGGGAGCGCCAGCCGGAGCGGCGCCAGCGACAGGAGCGCCAGCCGGAGCAGCGCCAGCCGGAGCGGCGCCAGCCGGAGCGGCACCAGCCGGAGCGGCACCAGCTACGGGAGCGCCAGCCGGAGCAGCACCAGCGTCAGGCGCGCCAGCCGGAGTGCCACCGGCCTGAGCGAGAATTATCCGCTCGCCAATGAAAGTGGGCGTTGATTGGATTACGTCGCTTGCCATAATTTCCTCCTGTTACGCTTTTGCCGGAAGCAGGTTCAGCCGGCTAGTGATGCGTTACGGAAGACGCGCCTTCAATCATTGCGGTCCGGGTGTCCTACTTTTGTGTTCCCTTGGGGGGCGACACCGGGCGGGCAGCCCCACCCAGCACGGTCACCAAGTCAAGTTTGCCCATCGCTGCAAGCAGCGCATACTTGGCCAAAGTGGCGTCAATGGCTGCGGATTCCGCGGCACTGGAAGCGTTGATGTACGCCACCTCGCCGCCAAGAATATCGAGCAAGGTTCGCTTGCCAAGCTGCCTTTCTTTACGGGCCAACTCAAGGAAGTCCTTCGCTGAGTCCGCCTGGCTTTGCAGGTAGCCGGCATTGGCCTGTTGGGTCAAGACATTTTGCCAACTGTCACGAACCTGATTTTCGATCACCACTTGCTCGTCGGTAAAGCGCTCGCTCGCCGCAAGAAAGTTTGCCTTTGATATTTCGCTTGTTGCCTTGTGTTTGAAGCCTGCAAACAGCGGGTAGGTCAGCTCTACCTTGCTTAGATTTATGACCTTGTATCCTGCGACAGCCGCAGCGTCAAACTTGTCCTCGTATTTGTAGGAGTAGTTGATGCTCGGGCCATACAACTTGGCATCATCCGACCGCATTTTCTCTTTGGTCGCCGCGAGAGAGAAGCGTGACGCAGCCAACGTCAGATTGTTTGCCAAGGCGCCTTGAATCGCTGCTTCGATCGATTTCGGCAAGCTGGCATCGGGAAGTTTGGGGGCCACAACATCGACGGTTTGGACCTTGACGTCAGCGGGACTTCTGACCCCCTGCGGATTGGTCTCAATCTTGATGGATTTATCCCCTGCTGCCCTGAATGCCGCACGAAATCCGTTTACCGCATTAACCAACACGCCGTGAGCTCGCGCGTAGGTGGCATAGCTTGCATTCAATGCGGTTCTTGCCTGAAGAACATCGGTGGCTACTCCAGCCCCCTTCTTCACTTTCTCCTCCTCGAGTTCGAGCTGTTTCTGCACGCTGGTAAGCGATTCCAGGGCAAGCTCACTCAACTTCAGACCTCGAAGCAGATTCCAGTACGCACTAACGGCCTGTAATGTCACCCCTTGCTGAGCGTTTTTCAGCCCGGCTTCTGCTTTGTTGACACCGGCATCGGCGGCACGAATATCGGCCGAAGTTTTTCCAAAATCCCAAATCAACTGCTTGATCGTGATGTTGGAGTCTCGCATCCAGTAAGTGACGGGGGGATTGTTGGCGACTGCGTGTGTTCGTTCGCGGCCAGCGGCGACGGTCAGATCAACCGAAGGCAGGTAGTCCCCGAATGCCACACGGGCGCTTCGCTGGGCCGCCTCAAGATCGCGCTGGGCCGCCGTAACCAACGGGTGGCTTTGCAGAAGTTCGGGCAAAATCTTGTCCAGGGGCAGGGCATGCGCCTGACCAACCCCCAGTGCGCCCACCAACGCGATTTGAGCTGTTTTTTTCATTTTTTTTCCTTTCAAATTAACCTGATACACCTTCTCCATCAGTAAGTCAAGGGTTTCTCCAGCCCCCCCTTACGCCCCCCTCCCTAGCCCCCCCCTGCAGGCAGCCAAGGCAGCCCGGCAGGGGCTTTCAGGGCCGCTTGGGCGCGACGACGGTGGCATTGCGCGGCGAGACCGTCAGGATCAGGCTGCCACCGCCGATCAGGCCGCCTTCGGCCAGTTCAACCGTCGTGGTGCGGTCCTGTTTGGTAAACACCAGCAGACTGGTCTTGCTGCGTACCGAGGAGATCAGGGTCCAGCCTTGCGCCGGATAGGTGTCGAGGAAGAAGCGGAAGGCTGCCTCCACATCGCGCCCTACATCGGCCACCAGGCGGCCCACCCACTGGTCGCCCGAGCCTATGATCAGGGATCCCTCGGGCTTGAAAGTCGCCCCTGGCGGCAGCGCCGACTGGCCCACCGACCCGGCGGGCGAGATTGTCTTGTCGCTGGTTGAACCGCCGCTGGTCTGAAGCGGCGTGGCCGCACAGCCCGCCAGCAGCCCTAAGCACAGCACCGTGGAAAGCGGTTTCCTCATGCCAGCCCCATTGTAACCCTCCCCGTTTTGGGACCCGGGAAAACTCTACTTCAAAGCGCTACAAATTCAGGGCAGGGTTACACGCCGGTGTCGGCCGCGGGGTGGGATGGCGGCCCCGACAGGCCCGCGCCTGGCGGCCCCGCCGACAGCTCGTGGGTGGTTCGGTAAGAGGGCCTTCGAGGGGCGCCGTGAGGGTATCGGGCGCGCCGGCGCTACACTGACGGGGTCTTTTCTCCGCGAGGTCCTTGATGGCACAGCGCCGGGCGTGGTCGGTTGGCGCGGGTCGGCCTTCCTTCCTCCCGTGCGCTCGCTCCCCGGGGCTGCGCCGCCATGTGCTCCGCCTGCTGTGCGCTGCGGCCCTAGGCGCCCTGTGGCCTGTTCGTCAGCTCGCGGCCCAGGAAACCCGGATCCTCTACGAGGTCAGAAGCCGGTACCAGCTCATCACGGTGCGGGACACGGCAAACGGATACCGCCAACTGATCTTCGACCGGCGGTTCGACGGCAGCGACGCGATTCAATCCGAAATGAACCTGGTGAATCCAGATGACCTGATGCTGTCGTATGCGCGGCACATCATGGCCGCGCTCCCTCTGGTCTCAAGGCCCCGGCGCATCCTCGTCGTCGGTCTTGGGGGAGCCTGTATCCAGCGGTACCTGCGGAAGCTGCTGCCTGATGCGACGATCGAGACGGCGGAACTCGATCCCGAGATCCGGGACGTCGCGGCGAAGTACTTCTATTTCAAGGAGGACGCGCGCCAGGTCGTTCATCTGGGCGACGGCCGGGGATTCATCGAGCGGTCGAAGGAGAACTACGACCTCATCTTGCTTGATGCGTTCAGCGCGACCTCGATTCCCTATCATCTGTCCACACAGGAGTTCCTCCAGGCCGTCAAGGCGCGTGTGGCCGAAGGCGGCGTCGTCGCCGCGAACCTGTGGGACGGGAAGGCCGGCTACTGGGACCAGGTCAGGACCTACGCCGCGGTCTTTCCAGAGCCGCGCGTCGTGAAATGCGCTGGCTCGGGCAACAGCATCGTCCTGGCTGCGCCGGCCGCGATCGATCTGACGGTTCGGGCCTGGGCGGACAAGGCCACGGCGTTCGAGCGGACGCACCCCACGGGGCTTGAGCTCCCGCAGCTCATCCTGCGAGGCGCCACCGAGAAGACGGACATCCCAGGCCACGCCCGGGTCCTGAGCGACAAACCGCAGGGTCGCTGATTACCTGGCGCCGCTTTTCATTCGTGCGTACCACTTGCAGCCATCCTCATCGCGTAAGTCACACACCTTGCCGAAGAGTTCCATTGCACGATTTCTGTCCTGCCGAACACCCTCTCCCTTAGCGTACATCAAGCCCAGGTTGAGGCACCCGGGCACATTGCCTGCGTCACATGCTTTGGTGTACAGCGCAACTGCCTTGGACTTGTCCTGCCCAACACCCACCCCCTTGTAGTACATCACACCCAAGTTGAGGCACCCGCCCGCATCCCCTCCGTCACATGCTTTCGTGAACAGCTCAAGCTCTTTGAACCTGTACTGCTGAACGCCATCGCCCCCTATGTACATCGCGCCCAAGTTGAAGCACCCCATCGCATGGCCTCCGTTACATGCTTTCGTGAACAACTCAAACGCTTTGGACTTGTCCTGCTCAACACCCCCTCCCTTTTCGTACATCAGGCCCAGGTTATTGCACCCAATCGCATCCCCTCCGTCACATGCTTTCGCGTACAACTCAACTGCTTTGACCTTGTCCTGCCGAACACCCTCACCCTTTGAGTACATCAAGCCCAATTTTCTGCACCCAATCGCATTCCCCCCGTTACATGCTTTGGTGTAGAGCTCAACTGCTTTGAACTTGTCCTGTTGAACACCCTCTCCCTTTTCGTACATCACCCCCAAGGTGAAGCACCCTCTCGCGTCCCCACGCGCACAGGCTGTTTCCAATTGCTTTACTGATTGCCCATGAGCAACCGGCAGGCCGACAATGCCAATCGCAATCAAGGGCAGCCATTTGCTGATTGAGTTCATGATGGTGTTCCTGTTGCTGCGCTCGCATCGAGGTGCAAAAGCGGCTGTCGCTGACTTACGCTCAGGGCCGCGAGATGTCGGAACATCGGCCGCTGACCGAGGCGACCGGGGTGAAGGTGTACTTCGCCGACCCGCCAAGCCCCTGGCAACGGGGCATCAACCAGAACACCTATGGGCCGTTGCGGCCGTATCTGCCCAAGGGGGCGGACTTGAGCCAATTCAGCCAAGCGCAGCTCGACGCCATCGCCTAACAGTTGAACACCAGAGCACGCAAGTCGATGGGCTTTCGCCGCCCCGCCGAACTCTTTACCCCAGATGCCTTCGACTTCAGTGTATCGGTTTTTCAAACCACCTTTTTCCCCACCCGCAACGGTATCGCCGTCCCGAGAGGCGGTCAATCATGCGGCCTGTGTCGAAGACTCCCCGCTCTCGATGAGGATTCGGCCCCTCAGTGAGGCCCGCGGCCAAAGCGCGATCGGGCGAGGGGCGCGGCCAGCCGGCGCTCGTAGAGGGCTTGAAGGCGCATGTCGCGGCGGTGCGCTGGCGCATGAAGTCCAGCGAGCTGCGCTCAGCGGCGCGGTAGCCCGCTCAGATTCTCCATCACCGCGCAGACGGCGCCGGTGTCCTCCTCGGCGAAACCGAGGGACATCGCGGCGGCGTAGACCGCCGCCGAGGCGTTGAACAACGGCGTGGGCACGCCGAGCTTGGCGGCGAACTCGCCGATGATCTTCATGTCCTTTTGCCACAGCGCGTTCGACATGGTCGCCGGCCGGTATTTCCCCGCCACCATCATCGGGCCGCGCACCTGGAACATGCGTGAGGCGCCGGCGCTGTTGGCCTGCACCTCGTACAGGTCCTTCGGCGCGAGCCCCGCCTTCATGCCCAGCGCGAAAGCCTCGGCGGCCGAGACGTTGTGGATGGCCACCATCAGGTTGGCGACGAACTTCATCTTGCTGCCGTTGCCGAACTCACCGACGTAGTAATGGGCCCGCGAGAAGCCCTTGAGGTACGGAGTCGCCTTGGCAAAAGCCCGTTTGTCGCCGCTGGCGTAGACCACCAGGTCCTTGGCGCGCGCCTGGGCGCCGGTGCCTGAGAGCGGACAGTCAAGGAGCGTGATGCCCTTGCGGGCGAGGACCAGGCGCGCGCGCACCTTCTCGTCGATCGGCAGCGTGCTGGTTTCCATGACCACCCCGCCCCTGGCGCCGATCTCGCCCGCCACGGCATGCAACGCATCGGCGCCTGGCAGCGAGGTGATCATGACCCGCGCATTGCGGGCCACCTCCGCCGCGCAGCGCACCGGAACGCCCTTCGCCTTCTTCAGCGCCGCGCGGCGCTCGGGCAGCACGTCGTAGCCGTAGACGCGGAAGCCCGCCTTGGCCAGGTTGGCGGCCATGGCCGAGCCCATGATGCCCAGGCCGATGACGCCGATGCTGGCCTTCATTTCTTCTTTTTCGTCTTCTTGGCGGGTTTTTTCTTCGATGCTTTCTTCCGCAGCGGCTTGGCGTTGATCAGCACCGCGGCGATGATGCACGGCTCGCTGCCGCGCACGCTCCAGGAATGGTTGGTGCCGCGCTGGATCAGGATGTCGCCGGCGCGCAGCAGCGCCTCGCCCTGGTCCATGATGGCGTAGATCTCCCCCTTCAGGACGATGATGTAGTCCACCGTGTTCGTCCGGTGCATCATGGGGTCGGCGGACTTGCGATCCTGCGCGTGGCCGGCGCCGATCGCCTTGAATCCGGCGTGGCTATCGGAATCCTGCGGCCGCGTGCTGTCCGGCGGAAACTCCACGATCCTCATGATGGAGCCGTTCTTCGGCGGCTCGAGATGCACCGGACGGTCGGCGGCGTCGCCTTTGCGGTCGTTGTCCTCGGGAGCGCCCTTCGTTTCCCACAGGTCGGTGAGCGCGAGGCCCGGGAAGGTGGGCTTCATCTCCTTCACGTTCGGCGCCAGGCCGTCCGAGACGAAGATCGACCGGCCCTCGCTGTCGTGGCCGGTCACCACGCGCCGCACGCGCCAGATCATGCCAGCGCGTCGCTCGGCGCGATCGCCCTGCGCGATTTCGCCTTGGCCTTGCCCTTGGGCGCGGGCGAGAGGTGGAAGTCCCATTCCAGCCTGACGAAGGGATTAGGCATGCCGAGCTTCTTCGCCTCGGCGGCGTTGTTCACCCTTTTGTACTTGGCGACGAGGGAGTTCTTCACCGCGAACACCGCGTCGCCGTCGAGGTAGGGGTCGCCTTCCACAAAGACGTGCGTGATCACCTGCTGGTAGCCGGGCGCCGAGACGATGGCGTGCATGTGCGCCGGGCGCATGTGGTTGCCGGTGGTGACGCGGATCAGCTCCCCTACCGGCCCGTCCATCGGGATGCTGTAGAACTTGGGCTTGTAGCTGGCGAAGGCGTATTCGCCCCTGGCGTTGGCCTTGACGCGGCCGCGCAGCTCGAACTCGGCCTCGGGGTCCTGCACGTCGTAGATGCCGTCGGCCTTGGCCTGCCAGATGTCCAGCACCGCGCTGGGTACCGGCTTGCCGTCGGTGCCGAGCACGCGCCCGCTCACCCAGACATCGTCGCCCTTGAGCGTGCAGCCTTCGCGCAGGTCGCCGCCATAGCCGAATTCCTTCGCGCCGTGCGCGAAGAACGGCCCGAGCACCGTCGCTTCCGTCGCGCCGGGCGCGGTCTTGTGGTTGAGCGCGACGATCATCATCGACAGGCCGAGCACGTCGGAGAGCAGGATGAACTCCTGGCGCTTGTCGTCGCACTTCTGGCCTACGGCGGTGAGGAACTTGATGCCCTCGAACCATTCCTCCTCGGTGAGCTGCACCTCGCGCGCGAAGGCATGCAGGTGCTTCACCGCCACGCCCATGATCTGCTTCAGGCGCGGGCTCCTGGTCTTGCCGAGGCGCTTGACGACCTCGGCGGTCAGGGTGTCTTCGTTGAACTGGCGGCCCATGGCTTTCTCCTTGCTCGGTGCTCGGTTCGCAGGGTCCAAGTGTATTATCGTACGATCAAAAAGCCCCGATGCGACTCGTGACTTTCACCGTGGCAAGCAGCCCGCCGCGCCCCGGCGCGCTGGTGGAGGGCGGCATCGCCGATCTGTCGCCCGAGTTCGCCAGCGTACTGGCCATAGCGCAGGGGGGGCCGGGGGCCCTCGAAGCCGCCCGGGGGCTCGCTGCCGGCGCGAAAATTATCGATTCTCAAAAGGCAAGGCTGCTTGCGCCAATCCCGCATCCGCCGCAGATGCGCGACTTCCTGTGCTTCGAGAAGCACCTGGTGCAGGCCTTCGAGGCAGTGGGCAAGATGCGCGGCATGGCCGCGAAAGTCCCCCAGGTCTGGTACCAGCGGCCGATCTTCTACCACCCGAACCGCTTCTCGGTATGCGGCACCGAAACCGACGTGCCCTGGCCGGCCTACTGCAAGAGCCTGGATTTCGAGCTCGAGTTCGGCTGCTACATAGGCAAGCCCGGCAAGGACATCGCGAAGGAGCGTGCCCGCGATCACATCTTCGGCTACACCATCTTCAACGACTTCTCGGCGCGCGACGAGCAGTCGATCGAGATGACCGGCCAGCTCGGCCCGGGCAAGGGCAAGGACTTCGACAACGCCAACGCCATGGGACCGTGCCTGGTCACCGCCGACGAGCTGCCCGACCCGTATCGCCTGGACATGAGGGCACGGGTGAATGGCGAGGAGTGGGGGCGCGGCAACTCGCGCGACATGCACTGGAAGTTCGAGGACTGCATCGCGCACGCCGCGCGCTCCGAAACGCTTCATCCGGGGGAGTTCTTCGGCTCCGGCACGGTCGGCAACGGTTGCGGGCTCGAACAGATGCGCTTCCTCAAGCCGGGCGACGTGGTCGAGCTCGAGGTCGAGGGCATCGGCATTTTGCGGAACCGGGTGGTGAAATGAGCGTGGCCGGATTTGCCCCCCCCCTGATGCGGGGCAAGCGAGCGGCTTTTCGCTGCGAGAAGTATTCGTTTTGGGTTTTCAAAATCCACCCCCCCTTCGCCTTCGGCTCACACCCGCCCTTGTCAGGGGGGCGGCATGAAAAAAAAGTCGCGATAGTCACGGGCGCGGCAAAGCCCGAGAGCACTGGCGAGGCGGTGTATCGGAATTTCAGACCACCTTTCCCCTGATGGACAACGGTACTCCCGTCCCGAGAGTAAGTCGATCGCGGGTGATCGGGTGCTGTTTGGCGAAGGCTGCCCGCTCTCGATGAGGATTAACCCCTTGAAGCGACCCGAGTGGCCGCCCTGCGGCGCACCCTGCCCCCCCCGGCCACAGGAGCCCAGGGCGTGGGGGGTGAGATACAGGTGACGAGCTGCGGGTGATGAAGAGCGGGTTCTCCAGTCCTCCCTAATCGCCACTCAGATTCGTCACTTGCCAATGGCAAGTCCCACCTCCGGCAGCCAGGTCGCGGCCTGGGGGAAGGCGGCGATCACGATGACCGTCGCGAGCAGCCCGAGCCAGTACGGGATCGAGCCCCGGAAGATCTCGCCCACCGAGGCCTCCTGCGGGAGCGCCGCCTTCACGGTGAAAGCCAGGATCCCGAACGGCGGGGTCAGGAGCCCCGCCTCGATGGCGAGGATTCCGAGCACCGCGAACGCGAGCGGATCGAAACCCATGGCCATCGCGACCGGCCCGAACACCGGCACGGTCAGCAGGATGATCGATATCGAATCGATCAGGCAGCCCAGGATGAACCAGATCAGGACCATGACCGCGAGCACGCCGAAGATCCCCAGTCCCGAGGCGATGAAGAGTTCCTTGGCTGCATTGGTAAACCCGGTCATGGACAGTACGCGCGAGTAGAGCTGCGCGCAAAAAAGCAGCAGCAGCAGGGGTGCGGAGGTCCGGCCCACCGACAGCACGACCTCGTACAGTTCCTTCGCCTTGAGGCCCTTCCACAGCGCGAGCAACAGTGCGAGCGCGGCGCCGACGCCCGCGCCTTCGGTGGGCGTGAAGAAACCGAGCCAGATGCCGCCCAGCGTGGCCGCGATGAGCGCGAGCACCATCAGTGTGGAGATGAGGGCCTCGCGAAACTCCGTGCCGCTCATCTCGATGTCGCTCGCCCTGGCCCCGCCCGCCGGCTTCGCGCCTATCCCCACCCGGCGCGGTTGCAGCCAGGCCACGCCCAGGATGTAAGCGCAGTAGAACGCCACCAGGATGAACCCGGGAATGATCCCGGCGATGAAGATCTTCCCGATCGCCTGCTCGGTCAGCACGCCCCAGACGATCATGAGCACGGAGGGCGGGATCAGCATCCCGAGGCAGGCGCTGCCCGCGATGCAGCCGAGCGCGAACTTGCGCTCGTAGCCGTGGCGCTTCATCTCCGGATAGGCGATGCGGGAGAAGGCCGCGGCGGCGGCGATCGAAACCCCGGTCACGAATGCGAACACCGCATTCGCGAACACGGTCGCGATGGCAAGCCGCCCCGGCAACCAGCGCGTGAGGCGATTGATGAGGGCGAAGAGATCGCGCGCCGCGCCGCACTTCGCGAGAAAGTCGCCCATCAGCATGAAGAGCGGGATCACCGCGAACACGTAGTCGCGCAGGGCCTCGTAAGCGGTGTTCGCGATGAACGTGCGCACCACCGCGATGTCGCCCTGCATCATGTAGATGCCGGCCACCGCCCCGAAACCGAGCGCGACCGCGACGTGCACGCCGGCGAACACCATCACCAGCATGATGGCGAGCAGCGCGATCATTTCCCCGGTGCCGAACATGAATATTGCCCTGCGGAGGCGCCCGTGCGTCGCGCGCCGCCGCTAGGAGATCTTTTCCTCGAGCCTGAGCTCGGAGGCTGGCGGCGGCGCATCCCCGGAGATCAGCGCGCGCAGCCGCTCGAACGTGATCAGCAGATAGTTCAACGCCCCGAGGAAGCTCCCGGCCACGACCAGGAACCGCGCCGGCCACACCGGCACCCGCAGCGCCCCCTCCCCCTCGAACTCGTTGGAGTTCCAGGCGTAGAGCGCCGGGTCGATGCCGCCCCAGCACACCAGTCCGAAGAAGACGATTCCGAGCAGCGCGCCGAACACCTCGCACGCCCGCTGCACCCGGTGTGGAAGATGCGTCTGCACCGCGTCCACCCAGATCATGCCGCCGCTGCGGATCGCGTAGGCGGCCTGCAGCCAGAGAATGATGACGATCGAGAACGAGACGATCTCGGGCGTGCCCTTCACCGGGCTGTTGAACACGACGCGCCCGATCACGTCGGCGCACACCAGGAAGCACAGCAGGAACGCGAGCACCGCCGCGACCGTCAGCAGCGCGCGCGCGAGCCAGTCGTTCAGGCGCAGCAGCACTTGAGAAGCAAGGTGGTGACGAGATAAGAGTGACGGGATGAAAGTAACGCAACCCTTCACCGGGTTTCGTCAAGCTTACTCGTCACTACTTCACCTGGTAGCGCACCGGCCACTTGTGGCCCAGCTTTTCGGCCTCCTGCAAGGCGAGCTTCAGCACCTGGCTCGCGGGCAGGCCCTGCTTGTCCAGTTCGGTCGCCTTCTCCTGCGGCCAGACCTTGAGCGAGTTCGCCCAGTCCACGCGCACCGAGTCGGGCACCTTCTTCACCACCGTGCCGAACGACTTCAGCTGCTCGAGCTGCTTGGGATAGTTCTCCAGGTTGACGGTCCCGGTGCGCGCCTCGTACTCGCGACCGACCTCGAGGATGATCTGCTGCACGTCCTTCGGCAGCTTGGCCCAGCGCGCGCTGTTGATGGTGAGCCCGTGCCAGGTGATCGCGCCGAAGCCGACCTCGGTGTAGAACTTTCCGACCTCGTAGAGCTTGAAGTTGACGTAGCCCGAGGGGAACATGATCCAGCCGTTGTAGACGCCGGTCTGCATCGAGGTGTAGGCCTCCGGCAGGGAGGACTGCACCGGCGTCGCCCCGGCGAACTCGAGCCACTTGAGGTTCAGCCCCGCGCCGGCAAGCTTGCGGCCCTTGAGATCCGCGACTTTCGCCCAGTCGAAGGAAGTGCCGAGGTTGTAGCCGTTGTCGGCGATGAGCCCGATCAGCTTCTGGTTGAACTTCTTCTCGAAAACCTCCGACATGTACGGCACCTTGTCATAGACCGTGCGCGCGAGCCTGACGCTCACCACCGGGTCCATGGTGCCGAACGGCAGCATCACCTGGAACGCGTGCAGCGGCAGGTTCGAGGGCTCGAAGCAGAAGCAGTAGCCCCCGATGTCGATGATGCCGCTTTGCACGCCCTCCAGCGTGTCGGCGACCTTCACCATGGCGCCGCCGAAGCCCTCGATGAATTCGACCTTGTGCTTGGTGCGGGCGGCGACGCGCTTGGTCAGCTCCGGCACGAAGAAGTTCTGCATCAGGTTGACGTAGGTATTGGCCGGCGGGTGACCCGAGGCGATGCGCAGCTTGATGTCATCTGCGCGCGCAGCGCCGCCCGTAAATAGCGCAGCAACCAGCGCGGCCGCGCCGGCCGTGAGCATGAACCGTTTCATAACCCCCCTCCTGAGTTGGAATGAACGGAGAAAACCGCGTACCGATGTTGGCCATTCTCCCCGCCCCTGTCAAGCCATATCCCCGTGACTCCCGGCTCGTGGCTCGCGGTTCGCGGGTCTTGACCCGCTGCTTGCAGCGCAAAGCCGCGGTTCTGCCTCCCGCCTTCCGCCTTGCTTTTGAAGCGGTGCTAGAATTTCGCCGTGCCCCCGCGTACGCGAGTGCCGCAATGCCGCTGTCCCACATCGAGCATTTCCTGGTCGTGACCGACGACATCGAGAAGACCGGCGAATGGTACTGTCGCGTGCTCGGCATGACCGTGGGTCCGCACCCGGACTTCGGGTTCCCGGTCAAGTGGCTCTACCTTGACGGGCGCGACGTCGTGCACATCGGGCCGAGCGCCAAGCAGGCAGGCGAGAACCAGAGGCGCTACCTGGGCCGCCTCTCGCAGGACACCGGCTCCGGCACCGGCGCGGTCGACCATATCGCATTTCGCGCGACCGGCCTGGAGTCGATGATGGCGCACCTCAAGTCTGCCGGCATCGCCTTCAGCGAGCGGCGCGCGAGCAATCAGGCGCTCTACCAGCTCTTTCTCCATGACCCCAACGACATCAAGATCGAGCTCAACTTCGACGCCGCCGAGGCCGAGGGCATGCGGGCGGAGGTCATGGCCTCTGATTTCGTTCGCGGTTGAGAGCGGACGAGTGACCGGGTATAGGAAATTCAAACCGCCTTTTCCCTGATGGGCAACGGTATTCCCGTCCCGAGAGAAAGTCGATCGCGGGTGATCGGGCGCTGTTTGGCGAAGACGCCCCGCTCTCGGCGGCCCAGCGGGGGAACGCTCTTCACGGTGGTTGCTCGAGCCAGGGAATCCGCGCATACAGCCCAACGCAGAACGACCGCCAGCGGCCGGCATCGGGCCCGCCGCTCAGGCGCACGGGTTTAGCTTCGCGCTCCCCGGGCTTCGCATCCTCTTTGCCACACGGCTCCATCTGCTCACGCCGGTGCTGCCGATTGTGCACCGCCTCATCGAGGGGTTTGTGCCCGGCCAGGCGGGCCCCGAACGCGCCCCGCGGCCAACGCAGGCTGCTTCACGCTCATCCAGAAGATTCGGCTGGGGGGCTTGCCTGATCCAGCGTCCCAGCGACTCGGGGGTGCAGCCCATCTTGCCCAGGACCGATCGGATCCCCGCCTAATCTGATCCGTGCCCTGACTGCTGCACAGCAACAAGACCAACCGCCCGGTCTCGTATTTTGCCCGGATGCCTCTGCTTCACTCCCATGGCTCCCTCCTTTCCTCTCAAAAGCCGCAGTCTCCAGAAGACCCCGATGCGATTCACGGTGCACTTTACGGTGGCTTGACTATCTTGTAGCATACGGTTGATTGTTAACATCCAACTCTTACTGAAGAGATTTTAAAAATGAGCCAAGCAACTGCACAAACAGCCGGTGCTGCAAATTTGCCACGCGATCCGCTGGACATGCGCAATTACGGGCTTGAAAAACTCGCAAACATAGAAGGTGGCCCTTGGATGCAACGTGCCAAGCTAATTGGCATGCCGCTGGGTTTATTTCTCTTTTTCTACTTCCATCTTCGCTGGTGCGGTGACATCGGTTTTTTTGAGGCATCCGGCTCAAAGAACGTCGGCCATCTCTACACAGTGACCGGCATTTTCTTCTTTACGCTGGTGTTATGGATGACCGAGGCACTGCCCAGCTACCTCACCTCTTTCATCGCGATCGGTATGGCGATTGTGTTGGATATCATGCCAATGAGAAAGAGCTTCTCCTACCTTGGCGAGCCCGTGATGGTCCTGAATATCGCCAGTTTTATCCTTGCCAGTGCCTTGGTGGTCACCGGGCTGGCCAAGCGAATCGCGCTCAAGCTGGTTTTGAGATGGGGATCAAGTCTCTCTGGCATCCTGTGGTCGTTTATTGTGCTCAACCTGATCCTCGGCGCTTTCATCAGCGCGACCTCGGCCAAAACAGCGTTACTGCTTCCTTTGTTCATGGTGATCGCGGCGATGTATGGGGCGTTCGGCGGGCTGGAGCGCAACAATGTTGGGCGCAATTTGGTATTGCAAAACCTCCTGGCCAACAACGTGTCTGCCAGCGCCTTCATGACCGGTTCAGCTGCGAACCTGCTGGCTGTCCAGCTCATGGATAATGCTGGTTACAAAGTTGATTACGCTCAGTGGCTGATCGCGCTGTTGCCTTTGGCGATTATCCAATGCGCAATTTCGTGGTGGACCGGCACCAAGCTGATCTTGCCGATCTCCAAGGAAGATGCGAAGCCCAAGCTGGAGGGTGGTTTAGAAAGCCTGAAAGCCGAACTCGACAAGCTCGGCCCGATGAAATTGAGCGAGAAGCGCGCGGCTGTCGTCTTTCTTTGCGTTCTCGCAGCCTGGGGAACTCAAGGAAATCTCCACAATGTTCAGGCGCCAGTTGTCGCGGTGATTGGCACCACTGTTGTCTTGCTGCCCGCCTTCTCCAAGCTACCGGCTTTGGGCGTCATGAACTGGAACCAGGCCGATATACCGTGGCACATGCTGATGTTTAGCTGGGGTGCGTATGTATTGGGTGGCATCATGGAAAGTACCAAAGTAGTGGATCTGGCGGTCGAACAACTGTTTAGCTCAATGGGCGTTACCGTAGCAACCCCAAAGGCAGCGATCTTTATAATACTGGCGTCATTATTTGCATTGACGACCTTGGTCAGCGAGAGCAAGACAGCTCGCACCATCATCATGTTCCCGCTCATGATAGCAACAGCGATCAAGTTCGGCTACGACGTGGTGGGCTTTTGTCTGCCGATGGCGTTCCTGATCAACCAAGTCTATGTGTTGTATTTCAACTCCAAACCGGCAAACATCAGCTATCTGACGAATCATTACTCGCTGGGTGAGTCGTTCAATTTCGGCATAATTCAGCTGACCATATCTGTGATACTTGTTGTCCTTTGGGCGCAATACGCAATGCCGCTCATGGGCTTCAACAGCGCCCTGTGGTAGGCAACTGAATAATCCGGATCGCTTTGGTTACGACAACTTCAAAAACTTAATTCGGGACAAATTATTTATGGGCAAGGAAATCGAACGAAAGTACGTGGTCAATAAGGCAACATGGCGGCCTCAGAATAGCGGTACTCATTTCAAGCAGGGATATCTGAACTCTCAGAAAGAGCGTGTGGTTCGTGTCCGTATTGAGGGCGATAAGGCAAAACTGACCATCAAGGGCGTGACCAAGGGCGTGACGCGTTCCGAATTCGAGTATGCGATCCCAACCGAGGAGGCCGCGATCCTGCTCGATAATCTGTGCGAACAGCCTTTGATCGACAAACATCGCCACAAGGAAAAGCACGGAGGTAAGCTCTGGGAAATCGACGTATTCCACGGTGACAACGAGGGTCTGGTTGTTGCGGAAATAGAACTCGCCTCCGAAGGCGAGAAATTCGAACTACCCACTTGGGCTGTCGAGGAAGTGTCCAGCGACCCGCGTTATTTCAATTCAAATCTCCTGAGCAACCCATACTCTAAGTGGAAAAAAGCCTGAAAAATAAAAGCACCTTTACTTTTAATGTCTAACAACTTCTTGGATAATTCATCATGGTAGATGTCTTTGCAAAAAATCAGGCGACCTCGGCGGAAGAAGCTGCCAAGATAGTCCCGCGTGCCGAATTCCGTGTCTTCGGTAAAGACGTTATTGAGGGCGTCAAGCAGCGCATTTGGAATGGCAAGACGGTGCTGTTCCAGGCACGCAAGATGCCCGCTGAGACCTATTTTCTTTCCGTCAATACGGATGAGGCGAACGTGAAGGTTCGCGATGGTCTACTTGATATCAAAACAAAAGTAGGCGAAACCCCGGAAGGCTATGAGATTTTCCAGCCTCGGGGTAAATTTCAATTTCCGGTGTCGCAGGCGGATCTTGCTACCATCCTATCCCATCTAAAAGTAAACATACAGCTTACCCAGAAAACTTACACGATCGACGAGTTCATCGCTATAGCTCGCAAGCATCCGGAACTGACGCCGGTCACCGTCGAAAAGATGCGTTACGGATTCACGATTGAGGGAATCATCTGCGAATATGCCCAAGTCTGGTTCAATGGCGCGATGGTAGAGTCGGCCTGCGCCGAAAGTGAAAATTATGCAGGAATGAAAGCAGTGATCGAAGGATTGGGTATTCAAAACCTGACCAACACGAACTACCTGAGAGCAGCAAAACGTGTTGTTGGCTTGAGTTGACAGCGCGTATTGGCCTACTGATTCTACGTGCTTGCCAGAAACGGGGCAGAAGCACCAGCGCAGCCAGGATTTTTCCGGGCTCCAGCTTGACTGGCGCAAAGATTCTGGTCATCACGTCTGTTAGAAAGCGCCTGGCTCTGGATGCCCCGCTGTTTAAAGCCCAACAGACCCTGAGCCTGGCCATGTACGGGATGACACCACTCAGTCAGCAGCTTAGGCTGGCAGCACGGGGCACGATTTCATCAAGTTTTGCGATGCATAATTATTTCGAAGGTTAATGCGGCAATTGTTTGGTATTTACAAAAGGAAAATATTATGAAACACGCCATTGCTCTATTGACCATGAGTTTCGGTTGTGCGTTTGCATGGGCGCAATCACCAATCGTCCTGAAAACGGAACTTCAGGATAACCCTCCAAAATTTATCCTGGATAAAGAAAAGAAGGCCAGCGGGATTTGTATTGACATCTTTAGGATGCTTGAGACGAAGGAGAACATCAAATTTACGTTTCCGCCGGTATACGTCCCCGCCAAGGCCATCGAAACGAACATCGGAACTGGCGCCGCGGATGTACATTGCGGCTGGATTAAAAATGACAAGCGGCTCACAATTGCATCCTTCGGTGAGCCATTGTTAACCGTTTCTTATCCGGTTGTTGTACGTGCGAACGACAAAACAAACTTTTCTTCAATAAGCGATTTGATCAATCTCGAGGATCTTGGCATCGTAATCGGTGTCAATGGTGTCGGCTCGACAAATGCTATGTTAAGAGCGGGACTGCGTGTCAATGACTCGGCCAAAGATGCGGAGGATGCGCTCAAAATGCTCGAAACCGGTCGCGGCCGCGCCTTTATTTATACTAATCTGGCGATTGATTATGAACTGCAGCAACCCAAAAACAAAAATAAATTCAAATTGGTAAAACTTGACTATCAAGGTAACAAGTCATTTGACACCCAGCCTCAATATTTGGTGTTCTCCAAAAAAGTGCCGGAAGATACAGTTAAAAGAGTAAACGCTGCTGTAGCTAAACAACGTGGGGAAATCGGCGCGATACTAAAGAAATATGGTGGCTCACCCTAACGGTCATCCTTATGTTATTCATCGAGCAACTTGGCTGAAATACTGTTTTCAATCACTACCTTTGTGTGATGAATAATCGTACGATCCCGCATAAACTAAGGTAATGCAGATTTATCTCGGCCAGTGACTTTGGGTAACTGCCGCGAACTTTGGCCTCTATTCAGGGGAGAGGGTTATGGTCTTTGGCATCGATCTTTCAAAATTAAAACTCTTTGCGAGCAACAGCATCGTTGAAGATAAGATCGACCAGTTTCTCGACAAGATCACCGATTGCGGACTGATATTTCAAAAAACAGTCCAAATTTACCTAGATAAAGGGTATACCCCGGAAATTGAGCTATTGGTCGAGCAATGTTCGGCCCTTGAAGGCAAGGGAGACGACCTGCGCCGCGACATTGAGGCACAGCTTTATATCAAGACGCTCATTCCAGATTTGCGTGGTGATGTGGCACAGCTTCTGGAACGCCTCGACAGTCTGACCAATATGTATGAGGCGAATTTGTACCGCATTTCGATCCAGCGACCGGAGATTCCGCAGCAACTCAGCGCGGACTTCTCCGAGCTCATGAAAACGGTTGTCACCTGCGTTGAAACGGTGGTCCTTGCCGCTCGTGCCTTTTTCCGCGACATCGATGCCGTGCGTGACCATTGCAGCAAAGTCATGTTTTATGAACACGAAGCCGACCGCATCAACTCCCGGATGCAACGTACCATTTACGCTTCTTCAATGCCCCTCGACCATAAAAACCACCTCCGTTACTTCGCCGAACGCATCGACGAGTTGGCTAATACTGCGGAAGACGTCGCCGACGCCCTGACGATCTACGCCATCAAGCGCCGTATCTAAATTCATGCCGCAGGCATTCGGGCCAAAAAATCAAGTCATGTGCCCGCTACCCTCTTTTGATGCGCGATGTCATTAAATTGATTCGCCTGGTGGGGCTTGAATAAATGGAACTAGCCGTCTTTATTTTTCTATCGAGCGGGCTCTTTCTGGGCTGGTCGCTGGGCGCCAACGACGCCGCTAACATTTTCGGCACTGCCGTGGCTACGCGCATGGTCCGCTTTGCCACTGCCGCCATAATCACTTCGGTATTTTGCATCCTCGGGGCTGTTATCAGCGGTGCCGGTGCGGCACACACTCTGGGCTCGCTGGGCTCGGTCAACGCCATTGCAGGGTCTTTTGTCGTCTGCCTGGCGGCTGGATATACCGTCTTTCAGATGACCAAACTCGGCCTTCCCGTATCTACGACGCAAGCGATCGTGGGCGCAATCATCGGCTGGAATATATTCAGCGGCTCGGCTACCGACTATGACACACTCACCAAAATTGTCAGCACCTGGATAATTTGTCCGGCTCTCTCAGCCCTCGTTGCCATTCCGGTATTCAAGCTGACTGAGTTTTTTATTTATAGCTGCAACTTTCACTTGGTACGCCAGGATGCATACACGCGTATCGCGCTGGTAATTGCCGGCGTCTTTGGAGCCTACAGCTTGGGGGCCAATAATATTGCTAACGTTGTCGGAGTTTTTCTGCCGGTCTCGCCCTTTAGCAACTTCAGCTTCCTCGGCCTGTTTTCGCTCAGTTCGGCCCATCAGTTATTCCTCATCGGGGGCATAGCCATTGCCGTCGGTGTCATCACCTACTCCAAGCGCGTCATTATGACCGTCGGTGAAGGCATTTCGGCACTCTCTCCGGCCGCTGCATTTGTTGCCGTGATCGCGCATTCGGTGGTGCTATTCCTCTTTTCCTCAGAGGGCATTGAGCATTTCCTGGCCTCTCATGGGCTGCCGACGATTCCGCTGGTACCGGTCTCAAGCTCGCAAGCGATTGTCGGGGCAGTGATCGGTATCGGCTTAATCAAGGGTGTGCATACTGTCCGCTGGCGACTGGTTGGTAAAATCACCGTTGCCTGGACTTGCACGCCGCTGATCGCCGCAATCATTTCCCTCGTCGCGCTGTTCATCTTGCAGAACGTGTTTGGCCAGGAGGTCTATCGTACGACGTCATATTCATTAAATGCAGCTGCATTCGAAAAAATCAGCCAGAAAGGCTTGCCCGTTGAGAAGCTGATGCCTCTGACGGGAGAGACCTTCAAAAACGGGACGCTGTTCCTGCGCGCTGTCGAAAGACAAGTCGGCCTGAACCAAATTCAGGAGAAACAGCTTCTCTGGTTTGCGGAGATCGGTGTTTTTCGTGTTGAAGCCAACCTGATCCAGCAGTTTTCCGACAACTGGCTCAGCAAAGAGCAGCTCGACGCTCTGCGACGCCTCACCGGAAAAACATTCAACTTTAAATGGCAGCTTGCACAAGCGCTAGCGGATGAACATGATGCATGGAAGCTCTTGCCGGAAAGCAAAATCAATAAGCTTCACAACAAGGAAATTAACAATCGCCTGAACGCCGTTTTCCGAGCCTTCTCCGTCGCTCAATGAGGAGGCGGCTCAATGTGTCGTTGCAGCCGCCGCATTTGTAATGCTGTACAGCAAGATAAACCTGCTCTAATTGTTTTTATTCGGCGGCTTTATCAGCGTGCCTGGCAAGCGAAGATCGGTTTCATGTCTGATTTTATTTTGGCAAGGGTGGCAGATAATGTATTCGTCAATTACGTAATGGTTACAGGCATTTCGTCAAGCATTAATGCAAAAGATCATGGGGCTCATGGATAATCATGTGGTGATAAATGAAGTTCATATCATCCGCTCGGAAGTCCCTCATAACCAGTGGAACTTAGAGCTAAGAAATTCTTAACCGACGAGGCTTTAAGAATGTTAAGCAAATTTGCATACAACTGGTTCGAGGGCTGTCTGGTTACTGCACATGTGTTTCCATACCGATAGGCAGCGGCCGCGTCCTCAGCAGGGGTAGTCTATTGCCACGTATTGTTTACAAGGCGCTTTAAAGACCCTTCGATCTTCGAGACGTACGGCAGTTAGGCTGCCACCCCATAAGCATCCTGAATCTAGAGCCAAAAGCTTTTCAGAGGTGCGCAGGCCCAGGGCAGCCCAGTGGCCGAACAAAATGGTGTGATCCGTATTTTTACGGCCTGGAGCATCAAACCACGGCACACAGCCGGCCGGCCCATGCTCGGGGGGGGCTTCGGCTCCAGGCACTTTAAATACCATACGCCCATCTGGCCTGATGAAACGCATGCGTGTCATTGCATTGACGATTACGCGCAAACGGTCCCAGCCGACCAGATCATCGCACCACGCATCCGGTTCCGAGCCCCACATGTTGGCGAGGAACTCTAGGTAGTTCGGTGCGATCAGCGCAGATCCGACCTCATCCGCGAGTGCCTTTGCCTTGGCGACATGCCAGCTCGGCAGTAGACCGGCGTGTACCATTAGCCAGGGATTTCCACTAATGGTTTCAGTGTGGACAAAGGGCCTGGTCCGCAGCCAATAGGTCAGCTCATCACGGTCCGTTGCATTAAGAATTGAAGCGATCGTATCGTCGTGACTCGGCTTGACATGGCCAGCCGCGCGTACCACAAGGTACAGATCATGATTTCCGAGTACGGTGACCGCCGTGTCCCCCAGTCCCTTAACAAAGCGCAGCACTTCCAGAGACTGCGGGCCGCGATTGACGAGGTCGCCAACGAACCAGAGGCGGTCGCTCTCGGGCGTAAAGCCGATGGTGTCGAGCAGCCGCATGAGCGGGTCGAAGCAGCCCTGCAGATCGCTGATTGCGTAGGTGGCCATTAGGTCAGCCCTTGAGCGCATCGGCTGCCGCGATGCCTTTCACGTGCGCGCCCTTGGCGTGCACGCCAAGTCCGCTGATGACTGCCACTGCCGTCCTGCAAATGCTGACTTTCACCGCAATGAAGGCGTAAAGCGCAGACTTGGTTTTGCCACCGAACGGCGGTGTGGCAATGCAGATCTTCAGCGCATCGCCGCACTGATCGATGATTGCGGTCGTTATCGCACCGAGCTGGTTGAGCAGCTTGAGCACCACGATATCACCGTCGCTGTGCAGCCAGCCGCTCGTCGGTGAAGATTTTCCGGCACGATCAGGCCAACCTGCAATAGCAGTATGACGCTCAGCGGCGAGAAGTCAAGCCGCCACCGAAGATCGGCACGACGCGGCGTACCGGGGCCGGCAGGGGTGCGGCAAGACCGTTGAACAGCGGCCCGGCCGGTGAACGGGGCTGGAGCCGCCTCATCAGCGCGACAAGGATGAAGATGCTTGAGCCGCTCGTGCGGCTGCAGGGCTAGCTGCTCAGGCACTCTGGCGGGGATCGGGTCATGGCCTAGGTCCTGGCTGCCGTGCCAGTGCATGGTTATCAGGGAACTATGGCAGCGCGCAGCACGCGCCGCTCAGCCGCGTCCTGCATCGCTCGGCCGACCTCGTTGAGGCGGTACTTGCCGTCGACCAGGTCATGGAACGGGAAGCGCTTGCGGTTGCCGACCAAGAAATCGAGCGCCTCGGGAAGATTTCGCGTGTGATCGTTGTGTGCCCCGCGCAGCGTGACGAGCTTGCGCAGGATCTGGTTGGCGTCGATGCGCTCGTTCGCGTCGGGGTTCACCACGCCGCCGAGCACATAGCGCCCGCCGGCGGGAATCACCGAAGGATCCCCGCACACCTCGATCACCACCTCGACGTTCTCCAGCCTTGCGGCTGGGTCGAGGGCTTCTTCGGCGCCGAAACGCAGGGCCAGCTGACGCCGGGCGGCGAAGCTGTCGAGGCCGATGACCCGCCGCGCACCTTGCAGGCCGCCCCAGCCTAGAAGCCCAGCAAGCCGAGGCCCTGGATGGCCTTGGTATCGCCCCTCGCCAACTCGGCCTTCCCGACGACGCACATCGCGGTCGCCACGCCGCAGTTGATCGGCGTCGCCTCCCCTTCGGTCAGCTCCGCCGGCAGCTTCAGGATCCAGGAGCGCGGCAGGATGTAGCCGTACTCGCCGAAGCCGCCGTGATGGTAAGGGTCGGTGGCCAAGCACCCGAAGGTCTACCGACTCACCAGCTAGCTGCCAAATTATTTACTTGCATTATTGCGCAAATATTTGAATAATCTTCCCATGGTCCGTCGCGACACGCCCGCTGCCCTTGAGACGTGCGATCCGCCACATTGCGCCAGTGCCCTGCCGCCGCTTGATGACTCACCGGCCGCTCTGGAGCGGGCCACGCGGCTCTTGCGTGCCCTTGGCGACGAGGGCCGGCTGCGGCTGCTGACGCGGCTGGCGACGGCGCCGGCCTGCGTGACGGATCTCGCCGAGGCGGAAGGTGAGAGCCTGCCGACCATCTCGCAGCGGATTCGCGTGCTGCGCAACGAGCGGCTCGTCACCCGGCGCCGCGACGGCCGGCACATCACCTACGCCCTTGACGACGACCATGTGCTGGCCATCGTGCGGGCGGCGATCGACCACGCCGCGGAGAGGCGGCAACCCACGTAAGCCTTGAGGAGCATCGTCATGTCCGAGACCCATCGTATCCACGCAAATCACCCCCACCAGCACGGCCCCGGCTGTGGCCATCAGGCTATCGTCCACGACGGCCACGTCGATTACCTGCACGACGGCCATCTGCATCACCTGCATGACGGTCACGTCGACGAGCACACCCTCGCCGTCACCGCCGCCAATCCGGCGGCCTGCACTCCAGCCCATGCATGCGGCGCACACGATACGACGCACGTGCATGGTCCGGCGTGCGGTCATCAGGCCGTGCCGCACGGCGACCACATCGACTTCCTCGTGGACGGCCACCTGCACCACCCGCACGGCTCGCACTGCGACGACCACGGACGCGTGGCGCTCGCCTGACATCGCGCGCGCGGCTGGATGACCGCCCCCTCGGCGCCGTGGGCATGACCGATCGTGGCACCTAACCGCTGCCTACCTGCGATCCACCAGGCCTGCAAAGAGGCTGGCATCACGGCTGTCACCTACTACCGCTGGCGCAAGGAGTATGGCGGCCCGAAGGGTGATCAGGTCCGGCGGCTGAAGAAACGGGAGCGTGAGAACCAGCGGCTCCAACGCATCGTGGCCGATCTGTCGGTCGAGAAGGCCATCCTGAAGGACGCTGCTGAGGGAAACTTCTAAGCCCCGAGCGGCGAAGGAAGGCGGTGTCACAGGCCATCGAGCGCCACGGCGTCTCGCAGCGCCGTGCCTGCCGCATCTTGAGCCAGCCCCGGGGCACACAGCGGTATCGGCCCAGCCTCAGGCCCGATGAGGATCTGCAGACACAGCGCATCTGGCGCCGGGAGGGGGGCGCTGCAGGTGGCGCGCAAGCAGCGGCCCCGGGGCCGGCTGTGGCTGAACGACGGGGGGCCGCATCCGGCTACGACCGGAACGCCCGAACCAGGTCTGGAGCTGTGACTTCGTGACCACCTGGAGGCATGGTGGCCGGCCGGTGCCTCTGCTGTGCATCATCGACCAATACACCCGGCAAGCCTTGGCGATCGGCGTCGAACGCAGCATCGGGGCGCAGGTGGTGATCGAAACGCCGGCGGACATCATGTTGATGCACGGGGTTCCGAACTACATTCGTTCAGACAATGGGCCGGAGTTCACCGCCAAGGCGCTGCGGGTATGGCTGGCCACGGTGGACGCCAGAAGGCTGTACATCGAGCCAGGCAGTCCCTGGGAGAAAGGCTATTGCGGGAGCTTCAACGGCAGACTGGGGGATGAATGGCTCACTGGGGAGATCTGCTACAGCTTGCGGGAAGCCCGGGGTGGTGATCGAGCGGTGGCCGAAGGAATACAACACCGTCAGGCCGCACAGTTCGCTGGGTTACCGGCCGCCTGCCC
>Ga0194131_10003666_pt1 | contig 23924 bp, 19 predicted proteins | sample TA2KigO120mmetaG_FD_148631 | JGI IMG/M metagenome (GOLD analysis project Ga0194131, IMG submission 148631) | Freshwater microbial communities from Lake Tanganyika, Tanzania - TA2015053 Kigoma Offshore 120m | ecosystem: Environmental > Aquatic > Freshwater > Lake | place: Tanzania: Lake... | reverse complement strand
AAGAGACGATCGCGTGAACTGTGATCGGTCAATACAGAACCCCTCGAAACCAAGTTTCGAGGGGTTTTTTCGTCTCCTCTGATTTCAGACGAATCCAACGGTGACCATGACCATCTGATTTTCTCAAGAGGCCTTTTAACCAGCGTGACGCGGCAGCGAGTGGTTGTTTGGCGAAGATTTAGCCACTCGCTGGCACGTCGTGCTGGTTTCGAAAAAGCCTCTACTCAACTCATCGCCGAAATCCTGTCGTGCAGAATACCCGTAAACCACCGACGCGAAGTCGGTGAGGGAAACATTCACACGCTCTGGGGGCCGCCTGCTGCCTGCGTCAGCTCAACGGAATAGCGCCATTCGGGCGATCCCCCGACCATCCTGTGTCACGTAGAACGGGCGTTGTTCCACCGTGACGTGGTAATCAGGCGCGATACCCAACGTATGCAGCATCGTGGCGTGCAGGTCGGTAACGTTGATTGGGTTCTCGATCGTTGTGCAGGGGCGTTCGGGCGCGGTCTGGCCGTAGAGGAAGCCGCGCTTGACCCCTCCGCCGAACATCAAAACGCTCGACGCGCCGGTGAAATGACGGTGCATCCCATAGTGCTTGAGTTCTTTGAGAACCGCTGGCTGGTCAACTTGATTGCCGACTGGCTTTTCCGGTTTGCCTTCGAGCAGACAATCACGGCTGAACTCGCTGGCCAGCACAATCAAGGTGTGGTCGAGCAGTCCGCGTTGTTCCAGATCGAGCACCAGTTGAGCGATCGGAACATCGATTTCTGACTTCAGCTTTGCCAGCCGAGTGTGTCCGTTGTCGTGTGTATCCCATTGCAGGAAGGGGCCGTATTCGGTCGTGACTTCGATGAACCGGGCACCCTCCTCGACCAATCGCCGAGCCAGAAGGCAGCCCAGCCCAAATTTGCAGGTGTTGTAGGTGTCAAAGGATTCTTTGGGTTCCAAGGACAGGTCGAACGCTTTGGCGGCGTTTGAGTCCATCAGGCGATGAGCCTGTTCGACGGATCGCAGCAATGCATCGCGCTGTGAGTCGGACAGGGGCTTGCCATCGGCGGCAACTCCATCCACCACCATCTTGCGAAACGTGTCGTAGCGACGGCGGAACCGTTCGAGACTCATCCCTGCCGGTGGCTTCACAATGTTCACCGCTTGCCGGGGATCGGGCACTCGGAAGGGATTGAACTCCGCACCAAGACAGCCACCAGTTTGAAACGCTTTGAGTTCTTCGGCCTCGCCGTTCCCTTCATAGCCTTGTCCGATGTCGATGAACGCCGGGATCGCCGGATTCTTCGGTCCTAACGCATGAGCGATCCACGCGCCCAGATGCGGAGCCGCGACATTTTGCGGCGGTTCATAGCCGGTGTGCCAGTGATACTGATGCCGCGAGTGCAGGATCGTCCCCAGATCGCCGAGCACATGGGAGCGGATCAGCGTCCCACGATCGAGCACGCTCGCGACTTTTTCAAAGCCTTTGGTGATTTCGATTCCGTCAACCGCCGTCTTAATCGCAGGGAACGTGCAGAGCACGTCATCGGCTTTCATGCCTGGCTCGAATGGAACGTACTTTTTGGGATCGAACGTTTCTGTGTGCGCCATTCCTCCGGCCATCCAAAGGACGATCAGCGTCTCGGCGGTCGCGGGAAACGCAGGCCTCTTGGGTTGTGAATTCGGTGACGTTACCGACTCTGCCAATGCTCGATTCGCGGTGCCAGCGGCCAGCGTGCCAGCGGCGATGCGTTCCAGAAACTCGCGTCGGGACGAACAAGCCGTTCGAGATTGATTCAATTCCATTATGGCACCATTTGAAATTCGGGGAGCAGAATAATCGTCCACAGAAAGTCGGCGACCCCTTCTTTTGTGGCTGGGCTGCCAAGCAATTCTGCCGCAAGTGAGTATTCTCGGGAAGTGGGCTCTCGCCCCAGCGCTGCGAGTGAAATCGACGAGATGAGTCGGCTTGGATCGGCGGCCGTCTCGCGGAGCCAATAGTCTGCACCGCGTTGAAGCTGTTCGTCGAGCGCCGAGCCGTTGGTCAATTCCAACACTTCGAGCATCGTGGCCAGTGACTCGCGGCGCGAAACGATTTGTTCGCGGTGCGGGCGGCCGAGAGCGGCTTGCAATTGATCTTGCGGCAGCAGAGCAGCTCGAAGACGGATGTCTTGCAGAGCGGCAAGCATAACCGGACTCAACACCGATGAGCCGCTCGTGACGATCTCGGCAATGTTCCACGGCCCCAACTTTGCGTCACCGAGTACGATGGCGGCGGGCCAATCAGTCGATTGAAACGCCGGCTTCTCCCAGTCCTTCGCGGCGGTCTCGCTGGCCAACCATGATTCGTCGGTTGCGACGGTCCACAGCGGTCGCATCTGGTGGTCGAAGGCGGACAGCTCAGCAATGAATCCGGCGGGGTTGGGGCCGGCCCCTTTGTTGACGACGCGTGCGGCGAGCAGGTTTTCGCCGACCTTCAACGGCCCGCTTATTTGGACCTGTTTGGGTTGCTGCCAGTTGTTGACGTCGGCGACCTTTTGGCCGTTGATGTAGAAGTCACACTCATTGTCAGCGGTGACGGTTAGAAAAACGAACGGCATATCGCGGTCCAGCTTCAACGTCTTGCGAAAGAAGACCGTCTGATTCGCGGGAGCTCGCTGCGCGTCGGCGCTTGACCAGAGCCACTTGGATTTGGCAAACACCGTCGCTTGGCCGCCCTCGGCCGAACGCTCGGACGCGGGCGTCCCGGCGACGGCCATCGCCTGAGCGATCGCACCGAGTTGTCCCGCTTGGCCCCGGCCGTCAACTCGCAGCAGCGGCATTGAAATCGGCCGCCAGGTATTAGTCAGGGACGTCACCGCATCGACGAACTGTTCGGCCGAGAGTCGCCTGACGAGCGGGCCACGAAACTCGAACGGCTCGTCGGACGCGGTGTCATCGGACATACCAACCGAGGGAAGTTGGTAGGCTCGCGAGGTCGCGATCAGACGCAACGTGTACTGCATGTCGTATCCGTGCTCGACGAAATCGCTGGCAAGCCAATCGAGCAAGTCGCGATGCCACGGTTCAGCGTCGAGGTTGTCGAGCGGTTCGATCAAGCCACGCCCCATCAGTTTCGCCCAAAGGCGATTAACCATCACGCGAGCGAATCGGCCGTTCTCACGCTTCGTCAGCAGCGTGGCGAGTTGCTTCTGCCGTTCGGGCCGAGTGGCAGCTTCGATCTGACCGAGTTCCGGATACAGGAACCCGACAGTCGCCGGTTTGCCAGTTGGCTTATCGCAACGATGTAGTTCCAGCGGCGAGTCGGCAAAGACGGAGGCGAGTGCGTACGCGTCGGTCAACTTCCAGTCGTTGACGAAGCTGTCATGGCAACTCGCGCACTTGAGGTTCGTGCCGAGGAAGACTTGGCTGATCGACTGCGCGGCTTGAATTTCTCGACGTTGGCTTTCGTTGACGGTGCCGCGCCATTTGATGCCGAAGATGAAACCCTCGGCACCGGGAGCCGCTTCAATCAGCTCGCGCACGAATTGGTCGTACGGCTTGTTGGTCAGCAGTGATTCGTACAGCCAGCCAGTAATTTGCCGTCTTCCACCGTCGATGAAGCCGGTTCCCTGGTAGGCGTTTCGCAGCAGGTCGTTCCAAAATGTCAGCCAGTGATCGGCGTAATTGCGTCGGTCGGCGAGCAAACGATTGATCAACTTGGCGCGTTTGTCGAGCGCGGTGTCGTTGACGAACTCTGCAAGCTGAGCAGGCGTCGGCAACAAACCGACGAGGTCGAGGAATGCTCGGCGAGCGAAACTGCGGTCGCTGATGGGCTGAGCAGAGACGGCTGAAAAGCGAGGGCCGGACATGAGAAACCGATCAATCGGGTTTCCTTCTCCAGCCGGGACCACGGGGCGGCGCGGCGCGAGCGTTGCTCGCGTAAACGTTTTCCCAAACGCGAATCCGTCTTCCCACGTCAGACCAGCGTCGATCCAGCGGCGGAGCGTTTCGATCTGCTCTTTCGTGAGCGGTTCCCCCTCGGGGGGCATCCGTTCGGCAGCATCGGTCGCCGTGAGGCGCGCGATCAACCTGCTGTCGCCGCTCTTGCCGAGCAGGACGACTCGGCCGCTCTCTCCGCCAGTGAGCAGTGATTGCCGCGAGTTGATCGACAGTCCCCCCTTGCGTTGTGTCCCCGAATGACACTTCGCGCAACGCTTGCTGAGGATCGGCTGCACATCGTGAGCAAAGTCGATGTCGGCGGCCGGACAGAGTTCAGAAACGGATATCAGGCTGCAAACGGCGAACAGCCACGGAAAATGTCGCATCGCAAACGCTCTCCTTTCGAGTTCCACGGATGATATCGTGGTACGTGAAAACTGTCCGGCCGAAAGCCGTTTCACGACGACCGATCGCCGTGAGGCCGTTTTTGCCCCGCAAGAAAAACGGCCCCTCCCAGTCGTCGGCATTCGGTCATCGGCACTCCGCCGAATTGGAGTTGGTGATCGCCAAGTTGCGGGACAGTTTTCGCTGTGGATTTCCCACACGGACGGAGGTGGCTCATGGAGCAAAGCCAGCAAGCGTCGACGGTGTTGTTGGGACTGTTAGTCGGTAGCAGATGCTCGACGCTGATTTACGAAATCATGTGGTTGCAGTAGTTGGGCTTGGTGCGGAAGGCGACGCTGGCAATCCTGCGGATTAAATCCATGAGGGTGACTGGGAAACCTTGCGTTGCCGCGATGGGTGTCGGCAGTTGGGGTGGAACACGGTTGACTGGGCGAGTTCGCTCTCCGGAAGTTGCCTCGGCGGTCTCGCAGTCGTTATGGATGGGAGTGATTCCGTTCGGAGCGTTCATGATCGTCGACGTGTTGCCGTATTGGTTGCACGCTCGGAATGCAGATCAATCGCTGCTGACTCGGATGAGCCTGGATGTGATCCGCACTCTCACCGCGTACGATCGCACATCGCCTGCGATCGAATCCGCCACTGCACCGTCGCTCACGGAAATCAGACTGCCCAAATCCCGAGGCTCTCTTGAGCCGTTTCGCAGGGGACGGCGAAATTTTGACCGAATGGTTGCGCGATTCACAAATCAATCGAGATCGCAACCTCCGCCTGCAATATCTAGCCGGCCTGACACCCGAATCACAGACTGCCCAAGAAATCTTTCAGTCGATGGTCGGTCGGCGTCGGCCTATTCGCCTGATGGGCAACTGATGACTGCGGCTGGCGGCGCGAGCTGTCTACACTCCGCGGATGCTTGAACCGCTGCCGATTGATGAAGTCCTGCCAGAGATCGTCGCGGCGCTGCGCGAGCATTCTTCGGTCGTGCTGCGTGCTCCGACCGGAGCTGGCAAAACGACACGCGTGCCACCAGCGTGCCTCGTGGGTCAGACTTTCCCGGCTGATCTGCGCCGAGTCATCGTCCTCGAACCCCGGCGGGTCGCAGCACGCGCCGCCGCACGGCGGATGGCCTTCGAACGAGGCAGTCCACTCGGCGAGGAGGTCGGCTATCAAGTCCGCTTCGATCGAAAGTGGTGCGAGCGGACTCGCATCTTGGTTGTGACCGAAGGGACGCTCGTGCGGATGTTGCAGGACGATCCGTTTTTGGATTCAGTCGGGGTGGTCATCTTCGATGAATTCCACGAGCGCAGCCTCGACACCGATCTGTCGCTCGGCATGATTCGACGAGTTCAGCAGACCGTGCGGCCCGATCTGAAAATGGTCGTCATGTCGGCGACGTTGCAGGTCGAAGCGATCTCGGCGTACTTGGGAGACGCTCCGATCGTCGCCAGCGAAGGTCGATCGTTTCCGGTCGAAATTGTGTACCGACCACGCAATGACAGCGTCCGGCTAGGTGTCGCCGTGGCACATGCGGTCGAACATAGCTGGGCTCTCCAAAGCCGAGCTACGGCCGGTGACATCCTCGTCTTCCTGCCGGGCCAGCGTGAGATCCGCGAGGCGGCTCGCGAATTGGAACTACTCGCGCGCGAGCACGACCTGCTGGTCATGCCGCTTTATGGCGAGCTGCCCCCGGAACAACAGGATGCGGCCTTGCAGCGACAAACGAAACGCAAGATCGTGCTCGCAACGAACGTCGCCGAGACTTCGGTCACGGTCGATGGCATCACGGTGGTCATCGACACGGGACTGAGCCGCCAACTGCGGTTCGATCCCAACGTCGGTTTAGACCGGCTCGAACTGCTACCGATCTCGCGAGCGAGCGCGGAACAGCGAGCCGGTCGAGCAGGACGCCAGCAACCGGGGTTGTGCATCCGACTGTGGAATGAAACCTCGCATCGCGCTCGGCTGGAGCACACGGCCCCGGAGATTCAACGAGTTGATCTCGCGGGCCCAGTGCTACAGCTGAAAGCGTGGGGCGAAAGTGACATCCTGAATTTTCCGTGGTTTGAGCCGCCACGAGCCGAGTCGATCGCACATGCGGAATCGGTGTTGCGACGGCTCAGCGCGATCGACGTGTGTGGCAACGTGACCGAACTGGGAATGACACTCGCGATACTTCCGGTGCATCCACGTTTGGGACGGTTGTTGATTGAGGGGATACGGCTCGGACAACCAGAACGAGCGGCTCTGGCTGCGGCGTTGTTGTCGGAGCGAGATCCGTTTGAGTCGCACGCAAGCCGCGCGCCCCATGCGACGGCAAGTCAGTCGGATGTGCTCGACCGAGTCGAAGCGCTGGAAGAGTACGAGCGAACAGGCCGCGAAGCGACATCGCACGGCCGGCTCAATCGCGGAGCGGCGCAGTTCGTCGTGCAGACCAGAGAGCAGTTGCTGCGATTAATTCGTAGTTCCGCCTTCAAGCGACCTGACAGCTCATCGTCTGCAGTTGGAACTCCGAACGATGAGGCACTGCTTCGCGCCCTCCTTGCCGCGTTCCCCGATCGCTTGGCAAAGCGGCGGGAGACGAACAGTTCGCGAGCCGTGATGGTCGGCGGTCGCGGAGTCAAGCTGGCACCCGGCAGTCGAGTCACTCAATCTGACTTATTCTTGTGTCTCGACGTCGAAGGGAGCGGCAGCGAGGCACTCGTCCGATCTGCATCCGCCGTCGATCAAAGTTGGTTGCCGGATGAGTTGCTGACCATCGGTACCGAAGTCTACCTCGATGAGCCAAGCGGCCGAGTCCAAGCTCGGCGGCGAGTCACTTGGGATGACCTCATTCTGGAAGAGTCCCCTGCCCCGCTGCCGGAGGGCGACTTGGTCTCGCAAATGCTGGCCGCTGCAGCGAAGACCCACTGGGACAACGTGCGGCCGAAGGACGATTCGCCCGCGGCACAATTTCTCGTGCGTGTTCGTTCCCTGCGCGAATGGTTGCCGGAGTTGAACCTCCCCCCATTCGACGAGGCCGATTTGCAATCACTGTTGCCAAGCCTGTGTCTCGGACGCCGATCGCTCGCCGATCTGCGAAATGCTCCGTGGTTAGAGACGATGCAAGCCGCATTGACCTCTGCACAATGGCAGGCGGTCGAACGAGAAGCTCCGACGCACTGGACCGTCCCCAGCGGAAGTCGCATTGCATTGGAGTACGAACCGGGACGCTCACCGATTTTGGCCGTCCGCATCCAAGAGATTTTTGGTCTACGCGAAACTCCGCGTGTCGCTCGTGGCCGAGTCCCCGTGCTGTTGCATCTATTGGCCCCCAACTACCGTCCGCAGCAAGTGACCGACGACCTGCCAAGCTTCTGGGCCAATGCCTACCCGATCATTCGCGGGGAACTCCGCCGCCGCTACCCGCGCCATCCCTGGCCCGACGATCCGCTGACGGCAACGGCGGTCCGAAAATGACTGATTGACCTTGTGACTTGAAGAATCTGGCCCAAAGGTTGGCCGGACAACGCATTCGATGCCGCGGATCAAAATTTTTTGAACATTCATGTCAAAGTTTTCACTGGACCGTCGAATCACGACCGTTGAGGCTATTGGGGCCTGCGAACTCTCTTTGACCCCGGTGAATCGGAGACATAGCGATGATCAAGCAAGCGGTTTACGGTGTGGCGGCGCTCGGAGCTTTGGCGTCGTTTGTGTTTGGACGGGATGTCTGGAGCTACGCTCGGACCTGGGGCAACTCGGTTCGGCAGACAGTCAAGAAGGAAGTACCGGTAGAATTTGAGGTGACTCGCGCCCGTGAACTGGTCGAAAACATCGTTCCGGACATCCGTAACGTCATGCACGTCATCGCGGAACAAGAAGTCGATGTGGAGCAATTCACCGCCGATTTGGCTCGCAAACGGACAGAGCTTGCTTCGCAGAAGGATGCCATTCATGCCCGTACGGCCGACCTGAAGTCCGGTCAAGCAAGTTTCGTTTACGCCAGCCAGACGTACTCGTCCGAGCAAGTTCGCAACGATCTCGCCAAGCGGTTTGATCGATTCAAGATGGCCGAGGAAACGCTCAAGCGGGAACAGCAAGTCTTGGAAGCTCGGCAAAAAGCACTCACCGCCAATCGTGACAAACTCGACAACCTGCTGGCGGCGAAGACCGATTTGGAGTTGCAACTCGAACAACTCGAAGCACGCCTGAAAGCGGTTCAGGCGGCGGAAACCGCCAGCACGGTCAGCATCGACGACAGCGAACTGACGCGAGCCAAGAAACTGATCCGCGAACTCAACAAACAAATCGACGTCCGCGAAAAAGTCATGGCCAGCGACGGCAAGCTCACCGATCTGATCCCGGTTGAAACAAAGCTTACCGCACCGAAGGATCTGGAATCGCAAATCGAGGCGTATTTCACGCCGAAAACCCAGGCATCCGACACGAAACCCGAGCTGAAGATCGTGAATCTCGAAACACTGAAGCCTTAGTTCTCTAAATGAGCCGCGATTTGAAATTTGCGATTTGAGAATTGCGAGTCTCATCATGCTCAGCTTTCTCCGTCATCCATCGGTCGTCAATCGCTCCGCGACGCAAGGGGCCATGTGCACGATTTGGATCGACGGAGTTGGCTGTTTCTGGTTGAGCCAGAGGGATCGCGTGACGATCGGCGGGCCGGGAGCCCCCACCGCAAATCTGAATGACTCGCGCGTCACGGCGGACTTGTCGATTCTTTCCGACTTGAAATTGCGACACGCGACGATCGTCCGGAACAGCGAAGGCTATCTGCTTGAAGCCCACGGCGCGGTTCGAATCTCCGGACGCGACGTGCTCGAGCGAGCTGCACTTTGTGATGGAGCGATGGTCGAACTTGGCCGGAGCGTCCGCCTGAAGTTTCGGCAACCGTCGGCCCTCAGTCTGACCGCGAGACTGGACTTCGTGAGCGATCACCGACCAACACAATCGGTCGATGGAGTGGTTCTGCTGGCAGACACTTGCGTGCTCGGATCGGGCGACGAGAACCACATCGTCTGTCATGATTGGCTCGGTCAGGTCTTGCTCGTGCGGCAAGGGGCAGAGTTATGGTGCCGATCGCGGCAGGCATTGACCGTCAATGGCCATCCGCTCGGCAACGGTCGGCGGATGCAATCTGGCGACATCGTGTCGGGTGAGAATTCACGGTTTCGAATCGAAATTCCGCACTAATTGAGCGAGCTTGGCTCGTCGAAAACCGTTGCCCGGAGGATCGAACAGCAAGCGTCCGAACTGCTTAACCTTCCTCGGTTTGCACACTCCAGAGACGGTTCTCGCAAGAAGGCGACTAAGATTTCCACGGCTGCGGCGAATTTCGCAGCACGGTTTTCCCAACACGGCCGGCAACGGCTGGTCGAGCAGTAAGTTCGCAGTTCCGCCATCAGTTGCTTCGACCTTCCCAAAACGGTAACTCAAGACGCAAAGACGAACGAAGGCAGCGAGGCCATGAAGTTCACGTTCGCTCCTGAATCGCGGCCGCTGGACGGATTCACGATCAAGCGAGCCATCGCACGCGGTGGTTTCGGCGAGGTCTACTACGCGCTGACCGACTCAGGAAAAGAGGTCGCGATCAAGCTGCTGCAGGATAACCTGGAAGTTGAATTACGAGGCGTCACACAGTGCTTGAACCTCAAGCATCCAAACCTCGTCACCCTTTTCGACATCAAACAAGATGGCGAAGGGGACCACTGGATTGTGATGGAATACGTCGGCGGAAAGACACTTGACCGTGTCATTCACGAGCACGCAAATGGATTGCCCTTGGACGAAGTGCTCGCGTGGCTGGATGGAATCGCCGCAGGCATCGGCTTCCTTCATGATCGTGGCATTGTCCATCGTGACCTGAAGCCGGCGAACATTTTCCGTGAGAACGGCGTCGTAAAGGTTGGCGATGTCGGCCTCTCAAAATTCATCGCTCCCAGTCGCCGCTCGGCGCACACGCAAAGCGTTGGCACGGTCTACTACATGGCCCCGGAAGTCGCAAAGGGTCGTTACGGCCGCGAAGTCGATGTCTACTCGTTGGCAGTGATCCTGTTTGAATTGCTGACTGGAAAGGTGCCGTTCGATGGGGAGACCACCGCTGAAATTTTGATGAAACATCTGACCGAGCGACCGAATCTGTCTCCGATCTCTGCCAACCTGCGTCCGATCCTTGAAGCGGCCCTGGAAAAAGATCCGCAGCGCCGTACGAGCGATGTGACCGAGTTAGCTCGCCAGTTCCGTGCAGCGGCAACACATCTGGGGACCAGCGAAGCCTCGAAGGCCGACAATGTGACTCTCGAAACGGAGAGCGGTTCCGAATTCCACGAGATTCACGCCCAGCGACTCCGAATCTGTTCGCAACTGCGAGACCTGTTGGAGAAGGCTCGTGAACTGGAGACGGCGGCAGACCGAGACCGGACTTGGAACCAGAAGCAACCACCAATCGAAGGCCTTGTGCGACACGCGCGCGGTATTCGAAGAGATGCGTTCCAACGTGACGAGCGACTTTGGGATCACTCCGCGGAGGGAACCTATGCGTCACTGATCGCCATTGCCGACAAGTTTCACACCTCGGCCAGCCCAGGCATTCCGATACTCGATTACGCCGATACGTTGTTGGATGAAGAGCTTGTATCTGCGAAGCAAGTAATTCAGCGACCGAGTGTATTTCCCAATCCGAAACGGCCCGCCTCGCGTTGGGAAAAAGCGTGCCGCAAATCGGGTCGATCGATGGGTGGTTTGGTGTCGCTCTGGCACCGCCATCCGCTGTTGCTCATTGGTGCCGCTGTGGCGTTCATGGTCTGGATGTTGCCTCGCGGGGTCAGCGCCAACGTGATGGCGGCTGGTCGAGGAATGAATTTTCTTTGGGTGCTGTTTGGCGTTGTCGTGACGATCGAACTGTTCCGAGGAGTCTCTCGCGGAGTGGACTGGTTGTTTCTTCCGGATCGCACAACGTCCACCGAAAATCATGGACGAGCGACGGGGCACGGCCCTCAGAAGTCGTACCAACAGCGCACGGCCGACTCATCGACCTGGATTCACCGAGCGGCTTTCCGTTCGATGAATCCCAACACGGTGCGCGAGATTTCGTGGCGACGTCGAATCACCGAACTGAGCGGCTCGCTGGCGACCGCTGGTTTGGCGACCGCTCTCGTGACGGCGGTCTTGGCCTACATGACGCAGTTTTTGGGATCGACGGCACTCATCGGACAATTCGCGGCTGGCACGTTGATTGGTTCGTGGGGCTTGCTGATCGTCAGCAAGTTGCGCGAAGGGAGGCCTCACGAACGGTACATCGACCGCATGCTGTTGGCAGGTGTCGGTGTGTTGGTCGGAGTCGCCATGTTCGAGTTGGATGGCTGGCTGCTGATCGACCTGCCGCTCGATGGTTGGTCGCAGAAGCAAAGCCTGCTTGCCATGACCAGCACTTCGTTGACGGATCATCCGCCGCACGTTCTTGCGGAAAGTTATGTCGCTTTCTTCGCAACTTTGTTTTTCTTCCGCCGCTGGTGGTGGCACACCGATTCGCTACGACCGCATCGTTTCCGAATACTCTCCGTCTGCCTGACGGCAATCGTCGGAGCTTTGGCGGCTCGTGCGTGGGGATTTCCAGTTCTGTGGGGCACTGTCTGGGCTGCGAGCCTATCGAGCGTCGTACAACTCGCAGCCGTATGGACGCCGCACGATCTGCGTCGGTAAGAGTAATTTCAACCCGGACTTGAGAGTTTAGATTCCAGAGGGCGTCGCGATGAATTCTACAGATGTGACATTCACGCTGCCGGGGCTTGTGTTGCTGATCGCCCTGGCGGCGGCTGGCGTCTTGGCCCTTTTGATGTTGGCATTCGCTCAGCCGCAGCGCAGGGCACGGATCGTGCAAGCCGTCGTCGAACTTTTCCTGGGGGCCGTTGCGGTCGTGGTAGTCCTCAAATTCTCGTGGGCCGTCTTCAGGCCGCAGGTCGGCCCACCAAACAAGAGCTCCATCGACACAGCTTCGGCTCGAGTCCTCGAATCACCGACATCGTCACCTGTCTTGGATCAACGTTTTGTAGAATCGGAGTCCCCGCCGTCTGGGAAGCAGCTCCCGGAATGGACTCGGCACTCGGTGCAGGTCGATGGCAGCCGGAAGCAGATCGTGGTGAGCAGTGGCTTCTTCGCGAGCCAAGAGGAGGCAGAATTGCACGGATTACAACAAGCCGCTGCGACCGCCGTGAAGGAGTGTTCGTCGCTCGATCCTCGTGGAACCGGAGCGGTGCAACCGCGGCACTCGGAAATGGTCAAGGAGTCCGCCATAAAAATGCGGTTCCTCGAGACCATCCCTGAATGGGACTTCGGCAAGTTCAAGGCACCGATGTATCAACTTTGGTTACAGGTCGAGTTGACTCCCGAGTTCGGTGAGCGACTGGCGGAGCCGTGGCGACAAGCGGCGGTCGAGACTCGCTTGCGAACGCTCACCGGCTGGAGCGTGTGGGGCACGGCCATCGCCGCGTTGGCCGCGTTTTCGTTACGACTGGATGCCGCTTGGAATGGCCGTCGCCGCAGAGTGGTCGCGGGAACTGCGATCCTTCTCACGCTGGGAAGCTTGGCATTTTGGGCTTGAGTGTGTGAACTGCGAGTCATCTGACCTGAGGAGGAATGATGACCGTCCAATCACACAGCTCGGCCCATTGGGACCAGCGATATCTCAACGGCGACGTCCCCTGGAATTCGGGACTCGTCTCTCGTGAACTTGTTCGCGTCTTGTCTGAAGAGCATGTCGCGCCGTGTCGCGCCGTCGAACTCGGCTGTGGTGCCGGGACGAACGTGTTACATCTGGCTCAACAAGGCTTCGAGGTCTTGGGCACGGATTGCTCGGCGGTCGCGATTGAACGCGCTCGCACGCTGGCTGTCGAAGCGGGCGTTGTGGTGCAGTGGGCCGTCGCGGATCTGTGTAGAGTGTCGGAAGTTCGCGAGGTGCTTGGAGATGTCACCGCGAAATTCGAACGGCAATGCTCGTTTCTGTTTGACCGAGGCTGCTATCACTGTGCTCGACGCGTGAACCTGGCGGGATTTCTGGAAACAGTGGATTGGCTAGCCGCTCCGAATGCTCGACTGTTGCTGTTGTGCGGCAACGCAAATGAGCCGGCTCAAAAGGGACCACCGAAAGTGACCGAGGCGGAAATTCGCTCGGACTGGGGCCACCTCTTTGAGATCGAATGGATTCGCGACTTTCACTTTGAGGATCGGGGTGGAATTCCGGGACCATTAGGTTGGGTCTGTTGGCTGATTCGCCGGTCAGCGACGTGATCAGAATCCGATGCGTGGAGAAACCGGCAACCTGATGTCGCTGCAGGAACTTCTGCCGCCGAGAGGCACCGAGAGGGTCAGCCGGATCGTCACAGGTAAACCAAATCTGACACCGCCCACGAACGAAGCGTGCCCATGTCGCGGGACAATCTGAAAACGAAAATCGACGATGTCGAGATTGGTGAGCCGTCGCCTCTGCACTGGCTGAGTGACTCGGCTAGTTTGGCAACACGAGCATTTCACTCGCAAATTCCTTGCGCGTTGATCGGCTGACATTTTCACAGAAATGACGAGACCAAGCCGCCTCAATGAGTGGTGACGCTCTTCGTTTACAGCACGGAGATCGTTGGCGGAGCACTCGACGGATAAAGCGTTCTGTCACGCCTCATGGTTGATCGGCAAGATCTGTTGGTAGCCTTCGAGATCGTGGCGAGTTGCTATTGGCAAGCTCAAACGATGAGCGATGACGATCGATGGGGACCGCATGTGGGGGTCGCAGGACGATTTGAAGGCCACTCGTTTTGATTGCGAATCACCGCTCAACCGCCGAGGGAACTTGAGCCTGGACGGATGTTCGATCAAACGGCGAACAAATTGCGGAATCGCTGGTGATCGCGATGTCACCGGTTATCCGAAGCTCTCGCTTGGAGTGGAGAGGCATCGCGTCTGTAAACCGCTCCAATTGTGAACGCTGACCTGATAAACGAAGGCCCGGCTTCGGAGGGGAAGCCGGGCCTTTTTATTGACCGTCCATGCCGCGACGGAAAGTCACTTCTTCGGCAATTCACGCACGTAAATGTTCTTGAAGTACAGTGTGTTGCCGTGATTTTGCAGCTCGATCGGACCGGTTTCGTAGCACGGTTTATCGCGTTCCCAGTAGTTCTCCAGCGTGACGTTGTTGACGACCGTCTTGCCGTTGAGCGTGATCGTCACCTTGTCGCCGACCATACGGATGAAGAACGTGTTCCACTGGCCGATCGGGTTGTCGGCCTTCACGTCCGGGAAACGTGGGTTCTTGGCGTTGTTCCACAAGCTGCCCGAACCTTTGCCGGCTCCGTTCTGGAGTTGGGCCGCGTCGCTGGGATCCCAAATTTGGACTTGCGGAGTGCCCCGCAGGTAAATGCCGCTGTCCCCTTTCGGCTCGATCTTCCAATCGCAGTAGAGTTCAAAGTCGGCGTAGTCTTTAGCGGAGACGAGACTTTGACCTTTGCCGTCAAAGATGAGCACACCGTTCTCAGCTCGCCAGTGAGCCTTCGCGCTCTCGTCGGCTTTGATTTGTTCCGCGGCGATCTGTTCGGCGGTCATCGACTTTCGTTCCTTGATGTTTCTAACGAGTCCCTTCCAGCCAGTCAGATCCTTGCCGTTGAAGAGCGCGGTGAACCCTTCCGGCGGCGTGTTGTCCGGAGCGGCTTTCTTGCCGACAGGTTGTGCTTGCTGATCGACAGCGGCGATTTCCTTCGATTCGACCTTCGTGCCGAACAGGAACACGTTGTCGAAGTTTCCGGTGTCATCGAACGTGCCGACGCCGACTTGTCCCCACGCGAACGTCGTATCGCTCGCTTCCATGACCGGCTCGGTCATGTTATCGAAGAAGACCTTGATCGAGCCGCTCTTCACGTCGCGTGTCAGCCGAGCGTGATGCCAGTCGTCAGTCCAATTCGTTCCGCTGCTGGTCTTGGTCGAGATCTTCTTTCGGTCGGCATTGTTGACGATAAAAATCTGGTTGGCGTGATCGTCAGCCTGCTTGCCGAGATGGACGTAGTACAGATGAGCCGCATCCTGGCAGCCAAAGAACAGGCACATGTCGCGATGCCCGTAGTCTTTCACCGTCGATTGCAGCTTCACGTCCAGCACGAAATCGCTGACAGTCACATCCTTGATCATTGCCCGGTTGAACGGCGAGCGAACCGGAGTCTTCGTGTTGCTCTTTCCGAACTGGCTGAGGACGTGTCCCTTGCCCGTCTTCTCAATCTTCCAGGCGGCGGGATCGGTCGCGATCCAATTCGAGGAACTCCCGGACTCGAAGTCGTCCGAGAAAATCAGCGGCAGGTTCGTGATCCCTTTCGGAGCATCCGCCGCACCCGCGATTGCCGTCATCCCCAGCAATGCCCAAGCGAACAATCCAACCGAGCGTCTCATGGTGTTTCCTTTCGAGAGGTTCGTAGTCCCGCCTTCAGGCGGCAGTGAGTTCCAACAGGATCGATAGAGTGACCAGCCCCGCGAACGATGACAAGCGTCGGTGGTCGCTTGAAGCAGCCGAGCCCTTTTCGACGCCCGAGATCCGCGAAAGAGTTCCGTGTCGTGCATGACGGCAATCCGTGGCGATCGGCTCTCGATAGACATCGTCCATGTTGTCGCACCTTTTCCGACTTCGTGACCCCTTCCACGGTTGCTCTGGCACGGAGGAATCCGTAGACCGCTGCGGTTCTGCGACAATCACACGCTCGACCAATCTCACCACCCGCCGCACGGAAACCATCGTCATGCCGATTCCCGATTCACTGGCGTTCGCCACGGTGGCCGAACTGGGCCAACGGCTGCAGGCTCGCGAATTCACCTCGCTTGAGCTGACGCAGTACTTCCTCGATCGTCTCGAGCGACTCGGTCCGAAACTCAACGCGGTGGTGACGGTGACTCGCGAGCGAGCACTTGCCGAAGCGCAGCATGCGGACAACGAAATCTGCGTCGGTCGCTATCGAGGCCCCTTACACGGCATTCCATACGGCGCGAAAGATCTGCTGGCGACAAAGAACACTCCGACCACTTGGGGAGCGGCTCCGTTCAAGGAGCAAATGTTTGACGAAGACGCGGCCGTCATCACAAAACTTCGTGAAGCCGGTGCGGTGCTGGCCGCGAAGTTGGCGATGGTCGAAATCGCTGGCGGTTTGGGCTATCGGCAAGCCAACGCGACATTCACCGGGCCGGGGCTGAATCCGTGGAATCTCAACCGTTGGGCTGGCGGTTCGTCGAGCGGCTCGGGTGCGGCAGTCGCGGCCGGACTCGTCCCGTTTTCGATCGGCACCGAAACGTGGGGGTCGATTATGACTCCCGCTGGCAATTGCGGAGTCACCGGATTGCGACCGACCTACGACCTCATCAGCCGCAAGGGGGCGATGGCTTTGACCTGGACCATGGACAAACTCGGCCCGCTGGCTCGCTCGGCTCAGGACTGCGTTTTCATTCTCAATGCCGTCCAGGAATCGACGGCGAACGGACCTGCCGCGTCGTTAACTCAATACCCATTCCGCATCGGAGTGCTCAGCGATGCCGTCACGAAAGTGCAGCCGGAGGTCAAAGCGAACTTCGAGGCATCGCTGAAAGTGCTCGAACGCTTTGCGAAGCTCGGTGAGTGCAAGCTGCCGGACCTACCGTACGGTTCGGTCAACTCGCTGATCATCTCGTGCGAGATGGCCGCCACGTTTGAAGACCTCGCGAAGTCCGGCAAGGTCTGGGAGATGACCGCTGAAGAAGACCGCTGGGGCTTGTACTCGGCACTGACGATCCCCGCCAAGGACTACATCAACGCGCAGCGCATTCGGGCGATCATGCAGCGCGAAGTGGACGCCGCTCTGGCATCTTTCGATGCGGTCGTCAGCCCGACGCTGCCAAGTGTCGCGTACCCGATCGATCGGCCCTGGGACGAGTATCGCAAGGGCCTGTCCGGCTCACAAATCGGCGGAGCCGGAAACGCCACCGGCATTCCGGCTCTCTCAATCCCCAACGGCTTCGGCGAAGAGGGCCTCCCCACGGGACTGCAGTTCGTTGGCCGAGCTTTCTCTGACAGCCGATTGCTCGCGATTGCGCAGGCCTACCAGCAGCAAACCGATTGGCATTGCCGACATCCCGCGATGTAGCGCGCACCGGCTCGACGATTACGCCACATCATGCTGGTTTCGGGCAGCCACTTCATAGACAACATTTCTACGGAAAGATGCGTGACGAGTTTCGTAAAAATGCAGCTTTGGGGTGATGACGCACTGGAATGACAGTTCGAAAACATCCCACCGAGTGAGGACGACCCGAACTGGAAACAGGATGATCACGACCCGGTCGAACTGGACGCCACGCAATCTGCCGTTTCGCTGCCGATTCCGAGCACTTCCGACCCCGAACAATCCATTCCGCTCATGCAAGAGCGAGAAGTTGCCGAAGTTCGCAAACGCGATGCCCTGGCCGCTCGTGTCGACGATCCATCTCTGGCGTTCGAATCGTTGCTGCGGATGTTCAAGGACAAAGGGGCGATCACGGATCTCGACCTGCGTCGCATGGAACAGCAAGTCAATCTCGAAGACGGATAAACGGATGGCGAGTTCCATCCGGGCCTCTCCCCCGTTCCCAGCCACCGCCCGAAATGCAAGGCCCGCATTCCTTCCGACAAACGCCTCCGCCAACTCTGCGGGCACCACTTGCCCGCCGAATCATCGACAAAGTTGGGTGGGCCGACTTGCAAAAGGCCGAAGGGCGTTACCGGCATCCGCCGATGTCTGTGGACTTAACGAGTCTGGGTTGCCCGTTATGGCAAATCGTCGGAACCAAGCTAAACTCCTACACGTCGAGTAACGGATTTTTCCCGATGGTCTGTTTCTTGTTTCGAGGTGATCGATGGCTACCAACGTGGCGGGGTCCGGCAAGTCCGAGCCTCGGGATCCGCCGCCCAAGCCGAGTGCTGTGGCCAAGCCGTCTGCGGCAAAGCCGACGGCAGTGAACACCACCAAACCCGCCGATACCGCCAGCAAGAGCAACACAACCATTGGGAACGGGCTCGAGGGGCTGAAACAGCTCGGCCGGTACACGATCATCAAGAAGCTTGGCCAGGGAGGAATGGGGACGGTTTTCCTCGCCAACGACGTGCAGCTCCGGCGGCAAGTGGCTTTGAAAGTTCTGGCGAAAGAGAAGGCGGAAAATCCGACGCTCGTCAAACGCTTCAAAGCGGAAGCTCAAGCAGCCGCGGCGCTCAAGCATGACAACATTGTCGCGATCCACGACGCCGGCGAAGCGGACGGGTACTTGTACATCGCGCTGGAGTTCATCGACGGCACTGACGCGCACTCGATCGTCGCCAAACGGGGAGCGATGCCGGCGGCGCGGGCGATGGACGTCATTCGGCAAACCGCGCTCGCCTTGCAGCACGCTCACGAGCAGAAGATTGTTCACCGCGACATCAAGCCATCAAATTTGCTGATCGCCAAAAATGGACTGGTGAAACTCGCCGACATGGGCTTGGCCCGCTCGGTTGACGAGTCGATGGAAACCAACATCACCCGCGCCGGCACCACGGTCGGCACCGTCGATTACATGTCGCCGGAGCAAGCTCGCAACAGTAAAGCGGCGGACATTCGCAGCGATTTATACTCGCTGGGAGCGACTTGGTATCACTTGCTGACCGGGCATCCGCCGTTCCCCAAAGGGAGCATGCTTAACAAGCTGAATGCTCATTCCGGCGGTGCTCGGCCGGACGTGCGAGACGAGAACGAGTCCATCTCCGAGAACATCTCGGTGATGATCAAGCGGCTGCTGGCGATCAAGCCGGAGGACCGCTATCAGACTCCCTTTGAGTTGCTGGAGGATTTGGACAATGAGTATCTCACCCGAGAAGTGACATCCCTGAAGGATATCGCCGCCTTGGCGGAAGAAGAGGACGACGATGAGGACGACGCGGTGCATGAGCCGAAGCAGTCGTACAAAAAGCCGGCTGCCAAAGAAGCTAAACAACTCGCCGCCGCAGCGACGATGGAACTGCCGACGCACAAGCCACTCGTGAACGTCGCGCCCACCGGCAACGCGATCAATTTCGAAGCGCTGAAGTCGCTGGGTGTCGGAGTGATTGTCATCGCCGTGATTGGAATTGTTGGCTACGCCCTTTCGCAGTACGGCAACTCTGTTGGCTCGAATACGATTTCGACCGATGATCCGCTTCATCGTGGCAACGAGTTCGCCGCTTCAAGTGGCGTGAACCCAACCGTCGTCCCCGAAACGGATGGCGAGAAGAAAGTCCCCAAGACGTTCGGTGGCAAAACTCCGAAAGGGCCAGCGGCGATCACGACGATCGACGGTTCGACGAATCTCACGAAGAAGGACAGTCCCACCGTGGCTGCGTCAGCGGCTGGGATGCTGTATTTTCCGCCGCTCGCGCCGCTGGGCCGCGAAGGGGAGATTAAACACATCCCCGAATGGATTACCGCAGACGGGGCGCCTGGTCCAGCTGGCCTCAAGACCATCGCCGTTGGCGGTGGGCCAAGCGGCTTTGAACAGGTGCCAACACTCGAGCAAGCGTTTAAAGAACTCCCCGAAGCGGGCGGTATCATTGAACTCGTCACCGACGGGCCGTACTTCCTCAACCCCATCCAAGTAAAGAACCGTGCCACGGTCGTTATTCGCGCGGCGCTCGGCCGCGTACCGGTCTTGGTGCTCTTGGCCGAACCAGATCAACCCTACGACTCGCTGTTGCATGTGACCAGCGGCGCGCTCACGCTGGAAGGATTGCAAATTTACGTCGATTCACGGCAATTCGCGAACAACGACCTTTTGACGTTTGTAACCGTGCAATCTGGAGATCTGGCGGTTGTGCGTTGTGACATCCGGATGCTCGGCAGTCGTGCTGGGAAGACGTTCGCGTTTGGGGTCGGCGGAAAAGTCACTCGTTCGGATCCGCAACAATCGCCGCGAGCAAGAATCTTCGCCCGCGAGTCGGTCGTCAGTGGCATGACGCTCGGCGCTTTTCACGTCGATCAAACGCAGATCGATTTTTTCGCCAGCCGCTGTGTCTTCACGACCGGTGCCGCGCCGGTTCTGAGTCTGACAAATCACGAACTTCCCGAAGTCGAAACTGCTGCGGGGAAGCCTGCCGGGCCGACGGGTAAAGTCGGTGGCACATCAACTCAGCCGGTCGGCGAGGACGCCAGGAAGCCTTCAGGGCCAAAGTCTCTCAAGCCCGCGAACAATTCCGCCACCAGAGGTTTGGCGTCGGGTGCGTCACGCAGTCTGAAATTCTTGTCGTGCAGCGTGCTGTCCACCGGCGCCGCGTTTGAGATCGCTCCCGGCGCGGACGTCGCCAAGCCTCCCTCCACGGAGGTTGTGATCGTCAACTCGGTCCTCGCGGGGGTGAGCGCTCCTCAATCCGTGCCGGTGTTGCTGGCACTGCCCGGCTGGCAGGCAGCACTCCTTCCCAGCAACGATCAGAGTCCCTATGCCAATCTCAAATGGCAGATCGAATCTTCGGCCGTTTGTGGTTGGGAGAAGCTGATTCTTGAAGAACCGGGTGTGACGCAAGTCGTGCGCGATGGTGCCGCTTGGAAAGACGTTTGGCGCAATCAGCCGTCGCTGGAACTCTCACAATTCTCAGCGGCGAATTGGCCGGCGACGCCGCCGACCGATTTCATCTCGTTGTCGCCGAACGCAGTTGGCCTGCCGCACGAGCTTGGGCTGAAAGGGACCGATGGCCAACCTCCTGGCTGCCCGGTCAACGACTTTGCGGCCCCAACCGGACTGACGTATGCGCGGGCGGACGCACTGATGCAACGGGCCGCGTACCCGATCACCGGCATCGAGCCGTTCGCCGTCAATCGTCGCATCGAAGTCGATGCCACCACGCAAGACCTGGGTAAAGTATTAGGGGCCGACGACTGGCCGAGCGGTACGCTGGTTGTTGTCCGCGGACAGGGCAAGGTGGGAATGACACCGGTCGAAGTGAAACACAAATCCTTGCGCATCGAATTCCTGCACACCGGCGAGGCTCCGCTAATCCTTGAACCTCGCAAGTCGACCAAGATGAAAGAGGACGAGGCGATGTTCATCGTCGAAGACGGATCGCTCGAACTGGTCGATGGACACTTCCAATTCCCAAACGGTTCCAGTTTGCAGATGCCGGGTCGTTTCCTGAGCGTGTATGACGGCAATTTCTCGTTGCGACGTTGCCAAGTCTTCGGCCAAATGCTGGAAGGTACCAGTGGTTTCCAGGGACTGATCCGTTGGAAGCGATCCAACGCCGAACCGGGGGAACTCGCGAATTCTGCCGAACGTTGTTCCGGAGTCATCACCGACAGTGCGCTGATCACCAGCGGCAAGTTGCTGGACGCTGATCTGCGCCATCGCACGTTGCTGCTTCGAAATAGTCTATTCGCTTCGGTCGGCGAGTTGTTCGATTTGAGCGTACAAGGCTTCAGTTCGGAAATCGGCGGGACGCTCGATGCCCGCTGGTGTACCTTTGGGGCCGGTGGCAAGTTCTTGTTCCAAGTTCGTGGGACGAAGGAGGCGGAGAAGACGACTCGGCCACTCCAGATTTTCATGCAATACTCGTTGCTGCTCTCGTTGACCGACCTATCCGGCGAGAATACTTCGCCGGTGCTGCTCTCGGTTCGTGATTTCGTGTTGAATAATCAGCAGATCGCGTGGTGGGATCACGGCAATGGCTACACCGCTCCTTGGACACAGTTCATTGGAACTGCCGACTCTCCGGCTGCTGGACCGCAATCGTTTGGGAGCCACTGGCAAAAACAGTGGGGTGACGCCGCTGTGAAGAATTGTTTGTCGGAAAACGGCGACGTCCGACTTGCCGCTAAACTGCCGCACCGTTTCAAACTCGAACCGCGGGACTTTGCGCTGTTAAGCAACTGTCCCGCAGCCAGTGCGGGACCGAATCAAACCGCCCTTGGTGTCGATTTCGAACATTGGAGTGCTTCGCCACAATCTTCCAGCCGAGCCACTTCGTTCCCGACCACGACAACTGGCCCCGCTAAGATTTCTGGGAAGAAAACGGACCCGCAACCAACGAACAAAAATTCAAAGTCCACAAAGCCGAATTTTTAGGAAGTGAAAAACGACTATGGCTCTTGCCGGTGAAGTCATCGACCTCCACAAACACTACCACCTCAAGGGAGGTGTCGTCGTCAAAGCCCTTCACGGCGTGAGTATGCAGTTTCCGCAAGGGGATTTCGTCGCCATTATGGGCTCGTCTGGCAGCGGCAAGAGCACGTTGCTCAACCTGCTCGGTGCGCTCGACCGGCCCACCAGTGGCGAGTATATCCTCGGCGGACACCGCGTTTCGGAACTGAGCGACGACGATCTGTCGCACATTCGCAATCATCTGATTGGCTTTGTCTTTCAATCGTTCAATCTGATCCCGCAATACACAGTTCTGGAAAACGTTCAGATTCCGCTGCACTATCGCCGCGGGCGGCCGACACTGTCGGCTCGTGATATCGCTCGCTGTATCGATCTGTGCGAGCAAGTCGGCCTCGGCGAACGCATGGAGCATCGCCCGTTTCAACTTTCCGGCGGCCAACAACAGCGTGTCGCCATCGCGCGAGCGCTCGCCAACGATCCAGAAATCATTCTCGCTGACGAACCGACCGGCAATCTCGACTCGAAGACCGGCGAAGAAATCATGGGCATGCTCAGAAAGCTCAACTCCGAAGGCCGCACGATTTTGATGGTCACACACGAACCGGACGTCGCCGCGCAAGCCAAACGCCGGATCGTCATGAAAGACGGCCTCATCGCCAGCCAAGAAGTTTCGCGAAGTTGATTTTGGAGAGCCTCCGGAATTTGGTTTTTGAAACGCTGTGAGATCACAAATGCCGCACCAGACTCGATCGCGATTTGGACTTCGAGAGTTCGTCATCATCAGCCTGTGGCTGCTGTCATCCTGTCCGTGGAGCGTTGCTCAAGACCGATCCGCTAAAGAGGACCACGAGTCCTGGCAGGTCATTCACATCGGCAATCAGCGCGTCGGCTACCAATTCGGCCGCGAGCGCATCGAATTGCGAGACAAGACCAAAGTCATCATCTCCATCAGCGAATCACACTTCTCGCTCAAACGCTTCGGCCAAGAACTGAAGATGTCGACGTCACTGCGGATCGAGGAAACTGAATCCGGCGACTTGCTCCGCTTCACTTTCGAGTTGAAGAACCCGCCGATCCAGAACACGACCACTCAAGGGGTCGTCAACGGCGATCAAATCGAATTGACCACCACACTCGCCGGCCGTACCGACAAACGGCGCGTCCCTTGGGAGGCCGACGCCAAGTCCCCGGCCTATCCCGATCGCTGGCTGCGAGACCATCCGCTCAAGCCGGGCGAATCGAGGTCCTTCAAAATCTATCTGCCGGAGTTCGCCAAAGTCTCGCAAGCCAGTTTCGCGGCCGATGACATGCGTCCGGTCAAGCTGCTTGATGGCAAGGAGGTCTCGTTACTGCGAGTCAACGCCCGCTTCTCTGCCATCCCGGAGAATAATTCGCGGCAGTATGTCGATGCCGCCTGGCAGACTAAGTTGACCGAGACTGACATGCTCGGCTTGGTGGCTCGCGCGTACGACGTCCCGCGCGACGTC